>Ga0160437_1001487_pt1 | contig 10586 bp, 9 predicted proteins | sample HID1975I_E0MG_FD_108227 | JGI IMG/M metagenome (GOLD analysis project Ga0160437, IMG submission 108227) | Enriched soil microbial communities from UW Madison campus, WI, USA - HID1975I_E0 MG | ecosystem: Environmental > Terrestrial > Soil > Unclassified | place: USA: Madison, Wisconsin... | reverse complement strand
GGACAGGTACTGATCGAAATCAAGGCGGCCAGCCTGAATTTCCCCGATCTGCTGATCGTGCAGAACAAGTACCAAATCAAGCCGCCACTGCCTTTTGTACCGGGCTCCGAATATGCGGGCGTGGTACAGGCGGTAGGCGAAGGAGTGACTCACCTGAAGGTTGGTCAAAACGTGGCCTGCCTGTCGGGCACCGGAGGATTTGCAACGCATACCCTGGCGCCGGCCGCATTGTGCATGCCATTGCCTGACGGCTTTGGTCATGTGGATGCTGCCGCGTTCATCATGATTTACGCCACGTCGTGGCATGCATTGATGGATCGTGCGCAACTCAAGGCGGGCGAAACCGTGCTGGTGCTTGGCGCGGCCGGCGGCGTTGGCACCGCAGCCATTCAAATTGCAAAGGCCGCAGGCGCCAAGGTGATTGCTGCTGCTTCAACCGACGAAAAATGCGCGTTGTGCAAATCGATTGGCGCGGACGTCACCATCAACTACAGCACGCATGCGGTGCCCAATGCCTTTCGCGAAGCGATCAAGGAAGCCACGGGCGGCAAAGGTCCGGATGTGATCTATGACCCGGTGGGCGGCGATTTTGCCGAACCCGCTTTCCGCTCGATTGCATGGCGCGGCCGCTACTTGGTGGTGGGCTTCGCGTCGGGCCCGATTCCGGCGCTGCCGCTGAATCTGCCGCTGCTCAAGGGTGCTTCGCTGGTCGGCGTGTTCTGGGGCGATTTCGCCAAGCGCGAGCCCAAGGCGAACGCCCAAATGATGGCCGAATTGGCCAACTGGTACGCCCAAGGCAAGGTCAAGCCCGTGATCGACCGCACCATGCCCATGGCCCAATTGAAGGAAGCGTATGCCCACATGGGTTCACGCGGCGTGATGGGCAAACTGGTGATGGTGAACTGAGCCCCCGCCAGGGCCCAGGCAGAAAAAAAGCCCGCGAAAGCGGGCTTTTCATTTGGGGTGACCAACCTTACTTGATCTCGAAATCCGAAAGCGACTTGCCTGCCGCCAGCGCCTCGGTGACCCAGCGCGGCTTGCGGCCACGACCGCCCGACCACGTTTCACCCGTGGGACCGCGGTATTTGGCGGCACCGCGGCTCGAAGCCGCTGCACTTGGGCGGCGCCCGGACACGCGACCACTCAACTTGAGATCCGAAGCGGTAATACCATATTCCGCAATCTTCTTGCGAATCTCCTCGATCACGCCGGAACGTTCCTGATTGCGCAGCTGCTCGGCCTGCTGGCGCAATTGAGCAATCTGTTCGTCATGCTTTTTGATCTGGGAATTGATGTCGGCAAGAGTGGTCATTCCGGATTCCTCGAATTGAAAACGGAAAAAATTGTAATTCAAGACTACTGTAAAAAACAACGGGGCAACAAACCCGGACGAAATGAACGTGCATTGGCCCCGGTTTGCAATCTCGAACCGGCAAGAACTCAACTGCCTGGTTCGGGCGGGCGGCGACGGATCACATCGCCCATCAATTGCTCGTAAATACCGGCCAATTCGAGCAGGTCACCCTCGCCGCCCGGTTTGCCAATGAGCTGCAGACCCATCGGCAGCCGTCCTTGGGCGTCAAATCCGCATGGCACGCTGATGGCAGGAAGGCCGGCAAAAGTGGCGTATAGCGTCACTTCCATCCACCGGTGGTAGGTGTCCATGGCCCGGCCGTCGATCTCCTTCGGCCAACGCTCATGCAAATCAAAGGGCCAGACCTGCGCCGCGGGCAGCGCCAGCACGTCAAAACGCTCAAGCAGATCGAGCATGTGGCCGTGGAAGACGCCTCGGCGCTGGCTGGCCTGCATGAATTGCGCAAAGCTCATGTTGGCCGCGCTGTCGTGTTCCCACATCGCCTCGGGCTTAACCTTTTCCCGTGCGCCCGGCTGGACCAGCACCGCCCCCACCGCAGAGGCGACCAGCGCGCGCCGCCAGACCAACCAGGCCTGCCATACAGATTCGGGATCAAAGCTCGACGCCAACGGCTCCACTCTCATGCCGGCGCCAGCCAACACGTCCAACGCCCGTTCGCAAACCTGCAGCACGCCCGGCTCCATGGCCAGGTAGCCGCCAAGGTTGCCCAGCCAGCCCACTCGGACCTCTTGCGGATCCGCCGAACCGGTGGGCAAGAAGCTGCGGGGCCCCTGCGCGACTGACAGCGGCACCCTCGGGTCGTAGCCGGCCTGGATGGAGAGCAGTTGAGCCAGATCGCGAACATTGCGCGCCATGGGGCCGTCGGTGGCGAGCTGGCTCACCCACAGCTCCGGCTTCGGCCAGCCCGGCACGCGGCCCTGACTCGGTCGCAGGCCACAGACGTTGTTCCATGCGGCGGGATTGCGCAACGAGCCCATGAAATCGGAGCCGTCGGCCACCGGTAACAGCCTTTGCGCAAGGGCGACGGCCGCACCGCCACTGCTGCCGCCTGCGGAGCGCCCCAGGTCCCAGGCGTTGGCGGTGGGGCCGAACAGCTCGTTGAACGTGTGCGAACCCAACCCGAACTCGGGCATGTTGGTCTTGCCGATGACGATGCAGCCGGCCCCCTTCATGCGTCCGACGTAGAGGCTGTCGACCGCTGGCTTCGCATGCTCGAGCACGCGGCTTCCCATCGTGGTGGGAAAGCCCAGCGCGTGAGCCGTGTCCTTGATGGCCTGCGGCATGCCATGCATCCATCCGCGCGACTGGCCACGCGCCAATTCGGCATCTCGCTCGTCGGCTTGCGCGAGCAATGCTTCGTGCGGCGCCAGGTTGACGATGGCGTTGAAGTGCGGATTGAGCCTGTCGATGCGCGCCAGGTAGGCCTGCATCACCTCGCGGCAGGAGACTTCGCGAGCGTGGATGGTGCGAGACAGCGTGTCGGCGTCGAGTTCGGTGAGGTCAGCCATGGCCGCATGTTAGTGGCGGCCACGGCATGCCCTCTTCCGTCGCATTCATCACTGCAATGCGGACCGCACCTCGTGCACCAGCGCCGCCACGCCGGCCGGCGTCCGGGCGATTCCGAAGACGTAGTTGTCCGGCCGCACGATGGCGGCCACGCACTCGAAGCGACGAAACCAGCCTGTCGCCACGCCCTCTTCATCGTCGTCCTGGCCAAGGGCGACCACGCCCATCGCCGACGCTGCGAGTTCTGACGGGGTTGCGTCGACGCCCGGCGCCAGCACCAACCGCCAACCATGCCCTGCGACTTCGTCCATGCGTTGGCCTCGCACCAGGGGCTGCGGAAACAGGCTGCCGCGCGCTGCGCTCGGCTGTGCGGACAAGAGGCCGCATTCGAGCCTGGGCAGGATGTCCTGCCGCGGCGTATCGCGCACCACGCCTGCGCATTCCTGTAGCAGGTGCGCATCGCGTTCGCGCGCCTTGACCGGATCGCGCTCGCAGATGACGGCACCCACGGCCTTGATACGGCTGGTCAGCTCCCGCACATGCGCCTGGCGCTCGGTGCCATAGCTGTCCAGCAGCGCCTGGGCAGCGTCGCCGCGTACCTGCCCTTGCACGACGGCTGAAAGCTTCCAGCTGAGATTGCTCACGTCGCGTATGCCCTGGCACATGCCCTGCCCGAGAAACGGTGGCTGCATATGCGCAGCATCACCCGCGAGAAAGACCCGGCCCCGTCGCCACTGGCTTGCCACCAGTGCATGAAAGCGGTAGCTGGCCTGTCGCCACAGTTGGCCATCTTCGGGAGTTAGCCAGCGAGACAGGAGCTTCCAGGTGTGCTCTGCCGTGGCCACTTCCTTGGGGTCTTCTCCAGGCAGGATCGATATCTCCCAGCGGCGGTGGTTCTTGGGGCCGATCACCAGCGTGCAAGGGCGCTCCGGCTCGCAGTACTGCACGCTCACCTTGGGCAACTTGGCCAGGCCGCGCTCGTTGACCAGCACGTCGACCACCAGCCAGGGTTCGTCGAAATCCAGGTCCTGCATTTCGATGCCCAAGTTCGTGCGCACTGCGCTGCTGCCACCGTCGCATGCGATGGCATAGCGCGCTCGAACCGTACGAAGCCCCGCGTCGCCCTCGATCTGCAGCGACACGCCTGCGTCGTCCTGTTCCAGTTCACGCATCTCCACACCGAGCTCGACCTTGACGTTCGGCATTTGCGCAACCCGCGCGCGCAGCGCCCGTTCCACCGGTGGCTGCGTGAATACGATAGAAGGCGTGTAGCCCTGCGGGTAAGGTGGCGCCACCATGGTCATGCGCCGAATCAGCTGGCCGTCCACGCCGAAGTACTCGGAATTCGTGAATGGCTCGATGTGTGGCTCGATGGCTTGCACAACCCCCAGCTGCTGGAACACACGCATGATCTCGTGGTCCAGCGCGATGGCTCGCGGAATCTCGTACACATCGGGCAGGCGCTCGCAAACGTAGACCTTCAGACCCTGCTGCCCGAGCAAGCCTGCCGCCACCTGCCCGGCCGGCCCGTAGCCGACGATGGCCACGTCATAGATGTCGGCGACGCTCACACTGCTTCGTTTTCAACAGGGTTGGAGAGAAGGCCCACGCGGTCGATCTCGATCTCGATGGTGTCGCCCGCCTTCATCCACACTGGCGGCGTGCGCGCCTGGCCGACGCCTGCCGGCGTACCCATGACGATGACATCGCCGGGCTCCAGCGACAGCACCTCGGCCAGGAGCGCGATGGTTTCAGCCACGCTGAAGATCATGTCGTCCGTGTTGGCGTCCTGCATCACCTGACCGTTCAGGCGGCTCTGGATGCGCAAGCCCGTCGCGCCCGGCGCAAGCTCGTCAGCGGTGACCAGTACGGGCCCGAACCCACCCGTGCGGTCAAAGTTCTTGCCAATGGTCCATTGCGGCGTGCGCTTCTGGTAGTCGCGCACGCTCATGTCGTTGAAGCAGCTGTAGCCGAAGACGTACTGCAATGCGTCCGCCTGCTTCGTGTGGCGTGGCACGGCGCGGCCGATGACCACCGCCAGTTCCGCTTCGTAGTCAAAGCGAGTGGAGACCTTGGGCAGCCAGGCGGCTTGTCCATGCGCCACCAGCGAAGACGGTGCACGGAAGAAGAACCAGGGGTAGTCGGGCTTCTCCCGGCCGCCCTCTTTTGCATGGTCGTAATAGTTCAGACCGAGACAGATGATCTTGCCGGGCTCGGGAACCAGGGGCGCGAGCACTGCCGCGGCCAACGATTGCCGAGTGCCCGTTTCGATCGCCTGGCGCGCGGCAACTTGCAGGTCGGTGCTGGCCCTCAGCGCCGCACGCAGATCCGGCGCCACTTGCGGGTTGGCGTCGTTCAGGTCGATCAGGTCCTGGCCGTCGACCAGGGCCAGTCGGGGCGCGCCACCGCGCAGGTAGGTAGTGAATTTCATGGATGTGTCACTCGGTTGGTAATCAGGGGTTGGGTGCGAAGAAAATGCGCCGCTGCGCCTCTTTGAGGGTGGCACCGGGCGCCGGCGAGATGCCCCATTGATCCACTCGCCCGGGCGGCCATTTCCAGTGCTCCGGGCCATGTGCCTCGTAGCTGTCGTCGATCTGTTCCACCTCCGCCGTGTATTCGATGACGACGCCGAAGGGGTCGATGAAGTAGTTGAAGAGGTTGTTGCCCGGGCCGTGCCGGCCTGGCCCCCACTGGATGGGAAAGCCCGCATCCTTCATTCGACCACCTCCGCGCATCACCGACTCGAAATCGGGCATCAGGAATGCAATGTGGTTGAGCGCGTCGTTGTCGGAGATGCCGATGGCGATGGTGTGGTGGTCCCGATCGCAGTTCATGAACGCCATGATCCCGGTGCGATCGGCCAGGCGAAAGCCAAGTGCGCGCTGCAAGAACGCCTGGGTCTCGTCGACGGCGTGGCTGTTGAGCACCACGTGCGTGAGGCGGATCGGACGGTCCTTTTGCGCAGCACCGCCTAGCCGTCGCTCATCTCCGTGCACCACCTGGAAGACTCGGCCATGCGCGTCCTTGAACTTCAGGCCTGTGCCGCCGGCCGGGTCGCGGGTCAACGGATGCGGTGCGGCGAGCATGGTGCCGCCTGCGGCGACCACGTTGGCATGCACGGTATCCAGTGCCTCGCGGCTGCGCGCGCGCAGCGTCACTTGCCGCAGCTGCGGCGCCTCGCCACCTTGGTGAAGCGCCAGCAGATAGGCATCCTCACCCGTGCCGCGCAGATAGATCACCCCGTCGCCACGGTGCGCGACCTGCAGATTCCAGGAGCGGGTATAGAAGTCTTCGGCCTTCGCAAGGTCCGGCACATCAAGCGCCACGCTGCGAAGACCCTCGATCCATGGAGAACTCATGGGTTCGTCTCTTTCGTCTTGAGGCCGAGATACCGCTCGGCGTTGCGATGCACGAGCGCAGCAACCGTGTGCTCGTCGAGGCCCGCGACCTCGATGCGAGCCACTGGCGAGCGCTCGTGGAAATTGAAGGGGTAGTCCGTCCCGATCAGCAGTTGGCTTGCGCCAAAGCGCTCCACCAGATGGCCAAGCATGGTTTCGTCAAACACGAGCGTGTCGTAGAAGAGTCGGCGCGCCTGTTCGAAGGGCGACGCCTCGATGCTTTCCTGTAGCGCAGGAAACACCTGCCACCCCTGCTGCAGCCGCGGCAAAAGCGAAGCGAGCGTGCCGCCGCCATGACTGAAGGCGATCCGCAGGGCAGGCCGGCGCAGCATCAGGTTGGTCGTGATGACCGAGGCCGCTGCCAGTCCCACGTCGCCCGGATAGCCCAGCACCTGCTGCAACGGTGCCGGCCCCACCAGGCGTTCCATGCCAGCCGGGCGCAAGGCGTGCACGAACACGGCCGCACCCATCGTTTCGCACGCCTCGAAGAATGCGTCGAACTGCGGCGCACCGATCGGAACACCATTGACGTTGCTGCCAATCTCGACGCCTGCAAAGCCCAGCGTCTTCATGAGGTATTCAAGCTCGCGAATGGCCAGGCTCACGTCCTGCAGCGGAACCGCCCCGAGCGCGGCAATGCGCCCCTCCCCCTGCACCACCATCTCGGCCATGCAGTCGTTGATGTAGCGCAGCAACTGTCGGGCGTCGGCCGCAGCCATCCAGTAAGACAGCAGTTCGGGCATGGGCGAAACCACTTGCAGGCCCAGTCCCATGCCGGGAAGATCGGCCAGGCGCCTCGGAACGCTCCAGCATGCATCGGACACCGTGCGGTACGACTTGCCGGCGATCATCACGTGACGATGACACGCATGGGCAGGCGCCATGGACGGCCAGTCTGTCGGCACCTTGGCGCCGATGTACTGCGGAAAGTTCTCAGGCACCACGTGCGCATGCACGTCGATGCCGCAGGCGCAGCAGGTGGAGTGCATCACGCCGGTCTCACTCCGGTTGAATGTCGAGTTGCTTCACCAGCTTGGCCCAGCGCTCGCGCTCGCCGCGCATGAAAGCCTCGAACTCCGGCACCGACATGCGCGGCTCGGGCTGCGAGCCCAAGGTCTCAAGCCGCTGCGCCACCTCGGGTTGCTGAAGGATGGCTTCCAGGTCGCGGTTGACCCGCGATACCACGTCCACGGGCGTACCCGCCGGCGCGAACAGGCCGTTCCAACCCGTGTACTCGAAGCCAGCAAATGTCTCCGACAGCGCCGGTACATCGGGCATGCCCGTCTGCCGCTTGCCGGTGCTGACTGCGAGTGCGCGAACCTGGCCACCCTTGAGGTAGGCAGTCAGCGCCGCATCGGGCAGGCAGACCAACTGCACGCGACCACCGATCACGTCCTGCAGCGCGTCGGGCGCTTTGGTATAGGGCACGTGGTTGAAGCGCACGCCTGCCATGCCGGCGACGCTGTCTGCCAGCATGCCGGAGAAGGTCTTGGGGCCCTCGGTGGCAATCGCAATGCTGCCCGGCTGCGCCTTGGCCAAAGCCAGGGCATCTTTCAGATCCTTGGCCGGAAAGTTGGCAGCGGCCGCAATCACGAAGGGGCTGCGGCCGACGAGACGCACGGGAACAAAATCCTTCACCGGGTCGTACGGCAGCGACTTGAACGTGTACGCGTTGGTCACCATGGCCGCCGTGGTGGCGTAGTAGAAGGTGTAGCCATCCGGCGCCGAGCGTGCGGCCGCCTGCGCGCCAATCACGTTCTGTCCGCCAGGTTTGTTCTCGATGACGATGGGCTGGCCCCAGCCGCGCGCAAGCTGATCAGCCACGTAGCGCGCAAGGATGTCAGGCCCCGAGCCGGCCGGCTGCGAAAGAATGAAGCGCACGGGCCGCTGCGGCCACTGTGGTTGCGCGCGAAGCAAGCCCGAACCTGCCAAGGGGAACAGCATCGCCGCTCGGGCGAAATCTCTGCGCTGCATGGAGTCTCCTTTGTTCTTTGGAGACCGCATGCTAGGAAGCAGAGGGTCATCTGGAAATCCAATGACTTGGATACATAGAATCCAAACCATGGATATACGCTCGGTCGACCTGAACCTGCTCGTGCTGTTCGACGCCATGGCGCGGCTGCGCAGCGTGAGCAAGGCGGCCGAAGCCATCGGCTTGAGCCAGCCGGCCACCAGTGCGGCGTTGGCGCGCCTTCGTTCGGTGTTCGACGATGCCCTGTTCATTCGCGCAGGTGCGCAGATGGAGCCGACGCCGCGTGCGCAGGCGCTGACGCCCGCAGTACAGAGGGTGGTGCAGGCGATCCAATCGGAGATTCTTCAGCCCGCAGGCTTCGATCCGGCAAGTTCCGAACGCAGCTTCACGCTGCTAACGCCCGATATCGGTGAAGTGGCATTTCTTCCCGGCGTACTGCGCCGCCTGCGGCTAGAGGCGCCGCAGGTGCGCCTGCAAGCTGTTTCGATGCCGCGCACGGCAGCCGCCCACGCCTTGGAGGCAGGCGAGGCCGACTTGGCCGTGGGCTTTTTTCCCGACCTGCAGAAGGCGGGCTACTTTCGCCAGGCACTCTTTCGCACGTCCTACACCTGCATTGCCTGTGCCCGCTACCAAGACGCCCCGGCGCGCATGACGGCCAAGCAATACCTTGCAGCGCGGCATATTGTGGTGCGGCCCGACGGACGCGAGCACATGCTCGATCGCTTCCTCGACGACAAGGGCTGGCACCGGCATGTGACGCTCGAGCTGTCGCACTTCCTGAGCCTGCTGTCGCTGCTGCCGGGCAGCGACCTGATCGCCACAGTGCCTGACGACATTGCCACCGTTGTGCAGCGGCACATTTCAATCAAGACCATCGAGCTGCCCTTCAAGCCGCCTCAACTCCAGGTGGAGCAGTACTGGCACCGGCGTATGCAGAACGATGCATCCAACAAGTGGCTGCGCGGTCTTTTCTATGAAGTGAACCGGCGTGACGCCAATGCGCGCATGCCCGATTGGCAACCCGCTGTTTGAGGCGGCCTCGCGCCGCTCAACCGTTGAGCAGGCCCGCGGCCAGCACGCCGGCAATACAGATGGCTTCGTCTTCGTCGCCCGTTCCGCCGCTCGCGCCTACCGCGCCCATGAGCTTTCCGGACGCATCGCGGATGACCACCGCGCCGGTTTGCGGCAAGAACTTGCCGTCCGCCGTGGCAGCCAACGAGACGAAGAAGTTCGGATTGTCTTTGGCGCGCTCGGCCAGCTTGCGGCTGGACACGCCCATGCCCACGGCGCCCCAGGCCTTGGCGCGGGCAACATCGAAGCGGAACATGCTCGCGCCGTCCTCGCTTGCGAAGGCCTTGAGATTTCCGGAGGCGTCGAGCACGGCGATGCCCATGGGTTGGTAGCCGGCTTCCTTCGATTTCTTCAGCGCGGCGTCGATGATGGTCTGGGCTTGTTGCAGGGTCAGGCTGGACACGTGAGATTTCCTTTCAGTTCAGTTGGGGGCCGCGGCCGTGGTGAGCGCGTCGAAGCCATAGCGATTCATGCTGCCGAAAGCGGGCATCGCGGGATGCGGCACGAAGCGGGTCTGGCAATCGAGCACCGCTGGCAGCCCGGAAGCCAACGCGCGGCTGATGGCCGGCCCTACTTCGGCAACCTCCGTCACCCGCTCGCCGTAGCAGCCGAAGCCGCGCGCGATGGCTGCGTAGTCCGTCTCGTCGAGCGCCGTCCCCAGTTCGAAGTCCAGCGCATTGCGCTGGCCGGCGCGGATGATGCCCCAGGCGGCGTTGTTGTGCACGATGCTGAGCACCGGCAGCCGGTAGCGCCGTGCCGTGTCCAGCTCATTGAGCGTGAAGCCGAACGACCCGTCGCCGGTGATGAGGGCCACCGGCCGCTCCGGCTGCTGTGCCTGCAACGCAATGGCATACGGCAGCCCGAAACCGAGGTGGCTCATGCCGGGTTCGTGAAATCGGGTGCGCACGTCCCGCACCGGCGTCAAGTCGTTGCTCCAGAAGCTGGTGTGGCCGCCGTCGAACACGGCCAGCGCATCGGGCGGCAGCGCCTGGCCGATGGCATCGGCAAGTGCCGCTGGATGCATGCGCTGCTCCGGTTCGCCCTCTTCACGCATCGCCGAGAGACGCGACTCGTACATGCCGCGTGCCCGACGCAAGCCAGGCAGCCACTCGCGATCCACACCTTCGCCCAATGCTTCGCCGCCATGGGCCAGCAAGTCATCCAACGCGGCCCTGGCGTCCGACTGCAGGGCCAGTTCATGCAACGCCGGATGGCCGAGGGCAGATGCATCGATGTTGATGCTGATGAGCCGCTGCGACCGGCG
>Ga0160437_1001484_pt1 | contig 10597 bp, 10 predicted proteins | sample HID1975I_E0MG_FD_108227 | JGI IMG/M metagenome (GOLD analysis project Ga0160437, IMG submission 108227) | Enriched soil microbial communities from UW Madison campus, WI, USA - HID1975I_E0 MG | ecosystem: Environmental > Terrestrial > Soil > Unclassified | place: USA: Madison, Wisconsin... | reverse complement strand
TTATGTGTCGCATCGGTTGAACGTTAATTCAACCCATCCGTTGTCGGCTACAGTTTTTTGTCGGTATGTTTAAGCCAATTTTAAACGTGATAACCTTATGATAAAAATCAAAAAAGGTCTGGATTTGCCTATTGCCGGTTTGCCGGAACAGCAAATCTATGACGGCCCAGCGATACCTTTCGTGGCCCTGCTCGGTGAAGAGTATGTCGGCATGCGCCCCTCCATGCTGGTGCAGGAAGGCGACAAGGTATTGAAAGGCCAGCCTCTCTTCGAAGATAAAAAGAACCCAGGCGTTCTCTTTACCGCTCCTGCGAGTGGAACGGTATCAGCGATTAATCGTGGTGAGCGTCGAGTACTGCAATCTCTGGTTATTGAAGTCCAGGGTGACGAGCAAGTTGTTTTTGAGCGTTTTGCTCCTGAAAGCCTTGCCACACTGCCGCGTGAAACCGTCCAGGCGCAATTGCTGTCGTCTGGTTTATGGACTGCGCTGCGTACACGCCCGTTTAGCAAAACACCGCAACCAGCAACAGTTCCAGCCGCCATTTTTGTTACTGCCATTGATACCAACCCGCTGGCAGCGGACCCGCAGCCCATTATTCGTGCGCATCGCGAAATGTTTGATGCAGGCTTAACCGTATTGTCCCGACTGACCGATGGCAAAGTCCATGTCTGCCAGGCTGGCGGCGGTAAGCTGGGCGGTCATCCTGCCGGGCAAGTGACTTTTAATGAATTCGCAGGCCCGCATCCGGCAGGGTTAGTGGGTACACACATTCATTTCCTGGAGCCGGTCAGCCTGCAAAAAATGGTCTGGCATCTTAATTACCAGGATGTCATCGCCATCGGCAAATTGTTCGTGGAAGGCGATTTGTGGGCCGAGCGTGTTATCGCGCTTGCGGGGCCACAAGTGGAAAAGCCACGTCTGATTCGCACACGCCTTGGTGCTTCACTGGAAGTGCTGACGGCGGGTGAACTTGCCGAAGGTGAAAACCGCATTATTTCAGGTTCTGTTTTAAGCGGGACTATCGGGGCGGGGCCTCGCGCCTGGCTGGGGCGTTTCCATCTGCAAGTTACGGTTCTGAAAGAAGGTCGTGAAAAAGAACTGTTTGGATGGGTGATGCCGGGGGCCGATAAATATTCGATTACCCGCACCACTGTTGGCCACTTCCTGAAACGCAAATTGTTTAGCTTCTCGACAGATACCAATGGCGGGGAACGTTCCATGGTGCCCATTGGCAACTATGAGCGTGTTATGCCGCTGGATATTCTGCCGACGATGCTGTTGCGTGATTTGCTGGCAGGAGATACAGACAGCGCACAGGCGCTGGGGTGTCTTGAGCTGGATGAAGAAGATTTGGCGCTTTGTACCTATGTGTGCCCGGGTAAATATGAGTACGGCCCGGTACTACGCGAGGTATTAACCCGCATCGAGCAGGAAGGATAAGTCATGGGCTTGAAGCATTTATTTGAAAAACTAGAGCCGCACTTCACGCAAGGCGGAAAGCTAGAAAAGTACTACCCGCTCTTTGAAGCGACGGCGACACTGTTTTATACACCCGGTATCGTTACGCCAGGCGCTTCCCACGTTCGTGATGCAATCGATCTGAAACGCATGATGATCCTGGTGTGGTTTGCGGTGTTCCCAGCCATGTTTTGGGGTATGTACAACGTCGGGCTACAAACGATTCCGGCCCTGAACAAGATGTACGGCGCGGAACAACTCCAGCAGGTGATTTCATCTGACTGGCATTATGTTGTCGCGCAGTGGCTGGGGGTGAACTTCACGCCGGATGCTGGCTGGTTAAGCATGATGACCCTTGGGGCCGTGTTCTTCCTGCCAATTTACATCACGGTATTCCTGGTAGGTGGTTTCTGGGAAGTGCTGTTTGCCATCATCCGTAAACATGAAGTTAACGAAGGTTTCTTCGTGACCTCCATCCTGTTTGCGCTGGTGGTTCCACCGACGTTACCTCTCTGGCAAGCGGCATTGGGGATTAGTTTCGGTGTGGTCATTGCTAAAGAGATCTTTGGTGGAACTGGCCGTAACTTCCTGAATCCAGCACTGGCGGGCCGTGCATTCCTGTTCTTCGCTTATCCAGCGCAAATCTCCGGTGACCTGGTGTGGACCGCGGCTGACGGTTTCTCTGGGGCAACACCACTTTCGCAGTGGTCCCATGGCGGCGGCGAAGCATTAGTTAATGTTGTCACAGGCCAACCTGTCACCTGGATGGATGCTTTCCTCGGTAACATTCCGGGTTCCATTGGTGAAGTTTCCACGCTGATGATCCTGATTGGTGGCGCGATAATCCTGTTTGGCCGCGTCGCTTCCTGGCGCATCGTGGCGGGTGTTCTGCTTGGCATGATTGCCACTGCCACTTTGTTTAATTTCATTGGTTCTGAAACCAACCCGCTATTTGCGATGCCGTGGTACTGGCATCTCGTGCTGGGTGGTTTTGCTTTCGGCATGATGTTCATGGCAACCGACCCGGTTTCAGCCTCGTTTACCAATAAAGGTAAATGGTGGTATGGGGCGCTTATCGGTGTGATGTGTGTCCTGATTCGAGTTGTAAACCCGGCCTATCCAGAAGGGATGATGCTGGCGATCTTGTTCGCCAACCTCTTTGCACCGCTGTTCGATTATCTGGTGGTGCAAGCCAATATCAAGCGGAGGAAGTCGCGTGGCTGAAGTAAAAAGTAACGATAGCATTGGCAGAACGCTGCTGGTGGTGCTGGTGCTTTGCCTGGTGTGTTCCGTTGTGGTGGCTGGCTCTGCTGTGGGGCTGAAAGCTCGCCAGCAGGAGCAAAAAGCGCTCGATAAGCAGCGTAACATCCTGGATGTTGCTGGCTTAGCAACGCCAAAAATGACCGGCGAAGATGTCAAAACAATCTACGAATCACGTATTACACCGCGTTTGCTCGATCTGAAAAGTGGTGAGCTGCTGGATAAAGACTCGTCTAAATTTGACCAGGCTGCGGCGCTGCGTGACCCTGAACAAAGCGTCACGCTCTCTTCAAGCGAAGACCGCGCCGGGATAAAACATCGCAGCAATATCGTTGAAATTTATCTGGTGCGTGATGAGCAAAACAAAGTGAAGGAAGTCGTGTTGCCAGTTTATGGCAAAGGCTTGTGGTCGATGATGTATGCCTTTGTTTCGCTGCAAACTGATGGCCGGACGGTGAAAGGCATCACTTACTACGACCAGGGCGAAACCCCAGGGTTGGGTGGTGAGGTTGAAAACCCGAACTGGCGTGCGCAATGGATTGGCAAGAAATTGCTGGATGATAACGGTCAGCCTGCGCTACGCGTGGTGAAAGGCGGAGCGCGTCAGGGCGATGAATATAGTGTGGATGGTTTGTCTGGCGCGACGCTGACGGCAAACGGGGTACAACATACTTTTGATTTCTGGATGGGTGAACTTGGTTTTGGTCCTTTCCTGAAACAAGTACGTGAAGGAGCGCTCAATAATGGCTGATATTTCAGACATGAAAGAGGTCAAACGGGTTCTGGTTAGTCCTCTGGTGGATAACAACCCAATTGCCTTGCAAATACTCGGTGTCTGTTCGGCGCTGGCGGTCACGACTAAGCTGGAAACGGCATTCGTAATGACCATCGCGGTAACAGTGGTGACGGCATTCTCCAGCATGTTCATCTCAATGATCCGTAACCTGATCCCTAACAGTGTGCGAATCATTGTGCAGATGGCGATTATTGCTTCGTTAGTTATCGTCGTGGATCAGATCCTGCGTGCTTATGCTTACGAGATTTCCAAACAGCTTTCCGTCTTCGTCGGCCTGATCATCACTAACTGTATCGTGATGGGACGTGCTGAAGCCTACGCCATGAAGTCACCGCCGCTGGCGAGCTTTATGGATGGTATTGGCAACGGTCTGGGCTATGGCGTGATTCTGTTGCTGGTTGGCTTCCTGCGTGAGCTTATCGGCAGCGGTAAACTCTTTGGTATCACGGTGCTGGAAACGGTTCAGAACGGTGGCTGGTATCAGCCAAACGGGATGTTCCTGTTAGCGCCGAGTGCGTTCTTTATTATCGGCCTGCTGATTTGGGCCTTGCGTACGCTTAAGCCTGCGCAGCAGGAAAAGGACTAACTGACTATGGAACATATGATTAGTCTGTTTGTGCGCGCAGTGTTTATTGAAAACATGGCGCTCGCGTTCTTCCTTGGTATGTGTACCTTCCTTGCAGTTTCCAAAAAGGTTTCCACTGCATTTGGATTGGGTATCGCAGTGACCGTGGTGTTAGGGATTGCTGTACCTGCGAACAACCTGGTTTATAACCTGGTGCTTCGTGACGGCGCACTGGTTGAAGGCGTTGATCTCAGCTTCCTCAACTTCATCACCTTTATCGGTGTGATTGCGGCGTTAGTTCAGATTCTTGAGATGATCCTCGATCGTTTCTTCCCGGCACTTTATAACGCGTTGGGTATCTTCCTGCCGCTCATTACCGTTAACTGCGCTATCTTCGGTGGCGTGTCGTTTATGGTGCAGCGTGATTACAGCTTTGGTGAATCCATTGTCTACGGCGTGGGTTCCGGTGTGGGCTGGATGCTGGCGATTGTCGCGATGGCAGGTATTCGCGAAAAAATGAAGTATGCCAATGTGCCCGCAGGACTGCGTGGCTTAGGAATTACCTTTATCACCACTGGATTGATGGCGCTGGGCTTTATGTCATTCTCCGGTGTGCAGCTATAAGGGCATAAACGTATGGAAATTATTCTTGGCGTGGTGATGTTCACGCTAATTGTTTTGGCTCTGGCGTTGTTGATTTTGTTTGCCAAGTCAAAGCTTGTTAACTCCGGCGATGTGCTGATTGAGATTAACAACGAAGCAGACAAACAGTTCCATGCTCCGGCTGGCGACAAGCTGCTGAATACGCTTTCAAACCAAGGGATTTTCATCTCTTCGGCTTGTGGTGGCGGCGGTTCATGTGGGCAATGCCGTGTGACCATTAAAGAGGGGGGCGGTGATATTCTGCCGACCGAGCTTTCGCACATCACCAAGCGTGAAGCGAAAGAGGGTTGCCGTCTTGCGTGTCAGGTCGCTGTGAAACAGGACATGAAAATTGAGCTGCCGGAAGAAATATTCGGCGTGAAAAAGTGGGAGTGTGAAGTTATCTCTAACGATAACAAAGCAACTTTCATCAAAGAGCTCAAGCTGCGTATTCCTGATGGCGAAGTTGTGCCGTTCCGTGCCGGTGGGTATATCCAGATTGAAAGCCCGCCTCATGAAGTTAACTATCAGGACTTCGATGTGCCGCAGGAATATCGCGGTGACTGGGATAAGTTTAACCTTTTCCGTTTCAAATCAGTGGTGAAAGAGCCGTGTGTCCGCGCTTACTCGATGGCGAACTACCCGGATGAAGCAGGCATCATCATGCTGAACGTACGTATTGCTACGCCACCGCCGAATGTACCAGATGCTCCTCCAGGCATAATGTCCTCGTACATCTGGTCGCTGAAAGCGGGCGATAAAGTGACAATTTCCGGGCCGTTCGGTGAGTTCTTTGCCAAGGAAACGGATGCGGAAATGGTGTTTATTGGCGGTGGGGCCGGTATGGCGCCAATGCGTTCACACATCTTCGATCAGCTCAAACGCCTTCATAGCACCCGCAAAATCAGCTTCTGGTACGGCGCTCGTTCTCTGCGTGAAATGTTCTACGAAGATGAGTTTGAAAAACTGGCGCAGGAAAACCCGAACTTTACCTTCAATGTGGCGCTTTCTGATCCGCAACCAGAAGATAACTGGACGGGCTACACTGGCTTCATCCACAACGTATTATTGGAAAACTATCTTCGTAGCCATCCAGCTCCAGAAGACTGCGAATTCTATATGTGTGGGCCGCCAATGATGAATGCTGCGGTTATCAAAATGCTCAAAGACCTGGGTGTCGAGGATGAGAACATCATGCTTGATGACTTTGGCGGCTGACGGGAGCTATTATGCTGACAGTATTTTTAGCCACCTTTACCATTTTTATTCTGGTGATTTTCGGCATGTCGCTGGGCGTGATCGTAAAGCGTAAAACGCTTCAGGGTAGCTGTGGTGGTATTGCCGCGCTAGGCATGGAGAAAGTCTGCAATTGCCCTGAACCTTGCGATGCACGTAAGAAACGAATCGCAAAAGCGGAGCGGCAGGCAAAACTTCAGCAAAACCGCATCCTTTAAGCCTTCTGAAACCTCCTGCATCTGCGGGAGGTTTTCTTTCTGTCTTTCCTCAATCACAGTTTGACTGTATACTTATCCAGTATCAAAACTGGTGTGAAAAAGTATGCGTAAAATCATTCATGTTGATATGGACTGCTTTTTTGCAGCCGTTGAGATGCGTGATAACCCGAGCTTGCGGGATATTCCATTGGCTATCGGTGGTAGTGCGCAGCGGCGTGGGGTTATCAGCACAGCAAATTATCCAGCGCGTAAATTTGGCGTGCACAGCGCAATGTCGACCGCCATGGCACTCAAATTGTGCCCGCATCTGACACTTTTACCTGGGCGCTTTGACGCATATAAAGAAGCCTCCAACCATATCCGCGAAATATTTAGCCGCTACACCACGCTTATTGAACCTCTGTCGCTGGATGAAGCATATCTGGATGTGACCGCAAGCATGAACTGCCACGGTTCGGCCACTCTCATGGCGAAAGAAATTCGCCAGACCATTTCAGATGAACTTAATCTCACCGCTTCAGCGGGGATCGCGCCGGTCAAATTTCTCGCGAAAATAGCGTCAGACCTTAATAAGCCCGACGGGCAATACGTCATCACTCCAGAAGAAATTCCTGCATTTTTGCAAACTTTGCCGCTTGGCAAAATTCCAGGCGTTGGCAAAGTGACTGCGGGAAAACTGGAAAGCCTGGGCTTGCGGACGTGTGCCGATGTGCAGAAAACGGATTTAGCGTCTTTGCTCAAACGATTTGGTAAGTTCGGGCGGATACTTTGGGAGCGAAGCCAGGGTATTGATGAGCGTGAAATTAACAATGAGCGTCAGCGCAAATCGGTAGGTGTTGAGAAAACATTGGCCGAAGACATTCATGATTGGCAGGAGTGTGAAGCCATCATTGAACAACTTTATGCTGAACTTGAGCGACGTCTGAAAAAGGTGAAACCAGATTTATTGATTGCTCGTCAGGGAGTCAAACTCAAGTTTAATGATTTCCAGCAAACCACTCAGGAACATGTCTGGCCCCAGTTGAATAAAGCCGATTTAATCGCTATTGCGAAGCAAACTTGGGAAGAGCGCAGGGGAGGGCGAGGCGTAAGGCTAGTGGGGCTGCATGTCACGTTACTGGACCCGCAGTTGGAGCGCCAACTGGTTCTGGGAATATAAAAAAACCCTCTCAATGAAAGGGTTTTGATCTACAAGTATTTGGCTTACTTAGCTGGAATTGCTTTTAGCAACTCAGTCAGCAGGATCCAGTACTGACCTACGCTTGCGATATGAACTTGTTCATCCGGGGAGTGTGGACCCGTAATGGTCGGTCCAATAGAAACCATGTCCATCTCAGGATAAGGTTTTTTGAACAGCCCACATTCCAGACCGGCATGGATAACCATGATGTTTGGCGTTTTGTTGAACAGCTTCTGGTAAGTTTCACGTACCAGCCCCATCACCGGGGAGTCAGCGTCGGGCTGCCAGCCTGGGTAGCTGCCTTTGGCAACACTTTGTGCGCCAGCCAACTGACCCAATGCCTCGAGCATGCCGACCACATAGTCTTTGCCGCTATCAATCAGGGAGCGAATCAGGCAGATAATTTCTGCGCTTTCATCAGTCATTGAGACCACACCCACGTTCAGTGAGGTTTCCACTACACCTTTAACCGCGTCTGAATTACGGATAACGCCGTTTGGCATGGCATTGAGCAGGTTAATGAAAGCATCACGGCTTTTTGCTGTTAGCGCAGCTTTGTCGGTGGTGGTTGTTTCAACCAGGACAGTGGTATTTTTCTCAACTGCACCCAATTCATTTTGCAGAATTGACAGGAACTTAGCTGCCAGATCTTTGAACTGTGCTGCTTTGTCGGCAGGGACTGCAACAATTGCAGAGCCTTCGCGCGGAATAGCGTTACGCAGCGTTCCACCGTTCAAATCAATCAAACGAGCGTCCAGTTCAGCCGCATGTGCAAACAGAAAACGCGCCAGCAATTTGTTGGCATTGCCCAGACCCAGGTGAATTTCAGCACCTGAGTGACCGCCTTTCAGACCTTTGATGGTCAGCTTGTAGGTTTCGTAACCCGCAGGAACTGCTTCGCGTTGCAGCGGCAGCGTGGAGATAAAATCAATCCCGCCCGCGCAACCCATATAGATCTCACCTTCTTCTTCAGAATCGGTGTTGATCAGAATATCAGCTTGCAACCAGCCCGCTTGCAGGCCAAATGCGCCATCCATACCGGCTTCTTCGGTCATGGTCAGCAGAACTTCTAATGGGCCATGAGCGACAGTCTCATCAGCCAGCACTGCGAGTGCAGAGGCCATACCGATGCCGTTATCGGCACCCAGTGTCGTACCGCGTGCTTTAACCCATTCACCATCAATATATGGCTGAATCGGGTCTTTGGTGAAATCATGGACAGTGTCGTTGTTTTTCTGCGGCACCATATCAAGGTGAGCTTGCAGGACGACTGCTTTACGGTTTTCCATACCCGCTGTTGCAGGTTTACGGATCAGGATATTGCCAACCTGGTCGCGCTCAACATGCAGGCCTTTTTCTTTTGCCCAGGACAGAATATGTTCCGCGAGTTGCTCTTCATGATAAGAAGGGTGCGGAATAGAACAGATTTTGGCAAAAATATCCCACAGTGGTTGCGGAGATAATTGAGACAATTCAGACACGATAAGTCTCCTTGACATCGACTCTGCTGACATTTTTTATTCGTGCAGAGCGGGATTGAACTTAATGAAATACAACACAAGTAAGCATTGTGCGCTGGCTTGAGAATACCACTATAACTGAGGTTGTGACGACCTAAAGCACGTAAAAACCAGAAGGACAGGCCTGCAGCACTGGTTTTTAGTGCGCCAGATCTCTATAATCTCGCGCAACCAAAACCCCTTTGAACATTTTTAAGCCGTTAATAACTGGCTGGGATAATTTCACATGAGCGAAAAATACATCGTCACCTGGGACATGTTGCAGATTCACGCACGTAAGCTTGCAAGCCGTCTGCTTCCTGCTGAACAGTGGAAAGGCATTATTGCTGTTAGCCGTGGCGGCCTGGTTCCTGGCGCATTGCTGGCACGTGAACTGGGGATTCGTCATGTTGATACCGTTTGTATCTCCAGCTATGACCACGACAACCAGCGCGAGCTGACCGTTCTGAAACGTGCTGAAGGTGATGGCGAAGGCTTCATCGTGATTGATGACCTGGTAGACACCGGCGGTACCGCCGTTGCTATTCGTGAAATGTATCCAAAAGCGCATTTCGTGACTATCTTCGCCAAGCCTGCTGGCCAGCCTTTGGTTGACGATTATGTTATCGATATCCCGCAAGATACCTGGATTGAACAGCCATGGGATATGGGCGTTGCATTTATTCCGCCTTTAGCCGGTCGTTAATAGCCTGAGAATTTGCACTGATTTACGCCCGGCATTGCCGGGCGTTTGTGTTATTTAGCCACCGACAGAGTACAATAGCCCCATTCCTGACGTTTGTATGGAGGCAGAAACGATGTCGCAGGCCAATCTTAGCGAAACGCTATTTAAACCCCGATTTAAGCATCCCGAGACGTCGACTTTAGTTCGTCGCGCTCATCATCAAACTGCCCCTGTTATCCAGTCTGCGCTGGACGGCGCAACAGTGCCTCACTGGTATCGCATGATTAACCGCCTGCTTTGGGTCTGGCGTGGCGTCGATGCGCGTGAAATTCTTGAAGTGCAGGCCAGAATTGCAGCCAACTCGGGTGAGCGAACCAATGATGATTTGTATGATACGGTGATCGGCTATCGCGGCGGCAACTGGATCTATGAATGGTCGAAGCAGGCCATGATGTGGCAACAGCGTGCCAATCAGGAAACGGATAAAGTAAAAAGCGGCAAATACTGGTTACAGGCTGCCAATCTTTATAGCATCGCGGCGTACCCACATCTGAAAGGCGATATGCTCGCGGAACAGGCTCAAGTTCTGGCAAATCGCGCATACGAAGAAGCGGCTCCGCGGCTTTCTGGTGGTTTACGTGAGCTGGAGTTTACCATTCCTGGTGGTGGGGCGATTACTGGCTTCCTCCATGTTCCAAAAGAAGGGCAAGGGCCATTCCCGACGGTACTCATTTGTGGTGGCCTGGACGCATTACAAAGCGACTATTACACCTTGTTTGAGAAATATTTTGCGCCTCAGGGTATAGCGATGCTGACCATCGATATGCCATCGGTCGGGTTTTCATCAAAATGGAAATTGACTCAGGACTCTAGCCTTTTACACCAGCATGTTCTCAAAGCGTTGCCGAACATTCCCTGGGTTGATCACACTCGTGTCGCGGCGTTTGGTTTCCGTTTTGGCGCGAATGTTGCGGTGCGATTAGGTTATATCGAAGCGCCTCGCCTGAAGGCGGTCGCGTGTTTAGGCCCCGTCGTTCATAGCTTATTGAGCGATGCA
>Ga0160437_1001481_pt1 | contig 10623 bp, 8 predicted proteins | sample HID1975I_E0MG_FD_108227 | JGI IMG/M metagenome (GOLD analysis project Ga0160437, IMG submission 108227) | Enriched soil microbial communities from UW Madison campus, WI, USA - HID1975I_E0 MG | ecosystem: Environmental > Terrestrial > Soil > Unclassified | place: USA: Madison, Wisconsin... | reverse complement strand
TTTTACCCTTCCTTAACTCTGAATTAGCCACGCTAATATGTCCCCGTTAACGTTGTGTGATTTGCATCACAATAGAGGGAATATATTGTTTGCATCGTGTCATTTCCCTTTGCCGTTGTGCTTGTAATTATATGATTTGTAAGACGTAAAGAAGTAAATACGGCAAAAGACTTAATTTGCCTCCGGAAGTTGGTTTAATGAAATCTCCTGAACTAGATTTCAGTTAAGGTTCCCGCAACGGTGACCTGTTAACCGTCTGACGCAAAACAAAAAAGCGCCAGGACTTCTGACTCTGGAGACGACCCGATGAACAGAACACGTCTTCTTCTTACCTCCGCCGGTTTGCTGGCGCTGGTGTCCTCAGGCGCCCAGGCTGTCACCAGTCTTGGCACGATGGGTGCAACCTTAACCCTGACCAACGGTTGTCTGATAAACGGTTCGCCCAGCCAAAGTGGGATCAACTTCGGTAGTCTCGATTTTGGTACGCATCCGGCAACCTTCGCCACGCTCACCACCCAGCTTTCAGGGGCCAGCGGCGGGAACAGCTTTACCGTTCAGTGCACCACCAATACCTACACGGTGACCATCACCGGGAATGCCAACAGCACCGCGCCGGGAACGGTCGTCGGTACACCGGGCACGCCGGGCCGCTATCTGATCAGCACCACCAATGCTGCGCAGGGAGTGGCGTACAGCCTCTACAGCGATAGCGGCTACAACAACGTGATCACCAACAACACCGCGTTGCCGATAGCCTCTACCACCGGGGGGGTGGACAGCTACACCCTGTACGGACGTATTCAGGGCGGCGGCAACAGCGTGACTGTCGTGCCGGGAACGTACACCGACACGATTAACGTCAGCGTCAATTACTAAACCCGCGAATGACATGGGGTGCGTCAGGCTTCCTGCGGGAAGTCCGGGAACGGCTACGCCTTTTTGGACTGGTTGTGCTGCTGAGTATGGGCTTTCCGGTGCAGGCGCTGACGGTCTCCTCCCAGTCATTCAAGGTCAATGCCACCATCACGCCGGGCTGTTCCGTGGCCACGGGCACTGGCGGGGCGATGGGGTCGCTGAATTTTGGCAGTTATAGCGGGGTGAAGTCAGGCCAGGTCAGCACCCAGTTTGTGCCGAATGCGTCGTTCACGTTGGCTTGTACGCCGGGCGTCGCGCTGAGCATGAGTATTAACGCCGGGCAGAATTACACCACGGTGCGCAATATGCAGCGTTCCGGCGGCACCGAACGGGTGCCTTACCGGCTTTACACCAGCAGTAGCCTGGCGGCCAACAGTGAAATTGGGGTCAATCAGAATGTCTCCGTGGCCTACACCAACGGCGACAGTATCGCGCTTACCCTTTATGGCGCCGCACAGTTGACCGGCTTTAGCCCGGCAGGAAATTACACTGACCAACTCACCGTGACGTTGTCATGGTAATACAGGGAGAAACACATGAATCAGAGCTGTCTGCCGCGCGCGTTGTTCGCGCTGTTCTGTCTGAGCGGACTCTTTCTGGCACCCACCGGCGTACATGCCGCTGCAACGGTGCTTATCTGGCCCATCGATCCTTTTCTGGCTGCGGATAAAAAAGCCACCGAACTGTGGATTGAAAATCAGGGGGCGAGTGCCACCACCATGCAGGTGCGCATTGTCCGTTGGCAGCAGCAGGGTGGTTTTGAGCGCTATCAGCAGCAACAGGATGTGGTGGCGAGCCCGCCGATTTTGCGCATCGACCGCGGCGGGAAGCAACTGATCCGTCTGATCAAGCAGAGCCCGGTGCCGCAGGGGAAAGAGTTCGCCTACCGAATTATCATCGATGAAATCCCGCAGCCGACGGCGGACACCAAACCTCAGATCGGCCTCAAGCTGCAAATGCGCTATTCGATCCCGCTGTTCGTTTACGGACAAGGCGTGCCGGTGGAAGACGAAGGGGACAATCATGTGCTGGTCGACGGCCGCAATCTGAGCTGGAATAACACCACTCTCGATGGAAAACCGGCGATTGAAGTGCGCAACCGCGATCGGGTTCATGTGCGATTAAGTGACGTTTCACTGCGCCAGGGAGGCCACGAACGGCAAATTGCGCCCGGCCTGCTGGGGTATGTCCTGCCCGGCGAAAGCCGAAGCTGGCCGCTGCCGCCGGGGGTGACGCGTCCCGACCAGATTAGCGCGACCATCAATGCACAGGACGCGAAATGGCAGTCTGCGCCGGGCAACTGACGAAACTTGCCATGTGCATATTGCTAACCAGCTCAGGTCTTTGTCGGGCAGAATCGGGCGACGATCTGCTGCCTCCGCCGCCGGATGCACACGAGATTAACCAGCAGTCGGTGTATCAGCTGGGGCTGATTATCAACCACTACGACACTGAAACCGTGGTGCCCGTAACCCAGCGTGATAACCACTGGTTTATCGCCAGCGCCGACCTGCAACGCGCCGGGCTGCCGAAGGATAAACTGCCGGCGGGCGACGTCGATTTGTCAGCGCTACGCGAGGTTAAAACCGAGTACGACGGCAACGGCCAGCGGCTGTTGCTCACCGTACCGTCCGACTGGTTTGCCGCCAAAGAAGCCACCTTTCAGGGCGGGATCAAGCGCGCTGTTCCGCTGGATGGCACAGGTGCATTGCTCAATTACGATGTCTACACCAGCCAGACTCAGCACGGCGCGAGCCAGGCGGCCATCTGGCATGAACTGCGCTTTTTCAGCGGCAAAAATAGCCTCTCTTCGACCGGTTACGTCCGGCAAAATATCAGCGGCGATAGCCAGCTCGCCGACGGTTATATGCGCTACGACACCACATTAAGCTACACCGACGACGACAACGCTCTGGAATGGGATTTAGGCGACACCATCAGCGACGCCCTGAGCTGGAGCAACAGCGTGCGCGTGGGCGGGGTGCGCATTGGGCGTGATTTTTCCCTGCGTCCTGACCTCGTCACCTGGCCGCTGCCGACGTTTACTGGTGATGCGGCGGTGCCGACATCGGTGGACTTGTTCATTGATGGCTATCGCGCAGGCTCGACCCAACTCCAGCCCGGACCGTTTACCCTGACCAACTTGCCGTACATCAACGGTGCGGGCAACGCGGTGCTGGTCACCACTGATGCGCTGGGCCGACAGGTCAGCACTACGCTGCCATTTTACGTCGCCAGCGAAATGCTCAAACCCGGCCTCAGCGACGGCGCGGCGACCTTTGGTGCGCTACGGCGTAACTACGGCATCGAAAATTTTGACTACGGCCCGGCGGTAGGCAGCGGTACGTATCGCTACGGCGTGAATGATTATCTGACGCTGGAAGGCCATGCGGAAGGCGCGGAGTCACTGGCGCTGGGCGGGGCAGGCGCGTTAGTGAAGATCGGCCAGTTTGGCATCGTCAATGGCAGTTACACTCACAGCCAGATGGAGGGTGAAGGCGGGCAGCAACTTAACTGGGGCTACCAGTACAGCACCGGTGCATTCAGCTTTATTACCCAACATACCCATCGGGATAAAACCTTCGGCAACCTCGCGCTGTACGACACTCCGCGTCTGTACGACGACGAGCATAATCCCATTGCCAGCCTCAGCCAGCGCAGCGACCAGTATTCGCTGTCGCTGAATATGGGCAATTACGGCAACATCGGCGCGGCATGGATTGGTGTCCAAAGCTTTGACAGCCAAAAAACCGAGCTGCTGAATTTGTCATGGAGCCGAAACCTGTGGGGCAGCAGCAGTATTTATCTGGCGGCCAGCCGTGACCAGCAACGCGGCGACTGGACGCTGGCGATGTCGCTGCAAATTCCGCTGGGCGACAGGGACAGCGTGGCGGTCAGCACCGAAAACACGCCGGATTACGGCAACACCCAGCGCGTCAGCTACAACCACACCATGCCGTCCGACGGCGGTTTTAGCTGGAATCTGGCCTGGGCGCAGCAGTCGCAGTCGAGCAACTATCAGCAGGCGACGCTGGGCTGGCGCAACAACAACATCGAACTGCAGGGTGGCGGCTACGGAGAAGAAGACGAAATGACCTGGTGGGGCGAAGCGATGGGATCGCTGGTGTTGATGGACGGCCAGTTGTTCGCCGCCAATAAAATCAACGATGCATTTGTGGTGATCAGCACCGATGGACAGCCGTCGGTGCCGGTGAACTACGAGCATCAGCCGGTGGGCGAAACCAACGACAAAGGCTATCTGTTGATAAGCGGCGTTTCGGCCTGGTATCCCGCCAACTACAGCATTAACGCCCTCAATCTGCCGGCGGATACCCAGCTCAAACAGACGGAAAGACGCATTGCGTTACGCCGTAACAGCGGGTATCTGCTTGAATTTCCAATGGAAGAAGAGCGCGTGGCGAGCGTCATCCTCCATGATGAAGCTGGAAAACCGCTGCCTGTCGCCAGCGTTGTTTCGCGTGCCGGAAAAGCGGACGCGCCGGTGGGCTACGACGGCATCGCCTGGCTTGAAAATCTGAATGATAACAATCCGCTGACCGTCACCACGCCGGACGGCAAACGCTGCGCGGTCAATTTCGTGACGCAGCCAAATCCAGACCACAAACTGCTGACCTACGGGCCGCTCATCTGCCGGGAGACGAAATAATGCGTCGCGCTTTAGGGTTGTTGGTCCTGCTCTGGCTGATGAGTCTGCCAGGGCACGCGGCCTGTAGGGTCAGCATGGCGAATGCGTCATTTGGCAGCCTCTCGTCATTCACGGTCAAGAACACCGAACAGCAAACGTCGGCCAATTTGATCGTCAACTGCGACACGGTGCTGAACCTGCTGACCAGCGATACGGTCTCCATGAATGTGGTCAGCGCCACCGCCACATCGGGCACGCGCCCGGCGCTGAAAAATACCGCCGCCGCCGATGTGGTGCCAGTCAGGGTCTGCGGGACCTCGTCGTGCAGCAACACGACGGAAACGGCCATCGCACAAACCTATTCCTGGAGCGGGAATACGCTGCTCGGCCTGCTGACGTCCAAAAGCTACACCTTGCCGATTTACTTCCGCACGGTGTCGGGGCAGAGCGTGCGCGCCGGGAATTATCAGGTCAGCGTCAACCTCAGTATCAGCTACAGCGTCTGCCCGACGGGGCTGCTGGGGATTTGCCTCGGCACGCCGCAAACCGGCACGGTAGTGGTGACGACACTGTTAAACATGACCGTCAGCACCGACTGCATCACCATCAGCGCGCCGGATGTGAACTTCGGCAGCGCGCCGCTGGTGAGTCATTTCCTACCGGTGTCGCAATCCGTGGCCATCACCTGCACCAAAGGCAGCGTTTACACGGTGGGCATCAACAACGGTGTGAATGCGGGCAGCGGCACGGTGCGAAAAATGGTCAGCGGTAATAATTCGATGAGTTACGACCTCTATAAAGGCAGCACCAGCAACCGATGGGGACCGAGCGGCAGCGAACGCTGGGCGAGCAGCGCCGCAAGTGATGTCAGTGCGGACGGAACGGTGAACACCTACAACTACACCGCTAAAATGTTGAGCGGGCAGGCCACGCCGCCCGCCGGGAGTTACACCGACACGCTGGTGGTGGATATCATCTTCTAATCACGTCCTGTGACTTAACGTAAAGTTCTGTGGATACGTGCCGATAACACCGCTATCACGTTATTGAAAAGGTGTTGTATGTTGAACCGTATCCGCGTTGTCACCCTGTTGATGTTGGTGCTGGTCGTCTTCGCACTGCTTCAGCTGCTGTCCGGTGGCTTTCTGTTCTCGTCCCTGCAGCAAAACCAGCACAGTTTTTCCCTCTCGAATGAGCTGCGTACCCGTCAGACTGAACTGACCAAAGCCTGGGAACTGATGCTGCAAACGCGCATCAACCTGAGCCGCTCATCGGCGCGCATGATGATGGACACCGCGAATCAGCAAAGCAGCGCCAAAATGGACCTGCTGAACAACGCCAAAACCTCCCTGGCAGAGGCGGCAAAACATTACGCGGCGTTCTCGGAACTGACCGCCCAGCCTGAGCTGGCGGAGATCAGCGCCACGGTGGATGCGAGCTACCAGAAATATTTCGCCGGGCTGACCGAACTGGTCGGCTTCCTGCAAAACGGCAATATGGATGCCTATTTCGCCCAGCCTACGCAGGGGATGCAAAACGGTCTGAGCGACGCGATGACCCAGTATGCGACGCAGAGCGAAACCCTTTATCAGCACGCCTTCGGCACCAGCAAACGTGATTATCAATTTGCCCAGTGGCAACTGGCGGCGATCGCCCTTGTGTTGGTGATGATTCTCGCCGCAGCGTGGTACGGCATTCGCCACATTCTGCTTAACCCGCTGGCGGGGGTGATGGGCCATTTGCGCCGTATCGCGCAGGGCGATTTGACGCAGCCGGTAAACGTGCGTGGCCGTAACGAAATTGCCGCGCTGGCCGAAACCGTTAACCAGATGCAGCAGTCGTTAATCGACACCGTCACCCGGGTGCGCCAGGGTTCCGACGCCATTTATACCGGCACCAGTGAAATCGCGGTCGGCAATAACGATCTCTCCTCACGTACCGAAGAACAGGCATCTGCCCTCGAGCAAACCGCCGCCAGCATGGAAGAGCTGACCGCCACCGTGAAGCAGAACGCCGAGAACGCCCGTCAGGCGTCGCAGCTGGCGCTCAGCGCCTCCGAAACCGCCCAACGCGGCGGCAAAGTGGTGGAGGGTGTCGTGAAAACCATGCACGACATCGCCGCCAGTTCACAGAAAATTTCTGATATTACCGGCGTTATCGACGGGATTGCCTTCCAGACCAACATTCTGGCGCTTAACGCGGCAGTCGAGGCCGCACGCGCCGGGGAACAGGGGCGGGGGTTTGCCGTGGTCGCCGGGGAAGTGCGTAACCTCGCCAGCCGCAGCGCTCAGGCAGCTAAAGAGATCAAAGGCCTGATCGAAGACTCTGTGTCGAAAGTGGACACCGGTTCTGTGCTGGTGGAAAGCGCGGGCGAAACCATGAGCGATATCGTCAATGCCGTCACCCGTGTCACCGACATCATGGGTGAGATTGCATCGGCCTCCGACGAGCAGAGCCGCGGTATCGATCAGGTCGCGCTCGCCGTCTCAGAAATGGATCGCGTCACCCAACAAAACGCCGCGCTGGTGCAGCAGTCCGCTGCCGCCGCTGCGGCCCTTGAAGAGCAGTCAGGCACTCTGGCCCGCGCCGTTTCCGCGTTTCAGATTGCCACCGTCAGCAACCGTGCAGTGAGTAAAACGACAAGCGTTCCACTGGCCAGCCGCGAGCCACTGCGCCCGCGCGTTGCTGCCGCCGGAACCGATGATAACTGGGAAACTTTTTAACTTTACGCGGCCTGTTGCCGTATATCGGGAGTGGTGATGTTCAATCGAATTCGTATCTCGACCACCTTGTTTCTGATTCTGGTGGTGTGTGGCCTGTTACAAGTGGGCAGTAACGGGCTGTCGTTTTGGGCGTTTCGTGATGGACAAAAAAACCTGAGTCAGGTTGAGCAAGGGAATGTGCAGTTAAGCAGTCTGATGGACGCCCGCGTGGTGTTGCTTCAGGCAAGCACCGCGCTGAATAAAGCCGGAACGCTGACCGCGTTGAGCTATCCGCCGGAAGACATCAAAAAGCTGATGACCAGCGCGCGCCGGGATTTGAAACAGGCGGACAAAGAGTTTGCTGAGTTTATGGCGATCCCGCCAGTGAATGACGAAGCCAACGTGTTGCAGGCGCAAAGCAAACAAACCTACGCCGACCTGCACGCCGCGCTCGATCACCAGGCGACCTGGCTTGAAAGCAACCAGCTTTCGGACTTTATGACCGCGCCGGTGCAAACGGCACAGGACGCGTTCGACGCCAACTACCACACCTGGCAGAAGAATATTGGCGCGTATGTACAAAATGCACGTCACGCCAGCGAAGCGAATTATCACCGTTCGGCAGCGATTTTCATTGCCATGGTGGTGCTCGCCGCGCTGATTACCAGCGGCGCACTGCTGTGGACGCGCCGGATGATCGTTCAGCCTCTCAATATTATTAGCAGCCATTTCACCAGCATTGCTCAGGGCAACCTGGCGCGGCCGGTGTCAGTGTTCGGCAAGAATGAAATTTCAGCCATTTTTGCCGGATTGAAAGCGATGCAAGCCGCATTGCGCGACACCGTAAGCCAGGTGCGGCAAGGCAGTCATGCGATGCATACCGGGATTTCAGAGATTGCCGCAGGCAACAACGATCTCTCGTCTCGCACCGAACAGCAGGCGGCTTCTCTGGCAGAAACTGCGGCGAGTATGGAGCAACTGACCGCCACCGTCGGGCAGAACGCCGATAACGCCCGTCAGGCCTCTGGCCTGGCAAGTACCGCGGCATCGACGGCCAAACGCGGCGGCGAGCAGGCGTCGCATGTGGCGGAGACCATGCACGGTATTGCCACCAGTTCACGCAAAATTGGCGACATTATCAGCGTTATCGACGGGATTGCTTTCCAGACCAACATTCTGGCACTCAACGCGGCGGTTGAAGCGGCACGCGCGGGTGAGCAGGGCCGTGGATTTGCGGTGGTGGCCGGGGAAGTGCGCAACCTCGCCAGCCGCAGCGCCCAGGCGGCAAAAGAGATTAAAGGCCTGATTGAAGAGTCGGTTTCCCGGGTGCAGGAAGGTTCTGCGCTGGTGGACACCGCCGCCAACACCATGAATGAGATCGTCCGCTCCGTCACCCAGGTGAACGACATCATGGGTGAGATTGCGTCGGCATCTGACGAACAGCGACGCGGCATCGAACAGGTGGCGCTGGCGGTGAGCCAGATGGACCAGGTGACGCAGCAAAACGCCTCGCTGGTGGAAGAAGCGGCGGCGGCGACCGAACAGCTGGCAGGGCAGGCGGACAGCCTGACCGCGTTGGTGTCGTTGTTTGAACTTGAAGAAAAAAGAGTATCGCATCATCAAGAAGGGGCACCGCCAGTTGCTGTGCCTGTGATTTCCTGAAAGGACGTAAGAAGAAGGCGCTATGACTGCAACTCTGCCCAACGGGCAATCGTCATTACTCACGCAGATGACACAGCGCCTGGCGCTGTCCGACGCGCAGTTTCGTCGGATATGCCAACTGATCTACCAGCGCGCAGGTATTGTGCTGGCCGATCACAAGCGCGACATGGTGTACAACCGGCTGGTGCGACGCTTGCGCCAGCTCGGGCTCGATGATTTTGGCCGCTATCTGGCAATGCTGGAGGCCAATCAGGATAACGCCGAGTGGCAGGCATTCATTAACTCGCTGACCACTAACCTCACGGCGTTTTTCCGCGAGGCGCACCATTTTCCGACGCTGGCCGAGCACGCGAAGCGGCGTCAGGGTGAGTATCGCGTCTGGAGTGCGGCGGCATCGACCGGCGAAGAACCGTATTCGATTGCCATCACGCTCGCCGACACGCTGGGCACCGCGCCGGGTCGCTGGAAGGTTTTTGCCAGCGACATCGACACTGAAGTTCTGAACAAAGCGCAGAACGGCGTGTATCGCCAGGATGAGCTGAAAACGCTGTCTCAGCAGCAGCTACAGCACTATTTCATGCGTGGCACCGGGCCACATAGCGGGCTGGTGCGCGTGCGCCAGGAGCTGGCGAACTATGTTGATTTTGCTCCGGTGAATTTGCTGGAGAAAAGCTACAACGTGCCGGGGCCATTCGATGCGATTTTTTGTCGCAACGTGATGATTTACTTCGACAAGACGACGCAGCAAGAGATCCTGCGCCGCTTTGTCCCCCTGCTTAAGCCTGACGGATTACTGTTTGCCGGGCACTCAGAGAACTTCAGCAATCTCGTGCGCGAGTTCAGTCTGCGGGGGCAGACGGTGTACGCGCTGAGTAAGGATAAAGCATGAGTAAAATCAGGGTGTTGTCTGTAGATGATTCGGCTCTGATGCGTCAGATAATGACGGAAATTATCAACAGCCACAGCGATATGGAGATGGTGGCAACGGCGCCGGACCCGCTGGTTGCCCGGGATTTGATCAAAAAATATAACCCGGACGTGCTGACGCTGGATGTTGAAATGCCGCGCATGGACGGCCTCGATTTTCTGGAAAAACTGATGCGCCTGCGGCCGATGCCGGTGGTGATGGTGTCTTCGCTGACCGGCAAAGGGTCTGAGGTGACGTTACGCGCGCTGGAGTTGGGGGCGGTAGATTTCGTCACCAAACCGCAGATTGGCATTCGCGAAGGGATGCTGGCCTACAGCGAAATGATTGCCGACAAAGTGCGGGCCGCCTCGCGGGCGCAGATTAGCGCGCATAAAACACTGGCCGCGCCGGTGGCGCTGAAGGCCGGGCCGATGCTCAGTTCTGAAAAGCTACTGGTGATTGGCGCCTCAACGGGTGGCACCGAAGCGATTCGTCACGTGCTGCAACCGCTGCCACTGACCAGCCCGGCGATTTTAATCACCCAACATATGCCGCCGGGGTTCACGCGGTCGTTTGCGGAACGCCTGAACAAGCTGTGCCAGATTGCGGTGAAAGAGGCTGAAGACGGCGAACGCGTGTTGCCGGGCCACGCTTACATTGCGCCGGGTGACAAACATATGGAACTGGCGCGTAGCGGGGCCAACTATCAAATCAAAATTCATGACGGGCCGCCAGTTAACCGGCACCGTCCGTCGGTGGATGTGCTGTTTCATTCGGTGGCGAAAAACGCC
>Ga0160437_1001480_pt1 | contig 10626 bp, 8 predicted proteins | sample HID1975I_E0MG_FD_108227 | JGI IMG/M metagenome (GOLD analysis project Ga0160437, IMG submission 108227) | Enriched soil microbial communities from UW Madison campus, WI, USA - HID1975I_E0 MG | ecosystem: Environmental > Terrestrial > Soil > Unclassified | place: USA: Madison, Wisconsin... | reverse complement strand
TGCGCGCTTCCTGTTCGATTTCAACCAGATGCCGGCCGTCTTCCACGTACTTGCGCGTGACGCGGCCCTTGAAGAACAGCATGTCGCCTTCGGGGTTGTGGCGGCGGATCTTGCACATGGACTTGCGCAGGAAGCCGGCGTCGCCCATCCAGTTGGTAAGGTGGTGCGTCAGCCACGAATTGCGCTCGGGACCGTAATCGTAGGCGCCCGGCGCGCCCACTTCCAACGCGAATTCCTCTTCCCAGTGCACACGCTCGGGCACGTCGGGAATGCCGAAGCGGTTGGTGATGCCCACGCCCGGGTGCGCGTCGATCAGTTGCCAGGCCAGCTTGTTGGCGCGGATGTACAGGCCGCCCCAGCCCTGCGCGTAGGCAATGAAGCCCGTCACCGTCATCGGCCCCTTGAACATCACGGGCAGCTCCTCGCCTTCCTTCACGTCTTCCCAGTAGCGGGGCGTGGCGCCGCGCACTTCTTCCTGGGCATAGAGCTTGTAGGCTTCCTTGATTTCCTCGGGGCTGTAGCGGCGCGGTTCGCGGGCGCGCACTTCCTTGTACTTGCTGCCTTGTTCGCGGGCGTGATCGCGTTCGGTGCGAAAGCACCAGCTATCGGCCTCGGCCACCTTGTCGCCGTCCTGGTTGAAGAAGTCCACGTGGTAGATCTGCTGAATCGCGCGGCCCGCGAAGCGGGTCTGGTGTTCGATCAGGTCCTTCAGGTGGGCTTCGGTGGAGATCACATCGTTGCGCTTGACGGTCTTGTGCCAGGTCCAGTCGGCGCCCGACCACATGGCGTGCACGCCGGGCAAGCCGCCCACATAGCCCGATACGATGCGGCTGGTGGAAAACAGAAAGCTGGGCAGGGCGATGATGCCGCCATGCTGCGTCTTGGCCGCGTACTCGGGGTCGGACCACAGGGGGTTGTCGTCACCGATGCCGTGGGCGTAGTGGCGGATGTTGTCGCGCGTGGCTTCGTAGCACCACGGTTCGGCGGTGGCGCCGATTTTCACGCCGATGCGCGCGCGCAGTTCGTCCAGACCGCGTTCGGTGATGGTCGGGAAACTACGTTCAGTTTTGGTCTTGGTCAACATGATGTCTCCTGGGGATGGGTCAGACGTGCGCGGCGGGCGCGGCTTTCGGGGTGTCGGTGGTTGATGTGGCAGCGGTGGCAAGCTCTTGCTCCCGCAGTTTTCGGCGATGGATCTTGCCGGCCGGCGTCTTGGGCAGTTCAGGCACGAACACCACCTGACGCGGGTACTCGTGCTGGGCCAGTTGGCTGCGCACGGTGTTCTGAATTTCTTCCACGAAGGCGTCGTCGCCCGGGCGGGCCGACACCACAAAGGCTTTCACGACCTGACCGCGCAAGGCATCGGGCACGCCGATGGCGGCGGCTTCGGTTACGTCGCGATGCTTCAGGATGGCGTCTTCGATTTCGACGGCGCTCATCGTCCAGCCGGCCGAGATGATGACGTCATCGGCGCGGCCGCCATGCCAGAAGTAGCCGTCTTCGTCGACGCGGCCCAGGTCCTTGGTGGCCACCCAGGCGTCGCGACGCCACAGTTTCAGTTCGCCCGTCACGCCGGGCGGGCAGGGTGCGCCGTTGGCGTCCTGCACTTCCACGCGCAAGCCCGGCACGGGTTTGCCCAGCGACCCGGGCTTGACCGTGAAGTCGGACGCGCCCGGATAGTTCACCAGGCACACGCCGATTTCCGTGGTGCCGTACATGCTGCACACCGGGCGTCCGAAGGTGGCTTCGACGAAGGCGGACGTTTCGCTGTCGATGGGCTCGCCGGTGAAGGACACCTTGTCGAGCTGATAGTGGTACCGGCCGGCCGCGCCGGAGTTGCGCATCATCCGGTAGTGCGTGGCCGCGGCCGAGATGTTGTTGAAACCGTGCTCTTGCAACGCTTGCAGCAGGCGTTCGGCGTTGAACTTGCCGGCGTAGGCGCCAATGGTCACGCCCAGCGCCAAGGGGGCAAGCGTGCCATGCCACAAACCATGGCCCCAGGCCGGCGACGACGGGCACATATAACGGTCGCCCGGCCGCACGCCGGTGCCGTACAGCGCCGCCAGCATCAGCGTAACCAGCGCGCGGTGCGTGTGCTTCACGGCGTCCGGCAGTTCGCGGGTGGTGCCGGACGTGTATTGGTAGATGGCCAGGTCATCGGCCAGGGTGTTGCAGTCGTAGTGCGCGGGATAGGGGGCCAGCGCGGCGACGAAACCGTCATCCGCGATGACGACGCGCATGTCGTCGGCGGCCGCAACCATGGGGGCCTTTTCGGCGTTCGTGACCAGCATGCGGGGCTTGCAGTCCTGCACGCGCAGCCGGATGCCATCAGGGCCGAACAGGGTGAACAACGGCACGGCGATCGCGCCCATTTTCATGGCCCCGAACATCGCCACGTAGAACGCCAGCGAGGGCTCCAGCATCACGGCCACGCGGTCGCCGGGGCGAATGCCCTGATCCACCAGATAGTGCGCGAACCGCGAGGATGCCTCGGAAATCTGCTGGAAGCTGAAGGTTTCATCACCCCCCGTCGCCCGCACCAGGATGATCGCGGGCTGGTCCTTGCCCGCGTGCCGGTCGATGCATTCGTGCGCGATGTTCATGCGTACCCGGTTGCCGTCGAACAGCTCCCAAAGTTTGTCCGGGGAGCAGAGCGCCTGGGCGTCTGCGTAAGAAGTGGTCTGCGTCAACGTCGTCATGTCGTCGTACCTGTGTGGGTCGGCAAGCGGTTGGACAGACTATGCGCGTCGGCTTTTAAATTGTCAATGACGTCTATTGATTGTATATATACAATTAACTGTCGGGTTCGAGGCCACCCGTCCAAGCCCGCCCAAGGTATGCTTGCCGCAATAAAAATCGGAGAGCCAGATGAGTGAAGCCAGTTCCCAGGAATCCGCTGCCGGCACCGGCCCGCGCGTGCGCGCCGTGCCGGCGGTGACTCGGTCGATCGCCATCCTGCGATTGCTGGGCCGTGGTGGCGAAGCCATGACCTTGAAGACGATCTCGCAAGAGCTGGGCATGGTGACCAGCACCTGCCTCCACATTCTTCGTGTGCTGGTGGAAGAGGGTTTGGTGAAAGTCGATGCCGGCACCAAGCGCTACAGCCTGGGCGTGGGCATGCTGACGCTGGCGCGCAGCGTGATAGAAAGCAGTCCGTTTCCCGCGTTGGTGCAGCCCGTGCTGGACAAGCTTTCCAGCGCCGCGAACGTCACCGCGATCGGCGTGGAAGTGGCGGGCAGCGAGCACATGGTGGTGCTGGCGCTGTCGCGTTCCACCGCGCCGTTCCGCTTGCATGTGGACGTGGGCAGCCGCTTTCCCGCGCTGATCAGCGCGACGGGCCGCTTGGTCGCCGCGTTTTCCGAGCTCTCGGACAAAGAACTGGAACGCCGCTTCAAGGCCCTGCGCTGGGATCAGGCGCCCGACTACGCCGCATGGAAAGCCGACGTGGACGCCGTGCGCCGCGACGGCTACAGCCTGGACCGCAACCACTACATCAACGGCGTCGTCGTGGTTGCGGTGCCGGTGCTGAACAGCCACAACCGGATGACGCATTCCCTGGTGGCGGCAGGGCTGGCCGAACAACTGGACGACGCCCGCGCGCATGCGCTGGCCAAGGACCTGCAAGCCGAGGCGCACACGCTATCGCAACTGTTGTCCACCCGGAGCTGAACCCATGCCGCAACCCGTCACCGCCGAATCACTTGCCGCCGAGGGCTGGCGTTGCAAGACACTGCCCGGATTTGCGGGGTTGATCGGGCCGTTGTGGGTGCGCAAGGAAGGCGGGTGCAAAGAGGGCGCGCACAAAGAAGGGCCACGCAACGAAGCGCAAGCCTGGGCGTACGGATTATTGGCGACTGCCGATCACCTGAACCCTGCTGGCGTGGTGCACGGCGGCCTCCTGACTGCACTGTTGGACCACGGCCTGAGCGCCATCGCCTGGCAAGCGCTGGACCGGCGCGCCTGCGTCACCGTGCAACTGGACACGCATTTCCTGGCGCCGGCCCGCGCCGGCCAGTTCCTGGAAGTGCGCGGGCAATTGCTGCGCGCCACGTCCAGCCTGGTGTTCATGCGCGGGGAATTGAGCGTCGCCGGGAATGTGGTCGCGACGGGGGCGGCGGTGTTGAAGGTGCTGGCCGCAGCGTCAGATCATTGACTTTCCGCTTTGCTTCGCCGCGCTGATATCCTTCCACAGCGTCACGCACAAGATCGCCAGAATGGCCGCGGATATCGCCGGCCAGATCAGAAAATAGGCGGTCAACCACATATCAATCTCCTTGTTGTTGAGGCAGTTGCATCATTGCGCGGCATCTTGGGCAAGCGTTGAGGACGGCGTTTTCAACATGACCTCCTGCTCGTGATGAAACGACGTCACGCGGTCTGCCAGCAGCGTGAAATCAAAGCGTTGGTGGTTGCGCAGGCTGAGCGCCACGCACACGATGGCGCTGGCGCCATAGGCCGTCAGGGATGCCACCAGCACGATGTAGTCGCGCAAGTTGCCGATGAAGGCAGGCAGCATGACGACGACACCAATCGTGCCCACGGCAAACGCGGCCGTGCGGCCGAAGAAGCCGAACGTCATCAGGCCCAACACCACGCCGCCACCCACCGCCGCGCAGATTTCAAAGAACACCGCGATCACGCCCGTCATGGGTAGCAGCTCAAAGCGCGCGATCGAGAACAGCGCCACGGCGGACAGCACCGAGCAGACGAATGCGCGGTTGTTGACGCGATCCCAATAAAAGCTGGCGATCACCGGAAAGACGATGGCGCCCCACAGCGCGCCCACGAACACCAGCATGACCAGGATGTCCAGGCGCAGGCTTGCGAAGATCACGCCAATCATCGTGGCGATGATCATGGTGGCGCGGCCCCACCACAGCATGCGGCGCGGGTCCGGGCGGCCGCGCGCCAGGTTCTTGGCGTAGACGTCGGTCATGACGATTGCCGACAGCGCAGCCAGATCGGAATCGGCGGTGGACGACAGCGAGCCCACCACCAGCAGAAAGAACAGCGCGATGCCAAACGGAGGCAGGTAGGTCGACGCCATCTGCGGAATGATGTTGTTCATGTCGCCGTTGGCGGGTTCCAGCCCCACGAACAACGCCAACAGGCCCAGCATGCCCAGCCCGATCACCACTGCGCCATACCCGATGGTGGCTGTCAGAAACGTGGGCTTGATCAAGTCTTCACGCACGGCGAAGAGCCGTTGCGCGATGGTCTGGTTGCCGATGGCATAGGCCAGCACCGCCACGAAGTAGGGCGCACCTTGTTCCAGGATGGCTTTCGTCGAATAGAAGTCGGCCTGATCGCTGCTCAAGCGCCACATGTTGGCTTGCAGCAAGTCTGGCCCGCCGGCGTTGAAGAAGATCAGCGGGATGATGATGACGGCGGCGATGATCATCGCGGCCAGTTGCGCGAAGTCGGTCATGATGGATGTGCGAAAGCCCGACCACAGCGTGTAGGACAGCACGCCCAGCCCGGCGATCAGCACGCCCTGGATGAACGTAAGCGGGCTCAATATCGACACCAGCGCGCCCGCCGCTGTGAAGTTCACCATCAGGCTGATGCAACTGCCCACAATGTTCGACACCGCCATGATCATCTGGCTGGACGTGCCGTGGCGCGCATGGATCACTTCAGCCAGTGTGTGCGCCTTGGGCGCCAGTTGTCTGAAGCGTTTGCCAAAGGGGTAGATGAACAGAATCATCAAGGCGCCCCAGAAGCCGTAGTGCAGCGGGCCGGACAAGCCGTATTTGAATCCGGACGTGGCGCTGGCGTAGAAGGATGCCGCCCAGATCCAGGTGGCGATCATGCTGGCGGCCGACAGGCCGAAACCGACCGCGTTGTTGGACACCATGAAGCCATCCACGTTCTCGTTTTTTTCGCCGATGAACAGCGACATGAGGAACGTGGCGCCGTAGAAGCCGGCCAGCAACAAAATGGCCGTGGTGGCCGATAACTGGAAAAAAACACTCTCTTGCATCTTGTAGGTCCTAGCTCGTGGACGTCAGACACGAAACACCATTGATCGCGAGCGCAGGGGTTGCACATTTCGCGCGCGATCACGTGCCTGCCCGCCCGGGCAGCGGATGGCAGCCCGGGGTGGACAAGACACAAGACACACCGTGATGGTGTCTTGCCGCGGCATTGAGCCGGCGCATCATGGAAACGAAGACGTCGTTCGAGCGCGTAGTCAGAACGCGTGATTCGACGCCATAACTCGAAGCCCTAGATGCAGGCGCAGCTCAATGCGGTGAGCAATGGTCCTGCTGGGTAAGCAGGTTTTTGTTCCGCAGCCGCCGGTATAAGCCTGGCGGCTGGGTGTGGTGTTTCGGCGCTGGCGCCGGGCCGCTGTGCGCGGCCATGTGACGGGTGCTCTGGGATGACGATGCATCGTCAGAGTCCGGTGATGAGTAACAACAGCCCAGGAGTATAGGGATAGACGAGGGCGGCGTCTACCCTTGAGGCCTAAAAAACCGGGTAAAAATGGGAGTTGCGAGCGTTTGCTCGCAGTTGTGATGGATCAATTTTCAGCGGGAATTGAGGCTGCCGCCAACAGCGCCGCCCAGTCGTCGGGCGGGTTTCCGTTGCTCAACATTTTCGTGAACACCCGATACGCGTCATCGTCATGCCCATAGGCGCGTTTGGTGTTCTCGTCGTTCACCCAGGCAAAGACGATCACTTTGCTGGCAGCGTGGTAACGGAAAAACAAGCGGTATTGTTGAAAAAACTTGGCGCGGAACCAGTGCTTATGGTGCGCGCCCAGTGTGCCGCCTTGCCGGTATTCTGGTCGGCTGGGATCTTCGGGAATGATCTCGAATGCCAGCTTCGTGATGGCCGCGAGACGCTTGGCGGCATTGCGTTTTGTATAACCGTCAGGATCTTTGGCGCGCTGCGCGGCCACTTGGCTGGCTAGCTGTTCCAGTTGTTGGCGAAACAGAGGGTGCAGGTAAATCGTCCAGCCATGGATGCTGACCGCGCCTGCTTTTGCGCTCATTCGTCTGACTCGGACAGCGGTGCATTCAGATCCAGCTCACCCACCTTCGAAGCCAGGTCGCGCAAGGAATCCGCCAAGCTGGCGGGAAGGGCTTGCAGGCGATCAGGGTGCGCAGTGATGTCCTGCGCAAGGAAGGTCAGGAAGGCAGAGATGGCCGGATCGTCGTCGTTCGACGTGTCGGCGCGCGTCAAAAGGACTTCTCCGCCGGGCCGGATGCTGTAGTGAAGCTTGTCGCGTTTGCTGAGCCCGAGCGCTTTGCGCACGGTATCGGGAATGGTGGTTTGGTAGCGGTCAGTCAGGGTCGATTCAATTTCCAGGGTCGCAGGCATGGCGGTCTCCTAAGCGGAATGTTGGAATGGTAATGCAATTGCATTACCAAATCAACGGCGCCAGGAACCCGTCACCACCAGCCCGCGCTCAGAACCCCTGCCGCGGCACGTGTACCCGCCCTTCCATCAACACCCGCGCGCTGCGGCTCATGATGGCTTTCGTGACCTTCCATTCGCCGTCCACCAACTGCGCCTGCGCGCCGACGCGCAGCGTGCCGGACGGGTGGCCGAAGCACACCTGATCGCGTTCGCCGCCGCCTGCCGCCAGGTTCACCAGCGTGCCGGGCACGGCCGCGGCGGTGGCGATGGCGACTGAGGCCGTACCCATCATCGCGTGGTGCAGCTTGCCCATGGACAGCGCGCGCACCAGCACGTCGACGTCGCCTTCGCCAATGGCCTTGCCAGCGGATGATTCATACGCCTTGGGCGGCGCCACGAAGGCGACCTTAGGCGTGTGCTGGCGGGCGGCGGCTTCTTCGATTTTCTTGATCAAGCCCATGCGCAGCGCGCCGTGCGCGCGGATGGTTTCAAAGCGGGCCAAGGCGGCGGCGTCGCTGTTGATGTCGTCCTGCAATTCCGTGCCGGTGTAGCCCAGCGCGGCCGCGTCCAGGAAGATGGTCGGGATGCCGGAATTGATCATCGTGGCCTTGAACGTGCCTACGCCCGGCACCTCCAGGTCGTCAACCAGGTTGCCGGTGGGGAACATCGAGCCGCCGTCGCCGTCTTCGGCCGGGTCCATGAATTCCAGTTGCAGCTCGGCGGCGGGAAACGTCACGCCGTCCAGCTCGAAATCGCCGGTTTCCTGCACCGCGCCGTCGGTCATGGGCACGTGCGCAATGATGGTCTTCTTGATGTTGGCTTGCCAGATGCGCACCACGGCCACGCCGTTGTCGGGCACGCGCGCCGGGTCCACCAGGCCGTTGGTGATGGCGAAGGGGCCGACGGCCGCCGACAGGTTGCCGCAGTTGCCGCTCCAGTCCACGAACGGCTGGTCAATGGAGACCTGGCCGAACAGATAGTCCACGTCGTGATCCGGCTGCGTGCTCTTGCCGATGATGACGCTCTTGCTGGTGCTGGACGTGGCCGCGCCCATGCCGTCGATCTGCTTGCCGTAGGGGTCGGGGCTGCCGATCACGCGCAGTAGCAGCGCGTCGCGCGCGGGGCCGGGCACGCGCGCGGATTCGGGCAGGTCGTCAAGCTTGAAGAACACGCCTTTGCTGGTGCCGCCGCGCATGTAGGTGGCGGCAATTTTCGTCTGGGGAGCATGGGCCATGGGTTGTCCTGATGTCTGGAATGTTGAAGGCGGCGGGCGCGTGGGCGCCCGCCTGTCCAAGTAAAAATCAGCCGGCCTTCTTGGTGGCGCCCGCCACGGATTCGGCTTCCAGGAAGTCTTGCGCAAAGCGTTGCAGCACGCCGCCGGCGTCGTAGATGGAGACTTCTTCCGCCGTGTCCAGGCGGCAGGTCACCGGCACCTGCACGGTCTCGCCGTTACGGCGGTGGATCACCAGCGTCAGGTCGGCACGCGGCTGGCGTTCACCGATCACGTCATAGCTTTCGGTGCCGTCCAGCGCCAGCGTCTTGCGGTTCACGCCGGGTTTGAATTCCAGCGGCAAGACGCCCATGCCGATCAGGTTGGTGCGGTGGATGCGTTCAAACCCTTCGGCCACGATGGCCTCCACGCCCGCCAGCCGCACGCCCTTGGCCGCCCAGTCACGCGACGAGCCCTGGCCATAGTCCGCGCCTGCCACGATGATCAGCGGCTGCTTGCGTTCCATATACGTTTCGATGGCTTCCCACATGCGCATCTCGCGGCCTTCCGGTTCCACGCGCGCCAGGGATCCCTGCTTCACCGTGCCGTCTTCGTTCGTCACCATCTCGTTGAAGAGCTTGGGGTTGGCGAAGGTGGCGCGTTGCGCGGTCAGGTGGTCGCCGCGGTGGGTCGCGTACGAGTTGAAGTCTTCTTCGGGCAGACCCATCTTGTGCAGGTATTCGCCTGCCGCGCTGTCCATCAGGATGGCGTTGGACGGTGACAGGTGGTCGGTCGTGATGTTGTCGCCCAGCACCGCCAGCGGCAGCATGCCGCGCAGCGTGCGTTCACCCGCCAGCGCGCCTTCCCAGTACGGCGGACGGCGAATGTAGGTGCTTTGCGCCCGCCAGTCGTACAGCGGGCTGATGCCTGCCTTGCGGTCTTCCTGAATGCCGAACATCGGCGCATAGACCTTGCGGAATTGCTCGGGCTTGACCGCCGACTTCACCATGGCGTCGATCTCTTCGTCGCTGGGCCAGATGTCTTTCAGGCGGATCTCCTGGCCATTCTGGTCCCGGCCCAGCACGTCGCGTTCGATGTCAAAGCGGATGGTGCCGGCGATGGCGTAGGCCACCACCAGCGGGGGCGACGCCAGGAAGGCCTGCTTGGCGTAGGGATGGATGCGGCCGTCGAAGTTGCGGTTGCCCGACAGCACGGCGGTGGAATAAAGATCGCGGTCGATGATTTCTTGCTGGATGACCGGGTCCAGCGCGCCCGACATGCCGTTGCACGTGGTACAGGCAAACGCCACCACGCCAAACCCCAGCGCTTCCAGATCGGGCAGCAGCCCGGCTTCTTCCAGGTACAACTGCACGGCCTTGGAGCCGGGCGCCAGCGAGCTCTTCACCCAGGGCTTGCGGGCAAGGCCTGCGCGGCGTGCATTGCGTGCCAGCAGGCCGGCAGCGATCACGTTGCGCGGGTTGCTGGTGTTGGTGCAGCTGGTGATGGCGGCAATGATCACGGCGCCATCAGGCATCAAGCCCGGCTCGTTTTCCACCACGCCCGAAATACCGCGCTCGGCCAGGTCGGACACCGGCAGGCGGCGATGCGGGTTGGACGGGCCGGCCAGCGTGCGCACCACGGTCGACAGATCAAAGCGCAGCACGCGCTCGTATTCTGCGGTCGCCAGGCTATCGGACCACAGGCCCGCCGTCTTGGCATAGGTTTCCACCAGCGCAATCTGTTCGTCTTCGCGGCCGGTCAGGCGCAGGTAGTCGATGGTTTGCTGGTCAATCGAGAACATCGCGGCCGTCGCGCCGTATTCGGGCGCCATGTTCGAGATGGTGGCGCGGTCGCCCAAGGTCAGGCTGGCGGCGCCTTCGCCGTAGAACTCCAGATACGCGCCGACCACTTTTTCTTTGCGCAGGAATTCGGTCAGCGTCAGCACCACGTCGGTGGCCGTAATGCCCGGCTGCGCACGGCCGGTGAGTTCAACGCCGATGATGTCCGGCAGGCGCATCCACGAGGCGCGGCCCAACATCACGTTTTCAGCT
>Ga0160437_1001479_pt1 | contig 10628 bp, 8 predicted proteins | sample HID1975I_E0MG_FD_108227 | JGI IMG/M metagenome (GOLD analysis project Ga0160437, IMG submission 108227) | Enriched soil microbial communities from UW Madison campus, WI, USA - HID1975I_E0 MG | ecosystem: Environmental > Terrestrial > Soil > Unclassified | place: USA: Madison, Wisconsin... | reverse complement strand
TTGGACCGCTGGTCACCCTCGCCTTCCTGATCGGGCTGGCCACGGCGGCCGTGCTCGTGCGCCTCGGCCGCATCCGCAAGCCCCACCAGGTCATCGGCGCGCTGGCACTGCCGTTCGGTTGCGCCGCGCTGCCCGTGGCCGGGCTGGTTGTGGTCTCCGTCGCTTCGGCAGTGATCGCGCGCACGATCCCTTGACGAGATTGTGACGGTTCCCCCCGTCCACCCCGTGCGATCAACGGTTCATCGCAGAATGGGGCGCGGCTCGTCGCCATTCACTGGACGTCAAGGCGATTCGCTCCAAGTGAGCGGCACGCAATCGTACATCATCAATATGAGCTGATTTTCGTCATGGGACTCTTCAAGGCCGACTTCTACCGCTTCTTCGCCCTCGGCTTCGCCGGTGGTACGCTGCTGGTGCTGGGCGTGATGGGCATCGGAACTCACTCGATCGGCAACGGCCTCGTGCCCCCCGCCGAAGCGGCTGCGCAAGTGAACTGACCCAGGCAGGCCGATCCGGGGTCTATCGGACCCCGCGGCCTGATCCGGCGCCGCCCCAGGCGCCCCTCCAGCTTTCAATTGCACGCAGCCCTGCCAATGCCCATATGGGCGGCATGGCTAATGCGCATCATCATCACGAACATTCCGGCGAAGGCCTCGTAGAGGCTGCCCGCGCCGCCCTTCTCGATGCCGGCGAACAGTGGACCGAGATGCGCGCCGACGTCTTCGGCGCTCTGGCGGAACGCGAACGTCCGGCTTCAGCCTATGACCTGGCCGAAAGCGTCTCGGCCCTGCGCGGCAAGCGCGTGGCGCCCAACAGCGTCTATCGCATTCTCGACCTCTTCGTGCGCACCAACCTCGCCCGCCGGGTCGAGAGCGCCAACGCCTACCTCGCCAACAGTCATCCCGGTTGCCAGCACGACTGCATCTTCCTGATCTGCGATGTCTGCGGCCAAGCCGTCCATATCGACGACGACAAGCTGACCGGCGCCCTCATCGCCGCCGCCAGGCAGGCCGGTTTCGCCGGGGTGCGCCCGGTGGTCGAGCTGCGCGGAACCTGCGCGACCTGCAGCTAGGTCGGCAGGGCCTGCGAACCGGCCGCTGACGCTGGCCGGCTTCCCGCAGGATTCGCATGTCTGGCGGGGGTCGAGCGGTGCCGGAAGTTGCCGGCGATGGCTCGGAGAGTCGCAGCAAAGCAACAGGTGCCACGTTTTTCCTGTCCTTTCGGACGGCTCCGGCATATTGCCCACTGCTTAATTCGACACCAGAACATGTAGCGTGTAGAAGCAGAACATGACAGCCAACCCGGCAACGCCACTCCTCGACACCGTCGATACGCCTGACGATCTCCGCAAGCTCAAGCCTTCGGACCTGCGTCAACTGGCCGACGAACTTCGCACCGAGATGATCTCTGCCGTGGGGCAGACGGGCGGCCATCTGGGCTCGGGCCTGGGCGTGGTCGAACTGACGGTGGCGATCCACTACGTGTTCGATACGCCGGTGGACCGGCTGATCTGGGACGTGGGCCACCAGGCCTATCCCCACAAGATTCTCACCGGCCGCCGCGACCGCATCCGCACCCTGCGCCAGGGCGGCGGACTTTCCGGCTTCACCAAGCGTTCGGAAAGCGAATACGACCCCTTCGGCACGGCCCATAGCTCCACCTCGATCTCGGCCGCGCTCGGCTTTGCCGTCGCCAACAAGATCAAGGGCACGCCCGGCCGCGGCATTGCCGTGATCGGCGACGGCGCGATGAGCGCCGGCATGGCCTACGAGGCGATGAACAACGCCGCGGACGCCGGAAACCGCCTGATCGTCGTCCTCAACGACAACGACATGTCGATCGCGCCGCCGGTTGGCGGGCTGTCGTCTTATCTCGCGCGGCTCGTTTCCTCGGGCCGGTTCCTCGGCCTGCGCGACCTGGCCCGCAAGTTCGCGCGCCGCCTGCCGCGCCCGCTCCACGCCGCCGCCCGCAAGACCGACGAATTCGCCCGCGGCATGGCCATGGGCGGAACCCTGTTCGAGGAACTGGGCTTCTATTACGTTGGCCCGATCGACGGCCACGACCTCGATGCGCTGGTTCCGGTCCTGGAAAACGTGCGCGATGCCGCCGAAGGCCCGATCCTGGTCCATGTCGTGACGCAGAAGGGCAAGGGCTACGCGCCCGCCGAGGAAGCGGCCGACAAGTATCACGGCGTGCAGAAGTTCAACGTCGTCACTGGAGAGCAGGCCAAGGCGCCCGCCGGCCCGCCGAGCTACACCGGCGTCTTCGCCAAGGCGCTGGTCGCCGAGGCGGAACAGGACGACCGCATCTGCGCCATCACCGCCGCCATGCCCTCGGGCACGGGGCTCGACAAGTTCGCGCAGCAATTCCCGAACCGCAGCTTCGACGTCGGCATTGCCGAACAGCACGCGGTGACTTTCGCGGCCGGCCTGGCGGCGCAGGGCATGCGCCCGTTCTGCGCGATCTATTCCACCTTCCTCCAGCGCGCGTTCGACCAGGTGGTCCACGACGTGGCGATCCAGAACCTGCCCGTGCGCTTCGCCATCGATCGCGCCGGACTGGTCGGTGCCGACGGTGCGACTCACGCCGGTTCGTTCGACGTTACTTACTTGGCCACCCTGCCGAACATGGTGGTCATGGCCGCGGCCGACGAGGTGGAGCTGGTCCACATGGTCCACACCGCCGCGCAGTATGACAAGGGCCCGATCGCCTTCCGCTATCCGCGCGGCAATGGCGTGGGTCTGGCCCTGCCGGAAACGCCGCAGCTTCTCGAAATCGGCAAGGGCCGCGTGGTCCGCGAAGGCAGCAAGGTCGCCTTGCTCTCGCTGGGCACGCGCCTGGGCGAAGCGCTCAAGGCCGCGGACCTGCTGGACGCCAAGGGTCTTTCCACCACCGTGGCAGACTTGCGGTTCGCCAAGCCGCTGGACACCGACCTGATTCGCAAGCTGATGCTCAGCCACGATGTGGTCGTCACCGTGGAGGAAGGCGCCATCGGCGGTCTCGGCGCGCATGTGCTCACCATGGCCAGCGACGAGGGCCTTACCGACGCGGGCCTCAAGATCCGCACCATGCGCCTGCCGGACGTGTTCCAGGACCACGACAAGCCCGAGACGCAGTACGACGAAGCCGGCCTCAATGCGCCGCAGATCGTCGACACCGTGCTCAAGGCGCTGCGCCACAACAGCGCCGGCGTGAACGAAGCCCGCGCGTAAAACGCGTAAGATCGAGGCGTGCCTGGGGTGCCGGGCACGTCCCTGGTGACGTCGCGCCCTTTTCCGTCATCAACGGGCTAGCGAGATCCGGGTGAAGCCATCGCGGGCGGCCTTGCACGCCTCTGGATCGCTTCGGGCCATCACCCTGCTACCGGGTATTTTCGAGGGCCCGGGGATCATCCCAGGCCCTCGTTTTCCTTACCAGTCGTAAGCCTTGGGCAGATAAGTCCGGTCCAGGCTCTTGTAGCGCTGCTTCAGGCGGCTCTGGTGGTTGTCGAGCGGCTGCTTGATCCCGTCGATATAGACTTCGACCGGGGCCGAGGAGAGTTCGAGCGGATCGCCGTCCCAGATCACGACGTCGCCCACGGCGCCCGGCGCCAGCACGCCTTCCTTGCCGCCCATGCCGCTGATCTCGGCCGGAACCGAGGTGATCGCGGCCAGGGCCTCGCCCCAGGTCAGTCCCGCCGCGCCCGGCAGCTTGTTCAGGGCCACGAGGTTGCCGGCCTGCTGCGGCGCATAGCGGGGCTGGTTGCTGCCCGCGAACATGCCGATGCCGACTTTGACGCCGGCCTTCTTCATGCGCCCGACGTTCGACTGGGTCGCCGCAAGGCTTTCGAAGCTGGCGGGAAGGTCCCGCAGCGGCATCGCGATCACCGGCACTTTGGCCGCCGCGATCTGGCTCGCCACAAGCCAGCCTTCGGTCGCCCCCACCAGGACGAGATTCAGCTTGGGAAACTCGCTCTTGAGCGCCAGCACGCTGCGGATGTCGGCGGCCCGTTCGACCCCGACATAGAGCGGCTGGCGGCCGTCGATCACCGGGGCCAGCGCCGCCGCGTCCGCGCGGGTCAGCAGGGCATCGCTGCTGCGCGCGGCCGTGGGTGCGGCCGCCAGTTCGCGTGCCTCCCGCAAGGCGCTGCGCAGGGCGACATGGGCCGCGACGCGGCTGCCCCCGGCGAGCTTGGCCCCCGCCTCGCCCAATTGCACGAACTGGAAGGCGCGCGGCAGGTTCACCGCATCGGAGCCAGCGCGAAGATCGATCAGCGCCCCCTGCCCGGCGAAGATCGAATCGCCGTTGACCGGCGCGACGCTGGCGCGGGTGACGCCGCCTTCGCGGCTCACGGCGATGTGCTCGCTGGCGGGATTGATCGCGGGAGTCACGTCGAGCGCGGCGTTGAAGGGCGACTTGTCGGCCTCGGTATCGTTGCTGTTGGGCACGCCTTCCACGTCCCAGAGCCCGAGGTCGGTGACGGCCGAGAACAGGCCCGGCGTCACCCACTTGCCGGTACCGTCGACGCTTTGCATCCCGGCGGGAACGGCAACGCCGGCGCCCGCGGCGACCACCTTGCCGGCCCGCACGACGACGGTGCCGTGCTCGATCGGGGCGCTGCCATCACCCGTGCCGACGGTGGCATTGGTGATCGCGAAATCCTGCGCCGCGGCCAGGCCGGGAAGCAGGGCGGGAAGGGCGGCTGCCGTCAGGGCAGCAAGAATGGTGGCGCGGCGGCTCATTTCACGTCTCCTTCGCCGGGCTGTCCCAGTTCGAAATCGCTGACCGGGCGCCGCCGGGCATCGAGGGCGTCGAACATCAGGGCGCCGTCGATCCACACTTTCTCGGGCCGCGAATAGACCGAGAGCGGATTGCCGTTCCACAGCACCACGTCGGCCATCTTGCCCGCTTCCAGGCTTCCGGTCCTCTCGCCGATGCCCATGGTCTTGGCGGCATTGTAGGTGAACCAGCCGATGACCTTGGCATCGGGAATGTCGATGCCGATGCGGCGGCCGTCGGCCTGGGCCTTGGCGGCTTCCTGGTTGAGGCGCTGGATGCCGTTCTCGTCGTCCGAGTGGATCACCACGCAGGTCCCCGCATTGGCGAGCAGCGCGGCGTTTTCGGGGATGCCGTCGTAGGCTTCCATCTTGAAGCCGTACCAGTCGGCCCAGACGGCCACGCAGATGTCGTTCTCCCGCAGGAGATCGGCGATCTTGTAGGCTTCCACCGCGTGGTGGAAGGCGGTGACCTTGTAGCCCATCTCCTTGGACATATCGATCACCTGCGCCATCTCGTCCGCGCGGTAGCAGTGGTTCTGGACCAGGATTTCGCCCTTGAGCACGCCTTCCAGCGTGTCGTTGCCAAGGTCGCGTTCGGCATGATCGCCGTCCATATACTGCCGCGCGTCGATCCAGGCCTGGCGGTCGACAGAGAAGTTGCCCATCCGGGTCGAGGGCTTCTGGCCCTTCTCGCCATAGACGCGCTTGGGATTCTCACCGCAGGCCATCTTCAGCGAATAGGGCGCGCCGGGGAACTTCATGCCCTGCACGGTGATGCTGGGCACGTTCTTCAGCGTCACCGCGCGGCCGCCGATCAGGTTGCCCGAACCGGGCAGGATCTGAAGGCTGGTGACGCCCCCATTGGCAAGCGCGCGGGTGAAGCCGGGATCCTGCGGCCAGACCGAATGCTCGGCCCAGACATCGGGCGTGGTGGGGCTGGTCATCTCGTTCCCGTCCGCCAGCGCTTCGACGCCGGGCGAAGGATAGACGCCGAGGTGCGAGTGGATGTCGATCACGCCGGGAGTCACGAACTTGCCGGTACCGTCGATGCGGGCATAGCCTTCCGGGATCGGCATATCGGCGCCGCCGACGGCCTGGAGCTTCCCGTCCCTGAACAGCACGATGCCGTTGTCGATCCGGCCGCCGCGCCCGTCATAGACAGTGGCGCCCACCAGCGCGGTGGGCGTGCCCGGATAGGACTTGTAAGTGGAGGGATAAGGATCGGCGACGATCGGCGCCGCCTTCTTGTCCTGCTTCTTCGCATCGGCGCCCGTAGCGCCCAGCGCCAGTGCCGCGCCCAGAACGAGCGTGGACGACCAGCGCCGCAATGCCGGCGATACCCTCATGTCGATTTCCCCTGTTCAAATAAGATCCGGCCCGGGAAACGCTGGGTTTCCCGGGCCGGTCGATGGTCAGTGCGGCTTGGTTACCGGGTGAAACCCGGCTTCCTGAGCCTCCAGCCCCATTTCGCTCTGGCCTGCGAGATCGCGGTCGATCGCGCGATCCTCCAGCGTGTCGATGTGCATCCAGCGCCGCACCAGCGGCGAGAGCGCCAGGACCACCACGGCAACGCCGATCGTGGTCCAGCCGATCGTGGAATAGATCCCCAGCGTGACTTCCTTGTTCATCACGCCGCTTTCGCCGCCGGTGGCCTCGCCGATCTTGCCGGCCACGAAGTTGCCCACGGCGGTCATGTAGAACCACGCGCCCATGATGAAGCTGCCGAGGTGCAGCGGCGAGAGGCGGGTCATCGCGGACAGGCCCACGGGCGAAAGGCACAGCTCGCCGGTGGTGTGCAGCGCATAGATCAGGAACACGAAGAGCACCGAGGTCATTGCCGCCGGATCGCCGCTGTTCGCGCCCCAGACGAAGACCAGGAAGCCGAGGCCGACCTGGATCAGCGCCAGGCCGAACTTGGCCGGAGCCGAAGGCTCCAGGCCCTTGCGGCCGAGAAACTGCCAGAGCGCCGCGAAGATCGGGCCGAACAGCACGATGTATATCGGGTTGATCGACTGGAACAGGCTGGTCGGCACGCCGCCGCGGTCCACGAACTTGTCGGTATAGAGGCTCAGCGAGCCGCCGGCCTGCTCGAACAGGCCCCAGAAGATCGGGTTGAGCGCGATCAGGAACAGGATCGCGAAGATGCGCTCGCGCGGTTCCTTGGGCAGCTTGAACGCCTCGTACAGGGTGTAGCCCAGCATGGCGATGCCGGAGACCACCAGCAGCGACTGGATCACGCTGACGTATTGGATCAGGGTCCAGATCACCGCGACCGAACCGAGGCCGATGCCGTAGAGCGTCAGTTCGCCCTTCTTCGCCAGCGGCCTGGGCGGCTCGCCCCGGCCCTTCAAGGCGGGACGGCCGGCCACGAAGATCAGCAGGCCCAGCAGCATGCCGATGCCGGCGAGGCCGAAGCCCCAGGACCAGCCGATCGTCTCGCCCAGGTAGCCGACCAGGATCGTACCCAGCGCGGCGCCGGTGTTCACGCCCATGTAGAAGATCGTATAGGCCGAATCGCGGCGGGAATCGGTCATCTTGTAGAGCTGGCCGACGATCACCGAGATGTTCGCCTTGAGGAAGCCGGAGCCGACGATGATCAGCGCCAGCGCCAGCCAGAACACGTTGATGGCCGGGTCCGCCTGCTTCACCGCCGGATCGGCTACGCCGTGCATGCCCTCATAGGCCATGAACAGGTGACCCACGGCCAGGACGATGCCGCCGAACAGCACCGCCTTGCGCTGGCCGAGGTAGCGGTCCGCCAGATAGCCGCCGAGCACCGGGGTGATATAGACCAGGCTGGTATAGGCGCCGTAGATCAGGTTGGCGCTGCCGTCGTTGAACAGCCAGAACTTGGTCAGGTACAGGATCAGCAGGGCGCGCATGCCGTAGTAGGAGAAACGCTCCCACATTTCGGCATAGAACAGCACGAACAGACCGCGAGGATGGCCGACGAATTCGTCGCTCTTGCGCGTGGCGATGACGCCGCCGATGGCCAGCACGGCAAACAGGAGAATGGCGCCGATCGCGGCAATCCAGTCTCCCTCGTTCCAGGTTGCTATTTCTTTCATGCGCCCTTCTTTTGTCCTGTCGCCCGAAAAGCTTGTCTCGCAAGCTTGAAAGCGGGAACGTTAGCGGCCAAATCGGGCATGTAAATGGGGTGAGGACACGCAAAAGGGCGGCCTGGCAGGCGGGAACCGACGGGTTTTCCCTACCTCCGGTGAGCCATTGCGCGAAAACCACCGGAATGGCATTTTCTTGAGATGACGGAACCAAGTCACGCGAAATATTATGATTCGCAGTGACCTCGGGAATTTTCCGAAGGGCATTTTGAAAGGGAAGCACGCGATGATCAGATCCGAACTGCTGCTTGCTATGGCCAAGGAGAACCCCGAGCTGCGCGCAGAGGATGTCGAGCGCGCCGTGGACACGTTCTTCGACGAGATCGCCCAGCGCCTGGCTGACGGCGGCCGCGTGGAACTGCGCGGTTTCGGTGCTTTCTCCACCCGCCACCGCGAAGGCCGCACCGGCCGCAACCCGCGCACCGGCGAAAGCGTGGATGTGCCGGAAAAGCGCGTGCCCTATTTCAAGCCCGGCAAGGAAATGCGGGCCCGTCTCAACGTCGAGTAAAGTGGCGAACCGGACGGCATAACGCGTTCATCGCGGTTGCCCCGCCGCGCGCGATCTGCCAGATCGCGCGCACCGATCATCGTGCGGACGTGGCGGAATGGTAGACGCAGGGGACTTAAAATCCCTTGATCCTTGATCGTGCGGGTTCGAGTCCCGCCGTCCGTACCAGGATTGCTTTCGAGGCCGGCCGTCAGCGGCCGAAGCCGCGCAGCCGGATCCGACGAGGCTTCGCCCGGCCGCCCGGCCCGGACTTCATCACCCGCGACCGGAACAGCCGCGCGCCGCCGCGCACCAGCAGTGCCACCCAGAGCACCTGCCAGCCGATGGCCAGGATATGCGGCAGCAGCGCGGGATCCCGTGCCGCGCGCGCGAGCATCGCGAAAGGCGAGCTGAAGGGCACGAGCACCGCGGCGATCTCCACCGCGCTGCCCGGCTGGGTCATCGCGAAACTGGCGAAGAAGAACACCATGAGCTGCGCCATGGTCACCGGCATGGACAGGGTCTGCACTTCGCGCACGGTCGTCGCCATGGAGCCGATAGCCAGGAAGACCGACCCGAGCAGCAGATAGGCCATAGCGAAGTAGATCACGCCCAGGCCGATCAGCAGCGGCCAGCCGACGGCCGGATCGGGCAGTCTTTCCGGCGATATCCCTCCCCCGAGCCAGAGCAGGCCGCCCGCCGCCGCCCAGGTTGCGATGCCTACCAGCGAGACGCCGAGCATGGCAAAGAGCTTGCCCAGGAACACCGCGTCCATCGGCACGGCCGCCGCCAGCACTTCTATGATCTTGTTGCCCTTTTCCTCCACGAGGTTGGACAGGACCATGCCTGCCAGCATCATCGTCAACAGGAACAGCAGGGTCTGCGCCCCTTGCGCCGTGGCGAAGCGCCCCTTGCGTTCGGCCGCACTGCTGCGCACGACCGGCTGCAGCGCCACGGCCGGATAGCTCAGCGCCGCTCCCGAATGAACCTGGGCGGAGAGCATCGCCACCGGCCCGCCCCAGGCCTGGATCAGGCCCTCCGGACCGGTCAGGACCGGCGCGGCCGGCGTCCCCGTCAGTATCGCGGCGGCGCTGGCCTTGTGCGAGGACAATGCCTGTCGGGCATCGTAGCGTTCGCCTGGGGCCAGCCTGCGGAGCACCACCAGCCTGGGCAGGTCTTCACCAAGCGCGGGCGCAAGCTGGGCGCGGGCGCGTTCGAGCGCCGCTGCGTCCGCTGCCTGCATGACCACGCCCAGCACCGGGCGTTCCTGGCTGGCATCCACGCGCGATCCCAGGCTGCCCGCCAGCACTGCGATGACGGCGGGGAACAGCGGCCCCAACAGGAAGAAGAAGAAGCTGCGGCTGAACAGGATCGCCGTGAAGTCGCGCCGGGCAACGACCCAGGCGGCAGCGAGGACGGAAAGACGGCCGGAACCCTGCCTCATCGCCCGTCCTCCAGTCCGGGACTGGCCGCAAGGTCGCGCGCGGCGGCCTCTCCGGCAATGGCGACGAAAGCGTCGTGCAGACCCGCCCGCTCGATCGACAGCGAGAGAATGCCCGCATCGCCTTCGATCAGGGCGCGCAGCAAAGGCTCCACACCGCCGTCCGGCAGCGAGAAGTGCCACACCGCCCCCTCGCGCCGGGCATCGGCCGGCAGGGCCGCTCTCCACAAGCCGTCCTGCGCGCGCGTTTCGAGGCGGACCTGCTGGGGGATGCGATCGCGGGCCACGTCCACCGGGCCGGCAAAGGGCACCTTGCCGCCGGCGATGATCGCCACGTCGTCGCAGAGCCGCTCGGCATGGGCGATGACGTGGGTGGAGAAGATCACCGTCGTCCCGCCTTCGGCCAGCTGGCGGATCATGCGCTCCAGCTTGCCCTGGTTCAGCGCGTCGAGACCCGAAAACGGCTCGTCCAGAATCACCAGGCGCGGCTGGTGAACCAGCGTGCCCAGGATCTGCACTTGCTGCGCCATGCCCTTGGAGAGCTGCCGAATCTGCCGGTCCGCGGCATGGCCGAGGCCGTGGCGTTCGAGCAGTTCGTGCGCGCGCCGCCGCCCTTCCCGCAGCGGCAGCCCGCGCAAGGCGCCAAGGAAAGCGATGGCCTCGGTGGCTTTCATCGCGGGATAGAGGCCGCGCTCCTCGGGCAGGTAGCCAATGGCGTGGGCAACGTCGTGCGGGCGCTCGGAGCCCAGGATCCTGCGGATGCCGGCATCGGGATCGATGATGCCCAGCAGCATGCGCAGGGTCGTGGTCTTGCCGGCGCCATT
>Ga0160437_1001478_pt1 | contig 10640 bp, 18 predicted proteins | sample HID1975I_E0MG_FD_108227 | JGI IMG/M metagenome (GOLD analysis project Ga0160437, IMG submission 108227) | Enriched soil microbial communities from UW Madison campus, WI, USA - HID1975I_E0 MG | ecosystem: Environmental > Terrestrial > Soil > Unclassified | place: USA: Madison, Wisconsin... | reverse complement strand
AGTCGATCGAACTCGACGGGGCGGCCCTCGCCGCGCGACGGGCCGACGCGGTGCCGCTCTGGGCGTGACCTGCAGATAAGCCGAAACCCGCATATCGGGCGGCGCGGCGGCCCACCTAGCCTGGCGCCATGACCCGTCGCCGCACCGCCCTCGCCCTGCTGCCCGCACTGCTGTTGATGGGCGCCCTCAGCGCCTGCGGTCCGACCGCACCGTCGTCGGAGGAGCCCGGACCCGACTCCGGCGACTCCACCACCACCGACGACGGCGCGACCACCGACGACGACGGAGACGGCACCACAGGCGTCACCCTCGCGGGCACCGGCACGTACACGATCCCCGACCAGATCCCGTACGGCGGCTACCAGCTGGTGGGCGACCCCGGCGTTCTGCCCGACGGGTGCACCTGGTCGATCAGCGGGTCGGATGGCGTGGTCGCCGAGAGCCAGGGCGCGTACGTCTTCATCACCGACATCGACGAGGCCGACACCTTCACGACCGACGTCTGCCCCGACTGGGAGCAGTTCGAGTGACGTCGGCTCTCAAGCTCCGGCGCGCCAGTGCGGGTTCTGCATCACCCCGATGACGTTCCCGAACGGGTCGACGACCGCTCCCGTCACCCACCCCTCGCCGCGCACGGTCGCCGGCTCGAACACCGTCGCCCCGCGCTCGAGCAGTTCGGCGAGCGCCGACTCCACGTCGTCGACCGCCCAGTACACGTACTGTCCGCCGGGGGTGCGATCGAGTGCGCCGGGCACGTATCGGGCGTCGATGATGCCGAACTCGTCCTCGTCGCGCCCGATGCGGAACTCGGTGTAGCCGTCGCGCACGAAGTACGGCTCGATGCCGAACAGTTCCGAGTACCACTCGGTGGCTGCGGCCACGTCGGCCGCCTGGATGTTCGATGTCGCCATTCCCTGAAGCATCTCGTTCTCCTCTTCTCGCTTCGTGTTCCCACTCTGCGCCTCTGAAGTGCTCACCTTCTGACTACTTTTCTGTGAGATTCTGAGGTCATGCGCGCCGACCGTCTCGTCTCCACGCTGCTGCTCATGCAGGCGCGCGGCACGGTCACCGCACGCGAGCTCGCGGAGCAGCTCGAGATCTCGATCGCCACCGCCCGCCGCGACCTCGAAGCGCTGTCGGCCGCCGGCATCCCCGTCTACCCGCAGCGCGGGCGCGGCGGCGGCTGGCAGCTGCTGGGCGGCGCCCGCACCGACCTGAGCGGCCTCAACTTCGGCGAGATGCAGGCACTCTTCACCCTGCTCGGGCCCGAGGCGGCGATCTCACCGGATGTGGCGGCGGCGGTGCGAAAGCTGGTGCGCGCCCTGCCGGAGACGTTCCGCACCTCCGCCCTCGCCGCATCCGGGGCGGTCGTCGTCGACCGCGAGCGCTGGGGCCGCGTGCCGGTGCCACCTCCCGAACTGCGCGATCGCATCCGCGACGCGATCGTCGCCAGGCGCCGCATCCGATTCGCCTACCGCGACGGCGAGGTCGCCGCCGACCCGTGGGGGCTCGTCGACAAGACCGGACTCTGGTACCTGCTCGCCGACCCCGGCGGCGGGGTGCGCACCTACCGTGTCGACCGGATGGCGCGCCTCGAGATCGACGACGTCACCTTCGCCCCGCCCGCCGACCTCGACCTCGACGCCGTGTGGGAGGGCATCCGCGCCCGACTCGAGCAGCGCCGCAACGCGGTCACCGCGATCGTGCGGGTGCCCGCGGCGGTCGTCGGCCCGCTGCGCGACGTGCTGGGCGCGCGGCACGTGCGGGAGTTGGGCGTCGAACCCGATGGCCGCCTGCGCCTGGAGGTGGGATCGAACACCACCGAGATGCTCGCCCGGCAACTCGCCGGATGGCAGCCGGAGGCCGAAGTCGACGGTCCCGCGGAGGTACGCGCGGCCCTCGCCGCCCTCGGCCGCTCGCTCGTCGCGCGCTACGCCGTCTGACGGTAGACCGGCTCCTGCAGCACCGTGAGGTCTTCGAGGGTGGCGCGCGGCATGGAACGCATCACAGCCTCGACCATCGCGATCGCCGACGCCTTCGCGACGTAGTTGCCGCTCACCGCGACCGTCTGGCCGCTCTCGGAGACGATGCGCCAGAAGTACGGCTGCGTGGGGTTCTTGCTGCGCACGACCTGGAATCGCATCTCGGGCTCCTCGGGGGGGGTGGTGGGTAGCCAGAGACTAGACCGGATCGGCGACCCCCGCTAGGGGGCCACGGCGTGGCGGGTGGGTGAACGCCCTCAGAACTGGTAGTCGACGCAGCTGCGCGCCTCGGCCACCGAGCGCACGAACGCGGCAGCCTCCAGGTGCGCAGGATGCGTCTGATACGCGGCCAGGTCGTCGCTCGAGGCGAAGTCGGAGTCGAGCACGACGTGCCAGTTGCCGTCGGTCTCGCCGACGTCGATCCCCACATCGATCCGCTCCGCCGGCACGAGCCCACGCAGGCCCTCGAGCCGGGTCTTGATGCCCACGGCATCCGCGTGCCGCTGCTCGGCGTCGGTCGCCGCGAGTCGCCAGGTGACGATGTGCCGGATCATGCCGAGACCTCTCTCTCGTCGAGCGCCCGACGCAGCCGCACAGGGTCGACGCGCCAGATCGTGTGCACGCGGTCGTCGATCAGCAGCACCGGGATCTCTTCGGCGTACTGGTCGAGCAGCGCCTCGTCGTCGAGGATGTTGCGCTCCTCGAGCTGCAGGCCCCGCTCGCCGGCCACCTCGAGCACGATCGCCCGGGCGTCGTCGCACAGGTGGCATCCGGGCTTACCGAGGAGGGTCAGGCGCGGCGCGGGCACGCACCTAGACTATGTGGGTCATGCCCGAGGCCCAGAACCCGACCCCGAGCGAACGCCCCGTCATCGCGTTCTTCGACGTCGACAACACGCTCATGCGAGGAACCAGCGCGTTCCACGTGGGGCGTGAGGCGTGGGCGCGCGGCATCATCGGATGGCGCGACATCCTGCTGTTCGGCTGGCATCAGCGCCGCTTCATCAAAGTGGGCGAGAACCACGAGCACATGGGCACCGCGAAGGAGCGGGCGCTCGGGCTGGTGGCCGGCCACACCGAGGAGCAGATCCAGGAGATCGCCGAAGGCATCTGGGATCACCGCATCAAGCCACGGCTCTGGCCCGAGACCGTCGCGCTCACGCGCGAGCACCTCGCGAAGGGCCACCAGGTGTGGCTCATCTCGGCCACCCCCGTGGAGGTGGGCGAACTCATCGCGAAAGAGCTGGGGCTCACCGGCGCGCTCGGCACCCGCGTGGAGGCGGTCGACGGCGTCTACACCGGACGCCTCATCGGCTCGGTGCTGCACGCGGAGGAGAAGGCGGTCGCCGCCCGGGCCCTCGCCGACAGCATCGGGGCCGACCTCGCAGAATCGTGGGCGTACTCCGACAGCCGCAACGACATCCCGCTGCTCGAGCTGGTCGGCAACCGCATCGCCGTGAACCCGGATGCGGCGCTCGCCCGGTACGCCGCCGAGAAGGGCTGGCCGACGATGACGCTCGATCCGGCCTCCATCAAGGAGCAGCAGCGGATCGTGCGCCGAGAGGCCAAGCAGGTCGGCAAGACCCGCAAGGGCTGAGAAAGACGAAACCCCGAGCCTCACGGCCCGGGGTTTACGAGGGAGTGCCGAGCACTCCTACTTCTTGTTGCGACGCTGGTGACGCGTCTTGCGGAGAAGCTTGCGGTGCTTCTTCTTCGCCATGCGCTTGCGGCGCTTCTTGATGACGGAACCCATGTTCACCTCGTTCGTGTTCGTCGACGGACCACCGGGTCCGTACGAACCGCGGGAAGCCTAACCGGGAGAGTTTACCAAACCCGGAGCGCGGCGGATTCAGCCCGCCTGGGCGCCGTGATCGGAGAGCCCCACCACACCCGCCACAGCCGACTCGGGGATGCGGTACGAGCGCCCGAAGCGCACAGCCGGCAGCTCACCCGAGTGCACGAGGCGGTACACGGTCATGCTGGAGACGCGCATCATGTCGGCGACCTCCTGAACCGTCAGGAAGCGCACATCCGAAAGATCACGCGCCATCGTGTCCGACCATCCCTGCTGTGCCTCGTGTGAAAGTTGTGACTCCTGTGACTGGAGTGCACTGGGCACAGGGTATTGGCCCGGACGCGCCGTGTCTAGCCGTCGCCCTTGCGGCGCTTGGGCAGCTTCTCGGTGACGACCTTGCGTGCGCCCTCGATCTTCTCCTGCGCGGTCTCGAACGCCACCCGCGCCGCGTTCGCGGTCTCGGCCGCGGTGCGCCCGATCCGGTCGCCGAACTCGGTGCCCGCCCACGCCGCGTAGACGGTGGTGGTGCCGTCGGCATCCGTGCCCACCGTGAAGTCGGTGAAGGGCTCCAGCCACACCTCGACCTCTTCGAGCGGGCTCGCATCGAGGTGGTAGTAGCGGTGCTGCCCCTCCTCGCGAACAGCCACCAGGCCGTGCTCGCGCAGCACCTTCAGGTGCTTCGACACCGTCGGCTGGGCGATCCCCAGCTCGGTGACCAGATCGCCGACGGCGAGCTCGCCCCGGCTCTCGAGAAGCTGTCGGAGGATTTCGCGTCGTGTGCCGTCCGCGAGCACATCGAAGATGTCGGCCATTCCGACAGACTAGCCAGGCGGCCCGGGGAGTACCATGGCGCGGGCCGGGCGACCGAAGCGGAGGGGGACGGATGCGCACCAAGCCGGTGCAACGTGATCCCCTGCGTTCACGCGTGATGAACCGCATCGGCGACTTCGCGGCATCGACACCATCGCGCTTCGCGATCCTCATCTTCGCGAGCTTGATCGCCGTGTTCACGCTGCTGTTCTCGCTGCCGATCGCCACCACCACGGGTGAGCCCGCCCCGTTCGTCGATGCGCTGTTCACGGCGGTCTCCGTCATCTGCGTGACGGGCCTGTCGACGGTCGACATGGCCACCTACTGGTCGCCGTTCGGCCACGTGCTCACCTTCGTCGGCGTCGAGATCGGCGGTATCGGCGTGCTGACGGTGGCCTCGATCCTCGGCCTCGTCATCAGCCGCAAGCTGGGCTTGCGGCAGAAGCTGATGGCGGCGGGCGACGCGAACCCGCTGCGCATCCGCCGCGGTCCGGTCGCCGAGGGGCAGGCCGTGCGGCTCGGCGAGACCGGCAACCTGCTCGCGACGGTGGCGGTGAGCGTGATCGTCATCGAGCTCGCCGTCGCTGCGCTGATCTTCCCGCGGCTGATCATCGCGGGCACGCCCTGGCCGACCGCGCTCTGGGAGTCGATCTACTACTCGGCGATGGCGTTCACCAACACCGGGTTCGTGCCGACCAGCGAAGGGATCCTGCCGTTCGCGAGCGACTGGTGGTTCCTCGGGGCGCTCATGATCGGCGTCGTGTTCGGCGCGATCGGCTTCCCCGTGATCTACGTGCTGCGCAAGAATCTGCGACACCCGCACCGCTGGTCGCTGCACGTGAAGCTGACGCTCATCACCTTCGCGCTGCTGCTCGTCGGCGGCACGGTCGCGTACCTCATCCTCGAATGGGACAACCCCGCCACGATGGGCGAGATGGGCCCGAGCGACCGGATCCTCAACAGCCTGTTCCTGTCGACGATGGCGAGATCGGGCGGGTTCTCGGTGCTCGACATGCCGCACCTCGACGGCTCCAGCCTGCTCGTCACCGACATGCTCATGTTCGTGGGCGGCGGCTCCGCGTCGACCGCGGGCGGCATCAAGGCCACGACCCTCGCCATCCTGTTCCTCGCCGCGTTCGCGGAGGCCCGCGGCAACGACGACATGGAGGCGTACGGCCGCCGCATCCCGTCGGACGTGCTGCGCCTGGCCGTGTCGGTCGTGCTGTGGGGTGCGACGACGGTCGCGGGCGCGTCGATCCTCATCCTCATGGTCGACGACACGGCCCCGCTCGACTACGTGCTGTTCGACGTGATCAGCGCGTTCGCCACCTGCGGCCTGTCGGTGGGGTTCACCCAGGGCGCGAGCGAACCGGCGCAGTACATCCTCGCCGCCACCATGTTCCTCGGCCGCATCGGTACAGTGACTCTCGCTGCAGCGCTCGCCGCGTCGACCCGCCGCCAGCTGTTCCGTCGCCCGGAAGAGAGGCCCATCGTTGGTTGAGAAGATCCCCCACGACGCCCCTGTGCTCGTCATCGGCCTGGGGCGTTTCGGCGCCGCGACGGCCGGGCAGCTGCAGCGCCTCGACCGCGACGTGCTCGCCGTCGACGAGGATGCCGTGCTCGTGCAGAAGTGGTCGGAGCGCGTCACCCACGCGGTGCAGGCCGACGCCCGCTCGATCGACGCGCTGCGACAGATCGGCGCCGAGGACTTCGCGATCGCCGTCGTCGCCGTCGGGTCGTCGGTCGAGGCGAGCGTGCTCATCACGGCGAACCTCGTCGACCTCAAGATCCCGCAGATCTGGGCGAAGGCGATCAGCCAGTCGCACGGCAAGATCCTGTCGCGTATCGGCGCCAACCACGTCATCTATCCGGAGGCCGAGGCCGGCGAGCGGGTCGCGCACCTCGTCTCGGGTCGCATGATCGACTTCATCGAGTTCGACGACGGTTTCGCGATCGTGAAGATGTACCCGCCGAAGCCGATCCGGGGCTTCAGCCTGTCGGAGTCGCACGTGCGCCAGAAGTTCGGCATCACGGTCGTCGGCGTGAAGAGCCCCGGCAAGGACTTCACCTACGCGACCGCCGACACGGTCATCTCGAACCACGACCTGATCATCGCCTCCGGGTCGACGGCCGACCTCGAGAAGTTCGCCGCCCTCGGCTAGGAGCCCGCGGCCAGTTCCTTCGCCCGGGCGATGGCGGCCTGCGCGGCCGTCTCGAACAGGTCGGTGAGTTGCGCCTCGTCGAGCACGGCGATGATGCGCTCGGTGGTGCCCTTCGGGCTCGTCACACGGCGGCGCAGCTCGGCGGGGTCCTCGCCCGTCGATGCAAGCAGCGCGGCCGACCCGACGAAGGTCTGCTCGGCGAGCGCCCGCGCCTCGTCGTGCGCGAAGCCGAGCCGCTCGGCGGTCGCCGTCAGCTGCTCCACCAGGAAGAAGAACGTCGCCGGGCCCGAGCCCGAGATCGCCGACAGCGCGTCGATGCGGGCCTCGTCGACCTCGACGACCGTGCCCACCGCCTCGAAGAGCGTGCGGGCGACGGCGAGCTCCGCCTCCCCCGCACGTGAGCCCGCGGCGACCCCGGTGACCGCCTGGCCGACGAGCGCCGGCGTGTTCGGCATCGTGCGCACGACCGCGTTCGGCACGAGCGCCTCCATGGTCGCGGTGGTCACGCCCGCCGCGACGCTCACGACGAGGGCGTCGGGGCCCAGCGCTCCGGCCACCTCGCGGAGCGTGTCGGGCACCATCGCCGGCTTCACGCCCAGCAGCACGATGCCGGCACCGCGCACGGCGCTCGCGTTGGCATCCGCCGCGGTCTCGAGTGCCGAGGCGTTCACGCCCGCCGCACGCCACGCATCCGCCGACCCCTCGCTGCGGGTCGTCACGGTGACGGATGCCAGGTCGGCGCCCGCCGCGATCAGCCCGCGCACGATCGCTCCGGCCATGGAACCTGCGCCGAGAACGGCGATGGGGGGAAGGGTCTGCATGGGGGTCATCCTAGAATCGAGACCATGAGCGCGTCCGGCGGTACGAAGGCGATCATCGCGGCATTCCTGGCGAATCTGGGGATCGCGATCACGAAGTTCGTCGCGTGGTTCTTCTCGGGGTCGAGCTCGATGCTGGCCGAAGGCGTGCACTCGGTCGCCGACTCCGGCAACCAGCTGCTGCTGCTGCTCGGCGGGCGCAAGGCCCGCAAGAAGGCGGATGCTGAGCACCCGTTCGGGTACGGCCGCGAACGCTACGTGTACGCGTTCGTCGTGTCGATCATCCTGTTCTCGGTCGGCGGGGTCTTCTCGCTGTACGAGGGCGTCGAGAAGCTGACGCACCCGCACCCGCTCGAGAACGCGTGGCTGCCGATCCTGGTGCTCGTGATCGCCATCGGGCTGGAGTCGTTCTCACTGCGCACCGCGGTGAAGGAGTCGAACCACGTGCGCGGCACGCAGAACTGGATCCAGTTCGTGCGCCACGCGAAGCAGCCCGAGTTGCCGGTGGTGCTGCTCGAAGATGTCGCCGCCCTCACGGGTCTCGTGTTCGCCCTCGCCGGCGTGGGCCTCACCATCCTCACGGGCGACCCGATGTGGGACGGCATCGGCACGATCGCGATCGGCGTGCTGCTGGTGCTGGTGGCCGTGATCCTCGGCATCGAGACGAAGAGCCTCCTCGTCGGCGAGGGCGCGTCGCCCGCCGACAACCAGAAGATCCTCGCGGCCCTCAACGGCCACCCGCAGGTCGAGGCCGTCATCCACATGAAGACCCTCTACCTCGGCCCCGACGAGCTGCTCGTCGCCGCGAAGATCGCCGTGCCGAAGGCCACGAAGGCGGCCCAGGTCGCCGCCGCGATCGACGCGATCGAGGCCGACGTGCGCGCCGCGGTGCCGCACGCACGGGCCATCTACCTCGAGCCCGACATCTACGTGCCGCGCCACGAGAACCCGCCCACCGACGCGATCGTGATCAAGAGCGCGGACTGACCGCGACGGAACGGAACCACCTATGGAGATCCTGCAGAGCATCCTGCTCGCGCTGCACATCCTCGGCCTCGCGGCCATCATCGGCACCTTCTTCGTGCAGATGCGACAGAACGACGGCTTCCGCACCGACATCGTGCTCGCCGGCGCGATCACCCAGGTGCTCACCGGGATCGCGCTCGTGGGCGTGGGCGAGGGCATCGGCCGCGACTACAACATGATCAAGATCGGCGTGAAGCTCGTGCTGGCCCTCGTGGTGCTGGGCGCGGCGATCGCCGCCGCGGTCGCCGCCAAGCGCGGCACGCGCGTGAAGCCGTGGTTCCATGTGGCCGGCGGCACGGCGATCATCAACGTGCTCGTCGCCGTCATCTGGCACTAGGCGCGGGGGATCTGCTCCGCATCCGTGTAGACGGGCAGCCCGAGTTCGCGGGCGATCCGCACGTCTTCGTCGGCACCCTGCGACTCGCCGGGCAGCCTCAGCACGGCGTCGCAGTGCTGCAGCAGGCGCTTCGCGGTCTCGTACATGACGTCGGGTTCGCCGTCGACGGCGTCGAGTTCGCGGATCACCGGCAGCGCCACCCATTCACCGATCATGGGCACGTGCCCGCGTCGGTAGACGGGCGCGGATGCCGCCTCGAGTCGCTGCAGGTTGCGCGCGATGAGCGCGGGGTCGCCGTCGGTACCGGATCGGTAGGGGCCGGCGATGAGGATGAGCTGGGGTTTCATGCCGGGGAGTGTATCGTTAACCGTGCACAAACATGCAACTCTCGGAAGGAACGTGGATGCTGTCTGAGCAGCGCAAGACCCACCTGCTCGACCTCCTGGCCCGCGACGGCCGGGTGGTCGCGAAAGACGTCGCCGCCGAGCTCGGCATCTCCGAAGACTCCGTGCGTCGCGACCTGCGCGAACTCGCCGACGCCGGCCTCGCCCGACGCGTCTACGGCGGAGCGCTGCCGGTCGAGACGGCCGAACCGGCGTTCTCCGACCGCGGCGACGTCGAGCCGGTCAGCAAGGCGCGCGTCGCCCGGGCCGCGCTCGCACTCGTCGAACCCGGCATGACGATCGCCCTCGACGCCGGGACCACCAGCATCTCCCTCGCGCGCATCCTGCCCCGCGGCGCCCGCCTCACGATCGCGACACCCAGCCCGCACGTGGCCATCGCGGCCGCCGAACGCTCCGATGCGCGCGTCATCCTGCTCGGCGGCGAACTCGGACGGCACTCGATGGTGGCGGGCGGCGCCCTGGCGCTCGAAGCCATCTCGCGGATCGGGGCCGACCGCTTCCTGCTCGGCGCATCCGGCGTGCACCCCGAACACGGCGTCACCACCGACGACCCCGACGACGCCGCGGTCAAACGCGCACTCGCCGCCGCCAGCCGCGAGACCTACCTGCTCGTCAGCGCCGAGAAGCTGGGCGCCCGCGCGCAGCATCCGGTGCTGCCCCTCGACGCCCTCGCCGGCGTCGTCGTCGACCCCGCCGACCGCGATGCAGCGCTCACCCTGCTGGGCTCGACGGTCGTCTAGAGCTCGCTGAAGAAGTCGGTGAGCAGGGCCGCGCACTCGGCCTCCAGCACCCCCGCCACCACCTCGGCGCGGTACGGCAGGCGGCGATCGCGCAACAGGTCGTGCACCGACCCCGCAGCCCCCGCCTTCTCATCCCACGCCCCGAACACGACCCGCGGGATGCGGGAGGCCAGGATCGCCCCGGCGCACATCACGCACGGCTCGAGCGTCACCACCAGGGTCGTGTCGACCAGGTGCCAGTCCCCGCGCACCTCGGCCGCGCGGCGGATGGCCACGATCTCCGCATGAGCCGTCGGATCATGGAGCTTCTCGCGCTCGTTGCGTCCGGCCGCCAGCACGGTGCCGTCGCGATCCAGCAGCACGGCCCCCACGGGCACGTCACCGGAGCCGAGGGCGAACTGGGCTTCGGCGAGCGCGAGGCGCATCGCCTCCGCATCGGCCGGGGAGGGCATAGATTGAGCCTATGCGAGTGCACGTCGCCGACCACCCCCTCATCACCCACAAGCTCACGGTGCTGCGCGATCAGCGCACCCCGTCGCCCGTGTTCCGGGCCCTCGCCGAAGAGCT
>Ga0160437_1001475_pt1 | contig 10658 bp, 9 predicted proteins | sample HID1975I_E0MG_FD_108227 | JGI IMG/M metagenome (GOLD analysis project Ga0160437, IMG submission 108227) | Enriched soil microbial communities from UW Madison campus, WI, USA - HID1975I_E0 MG | ecosystem: Environmental > Terrestrial > Soil > Unclassified | place: USA: Madison, Wisconsin... | reverse complement strand
TGAACTGCGTTTCGTGCTGTCCCACGCCAGACAGGGGTACATGCACAGCCATAACCGGCTTGTCACACAACCTGCCCTCGGAATGCTGCTGCAAATCATCCGCGAGTTGCTGGCATGGCAGGTCGAGCATAACAGGATCCGGGATGAACATTATCTTAAGGGGATTTACAAAATCGCGGGAGAAAACTGGGTTGACGAATTTGACCACTTCATCACCACTCTGCGACCGGTCGTTGACCCGATGTATGCAGAGCAACTGTTGCGTCCGCTGGAGAGTGGCTGTTTTGAGCTGGCCGAGTTCCCGGATGCAGTACTGAATGAGATTTTCACCCTGCCCCGTCTGCAGCAGATTTTCCCGCTGATGCTGTACGGGCTTGACTGGTCTGACAGCAAAGCGGAAGCGCTGGCCCAGGAGCTGCGCCCGCTTATCCCGGCAGTGACGGAAACCATCATGGCCGGTACGCTGCGACTCGATATCCAGGTATACGGCCAGCCGGCTGGTCAGCGTCCCGACGCCTGGTATCAGACTCCGCGACTGCACCTGATCATCACCGGCAAGGAATTTGTGTTGCCCTGCAGCTGGACACATTTCTCCGAGCTGCTGGGGCTGTTTACTCTGTATAGCTGCTGGCCAGAAGCCCTGAAGCATGGCCATCAGGGCAGACACGTGATGTTTTCTCCGCCAGGACACGTGACGGCGGATGGCTTTTTTGGCATTGACGGCTTAAGAATTTTTTTACCCAAAGAGGGGTTTGAGACACTGGTGAATGCACTCACCACCCGATGCCAGGAAGGCTCAATGGCGGAGGCATTGACCGGATTACGCAGCCTGTACGGAGATATCTGAAATGGAGGCGAGGCATGCAGGTAATTTTGGCCCTATTACCGGAACCACGCAGGACCGTTATGGCTATGACTCGATCGCTGCCAGTCTGGCCAGACGAATCCTGACACTCGATAAGGGAAGCAGTCAGGTTTTCGGCATTGAAGGAAAATGGGGAAGCGGAAAGACCAGCTTTCTTAATCTGCTTATGCAGCATCTGAGTATCCCAGATCAGGAAAGCACTCATGTGTTACCTGTTTCTCCCTGGCTTAGCCCCCCCGGAAGCCCGTTAATTGAATCTTTGCTGTTGCCTGTGGCGGCAATCCTGGATGAGCATGCATCCAGGCGCTATTCACGCCCCAGAAAACTCTGGCAGAAACTACGTAAGGCACCTGCCTCACCGCTAGCACAGTCACTCATCGGCTATGCACAGAAGGCATCAGGCCGACTGGCTCCGCTGGCTGAGTTTGGTGGTAATTTTGTACCCGGAATGGGTGTTGTTGCTGAGGGAATGAAAACCGTATCAAAGCTGGATCTTTCTGCGCACAAGGAAACCACTGAGCTGTTAAGGCGCCGTATTGAAATCGGTATCGCCAGTTATAGCCTGAATTTTATTGTCCTGATTGACGATCTGGACAGGCTGGAGCCTGCGCAGGCAGTGGAAGTACTGCGGCTGGTTCGCTCGGTGGCTGATTTTTCAGGATTTCGATATATCCTGTGTTATGACACGGATGTGCTGGCTCATGCCATTGAAAGAGAACTCGGTGTGCCTGATGGTAGATTATACCTGCAGAAGATCATCCCTTTGTCGTTTACCCTGCCACAGCATGAAATATTTGACCTTCAGCGCGAGCTGTTACGGGGGGCAATGGCGCTGTACGAGCAGGTCAATCAGGATCTACCGACTGAAGCTGAACAAGTACATTTACAAAAAGTGTCCTGGCTCTATGGCCAGGAACTGTCCACTCCGCGTGAAGTGGAGCTGGTACTGAGTGCTCTGGAGTTTCGCTATGCTGGCATCCGGGATTATGTGTACTACCCGGACCTGTGCCTGTTGCAGCTTATCCGGGTGACTAACCCTGGCCTGTATGACTGGACAGAACAGTATCTGGTCCGGTACTTCGTTACTGTCTCAGGTGAGCTCACCTACGCCGAGCCTGAACAGGAAAGGCTGAAACAGAAACTCAAGGCATGCCTTGAACTTTATACCTCTCCGGAATCAGCCTCAGTGACAGAGCTGGGGCGCTGGCTACCCGGCATTACAGAATTTGCAGATAAGTTGAATCTGTTTAATACAGGCACTTTGCTCAGAGAGGAGCCTGCGCCGATACACAAGCGGCTTACCAGCCCGACGAACTGGCGCTACTACTTTGCTTTTTCTGCACCGCAAAACGTGTTGCCTCTGGGCGTACTGGATAATCTGCTGCTCAGATTCGGGATTCCGGCGGAACGGCAGTCACTCGCGCTTGAAATGCTGGAATACATCCGTGAAATCAATCTCAGTCAAGTCACCTGGTATGATCATATTATGAGTCAGCTGACACCCCGTAAAATCTCGAAGCTCACATTCAGTCAGTGTGAGGGGCTGCTAAGATTTTTCTTTCAGTACGGGGATATCTCTGTACAACGGCAGCAATCATTGGGGCGAAAGGACTACGGTCACGCTTCATCTCTTGTGGAGGTCTGTCACCTGCTGGGAAGGATACTCGGGTTACATCGCGCCAAGGGCTTGTGGCTACTGAGAAAACTATTTCTGCAGGGAGAAGCCCGAAACTGGCTGGTGCGATTAATGCGCGATCTGTTGTGGGGACATGGGCTGCGAGGTAAACGCTCGTGGGAACATGAGGATCATTTTCTTGCCGACGACGAGCTCAGCGCCCTAGCTGAATCGCTGGCTATGAGAATGCGTACCGTGGAGATGCTGGATGCCGTGTTCGTCCACCCGGACCTGGGCGAATACCTATACGCCTGGCGGGATATTGACTCTGCCACTGAGGTATCTCGCTGGATAGAGACTGTTCAGGAAAGCAATGATGGGTTCATTCACTTACTTAATGGACTGAGAGGGTACGCCTGGAGTTCCGTTACGGGAGATTACCGATCGCTGAATACCGAAAACGTAAGTAATCTTATGGGGCAGATAGACGCGGTAGTAACACGGCTTCAAGAGCTGACAACAGATCCCCGTTTGTCTGCTGAGGCTGATGAATTACTGAAAACACTGAAACGCTCAAACCGGGATATCAGGTTTTAAAAGGAGTTTCTTATGTATAACAACCTGCCTGCACTGACTGAAAGTATCCTGTGGGATGAAAAACTGATAACAACGGACTATGCGCCACTCAGTGAAGAAACTCTTCAGTCTGCCCTACAGCACTATCTGCAGGCTGTCAGTACGTATCGCAATGAAGACGAGTCTCACATGCGTTCACCACTCAGTTTATGGATGACTCACTTTGATCAACTTGCGCTTTACCTGCCGGCATTATTGTCTGCGGAGCGCATTATTTTGCCTGATGCGCTTGAAGAGGCAGCACTGCGACTGGGGAGTAAAGACCTGGCATTGGCGGTTGACCTGCTTGTGCAGAACCGTGATTCCGACAGACTGGCGAATATACGCCATGATATGGCACGGTTTGTCCGTTTTGTCAGGGAGCACTTTGCACTCATTCAGGCTGGCTTTATTATCTTCACGTCCAGTGAGTCAGTCCGGCAGGAACAGCAGCGTAAGATAGGTTTCACCGATGAAAATGCCGATCGGAGTTTTCTTAGCAGTATGATGCCGTCAGCCATCGCCGAATTTTATACACGTAGTCTGAAAGTCCGAGGTGTGGAGCGCGTTAGTGAAGAGGGCCACATGCGTTTTGTTCCGGAGAGCAAGCTGCCGGGCGAGATTATGCTGGAGCTTAAAGATTGCCTGAGTCCCTTTACCAACGGCCATATGTTCCAGAATATACGCCCGGTAAATAATAACGAAGATGGCTCCCTTACGGTAGAAATTACCCGGGGTAAACTCCGCAACCGAAGCCATTACGAGCACTGGGTTCGGGGCGCAGTAAATCGTAGCTTGTATTTCCACTACACTGGCCTTCTGACCGACCTCAGTCAGGCAGACCATTCAGGTGCGTCGCTGGCGACCCGGTGTCCGTTTCAGGGGAAAGTGCTGGAAAAACTGGGTGCACCTGGCGGGCTTTCGCGCAGAATGCTGGAAATTGAACTTCCCTTTCTGCCAACTCTGTCACCTGATGAGCTCTTCCGTATCCGCACGGATTATGAGCCGAGTGCCACGGCATTTCGACGAACCCTCAGAGACTGTGCACTCGAAATGGAGCGCGCCGCTAACCCGAATGAAATTCGCATGCTTCAGACACGCTTTCAGGAGCGTATTGCCGATGAGGGGCTGGAAGATTTACAGGAAAAATTAAGGGGCTGGAAACGGCGCAGCCTGCAGGATGTTGCGTTACTGTCTGCACCGGCTGTGCTGGGATATATCGGCGCGCCAGCAGTCACTTCTCTGGCTGCCGGTGCAGTCAGCATATTGCAGGCTACCATTGGCGCCTGGCGTAATTATCAGGATGTGACCCGACACCCTTCATGGTTTCTTTTACGTACCAAGGGTACTCGTTGATTCAGAAAGTAAAGCATTCTTCAGAAAATTATACATGTACTCCAGATCATTATCTTTAGCTCAGCCAGCTGATGCGGAAGGGTTCTTCTATTATTCTGAGATATTATCGCCGGGAACGGAAGTTAAGACTGCACTTACCACCGCCGGTACACCGATCGGACCGAACGACGCACGATTGTTTGGTTCGCCATTACGATTGACACCGTGTTGGCGCGAGTGCCGGGACTGGTGCTGGACGACTGGTTGAGATAAATTGCAGACTATAGGGATCACTTCCTGCATCTCCCGGCATATTACTTCAACTTACTGGGTAATTTATTTTTAAGGGTGAAAAGTCTGTCAAATTCCGCATAGGGCTCCCCTGTTTCAGCCGCATACCTGAGCTTTGCCTCAAACAGGTCGGGCAGAGGGATGCCATGACTGAGTGAATGATAAAGGTCATAACCACTGACACAGATCACTCGTTTCCCTTTTCCAAAGGCTGTCAGACCTTCATCAGTAAAACCCATCCAGCTGATAAATACGCCCCGTGCCCATTTGGCTTTGGTACTGAGTTTTCCTTCGAATACGTGCAAATCTGCAGCTGGCGTCTTGTTCTGATGCCACTTCGCCTCCATCAGATAAAAGTCATCATTCAGCCGGAAGCTTCCGTCAATCTGTTCGCCCGTGTTCCGAAATGACGAACGAGGCGCAAGCTTGAAGGTACTGAATAGCTCAGCAAGCCAACTTTCAAACCGGAATCCTCGTGGATGTGGAGCTAGAGTTTTCATTTCGTTCATTTCAGCTACAAGTGAAGGCCAGTCAACACCATGCCATACCTGGACCGGTTTGATGCCTCTGGCGGTATCAGTATCGGTGTTTTCCAGACGGGAAATCAATGCAAGATAGTCATTACGGCTTTGTTCCGCTTGCTCAGGTAGGGACTCTGTCTTATATTGCCAGAGGGCACCAAGAACCCGCAGAGCGGTCTCACGATCAACCTGTTTCAGTAGGCATCTGACCCGTTTGGCTTTTGACGTACCCTCTTCCTGATAACGTTCATCATCAATATCAATGTTGAGTTCTTCATCAAAAAAAGCCGACAACGTGCGGTTAGAGAAATCCAGTATCCAGCCGGGATCACTCTCAAACACGAGATTAAACAGTCTCAGATCCTGCATTTTCAGTTTCACGCCAGCCTCCTGTTTTTTCACAGTATAACGGCATGAAAGTGCAGGTGGTACTGAGTAAGCACCTGTGCCCCAGCTTTTGCATGTTTCGGTTTTTGGAGTTTTCGGATCTGTCGAACAGGAAGAGGAAATTATTGCTTTGACCGCAATAATTTTTATAAAACATGGTTTATAGAGAAATAATAGAAAATAACGATTGAAATCTTATTTATTGACAATTTAAACAATCGATAACCGATAACCGATAAAATGGTCTTAAGAATAATCTGACCCTGTTTTGGACTGTCGTTATCGATCTTCACGCTGATGCCAGATACGCAAAACAATCAGTACATCACCTTGCAGTTCATAATGCATTTCGTAACTACCGATAATAGCCCGACGGATTTCGCGGGGCTCATAACCTTCGACTATTTCACCACGGCGTGGATTGAGGAGTAATGTCCCCGGCGCATTCACCAGTGATTGCACAATGCCCGCCGCAGCCTGTTCGTTTTTTTCAGCCAGAAAATGATACAACCGAACCACATCATTCCTCGCCGGTACTGTCCATTCAAACCTCATTTGCGTGGCTCAGGCACAGGCAACGGCTCATCCGTTCCCAATGAGGCTGCCCACGCTACCATATCTTCATGGGGGATCAGTTGCCCTTTATCCACGGCATGAAGAGCTTCCTGAAGCAGCACGTCGCGCTGAGCTTCACGTGCCAGGAATTGCCCCACTGCCTCCCTGACCAGCCATGAACGTGTCCGCCCATTTCTCTCTGCCCACATATCAATTTTTTCTGCCATATCAATAGGTAATGGCGCTGTAATAGTACGGGTACCAGCCATATATATTCTCCAATAACTATTATTGTCATTCAATTATAGCATACAACCAATTATGAAAAATCCATACACAGTAATCAATTCCGACAATACCTTTTTTCGGATCCTGTCAGAGAGAACATCAAAACAGGACAGGTGTCACATATGCAGATGTCTTGCATATGCATATCCCTGGCCTATACATATGCTTTGCATATGCATATACTTAGCCTATGCATAAAGGCCTGTCGGCCAGGAGAAGATCATGAGAACCGTATCGATATTTAAAAATGGCAATAACCGTGCTATCCGCCTGCCCCGCGATCTGGATTTTGAGGGCGTCAGCGAGCTGGAAATTGTCCGTGAAGGTGACAGCATCATTCTGCGTCCCGTTCGGCCGGGCTGGGGGTCATTTGCGCAACAGGGAAAAGCCGATGAGGACTTTATGGCAGAGCGTGAGGAGATAGTCAGCGATGAAGGACGATTTGAGCTGTGAATAAAACCTACATGCTGGACACCAATATCTGCTCATTCATCATGCGTGAGCAGCCCGACGCGGTACTGAAACGACTGGAACAGGCCGTATTGCGTAACCACCGCATCGTCGTCTCGGCCATCACCTATGCCGAAATGCGTTTCGGGGCAATTGGTAAAAAAGCCTCGCCACGCCACGCGCAGCTGGTTGAGGCGTTCTGCGCCCGCCTCGATGCCGTGCTGGCCTGGGACCGGGCTGCCGTGGATGCCACTACTGAGATTAAAGCCGCACTGGTTGCAGCCGGGACACCAATTGGCCCGAATGACACGGCCATTGCCGGGCACGCCATCGCCGCCGGCGCTATTCTGGTGACCAATAATACACGGGAGTTTGAGCGGATACCTGGACTGACACTGGAAGACTGGGCGAAGTAGGCTGATGGTTTCAGGGATGACTTCTGATTACTCCCGGTATATTAGGGGTTTAAGGGCCATCCGTACGAAAATGTACCGTAAGAGAGAAATAGATGCCTGAAAATAGATTAGTAGACAACAGTGTCCGTTAAACTCCATTTTCCGATTCAAAAGACACTATTTTAAGAGTGTCCCCCTGTCTATTATAGTTCTATGCATCAGACAGTTACTTCACTTGCGTACGTTTTATTTTCATTGGCCCTCGAACCTCTTAACCATTTGGTTGAAAAGTGGCCTTAGCGTAGGTTATTTTCCCTTTTCCAGGCGGCCCACAAGATAAATGCAGGCTTATTTAGCGTAATCTCCGGAAGTCATCCCTGCCGATCCTGTCGCCAGTTGCACCAGCTGCTTCCCGAAATCCGGAAAGCCTGCAGCTGAAAGTACATCAGCAACAGCACTGGCTCTGGGATGGCCACGTTCAAGCCAGACGAGTTTGAGAGCAATACCTGATTTCTCCGTATCATGCATGTGACGCGGCAAACCGGAATTACCAAACGGGCATTCAAAGGCATTCATGGCGTCGAAAAAGCTGCCGAAGAGTTCGTCTGCCGGAATAGCAAACAGGTGCCATTGCTGACGTAAAGCGGAGATCATCCGCACGTTAACACCGTAGCGACAGAGTCTGCCGGTAAGTGGAACCGCAATGCCCAGGCGGCATGCCTGATAGCGGGCAGCGCCAAAATGGTGTGAGCCACCGTCGTTCAGCCAGTAGAACCTCCGCTCTGCCCACGGATATTCAGCAAATCGCATCCGGTCGAGCCGTAATTCCCAGTGACACATATTTTTACGCAGATGCTCTTCAGTCACGGGTTCAGCCAGCTCACAGCATCTCAGTATGGGAAACTCATCGATGTCCCGGATATCATGCTCCAGAGATTTTGATGCCGAAATCCCCCGGATATCCGTGATGTCGCATGAAAAATGAGGGACATCTTCTTTGCTAATCAGCTGCTGAACTTCAGGAACAGCAAGTGAATGGCTTTCGAGTCGGCGCTGGTAGCCCGGTTTGCGGTAGTCGATCGTCCAGGGACGAGAATGAAATGATGACAGAGATGAAGACATCCAGTCTTGCCAGTAGACCACCGACCGTGTCCAGAATGTGTCGACAGGGGCGATAATCGGACAGGGAATAAGCTTCCCGGAAGCAATCGTACCCTCCAGCCGGGCGGGACGTCCCAGAGAATGCAGAATCTCCTCGCGTATCCAGCCAGCTATTCTGCGCCAGACAGAAGGCCTGGCTTCTGCCGGCCGATCGACAAATTTACCTCTTTCCGGTTGATCACTCATATGCTTTCCCTGATGGTCATGTAATGTCCTGATCACGTCCGCCCAGCCTTAGCACAGTCAAGGATAATCGCGAAAATATACTAGGGGCGAGTTTGGAGATCGAAAATTATTGTACGGTAAGCCAGTGACTTAAGCAGGTATGACGGTCCGCTTTGTGCCAAAGCGGAAGTTCGTCGCAATTCGTATTTTTCCGGATATTTCCTGCCAAAGCCCCCTTTGTTATATACCCGTTAACATTTACATTAACTTTATTAGCGGGCATTGCCGGTATTAGTTTACAGGATTAAACAAAAGGAAGAATGGATGAACATTTTTTTACCGAGGTCATTGTCAATTGTGTGTACCACACTGCTAATGACGGCCTGCTCTGGCATTCGTGACCAATCTGAAAAACCGTACGCCTATCGCACCGAACATAGCGTCGCTTGGAATATCATCAATGCATCCGGCATGGACCTTTATAGCGACGCCTTGGTTAGCCAGTCTCAAAGCAAGATGTTCAGCCGCACGGATTACGATTTTGTTTTCCCTACAGTGGGAAATGATAAATTAAATGAAGCGACATTGTCTTTAACTCCGTTGCTGCAACATCGTGCCACGGGTATGAGTGTGGAAGATTGGCAATCAAATGGGATCCTGGCATGGATCCCCACCGAACTGGCAACCACACCCCAGGCGGCTTCACTTGTGCTCTCAGATAAAATAGAAGCTGCTGTTCTGGCTACCTTAAATGAATCTAAACGCGAATTTAGGGTTCGTAAGGGAGCGGGATACAATGACTGGTTAGGAAAATACGTTTTTCAAACCAATGCTTCACGCTTTCTGGTCGTTAAATTTGCAGATAAAGATGCGGGATGTGAGCTTCCAAAAGATGATTATTTCGACCCTGCTCGCAAGAATAGTCCGATCTGCACCTTTTATACAAGCTTCCACGACGCAGAAAAAATTGTCCGCACTCCTGACTTAATAGGTTCAAATGCGACCGGAAAAAGTTATTTCATAAGACACGATGGTTTAAATGGAAGTTCCCTCAGTCCGGTATTTAGAAACAGTGCAGAAAATGAGCGTATGAATTATGCCTTCATGCAACAAGTCAGTAGCCATCTTCCTGCGTGGGTAATTCTTTACCTATCGCCTCATGAACATGAGGGCTTGCCTGCCGTTGCATTTCAGCAAGGGAAAGTGCATTTTTTCTTTCGCGAAAAATAAAGCAGATCACATCAACAGGTGATCTTAATGTCCGCTTCACGCCCTGAGACATTCGACAAGCTTTTTATGGCTTCAGTAAGGGCGAGTGTCGCGCTTCGGGAGCCAGCAAATATTTCGCTTCGTCGTAGCGGGTTCTGGTCTTCGGGGTTTGAAGCCCAATGGAACGGAAACGTACGTTAAGAACGTAACTATAGGATTTTAAGTCTATAAAGTCGTGGAGTTGTCGGTCAGGTTTACGTTGATTTGATTACTGGGTTTATTAACGCCGAAAGTGCAGAAAACCGCATGGGTACTGGTATCAATGGAAAGAATAAACAAAACCCACGTTTTCTTTACCGGGCAGATCTGCTCAAATAATGTACTTAACGTATGATCTCGTACGATTGGGCTTCAAACCCCTTAAAGGGACAGGCAAAAGCGCACTGGTTAAAAAACAGTCTTAGCGTGGTTTGTTTTACGTTTTCCAAGCGGCCCCCTAAGAAGACGTTTATTTGGTGATGTACTGCGTAGCATTTGCTATTGATTTTTTGCAGAGGGAATGAGTGTGGCAACAATGCAGGTGATGGGGATTGATCTTGGGACAACCAACAGCGCGGTAAGTCTCTGGCAGAACGGTAAAGCTGTGCTGATCCCCAATCAGTGGGGAGAGGTACTCACCCCCTCAGTCGTCGGGCTCGATGGACAGGGTAATATTTTGATTGGTCGTCCGGCTCGTGACCGCTTACAACGTTTCCCACAGCTGACGCAAGCAAGCTTTAAACGCTATATGGGAACCGACGCCACAC
>Ga0160437_1001473_pt1 | contig 10660 bp, 7 predicted proteins | sample HID1975I_E0MG_FD_108227 | JGI IMG/M metagenome (GOLD analysis project Ga0160437, IMG submission 108227) | Enriched soil microbial communities from UW Madison campus, WI, USA - HID1975I_E0 MG | ecosystem: Environmental > Terrestrial > Soil > Unclassified | place: USA: Madison, Wisconsin... | reverse complement strand
GGACAGCCGACCGCTGTCGATGCAGCGGCCGGCCGTATCGAAGCGCACGAAGGTGTCGGGAAGCGGCACGCCCTGAAGCACCTTCAGGCGTCGCCCCAGCGCAATCTGCGTGAAGCGATAGGCGTCGAGCGCGCGCATCTCGTCGATGCCATGGCTCCGCAGGCGCGAAACATAGAGCGCTTCGTCGCACACGAGATGGAAATTCATCTCGTGGATCAGCAATCGGATTTCCACGCTCGGCGGAATACGCGGCAACAGCGAACTCACTTCTAACCCTCCTGCTCGCGGACATGAGCATGGTCGGCTCGATCCCGCGGATCGTCGTTCCGCAAGTGCGCCGATGAATGGACAAACAATGAATTGATACAGCCGCGGCCACCAGGAGGCGGCGCGTACCGGCAGCGGGTCGTACAACCCTTCCGGCATCGGCCAGGCCCGTTCGTGCTGCAGCAAAGCTGCCGTCTCGAAAAGCGGGGATCGGGCCGGGATCGGCGGCAGTCAGTGCGGCGGAAATACGACGCCGCGTACTTTCCCTAGGCATTGACCGTGTGCCGACTGTAGAAGCCGGCCCATAGAATTTCATTCCCTCTTCAGGGGGAAAGACAGGCCCACTTGCGCGTCGCTAACATCTCGCCCCCCGTTCAATCGCTGCAGCTTGGCCAGGCGGGAACCCCGGCCAATGCGGTGGCAGACCTGGTCGACTCCATTGGGACGGACCGATTCGGCTCGAAGCTGCTCAACCACCTGCATGAGATCTGCGCAGCCGACTACTGCGCCGTGTTCCGTGTAGGCGCAGCCGGCCCGAATGCCATCATCACCGGCAGCCGCGACGGATCAGAGAAAGCGCGCGGACGGGCCAACCAGTACGTCGAGCGCGGCGTGTGGTCCACGGACCCCTCCATGCAGTACGCGCTCAAGCAGCTTCCCGGCCGGGCGCCGATGCTCATGAAAATGGACGTGTCCACCCTGGCAGCCCCGGAAGACCGTGAAGTGATCTGGCCCAGGATCCGCGACCGCGTGGTGGTGGCCGGCCGCAGTGGGGCCCACACGTTCAGCCTGAGCGTCCTGCGAGAGGGCCGCGGCGGGTTCACGCCGGCGCAGGTCGAGCGCATCGGCGCCTCCGCGGAGCTGCTCATTTCGGTGGTGGCCAAGCACGGCGACGTCATGCCCCGGTCGAGGCTGTCCGGCGTGATCAGCTCGCTGGTCAACATCGAAAGGTGCATCGAGAGCGATTCGCTGCTGACCCGCCGCGAGTGCCAGGTTTGCGCACGCATCCTGTACGGGCTGACCACCACCGGCATCGCGCTGGACCTGGGCGTTTCGAACGAGACTGTGAAGACGCTGCGAAAGCTTGCCTACCGAAGGCTGTGCATCGGCAGCGAACGTGAACTGCTCCAGTGGTATCTCGCCCTCTGGGAGCAGGCTCGCTGCTGCTGAGCCCGCGATAGAGCCACACCGTACCTAAGTGCCGGACTGGGCGGACGAGGGCTGCACCCGCCTGCGCGCCTGCCACAACTGAGCCGGCACCCGCACCGCATTCAACGCCGCGGCCTTGGCGTGATCCATTGCGTCACTCTCGCCCACCGGGTGCGGCGACATGCCCAGGCGCCTGAGCATTTCGTTGAAGCTGTGCGCCTTCGTCAGCATGTCGGACTTGAGGGTGCGGAAAGTCAGGGCGAGCGAAATGGAAAGGCAGTCGAGGGTATGAACCCTGTGCGGCGCGATGAACGGGTGGTGCACGCCGAAGCCGGGATGCAGGTCGAAGTGCATCGCCTTGGCCTCGAACGATGGCTTGTAGACCGGGCGCCAGGAAGCGAAGGCGAACAGCAGGTGGTCCTTGTCCGGTTCGCTGAGGATTTCCGGGTCTGCCGGATCCCAGAGCGCCACGTCCTTGTCCCCTCGCACCTGCAGCAGGAAGTTCATTTCGCGATCCATGTGATACGGCGTGACCGCGCCACTCGTGGAGACAAAGATGTAGGTCGAGAACCAGGTGATGACCGGATCGATGTCGGCCGTGGCGGTGGCAATGTCGGCCAGCAGGCCCTCGATGAGCGGACGGTAGATTGAATCGCGCTCCGGGTTGTAGATGCAGACGTAGGCCTTTAACTCTTCGAAATGATCAAGCGTTGCCTCGAGCGAGAGGCCGTCCCGATAGCGGTCGTAGGAAGTATCGAAGTTGGCATTGCCCGGAATGACGCCCCGCCGGAACTGCACGGCATCACGCGGCAGTCGTCGACACAGCGCGAACAGCGACTCCAGCGTCAGCAGCGGATGTCCGGCCAGTTGATGCCGCACGATGAAGGGAAGGCGGTTGTACGAATCGGCAACCACCCCGGGATCGAACTCCAGCAGGCCAGACCGCAGGCTCTTGTCGACTGCGATCGCAGCGGCTCGTTCGCGCGCGACGAACTCTCCAAGCATCGTGACCTCCTCCAAGAAAGACCTATCACGTGCACTTGTTTGGAAACAAAAGACTACTCCTGCCAGGAGCCGATGCATAGGGACAAACCCCTGTCAACGCCAAATTCGTTCAGGGCAACCGCCTTCGCCGGGCACCACCGGCAGCCACGATAGAATTCGCGGCAGCTGCGGGCGTAGTTCAATGGTAGAACGGCAGCTTCCCAAGCTTCATACGAGGGTTCGATTCCCTTCGCCCGCTCCACATTCAGCACCACGGGCCGCCACGCGCGGCCCGTTGCACTTGATGACTTACCTGGCTTATCGATTCGACTGCACCGCCGCAACCGCTGCCACCTCCGTGGCGGCTGGCCTGCGCGCGCGCGTTGCGATTCGAGCCCGCTCCATGGCGCCCAAGCGCCAGCCGGCCGCACTCTCCTGCGCCCGGCGATCCCTACCCTGACCTTTTCTTTCGCGCAAATCATCGATCGCCGGGCCACCACCACCCGCGCGTTTGCGGCCGTCGCTTGCCACAGGTGCAGCTTGCCGCGCTTTGAATTCGATTGGATTGCGTCATGCAAACAGCTACCCTCTTTCACGGCGAGCGCACGCTCACCGATCTCGATCACGTCCGCCTGAGCAAGCTGCAGGGCCGGCAAGCCCTTCCCGCGCTCGACGATCTTCTGGACGCCACGGACGTGGTGCGCCCGCAAGAAGTGGCGCCCGATGTCGTCACCATGCGCAGCCGCCTGGTGATCGCGGATGCGCACACTGGCCAACGCCAAACCATCACCGTGTGCTATCCGGCCGATGCCGACGCCGCTTCGGGCCAGGTTTCGGTGTTGTCGCCAGTGGGCCTGGCGCTCATCGGGACACGGGTTGGCGCAACCGCGCGCTGGCACACGCCAGGCGGCGAGGAAGGCGCGGCGCAGGTGGTGGAGGTCGTCTATCAACCCGAGGCCAGCGGTGACTTCACGGCCTGAGCAGGGTCTTCGGCAAGAAGGAAAAAGCCCCCGGGGCCTGGCCGCACGGGGGCTCGATCTGTCATGGGCTGCGAAGGCCCATGAAAACGATCAGTTGCGCTGCACGCTGGCAGAGTAGACGTGACGTTGGCTCGGGCCGGCCGGCTTGGCGTTGATCGACACGGTCAGGCCGACGCCGGGCACGCTGACCTGGTAGACCTCCGCGAACGGCGTCACGCCGTCAGGGTTCATTCCGCCGTCGCGATGACGCACACCCGGCAGCGGGTCGTTGTAGTGCGTCGTGTCGACGCGGCCGTCGCTGGCGCGCTCACGGGTGACTGCGTTGCCGCTCACATTCGTGATCTTGTTCGCATCGGCAACCGGTCCGGTGGTTTCGTTCACGCTCCCGCTCGCTGGCGAGCGCGACAGCGACGCATCGAAGTACTTCGACACGGTGCCAACGGCCGGCACGGTCTGGGGCTGGAGCTTGGCCAGGATGAAGCTGGTCTCCTCCACCTGCACCGTCTGGGTGTTCCGGATGCCATCGGGGTTGGTGGTGCCGAACACGTTGAGCACACCGGTGGGCGAACGGTAGCCATACATGTTGGCCACGACTTCGCCCGACTCGTTCACGTCGAAGCCGCCGTCGCTGCGGGCCGCCACGCTGAGGTTGGCCTCGGCGTCCGGCGTGCAGGTGCCCGGGGTGGTGCGGTACTCGATCTCGCACATGTCGATCTTGTCGTCCGCCTTCACGGTCATCTTGTCGATCCAGTGGATGAAGCCGTCATCCGGCGTGTAGCCGCTTTGCAGCATGGTCCAGGTGCCGGCCAGCAAATCCTTGGTGTGTGACTGCACCGGGAAGAGGTAGCCCACGCTGGTCCGGTTCTGCGTGATGTTCTGCGTGCGGTACACGCCCAGACCGGCATTGCCCACGGCGAAGTCGAAGCGAACCTGATCCGGGGAGGCGCCTTGAACGGGCTGGCTGCCGGTGGCGACGAATTCGCAGGGCTTGGCCGGGTCGGCCGTGATGGCGAGCGAAACAGCTCCATCGAGCGACTTGTAGGTCATGGCCTTGAAGTCGATGTCGCGCACCGTGGTGCGGCCATAGTGGTCGACGGTGCGGTACTTGCCGCTCACCGCGATCGGGCAGCCGGCCAGCGGGCCCTTCTCGACCGATGCCATCACTTCGCCCAGGCCGGCGCTGCTGCTTCCGCCGCTGGCTGCGCTGGCGATCTGGTTCACCACTTGCGGCAGGGATTCGACGCTGATCTTGGTGCCCAGCGAGTCCAGCAGCTTGTCGTATTGGTTGCCGCCATCGGGTGCGGCGGGGGTGGCCGCAACCAGTTGGGTCTTGAAGGGGTCGATGGTGCCCAGGTCGATGCCAGTGGCGTCCTTCAGGGCGGTCAGCACGGCATTGGTGGCGGCCACCAGCTGCTGGGTGCTCACGGCCGTGCCGCTGCCGAAGGCGGCGAACAGGTCCGAAGGCAGGCCGGCGCTGAGTTGGGCCACGATCAACTCGGTCAACGGCGTGACGTTGGCCGCCGCGCTGGTGGTGCCGCTGGCGCTGTCGGTGCTGCCGGCTTCGGCCACCGAGTGCAGCTTGACGGCCACACCACCCTGCTCGCCGGTGACCTGGATCACGCAGGGCAGCGCGCCGCCGGTGAGCTTGAGCGTATAGGCGCCCTTGGAATCGGTGGTGGCGGTGCCGGTGGCGTTGGCGCACTTCACGGCCACGCTGGCGTTGGCCAGCGCCGCGCCGGTGGCGGCGGTGCCGGAGAGCTGCACGCTCGGCTCCGATTTGGCAGGCGTCGTAGGCGCGCTGCCCGATTCGTTGCCGCCACCGCCGCAAGCCGCCACCAACAACATCACCGCGCAGGCGGTAGCCGACTTGGCCAGCACATCGATTCGCTTCATCTCTGGGTTTCCTCTTCTGTCTGTTTGGGTGAAGCCGCCCACCCCTCGCGGACGGCGCTGCGGCTCGTGGCATGAAACACTCAGGCACACATCGCCGACGCGACGCGGAGTTTTTTCGAGATGACCCGGGGTTGATATCCCTCAAACAGGTTAAAGCGTCGTTGCCATGCAACCACGCTTGAACGAAGAGCAGGTTCGCGTGAAAAAAAGCACAGCCGGGCGTCAGTCGCCCGGCTGTCGGGGGCGCGCTAGCGCGCGCCGCCGCGCAGGGGATCCACGTTCGCCGGCAACGCGTTGAAGTCGATCACCTTCCAGAGGTAGTCCTTCTGCTGCGGCGACAGCAGGGCATAGCGCGGCCAGAAGAAGAAGTTGTCGGCCGAGGACATGTACGAGGTGTTGTCGAACACCATGCGCTTGATGCAGCAGGTGAAGTTGGTCCAGTCCGGCCAGGGCGTTTGCCCGTCGAACAGTTGCGAGGGCGCTCCGGTGCGCGCAAAGGTCGCAAAGTGCTTGATGAAGCGGTTCGACAGCGCTTGGCGGCTGGCCGCATTGTTCGCGTCCCACGCAAAGTGCATGAAGTTGGGCTCGCTGGTCACGAAGTTGCCGAACAGCGATGCGATGTCGATGCCGTGAAAGGCCGAGAAGGTGTCCTTCCAAGGCTGCGGCGTGTCGTTCCAGTTGTAGTTGTAGCGATAGATGCTGCCCTGCTGCAGCCGCAACAGGCGGATGACGTTGTCGATCACGTTGTCCAGCGCGTAGCTGATGACTTCATGCGTCTGCGTGTAGATGGGCTGGAACTCCTGCTTGATCAGGTCGTTGTAGCTCACCGTGCCGGGCGCCGCGTAGTTGGCCAGCTGCCAGTACTCCTGCGCGCTGGGCTTGCCCATGCCGAACGAATAGGCGAAGTAAGAGCCCTCGTCGTGCGTGGAGCCGATCATCAACGGCACCTTGTTGTAGTTGCCGGCCACCAGCCCCACCAGGCCGCTGGCGCGGATCACGGTTCCGTCGGTGAAATGGCCCGGCACCACTGGATAAGGCGTGAACTTCATGATCTGCGCCGCCGTGGCGCCGCGCAGCACCGCCGCGATCTCCGCCTGGCTCATGGCCAGGCGCTGCGCCGTGGCCTGCGCCGTCGTCGACGCGCGGCCGCTGTCGACCAGCAGGTTGTCGACCAGCCCATCGGCCGCCAGCTGTCCGACGACGGAGGGGTATCCGTTCGGTATGCCCGACATGCAAAGCGCCCGTTGGAACTTGCCCGCCGCCAGCGGCGACTGCAGCAGGCCCCAGGTGTTGATGCAGCCGGCCGATTGCCCACCCACCGTCACCAGGTTGGCGTCGCCGCCAAAGGCACCGATGTTGGCGCGCACCCAATCCAGGCCGCGCACCAGGTCCAGCGTGGCGAAGTTGCCCGAATCATCCTTGGCGTCGCCATTGGCCAGCGCCGAGGCCTTGAGCCAGCCCAGCATCCCCAGCCGGTATTGCACCGTGACCACCACCATGTTGGCCTTGGCCGCGAGGTAGGCGCCGTTGTACAGCGGCTCGCGGGCCGAGCCCTTGAGGTTGCTGCCGCCGTGGATCCAGAACAGAACCGGCAGCTTGTCGCTGCTGGAGTTGGGGCGCCAGACGTTCAAGTAAAGGCAATCCTCGCTGCCCACCGGCTGGTCGAAGGTGGCCGGGTCGGGCTCGCCGAAGAAGCTGCCGACCTGCGCGCACATGGAGGCAAAGCTGGTCGCCGCGCGCGAGCCCGTCCAGGGCACCGGCGGCTGCGGCGCACGCCAGCGCAGCGCGCCCACCGGCGGCTGCGCAAATGGCACGCCCAGGTACGCATGCGTGTTGTTGGCGTCCAGCTTGCCGTAGATCTTGCCGGCGTCGAGTTGGCGGGTCAGTTGCTGGTCGTAGGCGGCCAGTGCGGGGTCGATGCCCAGCAGCGTTGTGCCCACAAGAAATGCGCCTGCAAGCGCAAGGCGGCGCCAACGCGCATGCAGCGCGCGAAGAACGCGCATGGGGTTGAGGTTCACGGCTGTCTCCTGTTTGTTGTCGTGCGCGAACTCGTCGATTCGGCAACGGCATTCTTGGAAACATTCGGGCCCCAAGACTCCTGATCATTCCCCGAGCGGCGCTCGGAATCGGCTGATTGACAGGCGCGTCTTCGCAGGCTAGCTGCGCCGCCTCATTGCACCAGCCCGTGGCGCACCGCGTAGAGCACCAACTCGGCCGTGCTGCCCACCTCCAGCTTGCGCAGGATGTTGCCGCGATGCGTGCTGGCCGTCTTGACGCTGATGCCCATGCGTGCGCCGATCTCGGTGGGCGACAGGCCCTTGAGCAGCCACCGCAGCACCTCCTGCTCGCGCTCGCCCAGGCGCCGGTGCGCAGGCTGCACCGCCGGGCCGGGCACGGGCACCAGCTCGGCGGGGCGCAAGGCATCGGCAATGTGCCGGGCGGCGTCCACCGCTTGCTGCGTCATGCCGAGCAGGCGTTCGGTCAGCGCCTGCAACTCGCCTGCCGGCGCGCTGTGCAGCATGCGTGCCGCGTCGGTGCGGATGCTGCTCAGCATGCCGCCAAGGCCCTGCTGCACTTCGCGCGCCAGGGCCGTGCGCTGGGCCTCCAGGGCCAGCGCCGTGTGACTGCTCAGGGCCTGCACCTGCGCCAGCAGATGACGCAGCTGCGCCTCGTTGCGCAGGCGTTCGGTCACGTCCACGCCCACGCCGATCACCGCCGGACGGCCCTTGAAGTTCATGCGCGACCCATGCACCTCCACCAGCAGCACGTGGCCGTCCCGGTGCTGGCCGCGTGTGATGAAGTGCATGCTGGGCGGGTTGCCTTGCAGCCGCGCCTGCACACGCGCGCGCACTTCGTCCAGGAAATCGGGCGCCACCAGCCGGGCCAGCGGCATGCCCACCACCTCCTCCGGCGTGTAGCCCGCCATGGCGGCCCAGGTGCTGTTGGCATAGACGAAGTGGTCGTCCTGGATCACGTAGATGCCGGCCACCGACTGCTCGACGATGGCCTCGAAGGGAACGTCGGGCCAGGCGCCCTGGGCGGCGCCTGCCGAAGCTGGGGGGCTTGCGTGCATGGGCCGATCGTAGGAAAGGCCGGGCCCCGGGGGCACCGGGGCTTGCACGCATGGTCACATGTGCATCGGGGGCTTACCCGCCTGTCGGCGGCTCGGGCAGCCGCATCAGCGCCTGGCCCATGCGGATCCGCTGACCCGACGCGATGCCATCGGCCAGCACAAAGCCCTTGGGCGCGAAGACGATGATGGTCGAGCCGTGCTCGAACCAGCCCATCTCCTGGCCCTTGCGATAGGGCGCGCTCACCTTGACGCGGTCGGGCCCGCTGTAGCGCAGGTGAAAGAGAACGTCGAGACAGTGCAACCGCATGCTGGCCACCAGGATGGCCGCCACAGGCACGATGGCCACCGGCTGGCCCGACGCCAGCCGCGCGCGCAGCACCGCGCGCTCGTTGCGGCAGAACAGCCGCTCCACCCGCTTGAGCGCGATCGGATTCACGTTCCAGGTGTCGCCCGAGAGGTAGCGCACCTCTTCCACCGTGCAGTCGTGCGGCGCATGGAAGCGGTGGTACATGCTGCTGGTCAACCGCAGGGTGACGAAAGTGCCGTCGCGAAACGGCTCCACCGCCTGCGCGTCGCCGAACAACTCGGCGGCCGAGTACGGAAAGCCCTTGGCCTGGAACACCTCGATGCCAGCCACCGGGCCGCAGGCGCCGACGATGGCATCGCATGGGCTGGCCATTGTTGCCGGGTCCTGGTCAACCGTTCGCGCGCCATCCTTGAGCTCGCGCGTGAAGCAGTCGTGCATGCTTTCGAAACGCTGTTTCTTGGCCTCGCTCAGGTCCAGTTCGGTGAACAGGCGCCAGGTGCCAATGGAGAACTCGCGCACCAGCGGGTTTCGGATCTTGCTGAACCAGCCCATGAAGCGGGTCAGCGCAATGCGCGGCACGCGGTTGGTGAGCAGGAAGTTGATGTCCTCTTGCTGCAGAAGGGCATCGCGGGCTTGTGTGATTGATTTCATGAGAGCGTCAAAGAGCTGGGATAGATAGAGGGGGTTTGCTCACGAGACCTACGAATTCATGACCCAGACCTTTCTCCTGTCTTCCGTCGCCGTGGCGGCCACGCTGGCCACCTTGCCCATGGCGTGGCGCCGGTTGGAACTCTCGCGCGCCAAGCACCCATCGCTGGGCGGCCATTCGCGCATGGCCAAGCGTGTCGCCGCGCAGCTGCCCGGCTATGCCTACGACGAGGCACGCTTCTTCGATTCCGACGGCGCGCCGGCCGAGGTTCAGGCACTGCGCCGCGCCGGCTTCGAGGCGCTGTCGCAACTTCTGCAAACGCGGCATGCGCGCTCCATTGCGGCCACGCGCGAGGCGCGCCCTGCCCTGTCGGACCTGCAGTTCACCAGCAGCTACCGGGTGCCTTTCCAGTACAGCCCGCATGTGCGCGAGCACCTGCCCGTGGGCGCCTTCCTGAAGGCGTCCAGCGGCGTGATGGTGGAGGACCTGGACGGCCAGCAGCTCTACGACCTGACCGGCTCTTACGGCGTGAACCTGTTCGGCGTGGACTTCTACAAGCAGTGCATCGAAGAAGGCGGCCGGCTTGCCGAGCCACTTGGACCGGTGCTGGGCGCCTACCACCCCTGCGTCACCGACAACGTGCAGCGGCTTCGCGCCATCTCGGGGCTGGACGAGGTGTCCTTCCACATGTCGGGCACCGAGGCCGTGATGCAGGCCGTGCGCCTGGCCCGCTACCACACGCGCCGCACACACCTTGTGCGCTTTTGCGGCGCCTATCACGGCTGGTGGGAAGACGTTCAGCCCGGCGTGGGCAACCCGCTGCCGCCGCACGAGACCTACACGCTGCGCGAGATGGACGAGCGCACCTTGCGCGTGCTGCGCAAGCGCAAGGACATCGCCTGCGTGTTGGTCAATCCGCTGCAGGCGCTGCACCCCAACGCGGGCGCACCTGGCGACTCTTCTCTGGTGGACAGCAGCCGCAAGGCCAACTTCGACCGTGCCGCCTACGCCGCATGGCTCCATCAGCTTCGCCAGGTGTGCACCGAGCGCGGCATCGTGCTGATCATGGACGAGATATTCGTGGGCTTTCGCCTCGCGCCGCGCGGCGCGCAGGAGTACTTCGGCGTACAGGCGGACATGGTGACCTACGGCAAGACATTGGGCGGCGGCCTGCCGATCGGCGTGGTGTGCGGCCGCGCAGCGCTGATGAAGCGCTACCGTGAAGAGCGCCCAGCAGACATCTGCTTTGCCCGCGGCACCTTCAATGCGCACCCGTACGTGATGGGCGCCATGAACGCCTTCCTGCGCCGCATCGAGACGCCCGAAGTGAAGGCCCTTTACCAGGGAGTGGACCAACG
>Ga0160437_1001472_pt1 | contig 10662 bp, 11 predicted proteins | sample HID1975I_E0MG_FD_108227 | JGI IMG/M metagenome (GOLD analysis project Ga0160437, IMG submission 108227) | Enriched soil microbial communities from UW Madison campus, WI, USA - HID1975I_E0 MG | ecosystem: Environmental > Terrestrial > Soil > Unclassified | place: USA: Madison, Wisconsin... | reverse complement strand
GTCGGGGGTTCGAGTCCCTCAGGGCCCACTTCACGCGCTCCGTCGGGGAGTGTCACCGCGTGGCGTCGCCGGGCCAATAGGGTCGGAAGATGGCTGTCGGGCGCGGGCGAGCGGTATCGGCGGTCGTCGTCGCCGCCCTGCTGTGGGGTACCACCGGCACGGTGGCCACCTTCTTCCCCGACGAGGTGACACCCATCGCCATCGGTGCCGTCACCATGGGCATCGGCGGCCTGCTGCTCGTCGCGACCGCGCCGCGGCTCAGCCTCGGCGTGCTCGAGCATCCGCCTGCCCGCAGGTGGGTGCTGGTGGGGGCGGGGGGAGTGTTCGTCTACCCGCTGGCGTTCTACTCGGGGATGGAGCTCGCCGGCGTCGCGATCGGCAACGTCGTGGCGCTCGGCACCGGACCGGTCGTCACCGCACTCTGCGAGTGGCTCTTCGAGCGGCATCCTCTGTCGCGCCGGTGGGCCGCGTCGACGGTACTGGCGGTCGTCGGTGTGGCTCTGCTGTCGTTCGGTCGGCACGCTGGCGACGGGGGCGGGGACATCCTCCCTGGGGTGCTCCTCGGGCTGCTCGCCGGCGTCGCATACGGCCTCTACACCTACGCCTCGTCACGGGCGATCGGCTACGGGCATTCGTCGCGCGGCGTGATGGGCGCCATGTTCGGATGCGGGGCGCTGCTGCTGCTGCCGGTGGTGCTGGTCACGGGAGGGCCGATCGCCGCAGACCCGGCATCCCTCGGGCTGGCGGCGTACCTGGCGCTGGGACCGATGTTCCTGGCGTACCTGCTGGTCGGAGTCGCCCTGCGGGTGCTGCGGTCGTCGACCGTGACGACGGTCGCACTCCTCGAGCCGGTGGCGGCGACGATCCTCGCCGTCGCCGTGGTCGGAGAGCGGCTGGAGCCGATCGCCTGGCTCGGAATCGGGTTCATTATGGCCGGAATCGTCGTGCTGGTGACGGCCCGTCCTCCCCGGATCCAGACGCGAGCACCCCTAGACTCCGAGCCATGACGGAGGTTCCACCGGGCGAGGACGGGCGCTCGTCGGCAGACGAGGACGGTCCGACGGCGACGACGCCGAGTGTGCCGGCGTTCGGCCACAACGCGTATCCGCCGCCTTTCGGATCCGATGCCGCGGTGAGCGACGACGACCTCGCCGCCGCCCTCGCCGCCCAGACGGCGATGTACACCGGTCCGATCACCATCCCGGTCATCAACTCCGATCCGGTCTTCCGTCCCGATCCGGCCGAGGTCCAGGACGACGTGCCGCCGCCCGCCGACGAAGCGCACGCGGACGCGTCGGCCGAGACGATCGCACTGCCGCCTGTGCCCGTTCCGCCTCCGCCGCCGCCTGCCGAGTTCATCGCGCCCGACGTGATCGCCGCAGACCCGGAGCCGGCGACGATCGACCCCGTCGTCGAAGCCGCATTCGAGCCGGCCGCCCCGTCGGCGGCTCCCGTGGAGGACGCACCGTCACCGGCGTACGAACCGGCAGCGGCATACGCACCTCCCCCCGCATACGAGCCGCCCGTGTTCGAGCCGCAGTCACCTCCGGCGGAGGCTGCCGACGACGAGTTGAGCCGCACCGTCGAGAGCGAGGCCGCCGCAGGGTCGACGCTCGACGCGATCCTGCTGCTCGAGAACGAGCTGCGGCGCAGGCAGGGTCTCGAACCCGTCGACCCCGCCGACGAGCCGCCGGCCGGAATCGATGCGGCGTTCGGCGGCCGGCCGGTTGCCGCCGAGGCGGTGGATTTCGATCTTCCGGCCCCCTACGTCGTTCCGGTCGACGAGGTCATCGACCCGTACGCCGCGCCAGTCGAGGGGCTGAGCGCCCCGGACGACGACGCCGGAGCGCCCGAGCTCCTGCCCGACCTCGTCGTCGTGTCGGAAGTCGAGCCGGAGCCCACGCCCGAGCCGCTCGCCCCGCAGCCAGGGTGGACTCCCGCGCCTGACCCCGAGAACGAGGGCCTCGTGCCCGACCCGGCCGAGCAGCCCTGGATGTCGGCGCCACCGCCGAGCTTCACCCCTCCGCCGCTCGTGGAGCCGCCGGCCTCGGTCGAGCCCCTGGACGCCTCGACGCTGACGCCTCCGCCTCTCGCCGATCCGGATCCGTCTCTCGCCGTCGATCCGTCGACGCTGCCGCCGCCCGTGGGCGCGCCCGCGATGGCTGCACCGCCCGACTTCGCCGACGCGCCACCGCCGGTCGTGGCCGCGACCCCGTTGGCGCCGCCCGCATTCGACGCGCTCGTCGTCGGTCCGCCGGTGATCGATCCGGAGGTCGACGGCATCGACGATCTCGATCGTGCAGACGTCGCCTCGCCGATCCCGGTCGACGACTCGGGTGTCGCCGACGTGCCACCCGCTCCCGTCGCGGTCGCGACGGCCGCTGCCGCTGCCGCCGTCGCCGACGGAACCGAGCCGAGGATCGCCGACCCGGAGCCGTTCGTCGTCGAGAAGTCATCGCTCGAGCCCACCCCGGTCGAGTTGCGGGCTGGCCACGCCGCACGGATGTTCTGGCTCTGGTTCGCCGCCAACTCCTCGTTCGTGATGGTCGCCGTCGGCGCGACGCTCTTCGGTCTCGGCATGAGCCTGAGGCAGACGCTCGTGGCGATCGTCGCCGGGGTGGCGCTGTCGGCGCTCCCACTCGGACTCGGCACGCTCGCCGGAAAGTGGAGCGCGCAGCCGACCATGATCGTCTCGCGTGCGAGCTTCGGCCTCGTCGGAAACGCTGTCCCTGCGGTGCTCGCGATCCTCGGACGCGCCCTCTGGGGCGGCGTGATGCTCTGGTTGCTCGCCGTCTCGACGGCCGCCCTCGTGGGGGGCGGCGGCTCGGCCGCGATCGCCCTCCCCGCCGTGCTCGCCCTCGCCGGAGGCGCCGTGCTCGCCGGTGTGGTGGCGATCGTCGGATTCGGGCTGTTGTACCGCGTGCAGCGCGTGCTCGGGATCCTCTCGACCCTGCTCCTGGCGATCACCGTGTTCCTCACCGCGGGGCACGTCGACATCGCTGCCGCGTTGACCGCCCGCGACGGCTCCTGGGTGCTCGCGATCGGCGGCACCGTCGTCGTCTTCAGCGTCGTCGGCCTCGCCTGGGCGCAGTCGAGCTCCGACCTCGCCCGCTACCAGCGGACCGGGGGCTCCGGCGCGGCCAACATGCTCTGGGCGAGCTTCGGTGTCATCGTGCCGACGCTGCTGATCCTTGCGTGGGGGGCCTTGCTGGCAGCATCGGATACGACCTTCGCCGCCGAGCTCGCCGAACGGCCGCTGACCGCGATCATGGGCATCGTGCCGAGCTGGTTCGTGCTCCCGCTGCTGGCGGTCACCGCATTCGGGCTCCTCTCCGGCGCCATCCTCACGATCTACTCCGGCGGCCTCGCCGTCGCCTCCAGCGGGGTGCGCCTCTCGCGGCCTCTCGCGACGCTCGTCGCGGCCGTGCTGGTGGCGATCGTCGGCTTCGCGCTGCTGGCGCTGGGCGCCGACACCCGATCCGTGGTGCAGGATGTCGCGACCACGGTCGCGGTCCCGGTCGCGGCGTGGGCGGGCATCTTCGCGAGCGAGATGATGATCCGACTCCGCCGCTTCCACGCCCCCTCGCTCCTGGCGCAGGGCGGCGTCTACCCGGCGGTGCGGTGGGTCAACCTGGTGGGCCTCATCGCCATCACCGTCGTCGGGCTCGGATTCACGTCGGCTCAGCTGGCCGGCCTCGACTGGCAGGGTTACCTCTTCCGTGCCTTCGGCACGGCATCCGACGATCCGTGGCTCTCGAGCGACGTGGGCGTGCTGGTCGCCCTGCTGCTCGGCCTGATCCTGCCGCTGGTGGCCGGCATCCCGGCGATCCGTCGCCAGGAGCAGACCCTCGAGGCGCCGACCGGTGGAATGCCGGCCGTGGACGCGCTCGTAGACTGAGGACGTGCCGACCACTCTCGCCCGCGTGACCGAGGTCGCGCACACGCTCTGGCCGATCGGCGGCGCCGAGGGCTGGGATGCGCCCGGGCTGATCGTCGGCGACCCTGCGGCCGAGGTGCGCTCCATCCACCTCGCCGTCGACGCGGTACTCGACACGGCAGATGAGGCCGTCGATCTCGGCGCGCAGCTGCTGCTGGTGCACCACCCGCTGCTGCTCAGAGGCGTCACGAGCGTCGCAGAAGACGGATACAAGGGTGCCGTCGTCGCGCGCCTCATCCGCGGAGGAGTCGCCCTCATCGCGGCCCACACCAATGCCGACATCGTCGCCGACGGCACCTCGGCGGTACTGGCCGAGCGCCTCGGCGTCACCGCTGCACGTCCGTTGGTGCCGTCGTCTGCCGATCCGACCCTGGGACTCGGCCGGGTCGGCGAACTCGCCCAGCCGACGACGCTCGGTGATCTGGCGCGTCGGCTCGCCGACGTGCTCCCGGCGACGGCTCAAGGCATCCGTGGCGCCGGCGACTTCACCTCTCCCGTGCAACGCGTCGCGCTCTGCGCTGGAGCCGGCGACTCGCTGCTCGCTCATCCCGATGTGGTGTCGGCCGACGTGTACATCACGAGCGACCTGCGCCACCACCCGGCATCGGAGGCTCGCGAGAACGCCCGCATCGCGCGCGGACCAGCGCTGCTGGACATCTCCCATTGGGCAGCCGAATGGTTGTGGCTCGACGTCGCCGCCGAGGCGCTGCGTGCCGCCCTTCCCGAGGTCACGGTCACGGTGAGCGAACTGCGCACCGACCCGTGGGACTTCGCCCTCGTCTGAACCGCGGCTCACCCCGCCGAGAGAACGGAACACTCATGGGCCTCAAGGCCGCACCCCAAGACCAGGCTCTGCTCCTCGAGCTGCAGGAGTTCGACACCCGCCTGCAGCAACTGGAGCACCGCGTGCGCAACCTCCCGGAGACGGCGGCGGTCGCCGCCCTCTCGGCCGAGGGTGACACGCTTCGCCGTTCGCTCGCCGAGCAGACCGGAGTGTGGGAAGACGCGAAGACGGAGCTCGGCCGCGTCGAATCGGATGTGGCCGTCGTCGAGGCGCGCATCGAACGCGACCGGGATCGCCTGCAGCACACCTCGTCGGTCAAGGACGTGCAGGCGCTGGAGCAGGAACTCGCCGCGCTCGCCCGACGGCGGGACGAGCTCGAGGAGATCGAGCTCGTCGTCATGGAGCGGGTCGAGGGACACGAAGAGGTGCTCGCAGCAACGCGGGAGGCACTCGCCGGCCTTGGTGCCCGTACCGACGAGACCGTCGCGGCGCGGGATGCGGCACTGGCCTCGTTCGATGAGGACCGCGCGCACATCACCGCGAACCGGCAGACCGTGGCCGGCAAGGTGCCGTCGGATCTGCTCGCCCTCTACGAGAAGCAGCGCGCTCGCTACGGCGTCGGCGCGTCGCACCTGCGCGGGGGAGTCTCGAGTGCCAGCGGCGTGGCCCTCAACGCCACCGACCTGAACACCATCCGCGCGGCAGCCCCCGACGACGTGCTGCTGTGCCCCGACTCGAGCGCCGTGCTGGTGCGCACTGCCGAGTCCGGACTCTGACGGTATTCTGAGCTTCGAACGGGTCGGCCAGACGGTCGCGTCGCACACCTTCGGGTGCGCGCCGAGGAACGTCCGGGCTCCACAGAGCAGGGCGGTGGGTAACGCCCACCCGGAGCAATCCGCGAGAAAGTGCAACAGAGAGCAGACCGCCACGGGTCGCGCCTTCGGGTGCGGGCCGGGGTAAGGGTGAAACGGTGGTGTAAGAGACCACCAGGGGCCCGAGTGATCGGGCCCGCTGGGTAAACCTCGCCCGGAGCAAGGTCAGACAGACACCGATGAGGCTGCTCGCCGAGGTGTCGGGTAGACCGCAAGAGGGCTGCGGCAACGTAGTCCCGAGAGAGATGGCCGTCCGGCACGAGAGTGCCGACAGAACCCGGCGTATCGGCCGACCCGTTCCTCCAGCCGGAGACGACGAAGGCGCCCCCGACATCGGGGGCGCCTTCGCTGTGGTGAATTAGGCGATGCGGATGTTCGCGGCCTGGGGGCCCTTCTGGCCCTGGGTGACCTCGAACTCGACGCGCTGACCCTCTTCGAGGGTGCGGTAGCCGCCGGAGTCGATCGCCGAGTAGTGGGCGAACACGTCCTGTGCGCCGTCGTCGGGGGTGATGAAGCCGAATCCCTTTTCGGCGTTGAACCACTTCACGGTTCCAGTGGGCATGTGACTGCTTTCTTCGTAATGCGTGCGCCCCCAAGCCGGAGGTGCTTGCTCAAGATAACGCACACCTGGCTCGGATCGGCAAGGTGTGGCGCCAGATTTCACCGAACTGAAATCTTTGCTCAGCTGCCCGAATGCTTCGCTGCGAGCCACGCAGCTCCCAGGATGCCCGCGTTGTTGCGCAACTCGGCCGGCACGATCGGCGTCGCGAGCTGCAGCAGGGGGAGGAATTCGTCGTGGTTCTTCGAGACGCCACCGCCCACGATGAAGAGGTCGGGGGAGAAGAGGAACTCCACCGTGCCGTAGAACCGCTGCAGGCGTTCGGCCCACGTCGCCCAGTCGAGGTCCTCCCGCTCCTTCACGGAGTAGGCGGCCAGGTGTTCGGCGTCGTCGCCCGAGATCTGCAGGTGCCCGAGCTCGGAGTTCGGGATGAGCACGCCGTCGTAGAGGAAGGCGCTGCCGATGCCGGTGCCGAGCGTCGTGACGATGACCAGGCCGTCGACGCCCTTCGCCGCACCGAACTTCGCCTCGGCCACGCCTGCAGCATCCGCGTCGTTGACGAAATGGATGCCGCGGTCGAGTGCCGCCTCGAACAGCTTCTCGGCCTCGAGCCCGATCCATCGCTTCGAGACGTTCGCCGCCGACATCGTGCGACCGTGGTGCACGATCGCGGGGAAGCAGACGCCGACCGGAACGCCGCTCGCGTCGTCGCCCATCTCGGCCACCATCCCCGCTACCGCGGCGAGTACGGCATCCGGGTCGCCGCCGTCGGGCGTCGGAACCTTCACGCGTTCGCTCACCAGCTCGCCGTGCTTGACGTCGACGAGGGCCCCCTTGATCCCGGTGCCTCCGATGTCAATGCCGACGGCGAGCGTGCTCATGGTTCTCCTCAGGTGTGGGTCAGGGCAGGGTCAGGATGTCGGCGCCGCGCTCGGTCACCACGAGCGTGTGCTCGAATTGGGCGGTCAGCGACTTGTCGAGGGTGGTGATGGTCCACTCGTCCGTCCACTCCTCCCACTCGATCGTGCCGGGCGCCTCAGGTGTGCCGAGCGTCAGCATCGGCTCGATCGTGAAGACCATGCCGACCTCCATCACGGTGTCGTAGCGTGGCGCCGCGTCGTAGTGGGGCACGATGAGCCCCGTGTGGAAGGCGCTCCCCACGCCGTGGCCCGTGTAATCGCGCACGACCCCGTAGCCGAAACGGCGGGCGTAGCTCTCGATCGCCCTGCCGATGACGTTGATCTGACGCCCCGGCGCGACCGCCTTGATCCCTCGCGCGAGGGCCTCCCGTGTGCGGTCGACGAGGTCGCGGGCCTCGGGTGAGGCCTCGCCCACGAGGAAGGTCTTGTTGAGGTCGCCGTGCATCCCGTCGCGGTACGCCGTGATGTCGATGTTGATCAGGTCGCCGTCGTGCAGGACGGTGTCGTCGGGGATGCCGTGGCAGATGACCTCGTTGACAGAGGTGCACGACGACTTCGGGTACCCCCGGTAGCCGAGGGTCGACGGGTACGCGTCGTTCGCCACGAGGAACTCGTGGGCGATCGCGTCGAGCTCGTCGGTCGTGATGCCGGGGCGGATGGCGGCGCCGACGGCCTCGACCGCCTGCGCTGCGATGCGCCCGCTCGTGCGGATGCGCTCGATCTCGGACGGCGAGTACACGTCGGACCCGGTGAACGGTCGGGGACCCGGCCGGCCCACGTACTCGGGGCGGGGGATCGATGAGGGCACAGCACGCGTGGGCGAGAGCCTTCCGGCGACGAGGTGACCGGCGGCGTCGCGAGGCATAGGCTCAAGAATACCGAGCGGAAGGACACCGAGATGGCCGAGTGGTGGTACAACCACAAGACCGGTGAGGTCGAAGAGGGCCCCCAGTCGCTGGGATCGGATCGCGACGGTCCGTTCGCGACCCGTGAGGACGCCGAGCGCGCCCCCCAGATCGCGCAGGAGCGCGCGCGGGCGTGGGCATCCGAGGACGAATCGGAGCGCTAGGCGTTCGCCGTCGACCACTCGCGGGCGAGGATCGCGTAGCCCAGTTCGTCGCCCCAGCGGCCGTTGTACCACTCGTTCTGGATGAGCTGCGCCTCCAGGCGCATGCCGACACGGTCGGCGAGCCGGGCAGAGGCGGTGTTCTCCGCATCGATGCGCGCCACCACGCGACGAACGCCCAGCACGCCGAACGCCGCATCCAGCAGGGTGCGCACGGCCTCCGTCGCGTATCCCCGACCGGTCGCGTCCGGGCGGATCACCCACCCGATCTCGACATTGCCGTTCGTGCGATCGAGGTGGAAGAGCACGAGGTCGCCGATGAGGAGCCCGTCGTCGCGCCGGAAGATGCCGACCGGGATGCCACCGCGTTCGCCCTCGAGGCTGGTCGAGCCGAGGAGGTGCCCGATCCGCTCGCGGATGTCGTCGGCGGTCTGCGGATCGAACGGAAGGTACCGGCACACCTCCGCATCGCCGCGATAGACGGTCATCGCGTCGACGTCGTCGTCGACGAGCGGGCGCAGCACGAGCCGTTCCGTCTCGAGGAGCAGCTCGGCGGGCGCCGGCGGCAGGACGAAGGGTGGCGGGGTCGCGGAGCCGGTCATCTGGCCAATCGTTGCAGAAGAGACATCGCGTCGTACGGCGCCCGCACCTTCTGGTCGTTATCGAAGTAGACGTAGACATCGCGGTCGTGGTCGAGGTGGTCGCGGGTCCACTCCTCCCACCGGTCGAGACCGGCGTCGTCGTAGCCGGAGGTGTAGAGCTCCTTGTCGCCGTGGAGGCGGGCGTAGGCGAAATCGGCGGTGAGCCAGTCGAGCATCGGCCAGCGTCCCGCCGAATCCCCGAGCACGGCCGCGACGCCGGCCTCGGCCAGCTGGTCGGCGAACTCCTGGTCGTCGAAGCTGTAGGCCCTCGGTTCGATCGCGTGGCGCAGCACGCGCGGAGCGTCGATCTCCAGATGCTCCTTCCCCGTCATCCGCTCCCCGCGACCGCGGGCGACCTCCAGCGCCGACTCGGTGTCGCGGGGGAGGAGCGCGAGGAAGTCGCGGATGGTGGCGGGGTCGTAGTCGAGGTTCGGCGGCAGCTGCCAGAGGATCGCTCCCAGCTTCGCGCCCAGCGCGAGGATCCCCGACGCGAAGAAGTTCGCGATCGGTTCGGCGACGTCGTCGAGGCGCCGGATGTGGGTGATGAATCGGGGCGCCTTCACCGAGAACACGAAGTCGTCCGGCGTCTCGTCACGCCACTTCATCCAGCTCGACGGCTTCTGCAGCGAGTAGAAGGAGCCGTTCAGCTCGATGGAGGTGACGTGCTCGGAGGCGTAGCGCAGCTCGTCGGCTTGGCGCAGGCCCTTCGGATAGAACTCGCCCCGCCACGGCGCGTAGGTCCACCCCGACATGCCCACCCACGCGGTCGCCATCCGGCCATCCTCGCGCGGCCTGGCGGCGCAGTCCAGCGTTCGTCGTGCGGTCGGTGAGGCTCGTCTAGTCGTCGTAGGAGTGCTCGGGGCCGGGATAGACCCCGGATGCGACGTCGGCTGTCCACTCGCGCGCCGCGTCGCCCAGGACGTCGGCGAGGTTCGCGTACCGTTTCACGAACTTCGGGATGCGGCCGGTCGTGAGGCCCGCCCAGTCCGTCCACACGAGCAACTGCCCGTCGGTGTGCGGCCCTGCGCCCACCGAGATCGTCGGGATCGACAGCTCCTCGGTGACCCGCTTCGCGGCCTCGGCAGGCACCATTTCGAGCACGACCGCGAAGGCTCCGGCGGCTTCGACGGCGCGCGCGTCGTCGATCAGCTGGTCGACGCGGTCGCCCCTGCCCTGGATCACGTGGCCGCCCAGTTGGTGCTCGCTCTGCGGGGTGAACCCGATGTGCGCCATCACGGGGATGCCGGCAGACACGATGCGACGGATCTGCTCGGACGAGCGCACACCGCCCTCGAGCTTCACCGCATGGGCTCCTGTCTCCTTCATGAAGCGGAACGCCGTGTGCAGAGCCTCGTCGGGCCCTGTCTCGTATGAGCCGAACGGCATGTCGGCCACCACGAAGGCGCGCTTCACGGCGCCCGCGACGGCCCGGGTCAATGGGATGAGCTGGTCGATCGTCACCGGGAGGGTCGTGTCGTACCCGAAGACGTTGTTGCCCGCCGAATCGCCGACGAGCAGGAAGTCGATGCCGGCACGGTCGAAGATCGCCGCCGTGAGCTGGTCGTAGCTCGTGAGGCCGGTGATCTTGATGCCGTTCGCCTTGGCGTTCTGGAAATGCCGGGTGCGGACCTTCTTGACGACCTCGTCTGCCATCCGGCCAGTCTAGGCGCGTGCCGGGGCGGCCGCCTGCCGCGGGACGGCGGTGCGGAGGATGCCGAGGGTGATGAAGAACTGCGCCGCGAGGTACAGGCCCATGATGAGCACATCCTCGGGGGGCGTCTGGAACAGGGGCGTGAAGATGCGGAACGCGAGCAGGGAATCGGAGGCGACGAACAGCGTGCCGCCGAGCATCGTGAAGGCGTTTCCACGGGTCGAGGAGGCGG
>Ga0160437_1001470_pt1 | contig 10666 bp, 11 predicted proteins | sample HID1975I_E0MG_FD_108227 | JGI IMG/M metagenome (GOLD analysis project Ga0160437, IMG submission 108227) | Enriched soil microbial communities from UW Madison campus, WI, USA - HID1975I_E0 MG | ecosystem: Environmental > Terrestrial > Soil > Unclassified | place: USA: Madison, Wisconsin... | reverse complement strand
TCGTCCATGCCCACGCCGCCCGCGCCCGTGCCCACGAAGGGGTTCAGTTGCGTGCCCTTGGGCAGCAGCACGTTGACCGCGCCGTTCATCTGGTAGGCGTAGTTCTTGCCGACCACGCCTTCGTTCGTCTTCGGGTCATATGGCTTGCCGATGCCCGACAGCAGCAGCAGACGCACGTTGTGCATCTGATACGCCGACAGGATCACCAGGTCGGCCGGCTGGTCAATCTCTTGACCCTGGGCGTCGATGTACGTCACGCCTATGGCCTTCTTGCCCGTCGAATCCAGGTTGACCTTGATCACTTGCGCATGCGTGCGCAGTTCGAAGTTGGTCTTCTTCAGCAGCACCGGCAGAATCGTCGTCTGCGGCGAAGCCTTGGAATACATGTAGCAGCCGTAGTTTTCGCAGAAGCCGCAAAAATTACAGGGTCCCAGGCGCACGCCGTAGGGGTTGGTGTACGGGCCGGACGCGTTGGCGGCGGGGGTTGGATAGGGATTGAAGCCCACCTCGCGCGCGGCCTTGTCGAACAACTGCGCACCGTAGGTGGTGGCCAGCGGCGCCAGCGGGAATTCCTTGCTGCGCTTGCCTTCCAGCGGGTTGCCGCCTTCCACGATCTTGCCGTTCAGGTTGCCGGCCTTGCCCGACGTGCCGCACACGTATTCGAACTTGGAGAAGTACGGTTCCAGTTCGTCGTAGGTGACGCCGAAGTCCTGGATGGTCATGCCTTCCGGGATGAAGCTCTTGCCGTAGCGCGTCTCGTAGCGCGTGCGCAGCTCCAGCTCTTCGGGCAGCACGCGGTAGTGCATGCCGTTCCAGTGAAAGCCCGCGCCGCCCACGCCCGTGCCCAGCAGGAACGAGCCGTTCTGCCGATAAGGCACGGCCACGTCGTCCACGCCATGGCGGATGGTCACGGTTTCTTTCGACAGGTCCTGGAACAGCTTGCCGCGCACCGAATACGCCAGCTCGTCGATCACCTTGGGGTATTCGGCGTCCTTGGGGGTGTCCTGCATGCCGCCGCGTTCCAGCGCCAGCACGTGCAGGCCGGCTTCGGTCAGCTCTTGGCCCAGGATCGCGCCGGTCCAGCCGAACCCGACCAGTACCGCATCAACTTTGTCTTTCTTGATTGCCATGATTGATTAACCCTTTTCCCCAGAGATCGACACGGGGCCATAGGGGTACTTGACGTTGGGCTGGTCGACCCAGTCCATATAGTCGGCGCGCGCGCCCGGAAAGCCCACCATCTTCCAACCCACCATGTTCTTGTTGCCGCCGTACATCGGGTCGGCAAAGAAGCCTTCCTTGGTGTTGGAAAGCAGGAAGCTGAAGAAGGTGGATGCGGGAACGGTTTCCAGCTTGATCTTGTTGCCTTGCAGGTCTTTCAGGATCTGTTCCTGCAAGGGCTTGTCCAGTTCGGCATAGACCTTGCCATGCGTTTTCACGCACCAGGCGTTGCAGGCTTCGATGCCGTGGCGATAGACCTCGCGCGGGTTTTGGTTCAGCTGATAACCCAGTTCAGGCACCTGGTCGGTGTGGAACGGGCCTTGCATGTACCAGAGCTTGCCGTGGCCAAATGGCGTTTCCATCTGACGGTCGATGAATTCCGGCACACCGGCTTCGATCGCGCCCGGACCATATTGGTCGGCGGGAATCAGGTGATCCACCGCGGCAACGATGAAGTCCCATTCGGGTTTGGTGAAATAGGTGGGTTCGTAGGGCTTGGCGGCCGCAGCGGTCTTGTCGTCCGCGGCGTTGGTACAGCCAGTGGTCAGCGCGCCAACCGCCAATGTCGACGCGGGCACGATCGCCAACGCCTGAAGAAACCGACGACGCGGCTTTGCATCATCTGTCATAGACATCTCCGTGAATATTCCAAGTTGTCCTAGCGCGCTACAGAACATGAACCCTGGAAACACGAACTGCCGAGCTAGTGACAACACGCTCTGTACTTCAGAAATAAGTCGAACCTGCTCTTCAATGGGGACGTAAGAGAAGGTGCAGGCATTATGCGCTTATTCATGCATCTGATCTGCTCGTATGACCAGATCAGATTGAATTTATTGACATGGAAAAGTGTTTTGCTTTAAGGACAAAGTAAGAAGCCCGCAAAAGCGGGCTTTTCTGACAGTTGGGTGAACGAATTCTGTATATTTCGCGCTTGGAACACCAAGGACGGCAGGCATGAACGACAAGACGAAGATCTGGAAAAGTTCGACGACAACACGCAGTTGGAGTTCCACCACGAACTTGACGCCCGAGCAGCAAGAGAACATCGAAGAACTGCTGGGCGGGAAGCTGGGCAGCGTCAGCGTGCAAGAAAAATGGAGCTACGCCGGCACGGAAAACGGCGAAGCGTTCAAGGTTGATATCGACAACGGCGCGGTCACCGTCAACGGCCGCCACTACGACAGCCTGGACGACGTGCCGCGCGCGGAACGCGAACGCATCGAGGCGCTGCGCGACGGCGAAGGCATGAAAGGCCTGTGGGACATGCTGAAAAACGCCGGGGTGCAGATCGAAGACCTGCCCGGTGATCACGCGGCGCGCGCAGGCAAGCCTGCGTTCACGATTGAGACGGACGACGGCAGCGCGGACGCTATCGCAAGCGCACCGGCGCGCCCCCTTGAGGCCGCCGAAATTGCGCGCGCCAGTGCCGACCCAGCCGCGTCCCCCGGGGCCGTTCCCAAAAGCGGCGGACTGCGCCGCGCATTGTTGATCGGCATCGCCGTGGGATTGGCGCTATGGGTGGCGCGGGCGTTGAATCTGTTCTAGCAGGCGCGGCGGCGGCTAAGCGATCACGCCCACCGTTCACGCCAACCGTTTCAAGCTGACCGTTTCAAGCCAACAAGCGCTCCAGTTGCCGCTGCGCTGACGGCGGCGCCCGCATGCCATCCTTGGCGACGTTCACGTCCAGCACCACCCGCGCCACCTCAAGCAAGCCGTCATCCACGTCATACCCGCCCTTGGCCTTCAACCAATCCAGCACGGGATACAAACGCCAAATAGACGCCTTGCCCTCATGCACCGGCGACGGAAAGCTGTCTGAATACGCGAGCATCAGCTTGCGCATGTTCTGGCGCGACATGCCCATCAACTCGGCCACATCCGTCAGCCCCACGTAGTCAGGGCCGGCTTCAATCAAGCGCGCGGAAGGAATCGCGCGCTTCACATCCGCCAATGCGCCATGCACCGCCGCCCGGGCGCTGTTGGCCTCTCGCGCGAATTCAAGCGCCAATCGGCCAGGCTGCCCCGATCCGACCAGGGCATCGTCGCAACCTGCTTCGGCCAGACGGCCGATCAGGTCGTCAAGCGATTCTTCGGTTTGGCCCAACCGATATCGCAAGGTGAAGGTGTATTCCACTGTTAGGGCTCCCGACGGGATAGGGTTCTAGTCTGCTCAAGATGCGCAGTGCATTGATTCAGTACGCGACGCAGCAACCGTGCATGGCTATCGGCGTTTCTCGGAGTGCTCCACACGCTGGCGATACAAAACTCACCACGACGGCAATCTTGATCGTTATAGGGGCAATAGATGCGGCCCCACGCATGACCACTACCGATCCTCACGCGCCAACCTTGTTGCTCTGCGTGACGCAACACCGATTCAATCTCTTTCTTTGGATGTGATGAACGAACCATGTAAGCCCCCAGTATTCAATCGTTCGACAAGGTTGTCAACTGACAACTCATGACAATCGATATTGATGCGTACGGGTTGGCTGCCACCCGTTTACGCCAAAGGCTTAATTCTCCGTTGCTCGCCGTGAAAACAAGGGATGCTTGGATCCTTCATTCAGTCTGATACGGCGCCCGTCACCCCCGCCGCGCATAGCACCCCAAAAACATCTCCACCGCCGAATCCGCCACGCGCTTGCGCTCGGTGGCGCTCAATGGCGGTTGCCCCAGCGTGACTTGCGGCCAGAACGCGAAGCTCTTGACCAGCCCCTGCAACTGGTGGCCGGCGAACTCGGGGTCCACATCCAGCAGTCGCCCGTCCTGGATGGCCGCGCGTATCCAGGCCGTTTCGCCGCCCTCTTTTTCGCCCATGCGGCACACGATGGCCTGGGCGCGTTCGGGGGAATGGATGATTTCAGCCATGGCCACGCGCGCCAGGTCGATGAAGTTGGGGTCGGCCAGCAGGTCCAGCTTTTGCATCAGCAACTGCCGCAACTGCTGGTCCAGCGCCTCGTCGGCGCGATACGCCAGCGCAACACTGGCCGCGCTGCTGGCCCATAGCTCTTCAAGGATCAGCGAGAACAGCGTTTCCTTGCTGGGGAAATGGTTGTAGACCGTGCGCTTGGAGACCCCCGCCGCGGCGGCGATGCGGTCCATGCTGGTGGCATCAAACCCGGCTGACCGAAACTCTTCCACCGCCGCGCGCACGATGGCCTGGCGTTTCCGGTCGGTCAGGCGGGTCGGGGGATTGGGCATGAAGCGGGCTCGTTGTTAGGGGGGTGGCGCGAGAAATTTTACACCGGTCAGTGTACTTTTCAGAAAAACAAAACTACACTGCGCAGTGTAATTTTTGGCGGCGCGTGAAGCATCAGCCGCAACGCCCTTGCCCCTTCCCCTGCCTGGAACCCTAGCCGTGACCGCCCTCACCTCTTGCCCGTCCGCCCAGCCCAGCTATCCGCAGTCGCCCCAACACCATGAAGGCCGTTTCCAGAACCCGCTGCCGCGCCCCTCGCTGGGCTTCTGGCAAGGCGTGAAACTGATGTGGACCTTCTTCTTCGCCAAGCCCCGTGGCACGGTCCCCGAGCAAACGATTCCCGTGCGCGCCCTCACCTTGGCCGACCTGCAAGCCGCGCCAGACCGCAGCCTGTACCGCCTGGGCCACTCCACCATCCTGATGAAACTGCGCGGCCGCTACTGGCTGACCGACCCGGTGTTTTCCAAGCGCGCCTCGCCCGTCCAATGGGCCGGCCCGGCGCGCTTTCACGCGCCCCCCATTTCCATTGAAGACCTGCCGCCCATTGCCGGCGTGATCCTGTCGCACAACCACTACGACCACCTGGACCGCGCCGCCATCGACAAGCTGGCCGCCAAGACCGCCCGCTTCATCACCCCCCTGGGCGTCGGCGACCAGCTCATCGCCTGGGGCGTCGACCCCGCCCGCGTCGAGCAACTGGACTGGTGGCAATCCACCGACGTCGACGGCCTGCGCCTGACCGCCACGCCGGCGCAGCACTTTTCGGGACGCGGCCTGACCGACACGGACCGCAGCCTATGGGCCTCGTGGGTGATCCAGGACGCCGACCTGCGCGTCTTCTTCAGCGGCGACAGCGGTTACTTCAACGGTTTCAAAGCCATCGGCGACGCCTACGGTCCCTTCGACCTGACATTGATGGAAACCGGCGCCTACGACAAGCGCTGGGCCTTCGTGCACATGCAGCCCGAAGAAACCCTGCAAGCCCATCTGGACCTGCGCGGCCGCTGGCTGCTGCCGATTCATAACGGCACGTTCGACCTGGCGCTGCATGCGTGGGAAGACCCGTTCGAACGGATCGCGGCGCTGGCGTCGTCCAAAGGTGTCGCACTGACGACGCCTGTAATGGGCGAACGGGTGGCGATGGAAGCCCCTGGGGCAGGTACCCCGTGGTGGCGAATTGGCGAGGCCGCCACCTGAACGCTCCAGTACAATCCCGCGTTTGGCGACGTTGTGATCGCCCACCCTCTGGACCGAAGCATGTTGCGACTGACCGAAATCAAGCTGCCGTTGAACCACACGCCCGAAGAATTGCCCGCCGCGATTCTTAAGAAACTGGGCATTCCGGCCAGCGACCTGCATGGCTTCACCATCTTTTTGCGCAGCTACGATGCGCGCAAAAAGCACAATATCCTGCTGACCTACACGCTGGATATCGACGTGGAAAACGAAGCGGCGCTACTTGCCCGTTTTCATGACGACCGTCATGTGAAGCCCACGCCCGACACCGAATACAAATTCGTCGCCCAGGCGCCCGCCACGTTGGCCAAGCGCCCCATCGTGATCGGCACCGGCCCCTGTGGCCTGTTCGCCGGCCTGGTGCTGGCGCAGATGGGCTTCAAGCCCATCATCCTGGAACGCGGCAAGGCCGTGCGTGAACGCACCAAGGACACCTGGGGCCTGTGGCGCAAGCGCATCCTGAACCCCGAGTCGAACGTGCAGTTCGGCGAAGGCGGCGCGGGCACATTCTCGGACGGCAAGCTGTACAGCCAGATCAAGGACCCCAAGCACTATGGCGAAAAGGTCCTGAAGGAATTCGTGCTGGCCGGCGCGCCGGAAGAAATCCTGTATGTCAGCAAGCCGCACATCGGCACGTTCCGCCTGGTGGGCATGGTGGAAGTCATGCGCGACACCATCACCAAGCTGGGCGGCGAAGTGCGCTTTTCCAGCAAGGTGGAAACGCTGCAACGCGAAAACGGCCAGGTCACCGGCGTTACGCTGGCCAGCGGTGAACACATCGAGGCCGATCACGTGGTGCTGGCCATTGGCCACAGCGCGCGCGATACCTTCCAGATGCTGCACGAGCAAGGTGTGTTCATGGAAGCCAAGCCGTTTTCGATCGGCTTCCGTATCGAGCACCCGCAATCGCTGATCGACAAGGCGCGCTTCGGCCCCAGCGCCGGCCACCCCATCCTGGGCGCGGCCGACTACAAACTGGTGCACCACGCCAGCAACGGCCGGTCCGTGTACAGCTTCTGTATGTGCCCGGGCGGCACCGTCGTGGCCGCCACGTCGGAACCCAACCGCGTCGTCACCAACGGCATGAGCCAATATTCCCGCAACGAACGCAACGCCAACGCGGGCATCGTGGTGGGGATTTCGCCCGAGGAAGACTACCCGGAACACGTGCTGGCCGGCGTGGACTTCCAGCGCAAATGGGAATCGCAGGCTTTCGTGCTGGGCGGCGAAACGTACAGCGCGCCCGGCCAACTGGTTGGTGACTTCATTGCGGGCAAGGCGTCGACGGAATTCGGTTCCGTGCTGCCGTCCTACACCCCGGGCGTGCACCTGACCGACCTGGCCACGGCGCTGCCCGACTTCGCCATCACGGCCATCCGCGAAGCGCTGCCCGCCTTCGACAAGAACATCAAGGGCTTCGGCATGCACGACGCCGTGTTGACCGGCGTGGAAACGCGCACGTCGTCGCCCGTGCGGATCAAGCGCGATAACGACACGCTGCAAAGCATCAACACCCAAGGGCTGTTCCCGGCGGGTGAAGGCGCGGGATACGCGGGCGGGATCCTGTCGGCGGGCGTGGACGGGATCAAGATTGCCGAGGCGGTGGCGTTGAGCATCATGGGCCGTCAGGGGTAAGCAACCCCCACCGGCGGCTAAGGGTCAAGCCGGCCAAGGCGGGCCGCTACGACTTGTCGGCCTTGGCCAGTTGCGCCCGGTATTCCGGCACGGTGACGCCGCCGACGCCCCAATTTTCCATCTCCACCTCGTCAATCACGACGAAGGTTGACGCGTGCGGCTTGCCCAGCACCTCAAACAGCAGATCGCTGACGCCTTTGATCAGCGCCCGCTTTTGCTCGGGCGTCGTTGCCGCGGCACCGGGCGCGGTGCCCTCGCGGGTAACTTTGATATTCACGTAGGGCATGGTTGTTCTCCTTTGAACGGAACGTTGCCACGGATCAGAGGGTTCGCCCTCAGGCGCCCGCCACTTGTCCACCATCAACATGCAGGATCTCGCCGGTCACAAAGCCGGCGTCCTCCAGATACAGTACCGCCTGCGCCACGTCGGCGACGTCACCCAAACGCTTCATGGGATGCAATCCCGCCAAGGCCTGATGCGTTTCGGGCGCATGCATGGGCGTCCTGATGATGCCGGGCGACACCGCGTTGACGCGAATATTCCGGGTGGCGTATTCAATGGCCAGGCTGCGCGTGGCGGCAGCCAGCCCACCCTTGGTCAAGGACGCCAGCACGGACGGCACGTTGGAATTCGCGTGATCGACCAGCGTCGTGGTGATCTGCACGATGTGGCCCCCGCCCTGCTTCAGCATCGCCTCCACGGCGTGTTGCGTCGTGTAGAAGAAGCCCGCCAGGTTCGTGGCAAGCATGTCCCGGTATTGCTGTTCGGTATAGGCGGTAAAGGCGTTGGCGATGAAAATGCCGGCATTGTTCACCAGCGTGTCCACCCTGCCGAAGCGCTCCAACGCCTGTTCCACGACAGCCTTGCCCGTGGCGGGGTCGCCAATATCCCCGGCGATGGTCAGGTAGTTGGGATCGTCCGACGGCTTGACTGACCGCGACGTTCCCACGACCCGGTAGCCACGATCCAGGAATGCCTGGGCGATACCCGCGCCCAGCCCTTGCGATGCGCCCGTGACGATGGCGACTTTCCGTTCATTGCTCATGATGTTTCCTTCACAGATGGGGTTGGTGTGAGAGGAACATTAGGCGGTTCGGCGCTGATCGAAAATCCGCTATTCTTGCCCAATGGCTGATAAAAAACGCACAGAGCCCGACTGGCAGGACATCCGCGTATTCCTCGCGCTAGGTCGTTACGGCAGTCTCTCGGCCGCCGCGCGGGCGCTATCAACCAACCATTCGACAATATCGCGGCGCCTTCAGTCGCTAGAAGCCACCCTGGGCGAAAAACTGGTCGAGCGCCGGCCCGAAGGCTACGTCTTGACCCCCGCCGGCAGCCGCGCGCTGGCGGCGGCAAGCGACATGGAAGCCGCGGTCCACACCCTGGGACGCGCCGGTGAGGACAACGCGTTGCGCGGGCTGGTCCGGGTCAACGCGCCGCCCGCGCTATCGCAGGGGTTTCTTGTCAGCCGGCTAGCCAGGCTTGGGCTGCGGCATCCCGGCATCGATATTGATCTGGCCACCGACTTGCGCTCGGTAAGCCTTGAGCGGCATGTCACCGATATCGCGGTACGGCTGGGCCGCCCCCAGGACGGTGACTTCATTGCGAAGCCGCTGGGGCACATCGCGTATGGATTTTACGGCGATGCGGCCTGTTGCGAACGGATAGCAAGCGGCGCCGAACCGGTGTTTGTCGGCTTCGACGAGGCCAACGCCTATCTGCCCGAAGCCGCCTGGCTGGCACGGCGTTTTCCTAGGGCGCGTCTGGCTTTTCGGGCCAATAACCAGGCGGCGCAAGCCTTGGCGGCGCAGTCCGGTGTGGGCATTGCCCTGCTGCCGCATTACCTTGGACGCACGACGCCAGGGCTGCAACCCTGCTCGCTGGAAGATCCACCGCCACCACGCGAAATCGTGTTGCTGACGCGCAGGCAAGACCGTAAAGATCCGCCCATCCGCACGGTTGTGGATTACCTGGTTGAGGTCTTCGACAACGAGCGTGCCTTGTTCGACGCCTGACTCCGCCAACAAGGTGGCGCTGAAAATTTGCCCCTGACATTGCGTCGCTAAAAATCAGCAATTTTCCCTTCTGACTTGATTGAAGAAATCAATCAAACCCCACTCTTGAAACCTGAAAACCCGCTACCACTTTTGCGCTATGGCGAGGCAGCGCAGCACAGGTTTCCCCAGCCGCAATGCCCGACGCCGTCTGAACCAGACCTTATCGGGAGACGAACATGGCAACGTATCCATTTTTCGATAGCGGCATCAGTTCCGCCCTGGACACCCTGCAGCAACTGGACAAAATCCTGCGAGGCTCGACCGCGCCTTCCAATCTTCGGTCCACCGCGCGCGGGGATTTTCCGCCCGTGAACGTGGGCGTGTGCGCCGATTCCATTGAAGTCGTGGCGTTCGTGCCGGGCGTGGATCCGGAAGCGCTTGAGGTCACCATGGAAAAGGGCCTGCTGAGCATTTCGGGCGAACGGCGCGAGGAAGAACCATCCGGGCAAACCACTCTGTATGCGCGTGAACGCGCACGCGGCCGCTTCAGCCGGGTGGTGGAACTGCCCAGCGACGCCGACCCGGAAAACATCCAGGCGCGCTACACCGACGGCTGCCTTTGCATTTCGATCGGCAAACGCGAATCCGCCAAGCCGCGCCTGATCTCCATCCAATGAACGCACGCTGACGACACAGGAGGATCATCATGCAAGAACGCAACCAACTGGCCGCCACGCGCGGCTCGGAATCCTTGGCCAAGGTCGCGAACGACACCAGCCGCCCCGCCACCCTGCCCGCCGTGGACATCTACGAGAACGCCACCGGCATCACGCTCCTGGCCGACCTGCCCGGCGTGTCCAAGGACAGGCTGTCGATCAAGGTGCAGTCCAATGAATTGTTGATCGAAGGCGAAGCGGCGGTGCAGGTCCCGGCCGAGGTGCGGCTGGTACACAACGAACTGCGCGAGCCGCTGTTTCGCCGCAGCTTCACCCTGGGCCATGACCTGGACAAGGACAACATCACCGCCAACTTGAAGCACGGGGTGCTGACGTTGCAGATTCCGCGACTGCGCGAAGCGCAGCCACGCAAAATCTCGGTCAACGTGACTTGATTTGCAGGCGGGCAACCTTGCGCCCGGCGCATGCCGGGCGCATCGCGACGCATCAAGACGGTTGATAGCGTGCCGCCGCGCTGGCCATCTTGATATCGCCCAGCAAGACCTGCCGCGCTCCGTCCAAGGCATCCCAACGCGACGCCTCATGCAGCGGCGGAATCGTCACGGTCTCGCGCCGGTCAAAGCCCACCAGCGCCGCATCCACCAGTTCGCCCACGTCCATCACTTCCGGAAGCGCATTGATATCGATGCCCGCG
>Ga0160437_1001468_pt1 | contig 10673 bp, 9 predicted proteins | sample HID1975I_E0MG_FD_108227 | JGI IMG/M metagenome (GOLD analysis project Ga0160437, IMG submission 108227) | Enriched soil microbial communities from UW Madison campus, WI, USA - HID1975I_E0 MG | ecosystem: Environmental > Terrestrial > Soil > Unclassified | place: USA: Madison, Wisconsin... | reverse complement strand
GACGGGGATCGCCTCCCTGGCCATAGAGGTCGAGGCGGTTGCGGGGATCAGGACCATAGGCGCAGTCGAGCGCGACCGGCGCGATCTCGGCGGCGAGCACCTGCTGCTCGGCCTGGAACAGACCCCGACACGCCGCAACGACATCGGGACCGAGCTTCGTACCCATCGCGGCGATGGCGCGTCCCGTTTCACGAGCGGTCATGCCACTTCACTCCCTCGATGCGCGAACAGGCGGGTCAGCGCGTAAGTCGTTCCGGCCACGCCCAGCCCGGTTCCATAGACCAGCTTGAGCACGAGCGCGACTGACCAGCCGATCTCACGCCACGGCCCGAAAAGACCGATCGCGGCGAGAACCGCAGCGCTTGCCAGGCCCGCCAGCACCACGGTGAGAACGGTCCGCGCGATGAAGCCGCGGCTACCCGTGCGCGCTCCGGTCTTGCGAAGACTGGCCGAAACCACCAGCAGCGGCACCAAAGAGGACATCAGGGCGATGGCCGCGGCCTGCGGCAGGAAATCCAGCGCGAAATTGTTGGGCGCAGCGAAATGCAGCGGGCGGTTCGCAAAGCCGAAAACGCCGAAGAAGAACGCCGCGCTCAGGACCAGATTGATCGCGCCGCTGGTCACTTGCTCACGCCGCAGCCGGGCGGCGATGTTCATGCCCGGCATCCGAGATCGAAGCTCTGGAGATCGCGCGCGAGGTCGACCGGCCCGGCATAGCGCGCGGCAATTCCGGAGCGGATGGCGGGTTCGAACTGCGGCAATGGCCCCGGCGGGACCGCGAAGTGAGTCAGCACCACCCTGCCCACACTTGCGTCGGCGGCGATCTCGCCGATGGCTTCAGGCTTGAGGTGATGGGTGGAAAGGTGGCGCTCCATGCCGGCCAGCATCTCGGGCGAGGCGTCCTTGCGGCGCTGGCGGATTTCACCAAGCAGAGCGTCGAGGGCGATGATCTCGGTCACGAACATGTCGCTGCCCTTGGCCAGCGCAGTAACGGCAGCGCTTGGGCCGGTGTCGCCGGTATAGGTAATGCTGCGGGTGCCCAGCGCGAAACGGTAGCTGAGCGAGACGTTGGCCGCATCCGGCTTGCCGTCATGGTCGAAGTGACTGTTGGCGGCGGTCTTCACGCTCACGCCCTGCCCGAGGTCGAGTGCCTGACCACCCGCCAGTTCGATCACGCGTACCGAGTCCGCCGGGCGCGGCGGCGGTGTGCCGAGACCGAATCCGATGCTGCCCGGCGTTGCCAGCGAAGCGACGATGCCTTCTACCACGGCCCGCGTACCCACCGGGCCGTAGACGGTCAGGACGCCGGGAAACTGGTTCATCCAGCGCAGGCCGATCACGGCGGCGAGACCGCCGGTATGGTCGAGATGATTGTGGCTGATGAATACCGTATCGATGGCGCCAAGGTCGAGCCCGATCCGGGCGAGCTGGTCCACCGTGCCGTCGCCCGTGTCGACGAGCACCCGGTGTTCACCGATGGTTAGGAGATTGGCCGGTTCCGAGCGCTCGGCCGTAGGCACCGGGCCGCCCGCCGTTCCCAGCGTCGTCCAGCGCAGCGCCGGGCAGGTCGTGGCCGCCAGCGCGGGAACGGCGGACATCGCCGCTACTGTAAGCGCCAGCGACGTCATTGCGCGTTGAACCTGCATCATCACCCCTCTGTTGGCCGCCTCTTGAGGGCGCCTCGATGAATTGGGCCGGGGCCTTGCGGACCCCGGCCGGATACGATCAGAACTTCGTTTCGGCCTGGACGCCGATCGTGCGACGGCCTTCGCGGGTGAGCCAGTTCACGTAAGCCCCCGAGTCCGCGAACGGCAGGTGGATGACCGAGGCGTGGAAGCGTTGGTCAAGCAGGTTGCGCACGAAGGCGCCGACCCGCCAGTTGCCGTCCGGATGGCCGATCCCCATGCTCAGGCCGATCGTGCCGTAGCCGTCCTGATAGGCATAGGCATTGGCCACCGCGTACTGCACGCGGCTGCGATAGTAGATATTGGCCGAGGTATCGAACTGGAGGCTGTCGTTGATCGGCAGCTTCACGTCCGCGCCCAGCGTGGCGCTGTACTTCGGCGCGCCCGACAGCGGCTCGCCCTTGGCCTGGACCAGGCTGGTGACGCCGTCGGCTGCCAGGAAGCAGGAATATCCGGCCTTCACGTCCTCGGGGCAGGCGGTCACGTAGTCGGTGAACTTGGTGTCCGAATACGTGAAGCCGCCGCTGAACGAGAGCACCGGGGTGACACGCCAGGACGCGTCGATCTCGAAGCCCTTGGCGGTGAAGCCACCGGCGTTCTCGGTAACGAATTCCACGCCGTTGAACACCGAGGTCTGGAGGTTCTTGTACTTGTCGTAGAACAGGTTGGCGTTGAAGGTCACCGCGCGGTCGAAGAGCTGCGACTTGATGCCCACGGTGATGTCGCGGACGGTCTGCGGTTTCACGTTGGTGCGCGTGCCGGTCAGGCCGGTGAAGGTCACCGTCGGGCCGAGGTAACCGCGCGCGATGGTGCCGAACAGCATGACATCGGGCGTGATCTTGAACTCGGCACCGCCACGGCCCGACCACGAACCCTTCTTGGTGCTGCCGGTCTGAAGCGAAGTGGGCGTGTAGGGCGTCACGAAGCCGGAACCGTCGGCGGCAGGCGTAGCCGGCGCGAAGTTGGGATCGATGATCGAGAAGTAGGACGCCTTCACCCAGTCGTACTGATAGCGCAGACCGCCGATCAGACTGAACTGGTCGGAGACGTGGAACTTGCCGTCGAAGAAGCCGGCCAGCGAATCCGAGCGCGTCTGGGTGTTGCCCTGCCCGCCGGAGATGTTGACGATGAAGCTCTGGAACGGGTTGGCGGGACGAAGCTGGGCACGGTTGAAGTCGTTGTCGTCACCCACCTTGCGCCGCGAGGCATAGACGCCCGAGGTGAATTCGAGTTGGCTGCCGCTCGGCGAACTGATGCGCAGTTCCTGCGAGAGGAACGACTGGTCCGTGCCGGTCTGCTGCGCGGTGAAGACGGGAACGCTCGAACCGTCGATCGAGAAGACCTGCGGGCCTTCGTCGAGGCGGCGATAGGCGGTGATCGAGGTCAGGTTGTAATCGCCGAGCGCGTAGTTGATCTCCATCGACCCGCCGAAGTTCTGCTCCGAGCTGTACCCGGCGTAGTCCTCCACCGACTTGGTGTTGTCGAAGCCTGCCGTCACGCCGAGCGCGGTGAGGTTACCGAAGCGCGCGGCCATGAGCGGATTGGCGAAGCTGGGCAGGCGATTAAGCGTCCAGAGCTGGCCGGGGCCCTTGCGGCTGATCTTCGAATAGTCGCCGATCAGGTAGATCGAGAAATCGTCCGTGGGCTCATAGAGGAACTTGGCGCGGCCGCCGTAGCTTTCCTCGCCGCCCCAGGTCTTGCCCCGGTAGACGTTCTTGAGGAAGCCGTCGTTGCGGCGGTAGAAGCCGAACACGGCAAGCGCCGAATTCTGGGATACCGGCACGTTGACGCTGGCATTGGCGTTGACTTCGTTCAGCTGGGCATAGCTCAGGAAGGCCTTGCCGAAGAAATGCGAGGGATCGGGCTTCTTGGTGGTGATGTTGATGACGCCGGACGAGGCGTTCTTGCCGAACTGGGTGCCTTGCGGCCCCTTCAGCACTTCGACGCGCTCCAGGTCGCCAAGGCTGTTGATCGGGTTGCCGAAGGGAATGACGACGTTGTCGACCACGGTGCCGACGTTCTGCTCGGACGAGCTGGAGAAGCCGCCAGCCGAGCCTACGCCGCGCAGGCGGAAGCCAGAATCGTTGGGCGAGGATCCGAACTGCACGCCGGAGAACTGATACTGGATATCGGTCAGCTTCTGGAAACCGCTCTCGGTGAGCTGGGCGCCGGAGATGGCGGAGACCGCGATCGGCACGTCCTGGAGACGCTCGGCGCGGCGGGAGGCGGTGACGATGATGTCGGTGCCGGAAACCTGCGGGGCCTCGGCTGCCTGAGGCGCGGCGGCCTGAGGGGCCTCCTGGGCCTGGGCGGAAACGCTGACGGCGCCCAGGGCGATGCCGGAAAGCAGGCTGAACTTGCTGATGGTGTTCATATTGGTCTCTCCCCAAACTGATTGTTTATAGCCGGTTTTTATGGCCGATTTTATGGATGCGACCCGTCAGGTCTCGTCGATGACGGGGTTGGAAAGGGTGCCGATCACGCCCACGGACACTTCGACCGTGTCGCCGGCCTTGAGGTAGAGCGGAGGCTTGCGCTTGTCGCCGACGCCGCCCGGGGTGCCGGTGGCGATCACGTCGCCGGGCTTGAGGTCGGTGAAAGTCGAGCAATAGGCGATGACCGTGGGGATATCCCAGATCATGTCGGACACCGGCTGGTCCTGCACCAGTTCGCCGTTCACGCGGGTCTGCACGCGCTGCGAGGCCAGGTCTTCCACGTCCGAAGCGGCCACCATCGAAGGGCCGAAGCCGCCGGTGCCGGGCCAGGTCTTGCCCGGCGTGAACTGGATGTTGTGGCGCTGCCAATCACGGATCGAGCCATCATTGAACGGCGCGAAACCGGCAACGTGCTCCCATGCGTTCTCGGGCGCGATGCGGCGGCCGCCCTTGCCGATGATGACGGCGAGTTCGCCCTCGTAGTCGAAGCGTTCGCTTTCGGGCGGGCGGACCATGGGCTCGCCATCGGCGATCAGGCTGTCGGCCCAGCGGGTGAAGATCGCCGGGTGTTCCTTCTGCTCGCGGCCGGTTTCGGCCACGTGGCTGGCGTAGTTGAGGCCGACGCAGAGGATCTTTTCGGGGTTCGGCACGACCGGCAACAGGCTCACGGCATCCGCGGCGAACGCGCCGGTCGCGGGCAGCGCGGCAAGGTCGCCTGCCAGCAGGTCCTTCAGCCATGCGTCCGCGCCGGATGCGCCGAGATCGATCACCTTGTCCCCTTCGAGGCGGCCGAAACTCTTGCTGCCATCGGGACGTTCGAAGCTGATGTAACGGTTCATGCGTAGTCTCCCCTGCCCCCCGCGATTTCAGCGGGGGCGGTCAATTGGTCAGAGCGGTGCGGCTTCCCAGTCGCGGCGGAAGCGGAAGCGTTCCTCGGCGCGGCGAAGGCCATCGAAATCCTTGTCGGACACGCCCCACTGGTCGATGCGACCCGCGGGCCAGGTCCAATCGTCCGGCGCGCCGACCTTGTAGTCCTCCGGCACTTTCTCCACGGCGGTCGAGAATTCGATCACCGGGCCGAACGGGGCGATGAAGTAGGCGTAGACATTGGCGCCAGGCCCGTGGCGGCCGGGGCCCCAGGCAGGCACCAGCGCATGGTCGCGCAAGCGGCCGATACCGCGCATCACCGCGTCCATGTCCTCCATCTCGAAAGCGACATGGTTGAGCGAGGCGAAGCCGGCGCGGGCAAAGGCGGTGGAGTGGTGGCTGTCGTTGCAGCGCACGAAGACCATGCCCTTGGTGCGGTCCGACACGCGGAAGCCCAGCACATCCTCCACCGCATCGCCGCAGGCTTCGGCATCGGCGGCGTTGAAAACGACGTGAGTGAGCTTCACCGGCAGATCGCGCCCGGCGATCGGTTCCACTTCGGTAGCATCGACGAGGAAGCGCAGGATCGTGCCTTCGGGCAATTCGACCACCACGCCCTGCCCGCCGCCAAGGTCGTCGCTCGTGGTCGGGCTCGCCGTCCAACCGGCGGCAGCGACGCGGGCTTTCAGGGCTTCCAGTTCCTCGGCGGTGCAGACGAACGTGGTGGAGCGGACGAATTCGTCCTCCGACTTCTCGAAAGCCACGAGGTAGGGAAACGGGCCGGAGCCGCGCAGGTACTGCGTATCGCCTTTGGGTTCAGCGGCGGCCATGCCCCAGATTTCGGTCATGAACGCGGCGGCGGCGGCCGGGTCGGGCAGCGCCAGTTCGATGCTGCGCAGTTTCATGCTTCTGTCTCCTGAGAGAGCCCCGCCGCGCGGATGCCGGCGCGGGCGCAGTCGGCATCACACTCGCCGGTGTCACCGCTGACGCCGACGGCGCCGATCAAAGTGCCGGCGGCATCGCGGATCACCACCCCACCCGGGGAGAACGCGATGCGGCCGCCGACGGCAGCGGTGACGCTTTGAAAGAACACCGGATTCCCCTTGGCCCGCTCGGCCAGGACGGCGGTGTCCGCATCCATGCCCACGGCGCCTTCGGCCTTGGCCTTGGCGATATCGAAACGGTAGAGGCTCGCCCCGTCCTCGCGCGCGAATGCGACCGGGTGGGCGCCTGCGTCGAGCACGATCACCGCGAGCTGCTTGGCACCGCGGGCGCGTGCCTCGGCAAGCGTGGCGGTAACGATGGTCTGGGCCTGAGCCAGCGTGAGAGTCATGCGGCAAGCTCCTGATGGCTGAAAAGCTGCGCCGCGCGGGCGGCCAGCAAGTCTTCGGCGCTGTGGCTGGCGGTTCCGAAGACGTAGTGGTCGGGGCGGATCAGAACGGCATCGACGCCGTGGTGGTCCAGCCACGCGGTCACCGCGCCATTGTCCGGCAGGGTGCTGGCGGCGATGCGGGTCACGCCCTCGGCTTGGCCCGGCACGGCATCGTCGCGAACGAACAGGCGCCAGTCGCCGCCGGTCAGCTCGTCGAGCTTGCGGCCATCGGTGAGCACCGGCTGCACGAAGCGCGCACCCGCGCCGGTCGTGCCGGGCAGCACCACGCCCTCGGCAATCGCCGGGATCAGGTCATGCGCGGTCTCGCCGGACTTCTGCCGCGCTTCCTCGCGGATGCGGGCATCGCGCGCGGCGGCCTCGGCGGGATCGAGTTCGCAGATGTAGCGCCCGGCGGCAACGGCGGCACCGATCACCGCGCGGACATGCGGGTCGCGCTCGGGCTGGTAGCTATCGAGCACCGCAGCGTCGGCGCCGTGGTTGGCCACCGCGTCCATCTTCCACGCCAGATTGGCGACATCGCGCAGGCCATGGCACATGCCCTGCCCGAAGAACGGCGGCGTCTGGTGCGCGGCGTCACCGGCGAGGAACACGTTCCCGACCTGCCACTGGTGCGCGACGAGGCCGTGGAAACGATAAGTCGCGGCGCGCACGATCCTGTGCGGCACATCGGCCATCCACGCGCCGACGAGTTCGGCCACCTTATCCGGTGCCGACATCGCGACATCGTCTTCACCGGGGAGCAGCATGAACTCCCACCGGCGATGATCGCGGCGACCGGGAACCACGGTGGCGGGGCGCGCGGGATCGCACATCATCACCGAGAGGCGCTGGAGGTCGGCGCCCTCGGGCACGCCGGAGAGCGGCGGGAACGCGACCGGCCCTTCCACTTCGGCGTCGACGACGAGCCAGGGCTCCTCGAAATCGAGATCGTCCAGTCCGACGCCCAGCGCCTTGCGGACCGAACTGCGCGCGCCGTCGCAGGCAATCACCCAGCGGGCGGAGGCCCTGCGCGTTTCACCGTCCTCGCTATAGTCGACGGTGACGCCGCGCTCGTCCTGCGTCAGGCCGAGGAACGTCGCGCCGAGCACGAGTTCGACGTTGTCCCTGTCCGCAAAGCCTTCGCGCAAGTGCGCTTCGAGTTCGGGCTGGTAGAAGAAGTAGTCGTTGGCCCAGCCAAACGGGCGCGGCTTGCCCACGGTGCCCATGTAGCGGATCACCCCGTGGTCGGCGCCGACATGCAGGTGGCCGTCGGTGGCGATCATGTCGCCTTCCACCCGATCGATCACCCCGGCCGACTGGAACAGGCGCATCATCTCGTGATCGAGATGCACCGCGCGCGGCAGCGGATAGTGTTCCAGTTCCCGTTCGAGAACCAGCACGTTGAGCCCTTTCAGGCCGAGAAGGTTCGCAGCCAGCGCGCCCACAGGGCCGCAGCCTACGACAACCACGTCGTACGACATCTTGTAAGCCCTTAATAAACCTGGTCTTCAGCTCGGTTCGATCTCGGCAGGCGCCTTATGGAGCACCCCGCCCTTCATGATCATCTTCAGCCGGTCCTTGTCCTGCAGGATCGCGACGTCCGCCGTGGGATCGCCGTCGACCAGCAGCAGGTCGGCCAGCCAGCCTTCCTTCACCAGCCCGACCTCAAGCCCCATCAACTCGCCGCCATACTGGGTGGCGGAGCGCAGCGCCTCGGCAGGCGTGAAGCCGTAATGCTGGACGAAGTGCTCCAGATCGCGGGCGTTGCGGCCATGCGGATTGAACGGGAAGCCATAATCACCGCCGGTCAGGATGCGCACGCCGCGTGCCTTGAGTTCGGGCACCAGCTTGCCTTCCAGGCCCATGCGGACGTTGGCGCTGGCCTTCATGTGCGTCATGTCGACATGCGGCGGCGGGTTGGCCTCGATCGCGGCGATGGAGACGCCGGGACCGGGTGCGTAGAAGAACTTGTCCTTGTCCGCCGCCATGCGATCGACGGTGGCGTCATCCGCGAAGGAGCAGTGGTAGAGCACGCGCGCGCCGGCATCGAGCGCGAGGCCGATGGCCTCGGGGGAATATGTATGCGCGGCGATCCACAGGCCGGCCTCGCGCGCGGCCTCTCCGGCGGCTTCCAGTTCCTCGCGGGTGTAGAGCACATCCATGGCCGAATTCGGCTTGAGCGCGTCCTCTCCAGAGACGACCAGCTTGATCGACTTGACGCCCTCGTCCTTGCAGTAGGCGACGAAATTGCGCATCGCCTCGGGCCCGCGCCCGTTGAACACGTCGCCGGTGTCGATGCCTTCATCGCCTTCCGGGCTGCGTTCGAGGGTGGAGGGCACCATGCGCGGCCCGGGCGTCTCGCCGGCGGCGATGGCCTGCGCCAGTTCCGGTTCGATCATGTCGCCCAGCGCGCCGGCCGAGTAGATCGAGGTGAAGCCATGGTCCAGCAGCACCCGCGCATTGCGCCAGGCAGCGACTTTCAGCTCGTCGGCCGGGAGGATGAACTGGTGATAGATCTTCTCGACCGACGACCCCCAGGTGAGGTGCGTGTGGGAGTCGACCAGGCCGGGCATCAGCGTCATGCCGTGGCCATCGATCACGGTGTCGGCCGCTTCCCCCGCCAGCGCGTCTGCGCCAAGGGCCACGCGCTGGATGCGCTCGCCCTCGATCAGCACCGCACCGGCCTGCGGCGCGGAGCCGGTGCCGTCGAAAATGGAAACCTGGCGGATCAGGGTCCGCATCGCTCTCTCTCCCGCGCTTTGTCGTTCGGCCGGTTGCCGGCTTGAGAGAGGTTTTGCCCCCTATTGGCCCTCAAGTAAAATAATGAGTTTTCTATTTGCCATAGATGCAAACTATGGAACGACAGGCAAGGCCTTCAGCATGGCTTCCGCCAAAGGAGAGAGCCTCCGCCGGGCGAGGCGCAGCACGCCGACGCTGCGTTCGAACACGGCTTCCTTGATGGCAATGGCCCGGATCGATCCGTCGGATGCGCCGTCGAGCGCCACCGTGCGCGGAAGCACCGTGACGCGGTCCGTCTCGCGCACGATGGCGCGGGTGGTGAGCAGCGAATCGCAGCGGATCGTAGTGCGCGGCACCGAGACGCCCGCGGCGATGAACAGCGCGTCGACCTGCCGGCGAAAGGCGCCGCGCGCCTCGGGCAGGACCCAGGGATAATGCTCGACATCGCGCAGGGACACGCTGTCACCCAGGTCCGCATGGCGCGGGCCGACGATGAGCGCGAAGGGATCGCGGGCAGAGGTCACTTCCTCGACATCGGAAGGCACGTTCTGGATGCGGGTGGTGACGAAGGCCAGTTCGATCTCACCCTTGCGCAGCATGTCCAGCAATTGCTCGTCGGGCCGCTCCACCGCGCTCAGCGCAAAGTCGCCCACGGCCTGCTCGACGCGCAGGATCGCGCCGGGCAGCAGCGTGAGCAGTGCACCGGGCGTGCCGCCGATCCGCAGCGGCCCCGCTATGCGATGGCGCGCATGCTCGACATCGCTCACCGCGTCGGACAGCAGCCGCGCCATGGCCTCTGCCGGGCGGCGCAGCACTTCCCCCTCGCGGGTGAGCACGATGCCGCCGCGCCGCCGCTCGAACAGGACGACGCCGAGCCGCCGCTCCAGCAGGGCGATGGTGTTGGAGACGGAAGGCTGCGAAAGGTTCAGCATCCGCGCGGCGGCACTGATCGAGCCGGTCTCGCAGACGATGCGAAAGGTCATCAGGGCGCGGGGATCGATGGCCGGCATGCGCGCCAGCGGCAGGGAGGAAGCGGGTTCGTCCGTCATTCAGTGTTCCTCTCGTCGGCCCTGCTGGACCTTGCGGCGGCTTCGACTTCGCCGCTCTCCTGGCCGCCCTCCCGCCGAACGGACCGCTGATGCTGCTGTCGAGAAACGGAACCCGAAAGGGGCCGGGGCGGCGAGCCCGGTTCCGCGACGCGATCGCCGAGCCCTAGATCTGCCGCTTTTCCAGCTTGCGCGCGAGCGTGCGGCGATGGAGGCCGAGGCGGCGGGCGGCCTCGGAGATGTTGAATTCGCATTCGACGAGGGTGCGGTGGATATATTCCCACTCCAGCGTCTTGATCGAACTGCGCCGGCCGTCGACCGGCACACTCGCATCGCCCTCGCCGCTGGTGAAGGCGGCCTCGATGTCGTCGGTGTTAGAAGGCTTGGCCAGATAGTGCGAGGCGCCGAGCTTGATCGCCTCCACCGCGGTCGCGATCGAGGCATAGCCTGTCAGCACGACGATGCGGGTTCCCGGCGAGCGGGCGTGGAGAGACTGCACCACGGCCAGCCCCGAGGATGCCCCGAGCTT
>Ga0160437_1001464_pt1 | contig 10692 bp, 8 predicted proteins | sample HID1975I_E0MG_FD_108227 | JGI IMG/M metagenome (GOLD analysis project Ga0160437, IMG submission 108227) | Enriched soil microbial communities from UW Madison campus, WI, USA - HID1975I_E0 MG | ecosystem: Environmental > Terrestrial > Soil > Unclassified | place: USA: Madison, Wisconsin... | reverse complement strand
GTCAGCATCAGCAATTGCATGACGTCGTCGGCCGACTTCAGCAAGGCGTGGATACGGAACGCGCTGGCGGCATCGGCCTGGGCCCGCAGGTTGGCCGGCACCGTGACCTGGCTTTCGCCGCCGGGAAATACAAACGCGGCCGGCGTGCCGGTGAGGCGTTGTCCTTCTACTACCGCAGTGATGGTGAACATGATCAGCCCTTAGTGGCATTTCAAAACTAAGTGAGGCAAGTATAAATCTACTTATTGTTTATTTACAACTAAGTAGTGGATGGCGGTCGCCCGGTGTCATCCGACGCTACGGTCGAACAAGGTGAAGTCCTTCAGGCGATACAGGCGCGCGGGCCGCTGCGCCCCGCCCATTTGCTCGCCAGTGTCTTCCAGCACACCCCACGCTTCCATCTTGCGGCGGAAGTTCGATTTCTCTAGCCGCGTCTGCAAGATCGCTTCGTAGGTGTGCTGAAGTTCCGTCAGCGTGAAGCGTTCCGGCAGCAGGAAAAACGGCAAGGTGGAATAGCTGGACTTGCCGCGCAGGCGGGCAACCGCGGCGGCGACGATATCGGCGTGATCAAACGCCAGCGGCGGCAGCGCGTCCACGCTGACGAAACGGAAGCCGGCTTGCGTGGCGGCTTCCAATTCCGCCGCCGGCACCAGCGCCACGTACGAGACCGACAGCGACCACTGGCGCGGGTCGCGGTCTTTGCCGGAGAACACCTGCAACTGTTCCAGGTAGCGCGGTTCAAAGCCGGTCTTTTCCCGCAAGACGCGGCGGATGCTGGCGTCGGTGTCGCCGTCTTCGTCCACATGCACCACGCCGCCCGGCAAGGCCATGGCGTTCTTGAATGGCGCGCGGTCGCGCTGGTGCAGGGCAATTTCCAGGACACCGGCCCGCAAGGTAAGCAGGACGGCGTCGACGGTGACGAGAGGCAGTGGATAGTCCACGGGCGGGTTCCATGAATGAAGCTTCGGGGCAAGATGCCACTATGGCGTGTGGCCGTCAAATCCCGCAAGGATGACGCGCCATCGGCTGAAATTCAGCGGCCACGAATTAAGCGAAATAGCCGGAACATCCCAGGCAATAAACAGCAAATGACGCAGAAAGTAACGGGTTTGTTTTATACTTCCCGCCGGGAACACCGCTCGGCTCACTGCCGAATGTGCTGTTCCCTTTGTTTTTCCCACCCTAATCCCAAGGAGTTCCCCGGATGAAAAAGACGCTGCTCGCCGCCGCGATGCTGACCGCTTTTACAGGCATTGCGCAGGCAGAACCGTCAGTCACCCTCTATGGTGTCATCGACACCGGTATCGGCTACAACAAAATCAAGGGCGACGGCTACAGCGGTAGCAAGCTCGGCATGATCAACGGTATCCAGGCCGGCTCCCGCTGGGGCCTGCGCGGATCCGAAGATCTGGGCGACGGACTGCGCGCCGTCTTCAAGCTGGAAAGCGGCTTTGACTCCGCCAACGGCCAGCGCGGCCAATCGGGCCGCCTGTTCGGCCGCCAAGCCACCATCGGCCTGGCCAACGACGCCTGGGGCCAACTGGACTTCGGCCGCCAAGCCACGATCGGCTCGAACTACCTGGCCGACATCGATCCCTTCTACACCAGCTACACCCAGTCCAACCTGGGCCTGGGTTTCAGCGCGGCCAACACCATGCGCTGGGACAACATGGTCATGTACCGCACCCCGTCGGTGAATGGCTTTGAATTCGGGATCGGTTACTCGTTCAACGCGGACGACACGAACGCTGACCAGACGGGCTTCCGCACCGCCGACAACACGCGCGGCATCACCGCCGGCCTGCGCTACGTGCAAGGCCCGCTGAACGTGGCGCTGACGTACGACCAATTGAACGGTTCCAACCGCAGCACCACGATCGACAACGATGCCACGCCGCGCCAATACGCGCTGGGTGTGTCCTACGACCTGGAAGTGGTGAAACTTGCCGCCGCCTACGGCCGCACCACCGACGGCTGGTTCGTTGGCCAGGACCTGCCGGCCGGCACGCCCTTCAGCGACGAATTCGGCACCAACCGCTTCGTGAACGGTTTCAAGGCCAACGCCTACATGCTGGGCGCGACCCTGCCGACCGGCGCTGCCGGCAGCCTGTTCGCCTCGTGGCAGCACGTGGCCCCGTCCAATGACAAGTTGACGGGCGGCGACGCCAACATGAACGTCTACAGCGTGGGCTACACCTACGACCTGTCCAAGCGCACCAACCTGTATGCCTACGGTTCGTACGGTACGGACTACGCGTTCATCGACGGCTTGAAGAGCACCGCCGCTGGCGTGGGCATCCGCCACCAGTTCTAAGCGGTTTGGCAAACGGGGCCCGCCGTGCAAGCCTGCACGGCGGGCCCCGCTTGCGTTCAGCGCGCTTGCGCGCGTTCCAGCAGTTGCACGATTTCTGTCTGGCCGCGCTGCCGGGCGTGCTGCAAGGGGCTACGGCCTTCGCGGTCGGCCAGATTCACATCGGCGCCGGCCGCAATCAACAGCGCAACAATGGCCTGATGCCGGGTGCCGCCGTCGCTCAGGATGATGGCCTCAAGCAGCCCCGTCCATCCCAGCCGGTTCACATGATTCGGATCCACGCCCGCTTGCAGCAGCGTACGGACCACATCCACATGCCCGCGCTCGCAGGCCGGAATCAGCGCCGTGCCGCCATAGCGGTTGGTGCTGCGCAAATCAGCGCCATGGCGCAACGTCAATTCAAGAATCTCGCGATACCCCTGGGCGCCGGCCAGCAGGTAGGCGCTGTCCTGCTGGCGGTTCTGCGCGTTCACGTCCGCGCCCGCCTCGATCAGCACGCGCGCCGTTTCCACCTGGTTGCCTTGCGTCGCGCGCAACAGGGCCGTGTTGCCTTGCGCATCGCGCCCATCCAGCGGCACGCCCTGCGCCAACAATTCGCGCACGCGCGTGACGTCGCCTTGCGCGGCGGCCTCGCTTAACTGGGCGGCCGGGTTCACGGCGGCGCCGGCTTGTGAGCCCAGGGCGCCCAGCATCAAAACAAAAACCACCCGCCAGTGTTTGAGGGTTGCCATTGCCCGTATCCTCCCGTTTGAATCGAGGCCTGATTATGGACAAGCCCTTGGTCGATGGGAAATATGTCTGTCATCCTGGTCAATGCAATATGGGAGAAACACGATCCAGTCATGATTGGATACTTTTCCATCGCAACGTCACCCCTGCCCCATGACATCTCAACCCGCCCGCTTCCTGCCCCACCACCCTGTCGCGCGCCTGCTGGCCGCGCTCTTTCTGCCGCTGGCGCTTGCCGCGTGCAATGGCGGCGGCAGCGATGATGACAATGACGACGCCGCGCCGCCCGTCGTCGTTGCGCCGCCGGTTGAGCAACCCGCTCCGGAACCCGAAGCGCCAACGCGCAACACGGCCTACCTGAACACCAAGGCCGGCGACGTCATCCAGGTGCGCATCGAGGAATTGCGGCCCACGCAGGCGGCCATCGGCTACGACCAGATCTACTACAAACTGGGCCGCTGGCAAGGCGATTTCAACCGTTCCTGGGCGGGCGACGACGCCCGGAAACTGGATTATCTGGACCGTACCGTCGGCAAGAAATTTGACGACTATTGCGAAGACATGGGCGGCACCGAGCGCGCGGCCGCGTTTGCCGACCTGGCGGCTGCCCAAGCGGCGCGCCTGGATGACCCCAGCACGTTCACCTGCCTGGACGCGCCCGGCACGCATACGGAAAACTTGAAGACCGTGGTGGTCGGCTGGGACGGCAACCTGTACCTGACCGATGGTCATCACACGTTTTCGTCACTGCGCGAGATTTTCGATGGCGGCCCCAAGCTTCCCGTGTGGGTCAAGGTGGACGCCAACTACAGTGACCTGACGACCGCTGCCGCGTTCTGGCAACGCATGGTCGATGAGCGCCGCGCCTGGCTGCGCGACGGCCAGAACCAACCCATTACCGTTGACCAGTTGCCCACCCGCTTAGGCTTGGCCAGCGCCGACGAAGCGGGCGGCATGCAGGAAGACCGCTACCGTTCGCTGGTGTACTTCACGCGCGACATCGCCTACGAAAACGGCAGCCTGCCGGAGTTTGCGGAATTCCTGTGGGGCGACTGGCTGCGCCGGCAAGCCGCGGGCGGCCAACTGCCCACGTTGGACCAGTACCGCATGGTGGCACCCGCCACGCCCGCGCAGATCCTGGCTGCCAGCACGCTCAATGCGTCGCTGGTGCCCGGCGGCGCGAACGACAGCTACGCCGCCGCCGTGCGCGATGCCTCGCTGAAGATGGGTGCGCTGGCCGATACCGACATCGTGTTCGACGATCGCCAGGCCGCCAGTCTGGGGCGCATTCCCTTGGCGGCAAACGTTGCAGCGGGCGTGTCCATCAAGGATCAGCGCGACGTGCTGGAAGAATTGCCGCGCATTGACGTCAAGGCCGATGGCTCGCCGCGCAACGCCGGCAAGCTGTGGTTCGCCGTGAATTACCGCGCTTGCGGCAAGCCGGCGGCGGGTACCTGCTGGGGTTGGTAGGTATTTTTCGCGCGATTCGAGTATCTTGTGCGTCTTCAACGACCTTTTCCAAGACACCGCCATGCCCATCGAAACTTCCAGCGCCGCTGCAAACCCCGCCCCCAGCGCGGACGCCTTTCTTCAGTTTTTGGTCAACCTGGTGAACAACGGCAGCCAGCTTGAAAGCATTGGCGTCACGTTGCAGATGGGCGGCATGCTGGTGTCCGGGTCGATTGTGTCGGGCGCGGAATATTTCGACCGCTTCGCCGCCAGCTTCACGGGTTCGCTCGACACCTTGGACGCCGACACGCGCGACGGTGTGCGTCGTTCGCTAGCTGAACTGGGCGATGTTTTCCGCGTGCCTCAGCCGGCGGATCCGCTGCCCAATTACATCCACCTGGCCGACGCCTTGTTCTTCATGGCCGACGGCACGCCCGTTTCCGGGCAGCCGACGCTGTGGCGCGGCCGTACCAGTTCGGTGGATGGTTTCATTCTGGGCCGCCTGCAATCCGAAGCCGGCAACTAGGTGTCTTCAACGCCGGCAAAGCGTGTGGTGGATGCATTGAACGACCGCCACGCGTTGCTGTCGGCTTGAAGCCAGATACCCAGGCATTCAGAACTGAGCGGCGCGGACAAGGCAGCGCCGCGAAACAGAAGATCGCTGTGCAATCGCATCCAGGCGAAATCCCGGATGTCTTCCACGCCGCCCGCCACCACATGCAAGTTGGCGCTCCAGGCACGTTCCATCAAGGTAAAGAAGCGGCCCTGCAACGCGCGGTTTTCGGATAAGCCAAGCGGGACTTGTACATGCAGGCCGTCGGCACGCAAGGTGCCATGGCCGGTTGACTTGCTTCGGCTGGCGCTGGGCAGCAGGCGCGCGCGCAGACGGGCCTGGAATTCCGGATAGCGCGCCAGCACTTCGGCGTGGTCCGACAGGCGGTCCGTCAGGGGCAAGGTGAATGTGATGCGCTTGGCGGGAATCAGCAGCGGCGGCGCATCGTCGTAGCGCGCGTGCTTGTTGACCCACACCGAACTGTCCAGCAGGCCAATGCCCAGTTCGCCGCACAGGCGTTCGGCCAGGTCGCCGGTGCCGCGCACATCCAGCGCGTGCTCGTAGGACAGTTCGATGGGGGTTTTGAAGTGCTTGAAGAAGGCCACGCCGGCCAGCAAGCCCGCGCCCTGTCCAACGGGGTTCAAGCCGCTCCAGGGAGATGGCCGGCAACGCCCAATGACGGCGTATTCGTGGACTTGACCCTGCGCCGTGAACACGGGTTGAAAGCGCAGCGTGATGGACTCTTCGGCCAGAGCCCAGGAGCGGGCGTCGTCTTTCATGGCGTGACCCGAAGGTTGAGGTGCGCAGGGGGGCGAATCCCGGTCAATATCATGCTGTTCTCGATTAACGTCTGGCCGCCGCGGCGACGCAAGCCGCCCGGCGTGTGAACCCGCCGCGCTGCAGCATCTTGGCGTAGTCCGGTATCTCACAAATAGTGCCCAACGCCGTCGGCCAAAAGAACAAGAAATTTCTTAATTCCCTTGCTCGGCCGCGCATGCACGGCATGGGTTCCCCCGGCGCTTGCGCACGACAATCGGGGACGGCATTTGGGGACCGGATTCATCCGTTTTTACGCTGCGCCCCACTTTGAGATTCTTCTTATTCTCTGGGTAAGCAGGTGTTTCTACCATGCGTCAAATGCTGGTAGAAGACCATGGCGCTCCCGCCCTAGAACCCCAAGCCGCGCCGCGCGCCGCCTCCTTGTTGCTGCACTTTCTTGCAGTGGCGCTGCTCGTCTGTATCGCGGCGGGCGCCACCCTTTACCTGTATTGGGCGTTCAGCAACGTGGTGTCCAACTACCGGCGCCACATGAATGCCGCGGCCTACGAAGCGCAGCACTTCTTCGACCAGCGCGAATCTCTCTTGCGCTCCATTTCCGCCTCCGCGGTACGCAACACCAACCAAGATCCCATCAGCAAAACGCCCACCCACTTTGGCAAGACAGGCCAGGTGGAAGTGTTGCCGCTGCAAGAAGGCCCGGACGCCTACGACTGGGCGCTGGTGCTGACCCCGCGCGACTTGCGCCGCGTTGCGCAAGCCAACACCCGCATCGTCTACAGCGCGCTGCGCCACGCGAGTACCGTGCCGGTGGGCTCGCATGACCAGCCCGCCTCGCCGGGCATACCCCCTTCCGTTCAACAATGGCTTGCCCTGACCCTGGCCGACGTGCAGACCCGCGCGCCCACCAAGGGCCTGCCCCCCATCGTCTGGCTGCACCCGCCGAACGACAGCGTCAAGCGCCTGTTCCTCTTCACGCCCCTGGATGCCGTCCACCCCGAGGCTGCCTGGATCGGCCTGGAAGTCCATGGGGTGGAATCCGCCATCAGCGCGCCGCGCTCAGGCGCGGGCGACTATGTGCTGTTCGACGAGATGAGCCGGCCGGTGCTGCGCAGCGCCGGCGCGGACGCCACCAACCAGGCCTTGCCGCATACCACCCGAGAAGATGCGTTTGGCCTGCAGGGCCAAGGTTGGTTGCCCGATTACCTGGTGCTGAGCAAATCGGTCGGCGAAGATGGCTGGCGGCTGGTGTACTACGCACCGATGGCGCACGTGCTGCGCGACAACGCCCTGGCCTTCCAGACCGCGGCCATTGCATCCCTATTGCTGATCATCACGGTCATCTTGCGGGTGCGCTATATCCGCCGGCGCCTGGTACTGCCCGCGCTGCGCCAATACGAGGCGCTGGCCGACAGTGTGTCGCTGAATCGCAAGCTGATCGAAGTAGCGCCCGTGGGGCTGTGCCTGCTGCGGCGCTCGGACCGCGCGATCGTACTGTCCAACGACATGGCGCGCCGCTGGTTCCAGGGCACGCCGGGCTGGCGCACCGACATCCTGTCATCCCACGGCGACGAGGTCGGTCGCGAACACCGGCTCAACGATGGCCGCACCGCGTACCTGAGCTTCGCCCCCACCACGTATCGTGGCGAAGCCGTGGTGCTGTGCGGCATCAGCGACATTTCCGCGTTGAAACGGATCGAGCAATCCTTGTTGCAGGCCAAGCGCGACGCCGAAGCCGCCAACCAGGCCAAGACGGTATTCCTGACCACCATGAGCCACGAGATCCGCACGCCGCTCTACGGCATTCTCGGCACGCTTGAACTGTTCTCACTGACCCGCGTGAGCGGCCAGCAGGCGCAGTACCTTGAAACCATCCAGCAGTCGTCGGCGACGTTGTTGCGCACCATCAACGACACGCTGGACCTGTCCCGGATCGAGGCCGGTCACACCGTGCTCGAACGCGCGCCATTTTCCCCCGTTGAACTCTTGAACAATGTCGTGGCGAGTTTCGCGGCGCGCGCACACGCCAAGGGCGTGCGCAGCTATGCCGTGGCCGATCCCGACACGCCTCCGGCCGTGATCGGCGACGCCACGCGCATCCGCCAGATTCTCGACAATCTGGCCAACAACGCCATCAAGTTCACGGATTCCGGGCAGATCGTATTGCGCCTGAAGGTCAACAGCCGCAACCGCGACAGCGTCGACCTGTGCTTCCAGATTGCCGACACCGGCTCGGGCATTGCGCCCGAGCATCAGGCCCGCTTGTTCGAGCCCTACTACCAGGTGGACGCCGACACCTGCGTGACGCTGCCCGGCACCGGCCTGGGCTTGTCGATCTGCCGAAGCCTGTCAGACATGATGAATGGCCGACTCAACGCCGTCAGCGAACCCGGCCTGGGCACCAGCATCACCTTCGAAGTCCGCCTGCCGCTTGCGCCCGAAGCCCTGGAGACCGCGGCCCCCGAGCTCGACAACACCGTCGTCTACGTACAAGGCGCGGTACCCGAAATTGTCCACAACCTGTGCGACTGGTTGCGGCGTTGGGGCGCGGTCGGGCTGCCCTACCCCGCCAACGGCGTGACGCCCTCCGAACCCGCGGTGCTGCTGCAGGCATGGCCGCATGCGCAGAAGATCGCCAACTGGATCGGCCCGCAGGTCATCGTGCACCCGCCGGGCCTGCGTCCCCGGGTTGAAGACAGCCACCGCAACTGGTTCGCAAGCGCCTACAACCTGGCCGGTATCCACCATGCGGTGCGCCTGGCCCAGGGCGGGGCAGCGCGCAGCACGTCGTTCGATCCCAAGACGGCGCCGGAAGTCCTGGGCTTGAAGATATTGGTCACGGAAGACAACCCCATCAGCCAATTGATCCTGCGTGAACAACTTGAGCACATGGGTTGCACCGTGGTCTTGGCCGGCAACGGTCAGGAAGCGCTGAACCTGCCCGACCTGATGCATTTCGACGCGGTGCTCACAGACCTGAACATGCCCTTGGTCGACGGCTACGAGCTCACGCGCATTCTGCGAAAGCGCGGCTATGACCGGCCCGTTCTTGGGGTCACGGCCAACGCCTTTCCCGACGAGCAGCGGCGCGGCATGAGTGCGGGCATGACCAGCCTGCTGGTCAAGCCGCTGCCGCTGACCGTCCTGCGTCAAACGCTGCAAACGGTTAAAGAACTCCGGAGTTGAAGATGCTTTCCGAGTACAAGGTCCTGGTCCTGGACGACCATGCGTTTCAATGCGCGCAAATGCGCAGCCTGTTCCTGGAGGCCGGCTTCGAGCACGTCGACATGGCGAATTCGGCCCCCGAGGCGCTGGACATGGTTCGCTTGCATTCTTACCAGTTGGTGTTGATGGACCTCAACATGCCCGACATGGATGGCGTGCAGTTCATCCATGAATTGGCCCGGCTGCAATGCAACCCGATGCTGGCCATCACCACGGCGTGCTCGCGCCGCATCATGAACAGCGTCAGCCTGATGGCCAAGGAAAAGGGCCTGTCCGTGATCGCGGCCTATACCAAGCCCGTCACGCGCGAACAGGCGCTGGCGCTGGCCCGGCGGCTACGCAATGAAAAGCTGGATGGCGCGTTGCCGCAAACGCTGCCGTTGCTGTCCACGCCCCTGTTTGACCGCCACACACTTGAAAAAGCCTTGGCCACCGGCCGGATCCAGGCGTGGTTCCAACCCAAGAAGGCGTTGGCGACGGGCCATATCGTTGGGGCGGAAGCACTTGCCCGCTGGCATCACCTTGAATTTGGCTTCATGCTGCCGGCCTCGTTCCTGGGTGCGGTACGGCATCACGGGCTGGATCGAGCCCTGCTTATCCGGATGCTGGGCGACGCCCTGGCCGCCTATCTTGATTGGCGTCGCCTGGGGTTCAGGATGCCCGTGTCGGTCAATCTGCCTACCCGCCTGCTGGATCAACCTGACTTGCCCGACCAGCTTTACAATCTGGTCGCGCAGCGCGGTGTTCCCTTCGAAGATGTCACTTTCGAACTGCTGGAAGACGACACCACATCGGTGCCCGGGCACTACTATATGGGCGCAAGCCGGTTGCGTTTGAAAGGCTTCGGTTTGGCGCAGGACGATTTCGGCAAAGGATACAACTCGATGTACACCCTGATCTCCACGCCGTTCACCGAGCTCAAGATCGACCGCGCCTTTGTCAGCGGCGCCGCGGAAGACGGCGTGCGCGCCGCCGCCTTGCTATCTTCGGTTCAATTGGGTCGCCAATTGGGGCTGCAAGTCACCGCCGAAGGGGTGGAAAACACAAAAGACCTGGAGTTTTTGCGCGAGATCGGCTGTGATTTCGCCCAAGGCTTCCTGATATCCGCTGCGGTCAACGCCCATGACTTCACCGATTTGCTGGCTGACGAGCCCCGTCCGTACGCCACCCACCCGCTATAGGATCCTTACCCGCGTATGCAGGAAACGCCGTTTAGCAGGATTGCACGAACCTCGCGCCGGCTGAATATCGCGCTGTTCGGCATCCTGCCCGTCGCGCTCATCATGATCGGCGCCCTGCTCTGGGGCGCCCAGCGCATCATCAAGCAGGAAGAAGACCGCCTGTTGATGGACTTCGCCGTTCTTGTTGGATACATCCGCGAGCAAGAAGGCTTTCTGCTTCAGTTCCGCAAAGAGAACCAGCGCCTGGACGGGCGCGCTCCCATTGAACACATCACGCTGTCCACGCCGCTGGATTCGACCCGGCCTGGCCTGCGCATCTATCGCGGGCAACACGCGCTGGTAGCGATGCCGTTCTCGCTGTTCTGCAACTACCCGTCGGAATGCCCCGTGGCCAATAGCCCCGTGTCGGCCGCGGCGGGCTACTTCGCGGATTTCTACAGCACCTACTGGGCGAATTCCTACTATCC
>Ga0160437_1001462_pt1 | contig 10692 bp, 8 predicted proteins | sample HID1975I_E0MG_FD_108227 | JGI IMG/M metagenome (GOLD analysis project Ga0160437, IMG submission 108227) | Enriched soil microbial communities from UW Madison campus, WI, USA - HID1975I_E0 MG | ecosystem: Environmental > Terrestrial > Soil > Unclassified | place: USA: Madison, Wisconsin... | reverse complement strand
CGGCGCCTTCCCGAGAACGAAAGTGCGCGAGACGTCCGACTGGTACCCTTCGACGGTACAACCGCAGTCCATCAGGATCACCTCGCCCTCCCGCACGGTCTGCGGTTTATGCGACCCGTGCGGATAGGCGGAGGCCTCGCCCAGCAGGACCAGCGAAAATTCCGGCGTGCCGCCCAGCTTCACCGTCGCCGCGTCCATCAGTGCGCCGATCTCGTGTGGGGTCATGCCCGCCCTTATGCGCGGCCAGACCCAGCGATAGGCCGCGATCGTCACTTCGGTCGCCTTCGTCATCAGCGCGATCTCGGCGGGCGTCTTGATCATGCGGCAGCCGCGCACGACCGGGTTCGCGGAAACGATCCTGATTCCCGAAGCGTGTTTGGAGAGACCGTCGCTGGCAAAGAAGCGGACCGTTTCCTCGACGGCCACCGTGCCGCTGGAAAGACCGCGCTCCTTCAGCGTAGCGGCGATGAGCGCAATCGGATCCTCGTCTTCCTGCCAGACGCGGACGTCCGCCGGGATCGCCAGGGTCTCGCGCACCGAGGGTTCCTCGAAGAACGGAGTGACGATCACCGGCTCGCCCTTCTGGAAAAGCAGCGCTGCCGTCAGGCGTTCGCTGCGCCACCATTCGATGCCGGTGAAATACACTAGGCTCGCGCCAGGTTCGATCAGGATGGCATCGATTTCATGCTCCCGCATCAGCCTTCGTGCGCGTTCGAGACGCCCTTCGCGTTCGGAGCGCGAGATGGGAGCCGCATCGGAGGTGATCTTGCGCAGATCGCTGGTGTCGATGTCGGCCAGCAACGGGCCGGGCAGCAGCATGGAGATCGCCAGCGCGCCTCCACCAAGGATCAGGCCGCGGCGATCGGATCGAAGAGAAGTGCTCATGCGAAATCATGGCACAGGATCGATAGCCGTCAAGCCGGCAGTGCCGTGCGGTTCAGGTGCCGGGCGATGGACCGTCCTGCCCTCGGTCATGCGCCTTGAGCAGGGCGTCGAAGGTCTCTTCCAGCTGGGCACGATAGGCGCCATGAGTCACGATGTAGCGCTCGTTCGCCAGCAGATCGGGGAGGATATTGCGCGCGGCATGTTCGGCCGTTGCCACATGGTCCGCCGAGATCATGCCTCTGCTCTTCATCATCGCGTCGATATCGTCTCGCCTGATCTCCATCTCGCCCATCTCCCGGGGCCGCGCCAAGGCGCTGCTTTCCAGATGCCGGGTCGCCATGCCCGCGGGGAACGCTATCGAAACGCCGATGCGCTCCCCGGCCAGTTCCATCCGCAAGGTCTCGGCATAGCCGGTCACCGCGTATTTGGAGGCGGTGTAGGCTCCCATGCGTATGCCGGGCGTCAACGCCGCCGACGACGACGTGACGAGAATACGCTTCGGGCCCTTCGAGCGGCGGATGAGGGGCAGGAAGGACTGGACCGTATGGATGGTGCCCATGACGTTGACGTCGAGCACCCAGCGCCATTCCTGTCCCGTCAGCCGCTCCAGCGGGCCGAACTGCTGCACGCCCACGTTCGCGCACAGGATCGAGCAGTTCCCGAAGCGATCCGCCACGGCTTCGGCCGCAGCCTGTACGGCGCCGGCATCCGCGACATCGACACGCAGGCCCATCGCCTCCCCACCTTGGGCGCCAACGCGGTCTGCCACCTGCTGCGCGGCGCTGCCGTCGATATCGAGAGCCGCGATCTTCATGCCCGCTTCGCGAAACCGGTCCACCAGCGCCGCGCCGAACCCGGAACCCGCCCCTGTCACTACAGCCGTGCAGCCCTTCAGTTCGTCGGTCATTGCGCTCTTTCCTGAGATGGATCGGTCCGGGCCAAAGCGCGGCGGCTTTCGGCGGAATTATGGTCGTGCGGGTCGCCGCAAGGTCGCCTGCCGCCCTGCCAAAGGCTACATCCACGTCCCGCCGTTCACGTTGATTTCCTGGCCCGTGATGTAGCTTGCCTTGTCGGAGCACAGGAATTCGCAGGCGTTCGCGATGTCCTCGGGTGTGCCTGGGCGGGCAATCGGGATGGCCTGGGCGATCACCTCCAGCGGGGGCACTTCTCCCGAGTTCACCCCGGCGCGGGCCAGCGGCGTATCGACCAGCGATGGGGGGATCGTGTTGACCGTGATGCCGTGAACGGCGAGTTCGCGCGCCAGCGAACGGGTGAGCCCGATCACCCCGCCTTTCGAGGCCGCGTAATGCGCACGGTCCTGCGCGCCCGACTGCGCCGCCTGCGAGGAGATCGTCACGATCCTGCCCCACTTGCGCGCCACCATGTCCGGCGCGGCAAGCTGGACCGTGTGGAACACGCCGTTGAGGTTCACATCGATCATCCGCTGCCAGGTCTCGACCGACATCGTGAGGAAGTCTGCCGAGGCGGAAATGCCCGCGTTGGCGATGACGATGCTGATCGGGCCGAGGCTGCGTCGCACCGCATCGTAGGCGGCGGCCATATCGTCCCGGTTGCCCACGTCCGCGCGAAGCGGCAGCACGTTCGCCCCCTCGGCCCGAAGCACGCCCGCTTCGCGCTCCAACGCCTCTTCCTGCCGGTCGAGCATCGCCACGGGATGACCGTTCCTTGCGAAGAGCCGGCAGATGCCGAGCCCCATTCCCGATGCGCCGCCGGTGACGACGACGACGCGATCCTTGTTCGTTTCCCTGGTCATGATCCTATCCCGTTCAGGCCGGAGTGAGCTTGAGGTTCAGCGAGGCCAGGCCGCGAATGATGAAGCTGGGTTCGTATTCCAGCTTGCGCGCGCCTCTTGGTCCGTGGATCGTTTCGTCGAGGTCGATGTCACTGGTGCGGGACAGGAATTCCTCGAAAATCGCGCGGACTTCCACCCGCGCCAGCGGCGCCCCGGCGCAGACGTGCGCGCCGCGCCCGAAAGCGAGGTGTTCCTTGATGCGCGGGCGGCCGAGGATGAGCTTCCCGGGATCCTCCCAGCGCCGGGGATCGCGGTTGGCGGCGGCAAGGGCGATGAAGATCTTTTCTCCCGGACGCACATCGAAGCCGGCGATCTGCGCGGGCTTCTTCACCAGCCGCGCGGTCATCTTCGTGGAACCTTCGAGGCGCAGCACTTCCTCGAGAAAATCGGGAATGAGCGCCGGATCGGCGCGGAGCCGTTGCTGCAGCGCCGGCATGTCGACCAGATGGCGCATGGCATTTCCAAGCAGCTTGGCGCTGGTGTCCTGCCCGGCGCCGAACAGGAACGTCGCAAGCCGCACGATCTCCATCAGGTCGGGCTGCGATCCGTCCGGATAGGCGGCGGAGGAGAGTTCGCTGAGCACGTCCCCGCGCGGAGACTGGCGCCGGTCGGCCACGTACTGCGCGAAATACATGCCCATGAGGACCAGCGGCTGGTTCTGGGCCGCGAGATCGTCGGGATCGAGACTGCCCGGAGGCGGACCGGCGTCGATGGCGTCCATGAACACCTGCCGGTCGTCGGCCGGAACGCCCAGCAGATCCGCGATCACGAGGGTCACGAAGGGCGTCGCGATGTCCTTGATGAGTTCGCAGCGCCCGGCCGCGACCGCGTCCCCGACCAGCTGGCCCGCCAGCTCGGAAATGAACGCTTCGTTGGCCCGCAGCTTCGAAGGCGTGAACAGGCGGCTGAGGATCGAGCGAGAGAACGTGTGCTGCTCGCCGTCGTAGGCCACCAGCAGGTCGCCGCCCACGAAGCCGCCGCGATGGGCCTCGATCAGGGGCGAGAGGTCGTCGCCCCCGGCCTCGAACGGCAAGGGCGCGGCAGGCCCCTGCGGCGCAATGACCGACGAATAGTCATCCGTGTTCTTCAGAACTTCCAGCGCCTCTTCGAACCCCGTGACCAGCACGATGTCGCGGCCGGGAAGGCGGTAGACGGGGCCACGCTCGCGCGCCGCTTCGAAGTAGGCGTAGGGATCGAGGAGAATATCGTGGTCGGTGAAGTAATCACGTTCGGCGAGCTGAGTCATGGATAACTCTCCCGTTGTTCAGGTGGATCCTGGCGTCCCGGCCGGGTGAACCGGCCCCTGCGCGATGCAGCCGGACGGCGGTTCGGAAGGAAAAAGAAGGGCGGCGCAGTCTGGAGGTAGAGTCATGAAAACGCGCCGCCCTCCACCGGACTAGAAGCTGTACCGGAGACGCGCGCCGTACGTTTGCGGCTCGCCCAGGTTCGCCACCTCGAACCCGGCCACTGCGAACAGGCCCGGGGTGAAGGTGTAGTAACGCTCCTTCGTCACGTTGGTCATGAAGAGCGACAAGTCGACCGGCGACCCGGCGATCCGGCGCCAATCGAAATTCAGGTTGAGCAGGTCGATGGGGGCAAGCACCCCGATGTCCCGCCCGCCGTTGGCGGCGATGCTGGCGGCATCGCGCGCGGCGTAATTGACCCGCTGCTTGCCGGTGTGGCTGTACGTCGCGCCCACCGAAACAGCACCCATGCCCTCGCCCAGTGGCAGCATGTAGTTCGCCGCCAGGACCACCTTGTGCTTGGGCGCCAAGGCCAGCTGGTCCCCGGGCAGCACGGTGGAGGAGACGATGTAGGGGTCTGTCGGGGGCAACTGCGGAAGATCGACCGACTTGATCCTGGTATTGAGGTAGGCGTAGCTCGCGTTGAGCGACAAGCCGTCGAACGGATTGAGACCCGCTTCCACTTCCACGCCATAGATGCGCGAGCGGCCCGCGTTCACCGGGCCTGCCGTGGCGGATACGCCGCCGTTGACAGCGGGATTGTCCGCGAAGCCGACCTGAAGCTGCTGATCGGAGAAATCGTTGTAGAACGCAGCGACGTTGAAGTTGCCTCTCACCGGGCCGCGGAAGCTGGACTTCAGGCCGATCTCGTAAGCGTCGACTTTCTCGGGACGGAATACCGAGAAGGCGACCGGCGCGTCCGACTTGATGCCGCCCGTGCGGTAGCCGCGCGCGTACTTGGCGTAGAGCAGCAGGTCTTCCACCGGCTTGAAATCCAGCCCGACCAGCCAGGTCGGCGCCGAGGATTTCTGCGAGAGCTGCAGCGCGCAATCGGGAAGGCTGGTGTTACCCCGCGTGCAACTGGCGGTCGGCGGTCCGACCGGCACCGGGAAAGTGGGGAACAGGTAGCTGATCTGCGCGGTGTCGCTCTGCTGCCGGTCCCAAGTATAGCGGATGCCTGCGGTCAGCTTGAGCTGATCGGTCAGCGCATAATTGGCCTGCGCATATGTGCCGATGCTGCGCGTGGTAAGGCGGCCTACGGTGTAGTTGACGCTGCCGGCCTGGATCGGCGGAATGATCCCCGCCACCACCAGCGGCGTCACGTTCGGATTGAGGTTCGCCAGGAAGCCGAGAATATCCGTGCACTGCAACTGCGCGATATCCGTGCAGTTGATCGTGTTGGGAGACTGCGATCCGGTCAGGCTCAGCGGCGCCGATCGCTCGTAGTAGACCCCGGCCTGCCAGGTAAGCCGCCCATCGCCCGAATTGCCCTGCAACTGGAATTCTTCAGTGAAGGTCGATTGATTGCTGAGCCCCTTTGCATTGGGCGCCGGGATCACGGTTGCGAAGTTGAACGGCACGCTGGGCAGGAAGCCGGGGATTGCCGGGGTGGAGAACTGGGTGCCGAACAGCGCGGAGCGCAGCGTCTGCTTCAACTGGGCATAGCTGGCGATGTTCTTGACCGTCAGGTGGTCCGATGCCTGCCATGTGGTCGTATTGATGACCTGCCAGGTCTCGGTCTTGGACTTGGCTCCCTCCACATCGCTTCGCGCCGTATAGAAGCCCTCGGCCTTGGCCTCGGCATCCGCAAGCTGGGCGCAGGCGAAATCGCCAAGCGCAACGCCGGGATTGCAGGCGATCAGTTTCTGGAGCGGGCCGCTCGTGTCCGACTTGGTGTAGGAGGCGATCATGTAGTTTTCGAGGTTCGGCGTCAGGTCTGCCACGATGCTGGCGCGGGCCGCCAGATAATCGATGTCGTTAAAGCGGGATGGCCCGATGCCGCTGGTGTTGCGCAGCCAGCCGTCCCGCTTCTGCCGGTCCACGCCCAGCCTCACCCGGAAGGTTTCCGCCACGGGGATGTTGACCACGGCCTGCAAACGCCGCTGGTCGTAATTGCCCAGAGTGCCCTCGACATAGCCCTCGAAAGCGGAAGTGGGCTTTTGCGGCACGAGCAGCACTGCACCGCCGGTGGTGTTGCGGCCGAAGAGCGTTCCCTGCGGCCCTTTCAGCACCTGCACGTTCTGCAGATCGAAGAAGCTGCCCGGCCCCGCGCCGTCCCCCGATGGAATGCTGGGACTGCCGCCGCGCGGCGCCACCACATCCGCGAAATAGTTGCCCACGGACGGCGCGGTGCCGATATCCTGAACGAAGCCGCGAATGGCGAAGGTGGAATTCTCGCTGCCGAAACTGGTATTCGCTGACAGGGAGGGCGTGAGTTTGGCCAGGTCCTCCGCATTGACGATGTTGGCCCGGGAGATCTCCTGCTGATTGAAAACGGTGATCGAGATGGGAACGTCCTGCAAACGCTCCTCCACCCGGCGGGCGGTGACGATGATATCTGCATTCGCGGTGGAGACGTTCCGGCCCGCGGCCTCCTGAGCGCCGGCGTTCGGTGCCAGCACCGAGGCGAGCGAAGTGGAAGCTATCAATGCGAAATAGCGCTTCTTTGTCATCAGTGATCCCATCCCGTTTTGTTTTTATCGGTGTGCTCACCAGTCTTGGCCGGTCTCGTCCCTTCTGGAATCTGCATTTTCCCGGGCGGCCATGCGCCGCGGATCGTGCCGCTGCGACGTCAATCGAAACGTCCCATCGGAAATTCCCGAAGTTCCCTTTCTCTCCCCACATGAGTCGTCTATGCGACTCATTGTCGCTTTGCGACTACTGGTCGCATAACGAGGTGCGAATGACGTCGTCAACCCGGAAAGACCCACGCCTGGCCCGCACGGACGAGGCGCTGGAACAGGCGCTGCTGACTCTCTTGATTCAAAGTCCGTTCGACCAGATCACGATCGTCGAAATCTGTCGGACAGCCGGAATTCACAAGGCAACATTCTTTCGCCGATACGAAAGCAAAGAAGCACTTCTGGATCAGATCGCGCGGGAGCAAATCGACCGGCTTGTCGCCATGACGTTGCCGGTCGGTCACAATTTAGCCGGTTTTACAGCGCTTTGTCTCTACGTCGAAGAACGCAGCGCATTGTGGACAGCTCTGCTGAACGGGGGCGCGGCGGGCGCGATGCGCGAGGAACTGCTCGCCGTGTCCCGCGCGCTGGTCAGCAAGGGCGGGCTGAGCGAAACCCGGCTGCCTGCCGATCTGGCGGCGGTCTGCACGGTGACATTGATCGTGGAGACGATTTCGTGGTGGCTTCACCAGCCCGAAGCCGAACGCCTCAGCCCCGCCACGCTTGCCGAGATGCTTCTGGACATGGTGGCGGCGCTTTCCCAACCCCGCAAATGAGCGGGAGTTGGCAGACTGGCGGGAGGATCCTCGGGGATCGCCTTCTCCGGCATGCTCTGACACATTATGCCGTGCCTTTCGAACTCCCGACCGAATGGAGAGACAGCGATGACGTCAGTGACATCCGGTTCCTGTCAATGCGGCGCGGTCCGGTTCGCCATCCACGGGCCTTTCGAGAACTTCTATCTCTGCCACTGCAGTCGCTGCCGAAAGGACACGGGATCAGCGCATGCGTCGAACCTGTTTTCGTCAAAGGCAGCAATAGTGTGGCATGGCGGAAGCGATCGGATCGTGCACTATCGCATTCCCGGGACGCGCCATGCCAGGAGCTTCTGCGCGATCTGCGGATCCGGCCTGCCGAACGTCCAGATGGACGGCGCCTTGCTCGTAGTGCCCGCGGGGTGCCTCGATGACGAAGTCGTCATCTCCCCGGATGCCCATATCTGCCTCTCCAGCCGGGCAAGCTGGGAGGACCGGACGGCCGATGTTCCCAGGCTGGCCGGCCTGCCGGAGTAGCCGCCACCCTCGCCTCTCTGCACGAACCGGGATGATGGCTCGGGAATGTCGCCGATGCTGTTACGGGGGGCGCCCAGGACAATCCGGACACCTCCCCGCTGCGCCCAAATCGCGACGCCGATCAAGCCATCGATTTTCGTATTTCTATATCGAAACCAGGTTGTTCCTGACCGCGTATCGAACCAGCTGGGATACCGAAACGAAGTTCAGCTTGTTCATCGCAGCTGCGCGGTGGGTTTCGACGGTCTTCGCGCTCACACCCAGGATATGGGCGACTTGCTTGTTCATCTGCCCTTCGGCGACGAGCTGGACCACCTGCCGCTCGCGGCAGGTCAGTGTCTGCTGCCGGAGATTTACAGGCTGGAAGAGCTTTTCCGCCACGAATTCGGACATGGATGAGGAAATATAGGCCTTCCCGAGCTGAACGTTGCGGGCCGCGGCAACGAGTTGATCGAAGCTGTCGGTCTTGAGCACGATCGCGCGGACGCCGGCGCTGATATAGTCCATCACCAGATCGTCCGTGATGAACGATGTAAACAATATGATGTTCAGCGCCGGCAATCTCTCCCGCAGGCATCGCGAGAGATCGATGCCGTTGAGCGAGGGCAGGGTGTGATCAAGGATCACCAGATCGGGCTGAACCGTTGCCGCCAAATTCAGGGCTTCCCGGCCGTCCGCTGCATCGGCGACAACCTTCCATTGCTCCTTGCGTTCAAGCAGAGTCTTCACGCCTAAACGAAAAACTTCCTGCTGATCGACGACCATCACGCTCGATAGCTTCGTCGCCATAATCCACCTCGTCATATCGCGATTTGCAAAACTAGGGATGATTATTGGCGACCCCGATTCTCTAGGGATATTACCTAGGAGAGTGGAGTAAGGTTTCTCTATCCGGAAAAACCCCGATAGTCGGTTGTCTTTGATGTACAAGGTAAAGATTGCAGGCAAAGGACGAATTTAGAGAAAAATGGTTATCGGCATCGAAACCGATGAGCCGCCTCCCTGTCCTCGCCCCACTGCGTGACCGCGAAGTTCCGCGAAGATCAGGGCCAGGCCCCGGATACCGCCGGAATTTGCATGGGTCTTCCCGGATACAATGCCGAACCGTTCCCAATAGGCTGGCGTTTTCCAATGGAGCGCAGGCATGTCAGAAAACAATGTCGCGTCGCGCAAGGCTCTCGGCGAGACGGCCGCGGCCTATTCGCCGAAGGAGATCGCCCGGCGAACCGTCTATCGCCGCGCGGTCGAGGCGGTCATCTGGGGCATGCCCGCGGTGAATTTCGACCTGATGCTCCAGGCCTTCATCGCGGCAGGCGGCGCGGCGAACAAGGTGGCCTATTGGTCCAGACTGCTCGATGACAAAAACCAGACCCTGACGCCGAACCCCGACACGATCTACCTCAACCCCTTCTACGACACGCGGGATGGGCCGATGGTGCTGGAAATTCCGCCGGCGGAAGGCGGTTCGATCACCGGCAGCGTGGACGATTGCTGGCAGAATGCGATCGAGGATGTCGGCCCGGCGGGGTTCGACAAGGGCGAGGGCGGCCAATACCTGATCCTGCCGCCGGATCATGAAGGCACCGTGCCCGAAGGCTATATCGCGCTCCGTTCGGATACCTATCAGGGCTTCGCCATACTTCGCTCTAACGTCAAGAGCAGCGGCGAGGCGGATGTCGCCGGGGCCGTTGCCTATGGGCGGCGCATCCGCTTCTATCCGCTGGCAGACGCAGGAAACCCGCCGGAGACCCGGTTCGTCGACCTGGCGGGCATCCCCTTCGATGCCACGATCCCCTATGACGCCCGGTTCTTCCATTCGCTTGCCCGCATAGTGGATCGGGAACCCTGGCTCACGCGCGACAAGGCGATGATCGATCCGCTCCGCTCGCTGGGCATTGCCAAGGGCGCCGCCTTCGCGCCGGACGCCGACACCGCCGACCTGCTCGACAAAGCCGCCGACGAGGCGCTCGCCTGCCTGGACGGGCTTTACGAGGCCGCGTTCGATCCGCCTTTCTACACCGGCGGGCGATGGTCCCTGCCGGCGCTGAAGGAAGTCGTGGAGGGCATGCCCAGCTTTTTCGCCGATCCCGATTCCTATCCGGTCGACGGCCGGGGCGTGACGTATTCGATGGCCTATTTCAGCGCCAAGCATCTCGGCGCCGGGCAGTTCTATCTCATGGCGATCCGCGACCGGGATGGCGAGCCGCTGGACGGCGAGGCGCATTACACACTGCGAGTACCGGCAGACGCCCCGGTCGATCTCTACTGGTCGGCCACCGCCTACGACCGTGAGACCCATGCGCTCATCCAGGGCGTTCCGCGCGCCAGCCGCGCATCGAGCAGCCACGGCATCGGCAGCAATGCCGACGGATCGGTCACCCTGTTCTTCGGCCCCGAGGCGCTCGCAGGCAAGGAGGCCAACTGGGTCCCCACCCGGCCCGGCCGCGGCTTCGAAGTGCTGTTCCGTGTCTATGGCCCGCAAAAGCGGTTCTTCGAAAAGACTTGGGTGCTGCCCGACATCGAAAAGGTATCCGGACGATGAGCAAGATGCCGGACGGCTACACCGCCACGGAAACCCGCATCGGCGCGCTCTCGCTCGACCGCCAGGGATTGCCGGACCAGGCGGCGATCGACACGCTCTATGCCCAGCGCGATTTCCAGCGCGCCTGCCAATGCTATCTCTGGGCGCTGCCGATCGTCAGCTATGCCCAGTGGCAGAACCAGCATGAGACCGTGTTCGGCGCGAGGGACGGCGATGTCGTCCAATATGTCTCGGT
>Ga0160437_1001461_pt1 | contig 10694 bp, 9 predicted proteins | sample HID1975I_E0MG_FD_108227 | JGI IMG/M metagenome (GOLD analysis project Ga0160437, IMG submission 108227) | Enriched soil microbial communities from UW Madison campus, WI, USA - HID1975I_E0 MG | ecosystem: Environmental > Terrestrial > Soil > Unclassified | place: USA: Madison, Wisconsin... | reverse complement strand
TGGATACCCGCATGCATGTGATGATCAAGGACCGCCCGGACGGCCGCACTATCTGGGAAGGCCGCGCGGCCTTCACTGTCGGCTCCAAGTCTCCCGTGGCGCAAACCTCGCTGGGCGCTGCAAAAATGGCCGAAGCGTTGTTCAAGGGGTTTCCGGGCAAGTCGGGTGAAACTATCCTGGTGAAATGACCAGCATCCAGATCTCCTCCGCATTCGATTCCGGCAACATCGAAGTCCTTTCCATCGACGGCACCACCGCGCGACTCAAGATCCGCCCGGATCACGAATCGGACTTCCTCCAGTGGTTCCACTTCCGCGTCAGCGCCGCCCCCGGCCAGAGCATCGCGGGCGAGGAACTGACGCTGAAGATCACCGGCCTCAACGCCTCGGCCTATCCGCTGGGCTGGCCCGGATACCGCGCCTGCGCCTCGGAAGACCGCCAGTTCTGGGGCCGCGCCGAAACCACCTGGGACGGCGGCAAGGACGGCGGAACCCTCACCATCCGCCACACGCCTGACAGCGAACTGGCCTGGTTCGCCTATTTCGCGCCCTATTCGATGGAGCGCCATCACGACCTCGTCGCCTCGCTCGCAGGGCTTGAGGAAGTGGATTACCGCCTGCTCGGCACCACGCTGGACGGCCGCCCGCTCGATTGCCTCTCCATGGGCGACGGACTCAAGCAGGTCTGGCTCTATGCCCGCCAGCATCCCGGCGAATCGATGGCCGAATGGTGGATGGAAGGCGCTTTGGAAGTGCTGGCCGATCCGGCCGATTCGGTCGGGCGCGAACTGCGCAAGCGGTGCCGCTTCCACGTCGTGCCCAACATGAACCCGGATGGTTCGGCGCGCGGCCACTTGCGCACCAATGCGGCGGGCGTGAACCTCAACCGCGAATGGGCCGAGCCCAGCGCCGAGAGATCTCCCGAAGTGCTCGCGATCCTGGCCGCCATGGACGAAACCGGCGTGGACTTCGCCATGGACATCCACGGTGACGAAGCCATCCCCGCCGTCTTCCTGGCCGGTTTCGAGGGCATCCCCTCGCTCAAGGCCGAGCAGAAGCAGGGTTACGACCGCTACGCGACGATCCTGGAACGCCGCACGCCGGACTTCCAGACCCGCCTCGGCTACTCCACCGCCCAGCCGGGCAAGGGCAACCTGACGATGTCCACCAATCAGGTCGCCGAGCGCTTCGGCGCCGTGTCCATGACGCTGGAAATGCCGTTCAAGGACCATGACGAAGCCGCCGACCCGCGCCAGGGCTGGAGCCCGGAACGCTCGGCCCAGCTTGGCAAGGACTGCATGGGCGCGCTGCTGGAATGGCTGGTCGAGCAGGACGGCAAGTAAGAACGGCCGCGCCGGCTTGGGACGCCTGAAGGTTCGGCATCCCAAGCCCGCCGCGGTGAAAGGAACTACCCTTTCACCGGATCAGATCCCGGCCCACTGCCGCAAGGCCTGCCTGACGGCGAGGTTCTCGTCGTAGCTCCAGGACGGTGAGACGGCGGCCGCCGGCACTTCGCCGAGCACGCTCTGCAGCATCATCCAGCCCGAGGCCCAGTCGCCGCGCGTGTCGTCGCAAACGGGGAACGAATCCCAGTCCTTGGCCAGCCGGATCATCGAGCGTTGCTGCGCCATCGACGCATCCAGATCGCCGACCATGAACGAAGTGAAGGGCAGCGCCTGGCGCGGACAGGCGCCGAAGCGCGAAAGGCGGCGGTCAGCGCCCGGCAGGTCCATGTTCGGCGGATTGACGACGATCGCGCCGAGCACCGGGTTTTCCGCGCCCAGTCCCTCGAACTCCACCCACCAGGCAAGCGCGAGGGCGGCGATGTCGTCAGTGACGATCACCACCGGCCGGTCGGCACGGCGAACCGCGAGGTTGAGCTTGTTGACCCAGGTATTGCGGTGCGGCTCGTCCCAGAGGCCCAGCTCCAGCACCCGGCAATGCTCGCTCCAGCGCGCCCAGCGGCTCATCCAGTGCCCTTCGGCAAGGGGCGCGCCGGGCACCAGGAGAATCAGCGGCACATGGTCTTGCGCACGGGGATAACGGTAGTGTGTCATGGGGTGCTCCAACGCTGTTGGGGATACCGCCGGTCGACTCTGTCTACGTCCCGACTAGACGCACCATAACTCAACTGATTTGGTTGACAATAGGATTCCGACAAAGCGATGCGCTGCCGCGCCGCTCCGAAAGGGCCGCGCGGCGGTGTGAGCATCGCCAAAGGGGGGAAACCCCTTGTCCTACAGGAGGTTGGCAGGTCCGAAAGCGTGAGGGAGCAGCGCGGACAGCGTCGTTTCCAGCACACCTTCCGCGCCGTCGCACCAGACCACCGGGTCGGTGCCGCCGACTTGCGCGATCTCGTTGAGGATCTGGCGGCAGCGCCCGCAGGGGGTGACGGTATCGCCCTGCCCCGCCGCGCCCGGAGCGCCGCCGGTCACGGCCACGGCTTCCAGCTTTCCGGGCTGCCCGGACGACAGGATCGCGGAAACCGCAACCGTTTCCGCGCAGAGCGACAGGCCGTAGCTGGCGTTCTCGACATTGGCCCCGGTCACTACCGAGCCGTCCGCCATGAGCAGCGCGGCGCCGACATGGAACTTCGAATAGGGCGCATAGGCGCGCGACGCGGCCTCGCGCGCGGCCACGAGCAGGGCGTCGCGCTGTTGAGTGGTGAAAGTCATGGCTGCACCACTACCCAGCGCAGCCCCCCTTGCGCAATCTCGCTCGCGAGCGAGCCGTTCGCCGTCCACAGGGACCACGGCCGGCCGCCATAGTCGGGCAGCATGCGATCGCGCACCAGCCAGAGGTTGCGATCCAGTTTGGCCGCGATGCGGTAGCGGTCCTCGAAAGCCTTACTGACCTTGAGAATCACCGGCTTGCCTGCGTGCGTCTCGATCTGGTTGATGAAAGTCATCAACTCGCTTTCGACCTTGGCGTCGGACACGTTGGTGGGGCAGCCGTCCGCCAGGATGTCGAGGTCGATGGCCGGCGGCAGCAATGCCGAATCGCGCGGCACGGTGGTGACGAAATTGGCGGACTGCATTTCCGCCGGCTGGCAGGGGTCGTAGCGGTGGACGGCCCCCACTTGCAGCCCCGCCGCCTTGGCCGCCACGAAATTGGCGACGAAGCGCGGATCGCGCGCAAAGGCACTGACGCTGGCGCTGGCATCGATATAGGCGAAGTCCACACCGACCGCCTTGAGCGACTTCCAGTTCACTTCGCCGTCGGCGGCGCCGATTTCCACGCCCTGCATGGGATAGATCGAACGGTCGGGCGTCCAGTGGCGCAGATGCCACCAGCCCCAGCCCCCGGCGACAAGCGCCAGCAGCAACAGCACCGCGGCGATACGCCACAGGATGCGCGCGCGCGCCTTGGCGGCCGAACCCTTCCTCGTCATCGTGAAGCCCCCTTCAGCCGCGAATATGCAGGACGCAGATCAGCGTGAAAAGCCTGCGCGCGGTGGGGTGATCGGTGGCGACTTTGCCGTCCAGCCTTTCGAGCAGGAGTTCGGCGGCCGAATCGTGGATGCCGCGCCGAGCCATGTCGATCGTCTCGATTTCCTGAGCGGAAGCCTTGCGAATCGCCTGGTAGTAGCTTTCGCAAACGGCGAAATATTCGCGCACGGGCCGGCGGAAACGGGCCAGCCCCAGCATCATGGTCTCCAGCGGATTGCCGGATTCGTCTCCCAGTTCCAGCGAGAGGCGACCGTCGCGAACGGAGAGGCGCAGCCGGTAAGGCCCCTCGTGCCCCGCCTCGAAGGCGCGGACCGGCTTGAAGACGTTGTCTTCGATGAGGTCGAAAATGGCAATGCGCCGCTCCTGCTCGATATCGGCGTTGCGCCACAGGATGGTCGCGTCGTCCAGCTCGATATGGGAGATGCGCGGATCGGACATGTTCCCTTGCCCTTTACGCGTTCGCAGCATGGGGTCGCAAGGGGCGTTGTTGCGTGGCCCTTTTTGTCCGACCGCACGGTCAGGCAAAAACAGGCGCCCGCCCGATTCGAGCGGCACCGGATGTCGAAGGCGCCCCCGGGGGAGATGTCATCCCGGCCCAAAACCGCTCCTCAACACCCTGTGGATTAATATCACTCTTCTGCTCGCTTGCTGCCGGGGGGCGAGATGGGGCATTGTCCGCCCCCTCATGTCACAACAAGCCGCCATTGCCCTCGCACCCGAGGCCGAAGCCCGCAGTCTGCCCGCCAACGTCGAGGCCGAGGCCGCATTCCTGGGCGCCGTCCTGATCGACAACCGGGTGATCGAGGAACTGCAGACGCAGCTCACCCCGATGCACTTCTACGAACCGGTCCATGCCCGGATCTACGAGCGCATCCTGCAACTGCTCGATCGCAAGGCGGTGGTGACGCCGGTTACCCTGCGCCCCTATTTCGAATCGGACGAAGCGCTGAAGGCGCTGGGCGGCGTGTCCTACCTCGCCCGCCTCACGGCCGACGGACAGGGCCTGCTGGCCCCGCGCGAGCTGGCAGACCAGATCTACGACCTCGCCCTGCTGCGCGAACTGATCTCGGTGGGCCGCAATCTCGTGGCCGAGGCGATGGACACCTCCGAATCGGTCGAACCGATGGAGCAGGTGGAACGCGCGGAAGCCGCACTGTACAAAGTGGCCGAAGGCGCTTCGACCGCGAACGAGGCCAAGAGCTTTGCCGCCGCCACCCGCACCGCCATCGGCGCCATCGAGAAGGCGTTCAATTCGGGCGGCCATATCTCGGGCAAGACCACCGGCCTCAACTCGGTCAACGGCAAGATCGGCGGCCTGCACGATTCCGACCTTATCATCCTTGCCGGTCGTCCCGGCATGGGCAAGACCTCGCTCGTCACCAACATCGCCTTCAACGCCTCCGACCGGCTGCAGCGCGACCTGGCCGACGGCATTCCGGCCGAGAAATCGGTCGGCGCGGCAACGGCCTTCTTCAGCCTGGAAATGAGCGCCGACCAGCTGGCCACGCGTATCCTGGCCGAACAGTCGGGCATCAGCTCCGAAGCGCTGCGCATGGGCAAGATCAGCCGCGAGGACTTCCAGCAGCTGTCCTTCGCCAGCCAGCGCCTGGCCGAACTGCCGCTCTATATCGACGATACGCCCGGCCTCACCATCGCCGGCCTGCGCACCCGCGCGCGCCGCCTGAAGCGCCGCCACAATATCGGCCTGGTGATCATCGACTACCTGCAGCTGCTCCAGGGCTCCGGCCGCGCCAACGACAACCGCGTCAACGAAATCTCGGAAATCTCGCGCGGATTGAAGACTCTGGCCAAGGAACTGCACGTTCCCGTGATCGCGCTGTCGCAGCTTTCTCGTGCGGTGGAATCGCGCGAGGACAAGCGGCCGATGCTTTCCGACCTTCGCGAATCGGGCTCGATTGAGCAGGACGCGGACATGGTCTGGTTCGTCTTCCGCGAGGATTACTACGCCAAGGGCGTCGAACCGCGCGAACCCGGCGATAACGATCCGCCAGACGTCCACGCCAAGTGGAACGAATGGCGCGAGCACATGGAGCGCATCACCGGCCTGTCCGAACTGATCATCGCCAAGCAGCGCCACGGCGCCACCGGCAAGGTGCGCCTGCGCTTCGAAGCGCGGATTACCAAGTTCTCCGATCTGGCCGACGACGACATGCGCGCGGCGTTCGAAAGCGACTGACCATTCCCACGGGCAAGCCGAAAAGGATACGATGAGCGACCAGAAAGTCCTGCTTCTCGCCGGCGGCAGCGGTTCGATCGGGAGTGCCATCGCCCGCCAGGCCCTGGCCCATGGCTGGAAGGTCGCTCTTCATGGACGCACCCAGGAAAAAGTGACGGCGCTCGTCACCGGGCTTTCCTACCTCGGCACCGTGGACGGCTTCATTGCCGATGTCTGGGAAGAGGACGCGGCGGAAACCCTGATCGCCGAGGTGGGCGAGCAATATGGCCGGATCGACGCGGTGATCGATTGCGTCTCCACCGGGCCGCTCGGCATAACCGGACTGCTGCCCGAGACCGCGCCCGAGACCTTCGGCGATTTCCTCAATGTCTCCGTCGGCTGGGTCGAGCGGCTCGCGCTCGCCAGCTACGGTTTTCTGGGGACGCAGGGCGGCACGTTCATCGCCCTCGTCTCCGACGCGGGAATCTACGCGGCGGCGCGCCAGAGCCTGATCGGCGCAGCCCGGGCCGGGACCATCGGCTTCGTGCGCAATTTCGCCGTCGAAGCCGCGCGTGACGGCATCCGCGCCCACGCCCTGTCCACCAGCTTCGTCGAGGGCAGCGAAAGCGCCATCCGCATGGGATCGGAGCGGATGGCCCGCGCCGCCCGCCGTGCCGGCCTGGGGCTGCCGACCGCGGACGACATCGCGCCGCTGGCCCTGTTCCTCTGTTCCGACGGGGCCGCGAAGATCACCGGGCAAGTCATCAGCGTGAACGGCGGCCTGAACGCCTGAGAATTCGCGACCCGCGAATTCGGGGTGCGGGCCGGTGCCGTCTCAAGAAATGCCCGCATGGGCATTTTTCAACGATCGCGCGCGCGTCTCATCCGGCCAACGCATGCCGAAACCGTGCAAGGCGCTGCACGGCCTCGTCCAGCACTTCCGCCGGCTTGGTGAAGCAGAAGCGGACCAAATGGCCTGGCGCCTGCGCGCCCTGGTAGAGCGCGGAAACCGGCACGGTCGCCACCCCGGCCTCCACCACCGCCCGCTCGCTGAAAGTCCGGTCCGCAAGGCCGATGCCCGAGGCGGACAAGTCGACATTGAGGAACCAAGTCGCCGCGTTCGGCAGAACGAAGAAGCCCGCCTGCGCCAGCCCCGCCTTCAGCTGCTCCCGGGATTCCGCCCATTGCGCCCGTTGCCCCGCCAGCACGGCATCCGGCAGCGAGAGCCCTCCCGCCACGGCCCATTGCAGCGGCACCGCCGTGGCATAAGTCAGGAACTGGTGCGCGCGCGAAATCGCCGTGCCCAGCGCATCGGCGGCGATCATCCAGCCGATCTTCCAGCCCGTCAGCCCGAAGATCTTGCCTGCCGAGCCGATCTTCACCGTCCGGTCGGCCATGCCGGGGAAGGCCATGAGCGAGCGGTGCGGAACCCCGTCGAAACGCACATCTTCCCAGACCTCGTCGCTGATCGCGATGAGATCGTGCGCGGTGCAGGCCCGCGCGATCGCGGCGAGTTCCTCGTGGCTGGCGACCGTGCCCGCCGGGTTGAGCGGGTCGTTGAACATCAGCGCCCGCGTCCGCGGCGTGATCGCTGCCTCCAGCGCCTCGGCAGGGTAGCGGAATTCCGGCGGCAGCAGCGGGATCGAGACGGGAACGCCGCCCGCCCGGCGCACCAGCGGCGCATAGGCGTCATAAGCGGGCTGGAACAGGATCACCTCGTCCCCCGGCTGCACGAAGGCGAAGATGGCCGCAGCCAGCGCCTCCGTCGCGCCCGAAGTCACGGTGACCTGCTCCGCGGTAACCGGCAGGCCCTGCCGCCGCCCGTAATAGCCGCAGATCGCCTCGCGCAGTTCGATCAGGCCCGCGCCGGGCGGATACTGGTTCGACCGTTCGAACAGGGCGCGGCTTGCCGCCTCCAGCAGGGCGGGCGGGGGCGTCCCGTCCGGAAATCCCTGCCCCAGGTTGATCGCCCCATGTTCGCGCGCGAGCGCCGACATGCGGTCGAACACCGTGCGCTCCATTTCCGCATAGACCGGATGAATGCGGTCGGCTGTCTTCATGCCCGCAGGGGCTCCCCATCTTGTCCGGGCCGTTGCCACGCCAGTGCCCGGCCCTCCGGCGCCTTACCTCCGACAAACCGCCCGCGAGAGCAAGAGCGCTGCACGCCGGAACGAAATCGGCAGGAACCGCGCCGAATGCCCGAGCCGCAGGGAACCAGCGCGCCCACCACGCGTCATTGGCTTGATGAAATCGCCTTCCGCTTGCGCCGGGGAGGACACAGCACGCACACATCCCCGCGCAGCCCGGACGGACACTCGCTGCTCCCGGCGAAGCGAGAGACTTGCCCGACATGAACCGACCAGTGCTGTTCTCCACCCCGTTCATCGAACGGCTGCCCCTGATCCCGGAGCGGCCACTGGTGCGCTACGGCACCACGGTGGCGCTCTGCATCCTGGCGGCCTGGCTGCGGTGGGAACTGGATGCCGCCTTTCCGCCGGGCTATCCTTATCTCACGTTCTTTCCCGCCGTGATCCTGTCCTCGTTCCTGTTCGGCCCCCGGCCGGGGATCATGGCTGCGGTGATCTGCGGGTTCTTTGCCTGGTACTTGTTCATCCCGCCCCGTTTCGGGCTGGCGCTCGATTACAAGTCGCTGGTTTCGCTGGCCTTCTACACCGGCGTGGTGGCGGTGGACATTGCCCTCGTGCATCTGATGCAACGGTTCAACGCGCGCCTTCACCTCGCGCAGGAGGAAGTCCGCCTGCTGGCCGAAGAGCGCGGCGTGCTGGCGGAACGTACCGAGCTGCTGTTCCAGGAGCTTCAGCACCGGGTGGGCAACAACCTGCAGATGATCGGCGCCGTCCTCTCGCTGCAACTGCGCGGGCTGGAGGAACCGACCGCCCGCCGCGCCATCGCCAATGCCGCCGGCCGGCTGCAGGTGATCGGCCGGATCCAGCGCCAGCTCTATCGACCGGACGGCGAACTCGTGCCGCTGGACCGCTTCGTCCACGATCTCTCGGGGCAAGTCATGGATTCGAGCGGCCGGGAAGACATTGCCTGCAAGGTCGCCGTGGAGCCCGGCATCGTACTGCGGCCCGATGCCGCCGTGCCCGTGGCCCTGATTCTCTCCGAAGCCATGGCCAATGCGCTGGAACACGGCCTGGCTGCGCGCGACAGCGGCCTCATTCGCATCGACGTGCGCCGCCAGAGCGAAGGCATCGCCCTCAGCGTGGAAGACGACGGCGCGGGCCTGGCGCCGGACTTCGAGCCCGACCATGCCGAATCGATCGGCCTGCGGATTTCCCGTGTCCTGAGTCGCCAGCTCGAAGCCCGGCTCACGCTGGAAAATCTGCCCTGCGATTCGGGCCGCAGCGGGGCAAAAATGACCCTTCACCTGCCGCCAAGCCGTTTTGCCGAAGCGGAATGATCAGCAATGTCGCATCTCGGAGCCGAAACGATTACACTGACTGGCTCTGCTAACTTGCGATTCAGCCGCCCGACCCTACATTGGCGGGCGAAAGGACGGTTTCTCCCAAGATGAACGACGATCAGCCTAGCGGCAATCCCTGGGTCAAGAGCCTACTCGTATGGGGCGGCATCTTTCTCGCGCTCCTCATGGTGGTATCCATGTTCAACACCCGCAGCGAGAGCGGGCCCATGATCGCCTATTCCGATTTCCGCGCGAAAGTTGCCGAAGGCAGCGTCCAGAGCGTGGAAGTGGGAGAGGACAGCATCGATGGGAAGATGAAGAACGGCGACACGTTCCGCACCGTCCCCGTCCCCGGCGACACCACGCTGACTCCGCTGCTTCAGCAGAGCGGCGTGCAATATGCCGGCAAGACGCCCGAGGAAGGCAGCCTGCTCGTCTACATCCTCGCGCAGACCCTTCCCTTCCTGCTGATCGTCGGCATTGCGTTCTTCGCGCTGCGCCAGGTCCAGAAGGGCGGCGGTTCCGGCGCGATGGGCTTCGGAAAGTCCAAGGCCAAGATGCTGACCGAGCGTTCGGGCCGCGTGACGTTCGACGATGTCGCCGGCATCGACGAAGCGCGGGAGGAACTGGAGGAAATCGTCGAGTTCCTGCGCGATCCCACCCGCTTCTCCAAGCTGGGCGGCCAGATCCCGAAGGGCGCGCTGCTGGTCGGATCGCCGGGTACCGGCAAGACCCTGCTCGCCCGTGCCATCGCCGGTGAGGCGGGCGTGCCGTTCTTCACGATCTCCGGCTCGGACTTCGTCGAGATGTTCGTGGGCGTCGGCGCCAGCCGCGTGCGCGACATGTTCGAACAGGCCAAGAAGAACGCGCCCTGCATCGTCTTCATCGACGAAATCGACGCAGTCGGCCGCCATCGCGGTCACGGCCTCGGCAACTCGAACGACGAACGCGAGCAGACGCTGAACCAGCTGCTGGTCGAAATGGACGGTTTCGAGGCCAACGAGGGCATCATCATCATCGCGGCGACCAACCGCCCCGACGTGCTGGATCCCGCGCTGCTGCGCCCGGGCCGCTTCGACCGTCAGGTCGTGGTGCCGGTGCCGGATATCGAAGGCCGCGAAAAGATCCTGGCCGTGCACATGAAGAAGGTGCCGCTGGCGCCCGACGTCAACCCGCGCGTGATCGCGCGCGGCACGCCGGGCTTCTCGGGTGCCGATCTGGCCAACCTCGTCAACGAAGCCGCCCTGCTCGCCGCGCGCCGCAACAAGCGCCTGGTCGCCATGCAGGAGTTCGAGGACGCCAAGGACAAGGTCATGATGGGCGCGGAACGCCGCTCGATGGTCATGACCGACGACGAGAAGAAGATGACCGCTTATCACGAGGCCGGCCACGCGCTCGTCTCGCTGCATGAACCGGCATCCGACCCGATCCACAAGGCCACGATCATCCCGCGAGGCCGCGCGCTGGGCATGGTCATGCGCCTGCCGGAGCGTGACAGCTACTCGTATCATCGCGACAAGATGCTGGCGAACCTCTCGGTTGCCATGGGCGGCCGCGTGGCGGAAGAGATCATCTTCGGCTACGACAAGGTTTCGTCCGGTGCCTCGTCAGACATCCAGTACGCCACCAGCCTGGCCCGCAAC
>Ga0160437_1001456_pt1 | contig 10714 bp, 6 predicted proteins | sample HID1975I_E0MG_FD_108227 | JGI IMG/M metagenome (GOLD analysis project Ga0160437, IMG submission 108227) | Enriched soil microbial communities from UW Madison campus, WI, USA - HID1975I_E0 MG | ecosystem: Environmental > Terrestrial > Soil > Unclassified | place: USA: Madison, Wisconsin... | reverse complement strand
ATTTCACTTCCGCGTCTTTGTGGATGATCACTTCCACCACCGCGGCGTGCAGCTGGTAGCTGTCGCGAACCGGAGCTGAGCAGCCTTCGATATAGCTGACGTAGCTGCCTTCATCGGCCACCAAAATCGTGCGCTCAAATTGGCCAGTTTTTTCGGCGTTAATGCGGAAATAGGTCGACAGTTCCATCGGGCAACGCACACCTTTCGGCACATAAATAAAGGTGCCGTCGGAGGCGACCGCGGCGTTCAGCGCGGCAAAGAAGTTATCGTTGCCGGGCACCACGGTGCCGAGATATTTCTGCACAAGTTCGGGATAGTCGTGAATAGCCTCGCCGAACGAACAGAAAATAATGCCCTGCTCGCCCAGTTTTTCCCGGTAGGTGGTCGCGACAGAGACGGAGTCAAATATCGCGTCGACCGCTACCTCGCGCCCTTCACGTACCGGCACACCGAGCAGGCTAAACGCATCCTCGACTTCCTGACTCAGGAACGCATTGGCCCCGGTTTGCTGAACCGCACCGGGTTCAGAGGCGCAAGTTTCATCGCAGTTACCGCATGACGGGGCTGAGTAATAGCTGTAATCCTGATAATTCAGCTTGTCATAATGCGCTTTCAGCCAATGCGGCTCTTCCATTTCGAGCCATGCCCGGAACGCGTTCAGGCGGAATTCGAGCATCCACGCCGGCTCGTTACGTTTGGCCGAAATGGCGCGCACCACCTCTTCGCTGATCCCTTTCGCCAGTTCGTCGGTCTGCAGGTGGGTAAAGAACCCTTCTTTATAATTGAGCTGACCACCGGCCCAGGTTTTGACATCGTCAGTTGCTTCAGTATTACGTGACATAATTACTCCGCCTGCACCCCAAAACTTTCACCACAGCCACATTCATGCTGGGCCTTCGGGTTGTGAAACTTAAAGATCTGATTTAAGCCTTCGCGCACATAATCGACTTCCGTGCCGTCGATAAAGGGCATCGCCTGTAATGACACCCACAACTTCGCGCCGTCAGACTCAAACAGCAGATCGTCTGCTTTCGGTTCGGTAACGGTATCCAGTACGTAAGCAAAACCCGCACAGCCGGAGGTTTTGACCCCCAGACGGATCCCCTGCACGTCCTGCTGGATTGCCAGGTCGCACACATGGGCCGCCGCAGCGGGCGTCAGGCTGATTCCGCGCCAGGAAAAATCAGCTGGGTTGAAGGTTTCTGAATGCAATTCCATAGGTCCACCTTATACGTTGAAGCCAACAGGGCATCCCTCTATGTTAGTGATAATGATTATCACTTCAACCCCTTGTCAGCAGGGGCTTTCCGCGGAATGCCTCCAATAGAGGGCTTTTACTAAGCATAGACCCTGTGCGCAGACTGGACAGGGCTATCGGGAAATGTTCAATACATTGAAAAATAAATGCTTTAACTTCAACGGCGGAGAAAAAATGCGGCAATGAAAAGATGTATAGAAAATACCAATTTATGAGATAGGAATTGCTGTGTGCGGCGATAATAAAAAAGCCCCGTGGCGGAGGCTCACGGGGCTTTCAGGAAAAACAGGTTCGTTAGTAAAGCGACGCCTGACCCGCCGGGCGCGTTTTGAAGCGGCGATGCACCCATAAATACTGCTCTGGCGCACGCAGGATCTCTTTTTCGATGACTTTGTTCATATAACTCGCGGCCTTGAACTCGTCTTCAGTCGGGTAATCGGTCAGCGGTTCACTGATGTACAGACTGTAACCCCGGTTATTGGCTTTACGCACCATGGTGATGGTCAGCAGGTCGGAACCTGACAAGCGTTGAAGCACAAACGTACCGTTGGTGGTCGCCGCCTCCGGGACATTAAAGAATGGCGCAAAGGTACTGCCTTTCGGGCCGTAATCCTGATCCGGGGCAAACCAGACCGCTTCCCCGGCTTTCAACGCGCTCACCAGGCCCCGCAGATTACGGCGGTCGATCATCGCTTTATTGGAACGCAGACGGCCTTTAGTTTGCACCCACTCCATCAATTTGCTGTTATGCGGACGGTAAGTTGCCATCATGGGACGGCACAGGCCCATCGTTCTGCCGCCCAGTTCCAGCGACATGAAATGCACGCCGACCACCATAACGCCTTTTTTGTTTTCAAGCGCTTTGGTCAGGTTTTCGTAGCCTTCAACATCAAACCATTTTTTAACCCGGGCATCACTCCAGAACCAGGCCATACCGGTTTCAATTAAACCCATTCCGAGAGAAATAAAATTCTGCTCAATGAGCTTCTCTTTTGCTTCGTCAGTCATATCCGGGAAACAAAGTGTTAGATTTCTTGACGCAATCTTTTCTCTTCTTTTCAAAAATGGGCGCGCGGCGCGGCCGAGAGAAGATCCGATAATATAGAGCAGAGGATAGGGAAGTTGGACGAGCAACCACAGCACACCTAAACCAAACCAGGTTAACCAATTGCGAGGGTGTAGCAGCGATTTGTCGAAGGCTTTTGCCATCGTTAATTCCTGTAAGCATGTGAACCAGTAACGCATAAGGAAAAAACGAAGAAAATCATCAATCTTTAGGCGATACGTTGTGAATTTTCACGTCGATTAAAAGCCAGTTTTAACCGAAACGCCAAAAGTCTCTTTGCAAAAATGAATCCAGAAGAGAGACAACAGTGGCTTCCGTGGAATGCAGGCGAACTGCTGCGATGAGGATGCAACATCTGCCCGGAAAAAGAAAGTGAATTAATCTGAAGCTTCAGTTAACTGCGAAGTAATAAAACGGGACCCTTCTTAGGGTTCAGCCCAATAAACCATCAGCCATTCTCATCATTCAATCCAGGAATGTGGATTAATGAAGCAACTCGCCACAAATAAGGGAGAAAAGCACCGTGATTCGGTGCTTTAATTGCTCTTTGATTGTTCAGTTATTCTAAACCACCGCCGTGGTGAGTCGGGATGTGCAGCACAATTTGCCGTGCTCATCGAAGATCTCTATCTGCCAGACCTGATGACGGCGTCCGGCATGCAGCGCTTTACAGACGCCGCGCACCCTTCCGCTGCGCACGGCGCGAATGTGATTGGCGTTCACTTCAACGCCCACCACCTTTTCATCACCTTCGGTGCAGAGATAGCCCGCCACAGAACCCAGCGTTTCGGCCAGCACCACAGACGCACCGCCGTGCAGCAAACCAAACGGCTGATGCGTGCGACTGTCCACCGGCATGGTGGCTTCCAGGCTGTCGTCAGACAGACCTTCAAAGCGAATATCCAGCAGGCCAACCATGTTGCCCTCGCCCATCGCGTTGAGTGCATCCAGCGTCGCGCTACGTTTCCAGATCATCCTATAATCTCCAGTAAAGCCTGCAACGGATGGCGTACGCCGCTGCCCTCAACGCGCTTCACTTGGCTGCGACAGGAATATCCCGTGGCCAGACAGCGGTTGCGAGGCAGGCGTTGCATCGCCTGCTGCCAGGACAAAGCATAAATGCCCAATGAGTTCGCGTGATTCTTCACTTCATGGCCATAGGTTCCGGCCATGCCGCAGCAGCCCACGCTGACGCTTTCCAGCTTCGCACCAAAGCGAGCGAATATAGACGCCCACTGTTTGGGTGCCATCGGCAGCGCAGTCACTTCGGTACAATGACCGAACAGATACCAGGCCTCACCGCTAACATCACGCAGTTCTGTATTTTCCAGGGCTTTCGGCAACCACTCATGCACCAGTTGAACCTGGAAATCACCACGTTTTTCGCCGAGCGTTTGCTTATATTCGTCGCGATAGCACAGCACCAGCGCCGGATCGACGCCCACCATCGGCATCTCAAGTTGCGCCACACGGTTGAGAAAATCAGCCGTTTTCTGTGCCGTTTTCGCAAAGCGCGCCAGGAAGCCTTTAATGTGCTGCGCTTTACCGTTCGGTGAGAACGGCAGGACGACCGGCTGATAGCCAACGCGTTCCACCAGTCGGACGAAATCTGCCACCACCTGCGCGTCGTAGTAGCTGGTGAACGGATCCTGCACCACCAGCACCATTTTCGCTTTTTGCTCCGAACTCAGTGCCTCGAGCTGTTCAAGGGTCAGATTCGCCGAGCGATGTCCCACCATCTGCTGCTGTAGCGATGGCGTTGACAGCAGCGGCAGGTCAATCATGCCGATGTGCTTCTTTGACAAATTCTTGACCCAAGGCTGGCTGATAAAGAAGTTGAACGTTTTCGGCGCGCGCGCCATAAGTGGCGCATAGCTTTCGACCGTGGCGACCACGTGATCACGCATCGGGCGTAAATAGCGGGTGTGATACAGCTGCAGGAAACGTGAACGGAAATCAGGCACGTCGATTTTGATCGGGCACTGCGTTGAACAGGCTTTGCAGGCCAAGCAGCCGGACATCGCCTCTTTCACTTCGTGCGAGAAATCGTATTCGCCTTTGTTGGCATGCCAACTGTTGCGCGTCCGTTCAATCAGGCCCCGCAGGCTGGCGCGTTTTTCCGGCAGTTCTTTTTCAAGCTTGAGCGGATCAATACCGCGATCGGCCAACAGACGCAGCCATTCGCGCACCAATGTGGCGCGACCTTTTGGCGAATGCATCCGGTCGCTGGTGATTTTCATCGACGGACACATCGGGCTGTTCACATCGAAGTTAAAACACAGACCGTTGCCGTTGCACTCCATCGCCCCGCGCCAGGAAGTGCGCACTGAAATCGGGATTTGCCGGTCGAAGGTGCCGCGCTTGACCGCATCCACCTTCATCATCGGCGCATCCACGCCTTCCGGCGGACAAATTTTTCCTGGGTTAAGACGGTTATTAGGGTCGAACACCGCCTTCACTTTGCGCAGCTCACCGTACAGCGTTTCGCCAAAGAAAGCTGGGCTGTATTCCGCACGGAAACCTTTGCCGTGTTCGCCCCACAGCAGGCCGCCATATTTTGCCGTCAGCGCGACAACATCATCGGAAATCTGTTTCATCAGGATTTCCTGCTGCGGGTCGCACATGTCCAGCGCCGGGCGAACGTGCAGCACGCCCGCATCGACGTGACCAAACATGCCGTAGCTGAGGCCATGCCCGTCGAGCAGCGCGCGGAATTCGACGATGTAATCCGCCAGATGCTCTGGAGGCACGCAGGTATCTTCGGCAAACGGAATCGGTTTGGCTGCGCCTTTGGCATTGCCGAGCAGGCCGACCGCTTTTTTGCGCATCGCGTAAATTCGCTCGATGCCGTCCAGTTCATTGCAAAGCTGCCAGCCGATGACGCCGCCCTCGCCTGCGGCGATAAGCGCATCAAGACGCTGGCACAGGGCGCTCACCTGACCGGCGATCAGCGCTTCATCATCACCAGCAAATTCCACGATATTGAGGCCGAGCATCTCTTTGTCCGGCACGTCGGTAATAAGTTCGTTGACGGAGTGCCAGACGATATCTTCCCGCGCCAGATTCAGCACTTTCGAATCGACGGTCTCCACCGACATCGCACGCGCATCGACCATAAATGGCGCATTGCGCAACGCCGAATCGAAGGAATCATATTTGACGTTCACCAGGCGACGTACTTTCGGCAGGCGCGTGATATCCAGCCGCGCTTCGGTGATGAACGCCAGCGTGCCTTCCGACCCGGTTAACACACGGGTCAGGTCAAACTCAGTCATCTCGTCATTGAAGACATGACGCAGATCGTAACCGGTGAGGAAGCGGTTCAGTTTTGGGAAGCTGTCGATAATCAACTGGCGGTTTTCTTTGCAGCGCTCATACACCGTACGGTAAATGCGCCCGCTGGCCGACTGCTCCTTAGCCAGCGTTTCCGCCAGCAGCACCGGTACCGGCTGCGTATCCAGAATATCGCCGCCCAGCAACACCGCTCGCACGCCCAGCACGTGGTCAGAGGTTTTGCCATACACCATCGACCCTTGTCCGGACGCATCGGTGTTGATCATCCCGCCCAGCGTGGCGCGGTTACTGGTTGACAGTTCAGGCGCAAAAAAATACCCGTAAGGTTTTAGAAACTGATTAAGCTGATCTTTGATAACGCCCGCTTCTACCCGCACCCACCCCTCTTCGGGATTGATTTCAATGATGCGATTCATATAGCGGGACATATCAATGACGATGCCCTGATTCAGCGACTGGCCGTTGGTGCCCGTTCCGCCACCGCGCGGCGTAAAGACCAGCGAGCGGAAACGCTCTTCATCGGCAATGCGTGAAAGCAGCGCGACGTCAGCGGTTGAACGGGGAAAAACCACGGCATCGGGGAGGAGCTGATATATGCTGTTATCGGTCGCCATCGTCAGCCTGTCGGCGTAACGGGTGGCGGTATCGCCGGTAAAACCTTGTTGCTCCAGTGCCTGCAAATAATTCAGCACCAGCTGAACAACGCCGGGTGCCTGAGAAATCTGTGGGATCATGACGCTTGACCCTGCCTGACTAAGTTGTGTTGGACGGTTTTTACCCCAAATAATTCGAGTTGCATCCAGGCGGCAGGAGAGCGTAGCCCGATGAGCTTACACCAGTAAGTGATTCGGGAAAGCGAACGCAGCCAACACTGATGCAGCGAAGTATGTAGGGTATGTTTATCGTTTGCGTGTTGCCTAAACGTTGTATCACATTTTGAATGGATCAGCTTATTGGTTTTCGAGCCGATCATGGAAACGAAATAATTGATATTATTATCAGTAAATGGATTTATCCTCTGCACCTCTTTTAGGGCGTAACTACTAAGGTACAAAACGTATGACAACCCTTTCTCGGCCCCGTGATTTACCGCAAATTCTGCTGTCGGTGCTGTTTTTAACGCTCATGATCGTCGCCTGTTTATGGATAGTACAACCCTTCGTTCTGGGGTTTGCGTGGGCCGCGACAATCGTAATTGCCACCTGGCCAGTCCTGCTAAAACTCCAGCGTTTACTGTTTGGACGCCGCTCACTCGCGGTGCTGGTAATGACGCTGCTGCTGTTTTTACTGTTCGTGATTCCGGTTGCGCTGCTGGTTAACAGTCTGGTCGATGGCAGCGGTCCACTGGTTCATGCCATCACTTCTGGCAATATTTCCCTGCCGGATCTCGGGTGGCTGAATAGCATTCCTCTGGTTGGCAGCAAGCTGTACGCGGGCTGGCACAGCCTGTTGGACATGGGCGGCTCGGCGATTATGGCGAAAGTTCGCCCCTACATCGGCACCACCACCACCTGGTTTGTCGGCCAGGCGGCGCATATTGGTCGCTTTATGATGCACTGCGGTTTGATGCTGTTGTTCAGTGCGCTGCTCTACTGGCAGGGTGAAAAAGTGGCGTTTGGCGTGCGGTACTTTGCCACCCGTCTGGCGGCTAAACGTGGCGATGCTGCGGTGCTGCTGGCAGGACAAGCGATTCGCGCGGTGGCGCTTGGCGTGGTCGTCACCGCACTGGTGCAGGCGGTTCTGGGCGGTATTGGTCTGGCGATTTCCGGCGTGCCTTACGCGACGCTGCTGACTGTGGTGATGATTTTCTCCTGTCTGGTTCAGCTCGGTCCGTTGGTGGTGCTTATCCCGTCCATCATCTGGCTGTACTGGAGCGGCGACACCACTTGGGGCACGGTGCTACTGGTGTGGAGCTGCGTGGTTGGCACCATGGATAACTTCATCCGTCCGATGCTGATTCGCATGGGCGCCGACCTACCGATGGTGCTGATTCTCACCGGCGTTATCGGCGGCCTGATTGCGTTTGGCATGATTGGCCTGTTCATCGGCCCAGTGCTGCTGGCAGTATCCTGGCGTCTGTTTGATGCCTGGGTGCGCGAAGTGCCCCCCCCGTCTGACGATGCTGAAGAAGTGCTTGAGGAACTCGAGTCTCTGGAAGCGAACCACGACAAGCTCGGCAACTGATAAAACATGGCCCGGACGCACCCATGCGTCGGGCCTAATACTTAAGCACTACTTATCGTTATTCCCCCGTCGCACCGCTATTCTGCTCAGAATCACTGCTAATGCCCATTCAGGGCTCTCAAATCCTTTACCTTTTTTTAACGATTAAGACCAATCTGATCGACGCAAAAATTCTGCATGCCTACTATTAGCTCACGGTTATAAATCAACACCTTGATTTATAAGCATGGAAATCCCCTGAGTGAAACAACGAATTGCTGTGTGTAGTCTTTGCCCATCTCCCACGATGGGCTTTTTTTTATCCTTTAATTCACTTCACAACGGCTCAGCATCCGCCAGTTTTTCGCCAATTCGCGCGTGGCTCCGCTGACATTTGCGATCACCGAGCCATGAATTTCTGCCGAGGACGACCCCGCCATTAGCGTAAATTCACCCGGTTCGACAATGCGTTTTCCGCTACGGTCGGTAAAGTTCAGCATATCGACAGGCACGTAGAAAGTCAGCGTCGCCGCCTGGTTCGGCGCCAGCTCCACGCGCTGGAACGCTTTGAGCTCTTTCACCGGACGCACCATCGACGCCACGTTATCGCGCACATACAGTTGCACCACTTCGCTGCCGCGACGTTCGCCGATGTTGGTCAGCGTGACCTGCACGGCAATTTCGCCCTCGATAGCCACTTCAGGCGTGATAAGCGTCAACGCGCTCCACTGGAACTGCGTCCAGCTTTTACCGTAGCCAAACGGATAGCGGCTGCCGAAATGGAAGGCGAACGGCGTGCCACCGCTTTTCAGTTTGTGATTGTAGTAATACGGCATTGCACCGGCGCTTTTCGGCACGCTGACCGCCAGCCGCCCTTGCGGTTCGGCGCGTCCGGTCAGGACATCGGCAATGGCCCAGCCGCCTTCCTGCCCTGGAGCCCAGGCCATCATCAGCGCCGCCACCTTATCTTCCAGTCCTTGCAAGGTATACGGCCGCCCACCGGTCATCACGACCACCACCGGTTTGCCGGTGGCCACCAATGCTTCGAGAAGCTGTTGTTGAACGCCGGGCAGATTGAGTGAATCGGTATCGGAACCTTCGCCGACGGTCCCGCTCTGGAACAGTCCGGCTAAATCACCCACGCAGGCCACAACCACGTCGCTTTCTTCCGCCACACGCACCGCGTCCGCAATGAGTGAGGTATCCATAGACACCGGTGACTGCTGGACAGGTTTTCCGCTGCTGTCGCCCGGGAATACCGGCGCGCCCGCCATGCGTTTTTCGATAATGTGGCAGCCCCTGGCGTAGCGAACATGCTGTTCACCGAGCGTCTGGCGCAGCGCGTCCAGCGGGGTCGTCACCTGCGACGTTTGCTCCAGCATGTCGCTGATGATCAAATGCACCGGGAAGCTGTAGCCGCTGAGCAGCGCCAGCGGATCGTCCGCTGTCGGGCCAACGACTGCCACCTGTGGTTTCCCGGTGAAAGGCAGCACGCCGTTGTTTTCCAACAGTGTCAGTGAGCGCGTGGCCACATCTCGCGCCGCCTGCCGCGTTTGCGCACGTTGCAGTTCCACCGCGTTTTCATCGGCGTACGGATGTTCAAACAGTCCGAGGCGAAATTTCTCGGTCAGCGTTCGAGCGACAATCTCATCGACTTTGCCCATCGATATCAGCCCGCGCTCCACGGCCTCAGCCAAGTGTCGTGCACAGTCATCTTTTGGCAGCTCGACGTCCAGCCCGGCATTGAACGCCAGTGCCGCGGATTCAGCCGCGTCATGAGACACGCCGTGATGCTGATGCAGCAGACTGATCCCGCCGTAATCGGCAACGATAATGCCGTCGAACCCCCACTGCTCACGCAAGATTTTGGTCATCAGGAAAGCGTCGCTGTGGCCCGGCTGATTATCAATGTCGTGATAGGCGGGCATCACCGATCCGGCGTTGGCGAGTTTGACCGCCATTTCAAACGGCAGCAGGAAGGTGTCGTTGAGTTCACAAAAGCCCAGATGCACCGGGGCATGGTTGCGTGCGCCTTCGCTGAACGAATGCCCGACGTAATGTTTTAGCGTCGCCAGCAGGTCGCGTTTTTCGCCCTGTAAACCGTCGACGTAGGCGCAGGCCATGACGCCGACCAGCCACGGGTCTTCGCCAAAGGTTTCTTCGGTCCGGCCCCAGCGCACATCGCGCGATACATCCAGTACCGGGGCTAACCCCTGATGGCAGCCCGTCGCACGGGCCTCATCGCCAATACAGGCGGCAGCGTGGCGTATGAGCTGTGGGTCCCAGGTCGAACCGTAGTTCAGCGGAGACGGAAACAGCGTCGCATCTTTGCACAGCAGACCGACCAGGCACTCTTCATGGAACAGCGCGGGGATCCCGAGCCGCGTTTCTTCCACCAGCATTTTTTGCAGACGATTTGCGGCACGTACCCCGGTTCGGGCATCGACAATGTGGGTGCCCAGCGGTCGGGTGATTTGCCCGACGCCGAGCGTCAGACGCTCATGCAACGAAGCCTGCGCGGATACGCCGGCAAATTCATCACTCATGTCGCTGCGTTCGCGGTGGTCGCCGGTTTCACTCAGCACCAGCCAATAGGCGTGCATCTGGGCAAACTTCTCTTCTGGCGTCATTCGCGCCAGCAAATCAGCAACGCGTTCAGCGACTGGACGCTGCGCATCCTTATACAGTGCGGTCATCAACTTCCCCTCCGTTAAGGTGTATCTGGTTGAGACGCAGTATTCAGAACCAAACGAAGGGCGACAATTGTCGAAATTAACAGCGAAGTTATGATTTTTCGTTTTGTTTCAATTCTGTGAAGGCGCTCGACAAACCGCGCCGCGCATAAAAAAACCCCGACAGCGCAGGCTGCCGGGGCTTTGATAGAACAATTATTTACGCAATTCGGCGAGGCTCAGCCAGGTCTGCACCACGGT
>Ga0160437_1001455_pt1 | contig 10716 bp, 7 predicted proteins | sample HID1975I_E0MG_FD_108227 | JGI IMG/M metagenome (GOLD analysis project Ga0160437, IMG submission 108227) | Enriched soil microbial communities from UW Madison campus, WI, USA - HID1975I_E0 MG | ecosystem: Environmental > Terrestrial > Soil > Unclassified | place: USA: Madison, Wisconsin... | reverse complement strand
GACGGAAGGTCGACGCCTAGGGTTATCCCGATTGTTGCCGTGGGCGCGTCGTCGTCGTCGCCCGCGTGGTGGCCGCAAGCCTCAAGGGGTGCAAATCCCGCTGGTCAACGGTATCAAGCACCGCCCCCCCGACATCGCGCTGCGCGCCGCATTTGGCCATTGGGAAGGCGATCTCGTTGCTTTCCGCCAGATCTACGGCAAAGCCAACCTCACCTCCCTGGCCGAGCGAACGAGCCGGTTTGCGGTGCTTTGGCGAAATCCGGATAGGGGCTCAGTTGCGATCATGGGAGGGATTTGTCCCCAACTTGGCCCCCTTCCCTCTACGCTTCGCCAGACCAACACTTTTGATCGAGGCACGGAGTTTGCAGCCTACAGGAGGCTCCGGACCGAGCTCGAGATCAAGAGCTATTTCTGTGATCCGAAGGCCCCTTGGCAGAAAGGCGGCGTTGAGAACTTCAATGGCCGTCTGCGACGATACTTGCCACCAGATACGGACATTGCGGCGATGGACGAGATGGCGATCCAGGCGGTCTGTCACCAACTGAACAACACTCCGCGGAAATGCCTGTCCTATCGGACACCCCAAGAAGTTTCGACGGAACAGATCGGGCTATGGGCACCGGGGTCGGATTTTCCTTGGGTGGCGTTCGCCCCACCCAAGGAACAATGATACTCAGCACCAAGGAATGTCGCGCTTCAGCTGGAACTCGCAGCCCCAGATAGAAATGACACCCCTCCGCTAGATAGAAATGACACTGCCTGGTGTGGTGTGCGGAATGTCGGCTCGGGGCCCAAGACTGCCGGCAGCGGGGTGCCGAAATCCGCCTCGGCGAGATGGAGGTCGGAATGGCACAGGCCGCTAGCCTTCACCTGGACGAGGACCTCGCGCCCCTTGGGCGTGTCGATCGCAATTTCCTCGATGTCGAAGCGACCCTCTGGGCGATCCACCGCCCCCATACCTCGGTTGAAATTTTCACGCATTTCAAATGCGTCATAATGGTTGACATAACGACGCTTTCGTATGAAATTATCCCGCATCTGACATGCGGAATAATTTATGACCCTCTATCTGGTTGGCGAGAATATAGATGCTCAGACCGCCTTTCGACGGGGGCGAGTCGGCGATATCCTCCAAGTCTATCGCGGTATCTACGTGGATGCAGAAGCGAACGCCGACGCCATTCTGCGTGCGCACGCTGTCCGTATAGCCCATTACCTGTACCCCGCCGCCTATCTGAGTTCCGCCAGCGCGGCCTTGCTTGGCCCGACCCTCGACGGCCGACTTTTCCTGGGAGGTCGGCGCAACCAGCGAACGCGGCTGCGCTCGCTCGAAATCATCCAGACTCAGGCGCCACCCAGGCCCTCGCTCGACAGGGCAGTCATCGGCGACTCGCTTGGCGATTTCACCCTTTCGGTCTCCTCGCCCGAGCAGCGCATGCTAGAAGCCTTCCGGCTGCGCAGCGAGCAGGCAAATGCACTCAATGAGGAGCAGCGCCGCGCGACGGCCGAGCGGCTCATCGCGGAATATGGTTCGAACGACGCAGTGGCAGACGCTCTGTGGGTGCTAGCACGCGCAAATGATTGGTTCCGCGAGGGTGAGAGTGCCGAGCGCTATCTGCGAGGGGGCATCGATAGCGCGGCTCCTGCGATCAACCACGCCGCGTTCTCTCTGCTCGTGGCCTGGCACGGTAGCCCCCTCGGCATGCTCGCTCATGACGGCCATGAATGGCGCTGGTCGCCCGGCAAGATTACGACCCCACCGCTCATCCGCGAAACGCTACCCGGTACGCTGCCGCCATTTATCGAATCCCTGTTGCCCGAGGGGTGGCTCGCCCACGTGTTGCGTGATGAAGACCAACGCTCGACTCTGCGTCACGGCAAACGGTACATGTCGAATATCACCATTGGCGTAGACGCTCATGAACTGGCCTCACTGCCAGCGGATATTCTTGCGGGGCGCCTTGGTGACTTCAAGGAGCACGGCATGTTCACCGGAACCTACGGCGGCCCTTCCCGCGGAGCGTTCGAGGAAAGCTTCGAGACCAATCTCGCACGGATTTTCGCCACCGGTACAACGCCGCGCTTGTCGGGAGTCCAGATCAAGGCACCGATGCATCTGCGCCACGACGGTACACTGCTGCCCGCGACCGATCTACCCTTCACTCATATTCTCAAACCCGCTGGCACTTCGGGATTCGAACAGATGCCGGTAGTGGAATGGTTATGCATTGAGCTTGGACGAATGGCTGGCTTCACGTCAGCCGAGGCCGCGCTCACTGTCATGCCGGACGGGATGACACCGGCGCTGGTCGTCGAGCGTTTCGACATTCGTGAGAATGGCAGCGATCCGCGCCGGCTCGCCATGGAGGATTTTTGCTCGATCTTGGGCGTACCCGCGGAAGACAAGTACAAAGGTACTATCGAGCGCATGGCACGCGCGCTTCGCGCCCTGTCGACGGATCCCACCGAAGACATCGCGGAGCTTTTCGGGCGCGCGCTTTTTTCTTGGCTGATTGCCGACGGTGACATGCACTTGAAGAATATCGCGATGCTCAAAATCGCGGCACCGCGCGCACGGGTTTTTGAGAGTGTCCGGATGGCACCGCTCTACGATGCCCTTACCACGCGCGTCTTTCCGGGGCTGCACAACGATCACATGGCCTTGAAGCTCGCCGGCAAGGACGACCGGTTGCATCTGGCTGACTTCGAGACGTGCGCGCGAACGATCGATCTCCCGCTCCGCAAGGCCCGCGAAATCATCGAAAATTTACTGGCGGCGCTTGGAGAGGCCATGGACGTGATCGCATTGCCACCGATAGTGCAGGAGTCCGCATCGGCGAGCGAAACGGCCGAGGCAGTTCTCCAGATTGTGCGATCGCGTCATGCTGCACTCGCTGCCGAACTATGATTAACCTGCGCGACCAAGGCGAAGGCGCCAAAGACCGCTACAATTTCAGCTTATCAGAAGGCGGTCTGGCAGCACACGCTGGAACCGGTCCTTCGCCAGTCGGACGGCTGCCGGTCGGCTACGCGCCCATTCGCAACCTTCAGCGGTCGTTTTGGCATTCCGAGATCCGGCTTTGCTGACCAGGTTCGTTCGCGGCTGAGAGGGGTGGTTAGCGAACATGGCGTCGGCGCCCGACGATGTTTGTTGCTAAGAAGGCAAACAGGAGAAATGTCGCGCCACCTAACGCTGCTGCGACCACCCAAAGCAGCGCGCGTAAGAGTTTGGACGTGATCAGCCTACGACGCGCCAAGGCGCTCGCCAATTCACCCTCACAGCGGCCGGTTCTATCTGCAAGGTTTCGAATATGCCCTCTTGAAAACCGGGCTTTCTCCCAGCCCCACATGGTTTCAGCTAGGCGGCTGCTGTCCATTCGCGCGTTACGATTTAACTTAATAAATAGTATCTGTTTTTTACGGTGTAAGCGGGTGGGTTCTAGATCGAAGTGCGAATTCCGAGGATTTCTGGGCTTTGTGCCCTCTCGGAGGAAAGTCTATGACGGACAGCTATCGTCATCTACGTTACGATGAGCGTGAAGCTTTGGCGAAAATGAGGGATGCCGCCGTCCCGGTTTGCGAGATTGCAGCTCGGCTCGGACGGCATCGATCTACTATTTACCGGGAGCTGCGCCGCTATTTTATGCACGATGAGGAAGCGTGGTTTCGTGGCTATTTCCCCGTCGTCGCACACAAAAGAGCCCGCCGTCGCCGGGCTGCTGGTCGTAAGCTTGAACGCAACATGGAGTTAGCCGCGGATGTCGTCCAAGGCCTTCGGCGGCGTTGGTCTCCAGAGCAAATTGCTGGACGAATGCGCCTGACCGCCCAGCAACCGCGCGTCAGCCATGAGACAATCTACCAATACGTCTATGGGACGGAAGGTCGACGCCTAGGGTTATCCCGATTGTTGCCGTGGGCGCGTCGTCGTCGTCGCCCGCGTGGTGGCCGCAAGCCTCGAGGTGTGCAAATCCCGCTGCTCAACGGTATCAAGCACCGTCCCCCCGAGATCGCGCTGCGCGCCGCATTTGGCCATTGGGAAGGCGATCTCGTTGCTTTCCGCCAGATCTACGGCAAAGCCAACCTCACCTCCCTGGTCGAGCGAACGAGCCGGTTTGCGGTGCTTTGGCGAAATCCGGATAGGGGCTCAGTTGCGATCATGGGAGGGATCTGTGCCCAACTTGGCCCCCTTCCCTCTACGCTTCGCCAGACTATCACTTTTGATCGAGGCACGGAGTTTGCAGCCTACAGGAGGCTCCGGACCGAGCTCGGAATCGAAAGCTATTTCTGTGATCCGAAGGCCCCTTGGCAGAAAGGCGGCGTTGAGAACTTCAATGGCCGTCTGCGACGATATCTGCCATCAGATACGGACATTGCGGCGATGGACGAGATGGTGATCCAGGCGGTCTGCCACCAGCTGAACAACACTCCGCGGAAATGCCTGTCCTATCGGACACCCCAAGAAGTTTTGACGGAACAGATCGGGCTATGGGCGCCGGGGTCGGATGTTCCTTGGGTGGGGCTCGCCCCACCCAAGGAACAATGATACTCAGCGCCAAGGAATGTCGCGCTTCAACTGGAACTCGCAGCCCCAGATAGAAATGACACCCCTCCGCTAGATAGAAATGACACTGCCTAGTACTACTTGACATACGGTTTTCCGAAGGTGGATCGCAAGCACGTTTCAATCTGAAAACCCTTACCGGCGGCAGCCAGATGGCTTAGCACCGAGTTCTCCCAATCTGGCGCTTGCCTCGGGCCTAAGCGCAGGCAATGAGCAAATGATGTCGCAACGCGCCCAAACGCTCACCATTTGTCATACATCCGACTGGCACCTTGGCCACGAACTCAATGGTCACGCCCGCGAAGCGGAGCACGATCTTTTCCTCCAATGGCTGCTTGATCGCCTCGAAGCGGAGGCTGTGGATGTGCTGCTCGTCACGGGGGACGTATATGACGTCGCCAATCCGCCAGTATCTGCGATGCGCCGGCTTTTCCGGTTCCTCAACCTGGCGACCACGCGGCTCTCTGGACTTCAAGTGGTAGTCATTGGCGGCAATCACGACAGTGCAGCTCGGATCGACCTTCCCGCCGCACTACTCGGGGAAGGCCGCGTGCATTTCATCGGCGCCTTGCCGCGAAAGAATGGAAGCCCCGACTTCGAGAGCTTGCTCCTGCCGCTGTTTGGCCCTTCCGGCGATATAGGGGCATGGCTTGCCGCGGTACCCTTCTGCCGTCCCGGCGATCTCGGTTCCCACGACCTCCCCTCGCTTTACGACGCCGTCGCGGAAGCGGGAAAAGCGCAAGCTGGTGATTTGCCGATGATCCTCACCGGCCATCTCCATGTCGCCGGCGGCGAGGTCTCGGAGCTATCCGAGCGCCGCATCGTAATCGGGGGCGAGGAGGCGCAAGCAGCAACGCTTTTCGACGCGAGGGCGGCCTATGTCGCACTCGGACACCTCCACCGCCCTCAAGCGGTCGCCGCGGAGACCACGGTTCGGTACGCCGGCTCACCCTTCCCACTCTCGAGCGCCGAACGCGACTACCGCCATTCAGTGGTGATCGTTAAGGTTCAAGGCAGCGAAGTGCCGTGCCAGGTCGAATTGCTGCCGATCCCGCGTCCCGTCGACTTTCTTGCGGTCGGGCCCGCCCCATTGGATACCGCCCTGGCCGCCATCGAAGCGCTGCAACTCGACGCCGAACTGTCGGCCGCCAGCTGGCCTTTCATCGAAATCGCAATTGAGATCGACGGACCCGAGCCGGACCTTCAGTCGCGCATCCTCGCGGCGATCGAACCGTTGCCAGTGCGGCTCGTGCGCATTGCAACCATTCGCCCACAAGACGCCGGCAGTAGCTGCGATCCCCTCGTCGGCGCCGAACTTGCCGATCTCGATCCCGACACAGTGTTCGCGGCGCTCTTCAACCGTGAATATGGCGGCGACGGCCCTCCGGACGACCTCGCGCGCGCCTTCGCCACGCTCCTGATCGAAACCCAAGCTGCCGAGGAACCCGCCTGATGCGCATTCTTGCGATCCGGGGCAGCAACCTCGCCAGCCTGACCGGCGAATTTGAAATCGATTTCGAGGCGGAACCGCTGGCCGGCTCGGGCATCTTCGCCATTACCGGGCCGACCGGCGCTGGAAAATCCACGCTTCTTGACGCCGTTTGTCTCGCGCTCTTCGCGGAAATCCCTCGCTTACGCGCTGCCCCGACAAGCGGCAGCGTCGGAAACGACGAAAACGGGATCGCCGCGCGCGACCCGCGTTCGATTCTTCGTCATGGCACCGCCGATGGATACGCCGAAGTCGATTTCGCAATGCCTGCTGGCGGCGTCTACCGCGCTCGCTGGAGCGTGAGGCGGGCAAGAGGCAAAGCAGAAGGTCGCTTGCAAAACCACGAGCACGCTTTCGAACGCCTCGACACCAGTGAGCGGATGGGCGGCACTCGCACGGAAACTCTGCGCGCCATCGCAGCCGTGATCGGATTGACCGCCGAGCAATTCACGCGTGCGGTGCTGCTTGCCCAAGGCGATTTCGAGGCATTCATTCGTGCTGACGCCAATGAGCGGGCTGCGCTCCTGGAACGGCTGACCGGGTCCCAAATCTACACCCGCCTGGGCCGGGCTGCCTACGAGAAGGCGCAAGGTCTGCGCGCCGGGCTGGACTCGATCCGCCAACGCATTGCCGCGCTCCACGGTCTCGATGACCAAGGCCGCGCCGTTGCCGAAGCCGAATTGGCGGAGGCAGAGGCGGCTCATGCGGCTGCCTCGGAGGCTCTCGAGGCACTGGGAGCCCAGAAGCGCCGGGCGGCACGCGCACGCGAGTTGGTAAATGAAATCTCGACCGCCGAGCAAGCGCTCGACGCCGCAAAAAATCTTCAGGCCCTCGCTGCGGATCGACGCGACGCGCTAGCCCGCAATCGTGCCTTGCTGCGGTTCGTGCCACTCTGGACGGCCCGCGAGAATGCCAGGTCTGTATTGCAGGAAGCCGACGACAAGCGCACCGCAGCGCAGAATGCGCTTTCTAACGCCAATGGGCAGCTCGAGATGTCCGCAGCAGCAGCACGGACCGCAGCGAATGCCTTGAAGCAACAGGAGCGGGAAGCCGAAGCTCTCACCCCTGTGTTGGCGGCCGCACGCGCCCTCGACCGCCAACTTGCAGACACCAGCGAAGCGCTCATGCATGCTTCGCAAGAAGCAGATGCGCTCGCCAAGCATGCCAATGAGGCAGAGGAATCCGCCGCGGCGGCCGAAGGATCCTTCGCACAGGCGCAAACCCGGATCGCCAATGCCGCTGCGTGGTGCACCAGCAACGCCGCACTTCGCACCCTCCATGAACGCGAAGAGGAACTCTCTGAGCTCATCGCCGCCCGCGCATCGTCGCATACCCAATCCCAAGAGGCGCAGGGCCGCCTTGTCGAACTGGAGCGCGAAGAGACACTCGCCCTCGCCCGGCATGCGACAACGCTAGACGCTGTGCGCATAGCGCGCGAAAACCTTGGCGCGGCAACACGGCATCGCACGGAAGCCGAAGCCGAAGCCCCCGCCGAAGCGGCTCTTGACGCACTCTCGCGGGAGATCGACTTGCTGGCTACAGCCGAGCTGCGGTCGGTGGAATTCGCGCAGGCCAGCCGTGATGTCACGCAGGCCCAAGCCGCATTGGAGGAAACGCGCGCCGCACAAGCCGACGCGGCTTCGCGTCGTACGACCATCGTCCAGCGCTTGGCGGAATACGAAGCCTCGCTTCCGGATCTGGAGACGCAGGTCCGGCAAGCCCGTCACGTTCTGGCGCAGTCTGTTGCGGCGTCGGGCAAGGCCGCCGAATTCATGCGCGCGGAGTTGGTGGACGGTGAGCCCTGCCCGGTCTGCGGCGCGCAAGAGCACCCGCTCTCCGCCCTCGAAACGCTGCTCGGGACACATTTGGAAAGCAATCGTAGGCACGCAGAGGCCCTCGAGCAGGAACTCTCCCGGCAGCGAAGCGAACAGCAATCACTTACGCGCGAACGCGAAACGCTGTCCGCGCGCGAAGAAGCGCTAACCCAGGAGGAGAGTTCGCGCGCCGAAGCGCTGATGCCTCTGCAGGATAAGGCCGGTGAGGCAAATCGGACCTTGCGCGCTGCGTTGCTGGATGTTGGTCTCGATAGCTCCGCCCTTCCCAGTCGTGAGGACCTCGCCCGCCACCGCGATGAACGGGTCCAGAAGCGCCAGGATGCTCTCTCCGCCCGGCAGATCGCGTCTCAAAGCCGTGATGCGCAGGATCTCGCGCGCAAGGCGCTTGATGATATGCAGCAGAGCGAGGACGCCGCGCGCGTCGCGCTGGCGGCTCGTGCCCAGGCTCTCAGCGAAGGTCGTGCCATGACCGACCGGCAGAACGCAGAAATGCAGAACAACGATCGCGCGCTCGATCGGGCCCTCGCGGCGTTCTCGGAATGGCGGCAATTGCCGGACGCAGGAAGTTGGCTGCGTAAGCAGGCAGAAACTTGGCGGTCCTACACGGCCGAGCAGAGCGAAGCTGAAACTGCCCTGCCCGGCCTCGATGCGCAACGACACGAGGCCGTACGTACGCGCGATCTCGCGCGCATACAGGCTAAGGCTGCTGCCGCAACAAAGCTCAATCTTGCCAATACACGTGTCCTCAAGAGCGCCGAACGCTCTGAACTGCTCGAAGGGCGCAGCGTCGCAGAGGTCGAGGAAACAACAGCGCGGGCCTCGGGCGAAGCGCGACAGGCGAATGAGGTGGCTCGACAGGTTAGCGAAAATGCGGCGCGGCTTTTTGCCGGAAGCGAAGCTGCGCTGAAGAGCGCGGTTGGAAACCACGATGAGGCCGACGTTAAATATTCGTCCGCATCGGCGGCGCTCGACGCGTCACTTTCCAGCATGGAAGTCGCCGAGCATCAACTCGCTCAGCTTGCCAAAGCCGGTCAGGAGTCCATTGATGCGGAGGCACAGGCGCTCGCGGCGCTGGACACCGGCGTCGGTGAAGCCTTGGCTGTCCTGAGCAAGTGCCATGCCGACCTTGAACGTCACACCGCCGAAGCACCGGAGAATGAAGAGCTCACGCCCGAGTTGCTCCCTGACGCTCTGATGCAAGCGAAGGGCGAACTCGAGGGCGCCAATGCCGCGCGAGAACAGGCACGCCTGCGCATTCTGCAGGACGATCAGGTCCGGGCGCGCACTTCGTCATTGCGCGCGGAGCTTGAGGCGGCCACGTCCCAAGCCGACGTCTGGCTGCGTCTTTCCGACCTCATCGGCGACCGAGAGGGCAAGGCATTTCGACGCTTTGCGCAAGGGCTGACACTCGATCGACTGCTTGAACACGCCAATACCCGGCTTGCAGAGCTGAAGCCGCGCTACGCTCTGGAGCGAGGGACCGGCGGCGAAATGCTCGTCCAGGTCGTGGACAATGACATGGGAGGGCAAGTGCGTGGACTACACAACCTGTCCGGAGGCGAGCGCTTCTTGGTCAGTCTCGCCCTCGCCCTAGGTCTCGCCGAAATGTCGAGCGGATGCGGGGTCAAGATCGAGAGCCTGTTCATCGACGAAGGCTTCGGGGCGCTCGATCCAGCCAGTCTCGGCCAGGCCTTGGCGCTCCTCGAACACCTTCATGCGAGTGGCCGCCGGGTGGGCGTCATCAGCCATGTGGAGGAGTTGAAAGAGCGCGTGCCGGTCAAGATCGAGGTGACGCCTACTGGGCGCGGCACCAGCACCATCGGGATTGCATACGGGTAGAAATGCCCGATTTGCGTTTTCTCACCCCAGACAGACCAGCGATGGCATTGCGCCTTCTTTGAAGACGCAATGCTATGCTTAGGCCCCGCAGGCTAGGCACTGCCCGTCAACCTTCTCGCGGCAAGCCTATACAGTGCTAGCTCGCGTTGACAAAGTGTGGCAGCCATTTGCGGATTGCGGCGAGGTTTAGGAAGCTGGCGAAGGATAGGGCAGTTTTGTCGTAGCGGGCATAGACGCGTTGCAGCACGCTCTGACTGACCTTGATGTTAAGGGGATACGGCCTGTCGCTAGGCGGTCTTCCCCGCCGGCGGAACACCATCGGATATGTGCTTGCAGCACTTTGACCCTGAGTGCTCATCGACATGGATGGGGCCGAGGCCTGTGGTATTGGGACGGTCTCTACGTGCTAAAGCGATGGCGCTTCAGGCTGCGGGGCTGTAACCGGTGGGGCAGAATCCGTCTGTGGTGCCGCGAGGTCGCCCCCCGCCCCTGTCCCGGCCGGTTCGGCCGGATCGCGGGACAGAAAGCCGTGCTCTTCGCTAACGTTGTGCAACTCGTCGAGATTGGGTCCCGGACGCTTTGGTCGCACTGCCAGGTCATCGAATTGCAGCTTCGTGCGTTCGCTCATGCGGCTTCCTCCTTGTCCGCTTGCTGACGATACCTGCCATCAGATAAAGACATTGCGCTGAACGAGATGGCGACCCAAGTGGTCTGTCACCAGCTAAACAACACCTAGCGCAAATACCTATCCTATCGGACACCCCAAGAATTTTTGACGAAACAGATCGGACTATGGGCGCCAAGGAAGGATGCCTCTTGAGTAGGCTCGCTCCACATATGGAACAATGAAACTCAGCGTCAAGGAATGTCGCGCTTCACTGGAACTCCCGATCGTGTCCCGAGAGGTGGTGTAGCTTTTCTGGACCACCTTGCTTTTCGGCCTCAGCCTGAGCCGATCATGAGCCGGGTACTGCCGACAGCATGACAATAGG
>Ga0160437_1001454_pt1 | contig 10719 bp, 12 predicted proteins | sample HID1975I_E0MG_FD_108227 | JGI IMG/M metagenome (GOLD analysis project Ga0160437, IMG submission 108227) | Enriched soil microbial communities from UW Madison campus, WI, USA - HID1975I_E0 MG | ecosystem: Environmental > Terrestrial > Soil > Unclassified | place: USA: Madison, Wisconsin... | reverse complement strand
TCGGCGTGATCCGCCACCAGGAACGGCGACTCGCCCCCGCGCACCTTGGTGACCATCAGCTCGCCACCGGCCGCCCGGACCGCGGAGGCGCGCAGCTCGATCGACGCGAGGAACCGACTCAGTTGGGCGATCGCGTCGACCCCCTGTTCACGCTGTGAGCTGTGGGCGGCTCGGCCGGTGAAGACCACCTCCACCACGGCGAATCCGCGCAACGACCGTGCGATCGCCAGATCGGTGGGTTCGGCGATGAGGCAGAGCTGCGGATGCACGTCGAGCGAGGGGAGGGCCGCGATCACGGCCTCGCTTCCCCGGCTCGCGTCCTCCTCGTCGGCCACGAGCGTCAGCACAGGGCGCACGGCCGGATCGTCGGCGAGGGCCTCCGCCACCACCACGACCGCCGCGACCCCGGCCTTCATGTCGGCGGCACCGCGGCCGTACAGGCGGTCGCCGTCGATCCGCGGCGTGAACGGATCCGGCATCCCCGTGACTCCCACGGTGTCGAGGTGGCCGTTGAGCACGACCGTCGGCCTGTTCGACGGTCCCGGGCCGACGGCGACCAGACTGGGGCGCCCAGCGGCACCGAACGCATCCACGATCGTGACCGCGAAACCCGCCGCCTCCAGGCGTACCCGCAGCCGAGCCACGATCTCCGTCTCGCCCGCGGCGCCCGCGACCAGCGACGGGTTGACGCTGTCGATCGCGACCAGCTCCGACGTCAGCGCGACCGCTGCATCTCCCGGGTCGACCATGCGACGAGTCTAGGGATGCGCGCTCGGCGCCCCCGTCCCGGCGACGGCCTCCGTGTTGCGCAAGAAGAGGATCACCCAGCTGAAGATCAGCACCCCCGCCACAAGCTCGACCGCGGTGAGCGTGTAGTAGCCGGTGATGAAGAAGACCGCGAGCACAGCGATCACAGCCACATAGACGTACCCGAGCAGCAGGAAGACCCGCGGCATCGACGGAAGAAGGCCGCGCAGGGCCACCACCATCGCTACGTAGACGATGATCATTCCGGTCGCCGAGATGTTGTGCATCTGCATGAAGTCGTCCACCGGGAAGATCCCGACGAAAGCCAGCAGCACACCGATCAGCGCCAGCAGGTAGCGCACGATGCGTCGACCTCGAATCTGCTGGGGGGTCGTCGCCGGCAGGAACGAGGTCGCGTAGTGCGCGATCGTCGTCACCATCACACCCGCGATGATGAGCGTCACGTTGAACGCGAGCGCCGAGATGTCGTCGCTGATGCCGAGCGTGCTGAGGTTCTTCTGCCACCACAGCGGGTCGGTGGCGCTCAGCATGCTCGTGATCACCCCGAGCGAGAGGAACGCGGCGAGGATGATCGACAGCAGCATCGGCGTGAGGTTCACCGCAGAGAGGTAGGTGATGAAGGCCGTCAGCGCGACGGTCACGCCGGCGAGCACGATCGCGGATGCCGAGTAGACGACCGCCCCGGGGAAGCTCTCGCTCATGATCGCGGCGAGCACCACCCAGCTGAGCAGCGCGATGATCCCGTGCGCGAGGGCGAGGGCTGCCACATCGAACCAGCGCAGCATGCGGTCGGAGGGAATCGGCACGCCGCTCTGCTCCGCCTCCTGGCGGCGTGCCCGGCGGCGCAACACCGACCCGAGCACGAACACCGCGAGGGCGGTCACCGCGCCGCCGATCGCCGCGAAGTCGCCCAACGATCCGCGGCCCGAGATCGGCACGTCGCGGCCCCAGAAGAAGAAGAGCGCAACGACCGCGCCGACGACGAAGGCGGCGGTGCCGATCAGCAGGGCGGTCGACTCCTTCGACTCCGTGTCGCCGGTCGGGCGGCTCAGGATGCGCGAGATGGGGGATGAATCGGTCACGCGCGCACGCTACCGCCGCGCCGGGTTCGCGCGCCTCATGCTGCTTGGGTGATCTCGGGTCAGAATCCGATGCCCGCATCCTCGAGGTACGGGGGGAGCGGCCGGCAGGCGCGCCGGGCAGCGAGCTCCGTCTCGAAGTCCGCATCGAGCGGGCGGATGCGCAGGTACCACGACAGCATCCGGCTCTCGAGCATCTCGTTGATCGCCGGTGTTCGCAGTGAGACCCCGTGCGCGGTGAGGCACGGAGCCTCCCACCTCCAGAACCAGTCGCGGATCACGAGCACCTGCGCCTGATTCGGGAACCGGTCCGACACATCCCGCTGGATGCGCCGTTTCGACAGGCACACGTTGGCCACCGCCGTGGCCACCTCGTCGACGACCGGGGCACCCGACTTCTGGTCGAGATAGACGAGGTTGATCGTGACGGTGCCTTCGCTGTTGATCGCCCAGCTGCTGAGGCCGTCGAGGCGTGTGTAGCCCCCGGCGCGGTCGGGCGGGGTGCAGTACTCGACGAAGGAGAAGACCATGTCGTACGGCACCGTCTGCGGCGGGCGCTCGTGCGCCGGAGTGCTCTGCGAACCGCCCGCGGCTGTCGCGACGGCGAACACACCCCCGACCAGGGCCAGCGATGCCCCGCAGACGACTGCGAAACGCCACCTCACTCCGACCCCTCCGTCCACCCGTTGCATCGGCGACGATGGCGCGCCCATCGGAGAACCGGCGCACCAAGGAAATCACTGGCGAGTGTAGACCTGCGCGGCGCGCGTCGACAGGGAAGGAGTGGGCTCGATGGGAAACTCAGCGAGCCCAGCAACCGTAAGGGCTGCAGGACCATCCAAACACGAACCGAAGGGGAGTAATCCTGTTTCGGTCCATCGAAAAATCCTCTCGAGCCCTGAAAGGCCCTCCGCATGATTCGCAAGCACCCGTCCGCCGCCAACTACCTGCCTGCACACGACACCCCGATCGAGGAGTACACCGAGGATCAGCGTCGGCACCTCGACTGTCTGATCTGGCACTTCGAGCGCAGCGACGAGACGATCCTCGAGTGGGTGACGCCCGAGGTCGACCGGTACGACCGCGGCACCATCTTCTACGAGCGGCTGCGTCGCCTTGCGGACCGACTCCGTCTCGCCGGCGTCGAGGTGCTCGCCGACATCGCGCCAGAGCGTCGTTTGGCGTTCGTGTTGTGACGCTGCGGCGAGTTGATTGCCCGCGCCTGCTTCCATAGGCGTGGGCGACCGCACGGATTGGCGTGCGTGCCGCGCACATATGTCGGCATGCAACCGACCGCATCCACCGTCCGCTCCCTTACCGCCGCCCATCACGTCGGCGCCGCTACAGCCGCGCTCCGCCAACACCGACTCCGGTGCAACGTCCTGCAGCTAGGCGATTGTCCGACCGAGCGCAACCTCATGCTCGAACTCGGCGACTTCCTCGCCGAAGCCGCCACCCAACTCCGCGGTCGAAACCTCAGGCACTGGAACGTGCTTAGCGCCCGTCGCCAGCTCGAGCGCGCCGCTGTTCCGGTCAAGGCGGCGAGCCGACGCGGGTACCCGGGGCGGGTGAGTCCCCTTGCGCACACCGACGAGGATCCGACAGCGATCGCCTCCTCGCTGCGCGCCGCCCGACGGGTGATGAGGGGCCGCGACTCTGACCAGCGCGGGTTCGGATTCCTCCTTCCCGCCGACGAGGGCCGATTCCTTCTCGCGCTCGCTCGCGTTCTGGGAGAGTTCGACGAGCTGCTGGACCGGCGCGGTTGTCAGCTCGATCGCATCGCTGTCGCATTCGATGACGCGAACTTCACCGCCGCATGCATCACAGAATCGCCCGAGGCCTGCACGTGCGCGCATGCCGCAGAAGATCACGACGGAGTCGGATGCGACCTCTGCCCGTGCCGTCACACCACCGGGTACACCACGCGCTACACACGGGAAACGGTCGAAAAGGCCGTCCGCACTTGGCCTACCGGCGCGGTGTGGCGGAGTGCCGCGTGAGAGACAACGGAGGCCCGCGAACCTGGACTCCTTGAAGTCCTACTGCGCCAGCGCGGCCCAAGTGATGAGGCCTCCGATGACCAGAATCCCGATGCCGGCCGTTACAGCGAACCTCTTCCAGGTCGGCGGCGGGTCCAGCTTCTGGGTTCGCCCACCCAAGGGGCCGACGGTGTTCTGGTTGACACCGGGCATCAGCCCTAGAGGCAGCTCTGTGTCGTCTCGCCTATCGCTCACACGCCGATTCTCCACCCGGTGGCGACCGGAGGCGTAACAATACGTGAGGAATGGACGCAAACGAGAAAGCTGAGCGAACGGCAGCTACTTTCCAGTCACCCGGCTCCGCGCCGGACCCATGGAAAGGATCCGCCCGACATGTCGACACAATCACTCCCGGCAGAAAAGAGAAGGCGCGCGAGCGTTGGCGGCGCGGCGGCGCTCGCGTCTCTCCTCGTTCTGCTGCCCGCGGCATCCGCATCGGCGGCGGAGCACGTTTGGTACTACGGCGATACCGCGAGCAGCGTCACCCGCTACGAACCGGCGAGCTCCCAGACGAAGCAACGTTCGGGAGTTAATGCCGAGGTGTTCAACATCAGCTCCACCGCGCAGACGACAGTGTGGCTCGGCTCGTACTACACCACCGGTGGCTACTCGGCGAATCTGACAGGCCCGCTCGGCTACAGCGTGACGAAAGCGAAGTGGGTATGGCTCATCAGCCCAAACGATCCCGGGAAGCTGCCTTTCCGCGTCGCGATCACTCGACCTGGCGGTGGCGGAATGCGAGCGGCCGAGAGCGAGCCGGAGATCGGGAAGGAAGCGCACCTGGCCGCGGTCGACGGTACCGCCTTCCGTGTCGACTACGGCGACGACCGAGTCACGCTTTTCGCCGACAGTGGAGATTTCTCGGGCTCGACCTGGGCATCCCTCGACGACTTCGAGAAGCACGGAATCACCATCCGGTTCGCCGGGCCGAACGGAGCGGTACAGGCCCACCTTCTCCCCGACGGTTTCGCAAGCGCGGACGAGCTCGCTGCGCTCGGGCTGACAAGTATCGGGGAGAACCTCTACCTCGGCTCGACAGACGTGAAGAGCGGCATCGTCGAGATCCCGTCAGCGGAGGCAGCACGTGATGGCCGCGGTGCCCTGCAACTCGCCATTTACGGCGACCCCGGCGCGTAAACCGCATGGGGCGGGGCGACGAGTTTTGAATCGTCGCCCCGCTTGGCCGGCTCGTCCTCGCCCGCTGACCGCTCGCCTACTCGCTGCCCGGGCGGACATCGAGGGCCGAGAGCAGTGCGGCGGTGGAGAGGTATCCCCAGAAGATCCAATCGAGGAAGTCCTCGCCGTACTCGGTGCGTTGGTTCGCGTTCCGGTGCCGAATCGCGAAGTTGTTCGCGATGTTGAACAGGTCGCGTTCGTCGTCCTTGAGGACTGTCTTGAGTTCGCCGCGGCGCGATTCGAGGACGCCGGCGAGGAGTGCGAGGGCCGCGCGCTTCTGTGGGAGGCCAGCGTCTCGGGCCCGGTATGTCTGGATAGCGTGCGCCACCTCGTCTGCGGGGTCATGGCCGCGACCCTCAAGCTCGGCCTCGGCGAGGTCGTCGAGAGGAGTGCGCGATACGCGGACGAGGCGACCACGCTCCTGCGGGGCCGCGGACATTCGCACCGGCGCGTTGACGGCATCCAGGATCTGGTTGATCCGCCACCGGTAGACGACGCTCCCGGACTCTCGGTTGTACGCGCCGTAGTGGGCCCCGCAGTTCGCGTAGTCATGCATCCGCTCGATTCGCCGCGGTCGTTGCGCCTCGTCGTGGAAATACTCGATGAGGGTGTAGATCGTGTCGAGATCCATGGTGTTCAGAGCCGGAACTGTCAGCGGGAGGCTCACATCAACGTGGGTGGCGGCGCGCGCCCGGGCGCTGACAGCTTCCCAACTCACACGATCATCGACGCACTCTCGAGGCAGCGCTGTCGGAAAGTATCCCCGGCCTTGCAGCTCGGTCAGGAGCGCGCCGAACTGCGAGGCAAGGTCGAAGCCCGAAGCGCTCGCTTGGGCGGCAAGACCGTGACGCTGCGCCCAGTAGACCTGTCCCTGATAAGGCCGAGTGAGGTCTGGATACTGCAATAGGTCCTGCAGCCATTGCATGGGTCGGTGCCGGACCGCTCCGCCGCCGATGATGCCAATGTCCACCAGATAGTCGCGCTCGATGTCAGCATCGACAAACGCCTCTGTCAGCAGTAGCGGAACGTTGTCGGAGCGCTGTGAGTTGATCACGCGCTTCGCCTCCCACTCGAAGAGATCGGCCGGCCACGCGAGCGAATATGGTCCTTCTGGCATGGTCGACACCATATCGACGGGTGACGAAGTAAGACCTACGCGCGCGTCTGCTCCACCTGCGACGACCCGCTAACTTCCCCCGCCGGTGGTCGACCGATGGGTCTCGAGTGCGCTGAGGCGGCGAGAGCGAAGCCTGCCGGCGCGCTGACGCATGAGGTCGGTGAGGTCGAGGTCGAGAGCGATGGCGAGCGCAGCGACGGTGAAGACGCCGGGCTCGACCGTGACTCCATCCTCGATCGCCTTGATCTGCGCCGCAGAGACACCCGAACGCACGGATAGCTCCGGCCGAGATACTTTTACTACCGCTTGTCGCTGATGCCGTCTGACCATGGCGAGCTTCGGCGTGTCGTCAATGCTGTTCTCCAACAGATCGACGCGTTCAACGGACCGTCGATAATCGTCGCGGCGACCAACCATTCGCAAGTCCTCGACTCCGCCCTCTGGCGTCGCTTCGACGCCGTTGTCGAAATGCCTCTCCCCACGAGTGGCGCCATCGGCGATCCCGATGTCATTCGGCTACCGAGCCGTTGTCGAATCGGTGCGGCGACGCCGCCGGAGTCGGACGAGGAACTCCAGCCGCGACCGCGCCTCTTCACGTAGTTCTGCCGTTAGCTGTCGCTGCGCTTCGACGTCATGGAGGTCCACCGCATAGACGCGCTCGTAGATCGCTCGGATGGCTCGGATTTCGGGGTCCTCGATGCCGCCGACGGTGACTCGTTTCGCGTGCGCGGCGGTTGCGCGGCGGGCCGCCTCGCGGAGATCCTCGTACGCCGCATGCGCATCGAACGAGCCATAGTCGCCCGAGGTCACGGTCGTCGCCAACCTGTCGCTGTGGCGACGAGCCTCAGCTCGTGGTGGGCGGGGGCGGCGCACATGAGGACTGCGAACTTTTAGTTCGAACCACTTCGGGTATCGGTGCCGCCGCCGGTGATCCGTTGTACGTCCGCAGCGACCGCGTAGCGTGTCGCATCGCGAAGCTCCTCGTATGGCGCGTGCACACCGTGCGCCCCCGGTTCGACCGCCGAGTCCCCGGTCACGGCCCCGGCCACCGGCCTCGGGAGACAACGGCGCGCAGTTCGTATCCGGCGCGGACCCGATGCGTCCGAAGCCAGTTGTCCATCGCGGACGCGGCATCGTCGGCGCTCAGCAGTTCGGCTGCGGCCACTTGGTACAGCCATTGGTGCCGCCCGATGTTGATCCGCGGCACAGATGCGGTCCCGCTCGGCGCGACGAGACGGACGCGGTCCCCGACGCTCACTTCGAGCGCGAGACCCGTTTCGGCGGAGCCGCAGGTCTGCGCGAATGCGTCAGTCTCCACGTCGGACACAGTCAGCCACGCCCACCCGTCCACGACGCCGACGTTTCCGATGAGGGTCCGCAAGTCGACGGCATCGAAGATAAAGCCTCCTTCGCCGAGGGACCCGACTGGGGGCGTCTCAATCGAGGCCAACCCCCGATTTAACAGGTCGATCCCCGACCTCATACTTGCAAGAAGGCCAGAGGCGAACGAAATCGCCTCTGGCCTTAGCTTTGTGGTTGAGTTTTCCAACCGGAGGGCACGAAGTTTCCCAATGAGCCCAGGAGTGGAGCCTAGGGGAATCGAACCCCTGACCTCCTGCTTGCAAAGCAGGCGCTCTACCAATTGAGCTAAGGCCCCGTACGGTCTGACAGCCTACCCTTTTCACGGGAATGCCCCGAACCGGCAGACGTTGGAGCAGTCATGGCGCGATTCGTTCAGTACCGGCAGTTCGGCGGACCTGAGGTCCTCGAGATCGTCGAAGGCGACGTTCCCCACGCCGGCCACGGTGAGGTGGTCGTCGAGGTGAGGGCTGCTGGCGTCAACCCGATCGACGCGAAGCTGCGCGCCGGGTTGCGTGCGAGCGCACCCATCGACGCACCCCGCGGCACCGGCACGGATGCATCGGGCGTCGTGATCGAGGTCGGCGACGGGGTCACCGGGTGGTCGGTCGGCGACGAGGTGATCGTCGCGGGGGCGAAGGGCAGCTACGCGAGCCACACGGTGGTGGCTGCCGCGGGACTCACCCGCAAGCCGGGCGCCCTCAGCTGGGCGCAGGCTGCCGGCATCGGCATCCCCGCGGGCACCGCGTACCAGGCACTTCGATCGCTCGGCGTCACCGGGGGCAGCACGGTGCTCGTGCACGCGGCGTCGGGCGCGGTCGGGCAGGCGGCGCTGCAGTTCGCCCGCGAGCTCGGGGCGACGGTGATCGGCACGGCGAGCCCCGCCAACCACGACCGGATCCGTCAGCTCGGCGGCACCCCTGTGGAGTACGGTCCTGGTCTTGTCGAGCGGGTGCGTGCGATCGCGCCGACCGGTGTCGACCGGGTGCTCGACGGCGCGGGAACCGACGAGGCGATCGAGGCGTCGCTCGAGCTGGTCGACGACCCCGCGAAGGTCGGCACGATCGTGCGGGGGGCCGACGCTCCGCGTTGGGGCATCCGCGCCTGGTCGGGCGGGAGCGCCGTCGCCCTCACCGCGGAGGAGAAGGCGTGGCGCGCCGAAGGCATCCGGCGTGCAGCCGAGCTCGCGGCGAATGGTCGCTTCGATGTGGAGATCGCGCGCACGCTGCCGCTCGATCAGGCGGCCGAGGCCCAGCGCCTCATCGAGCGCGGCGGCCTGCGCGGCAAGATCGTGCTGCTGCCGTAGAGCGTGCAGCACCCGAATCCCGCAGCCGGGTGTTCGCCCACGGCCGGCGAAGCGGGACGTCGCGGACGATCGCGACGCGGAAGGAAAATCGTGTGGGGCTACCAGGACTTGAACCTGGGACCTCTTCGTTATCAGCGAAGCGCTCTAACCGCCTGAGCTATAGCCCCGAATCGGCCGTTTCCGTGGATCGGCCTCGCCTACAGTACCCCACGATTCGGAGTGGGGCAAAAGCGCTCAGTTGTTCTGGAATCCGACGAGGATGCCGCCGGTGAAGCGCACGCTCAGGTTGTAGAGCAGCGCGGCCAGCGCACCGAGGATCGTTCCGGTCACGGTGTTGAGCACGGCGACGACGAACGAGAAAAGCAGCACCTGTCCGAAGCCGAACGAGTCGGTGACGGAGAAGTTGTCATTGCCGAGGATGTCGCGCAGCAGCGCGTCGACCTGGGCGAACACGTCGGTCGAGTTGAGCACGATCCACACGAGCGCGGCGGCGACGATCAGCACGATGCCCAGGCACAGCCAGATCAGGAAGCTGAACTTCACGACCGACCAGAAGTCGATGTAGACCAGCTTCAGTCGCACCTGCTTGGAGGTGCTGCTGCGGTGCTCCTTGCGCTGGAGCTTCTCGGCAACGCTACTCATGCGTTCTCGTCCTTCCCCGTTTCGGGTGCCGCGGTCTCTGCCTCAGGGGCTTCGGCATCCGCGGTGTCGTCGGCGTCTTGGGCGGCCAGGTTGCGTTCGCTGTTGCGCGCGATCGCGATGATCCGGTCGTCGTCGGCAAGATGCGCGAACTTGACTCCCATGGTGTTGCGTCCCTTGGAGGGGACCTCGGCCACGGCAGACCTTATCACCTTGCCTGTGGCGAGAACTGCGAGCACCTCGTCGTCCTGTTCGACGATGAGAGCGCCCGCGAGATCGCCTCGCGCGTCGGTGATCTTGGCCACCAGGATGCCGAATCCGTTGCGTCCCTGCACCCGGTACTGCGACACGGCGGTGCGCTTCGCGAAACCGCCTTCGGTGACGACGAACACGAACGGGCCGTCGCCGACCTCCGCCTCCTCGTCGCCTTCGGCGGGCTCGGTTTCGGAGCCGCGCGAGACGACGGATGCGCTCAGCAGGCTGTCGCCGTCGCGGAACTTCATGCCGTGCACGCCGGCGGTCGAGCGGCCCATCGGACGCAGCGAGTTGTCGTCGGCGGTGAAACGCAGCGACTGGCCGTGGCGCGAGACGAGCAGCACGTCGCTCGACTCGTCGACGAGCAGCGCCGAGACGACCTCGTCGCCCTCGTTGAGGTTGATGGCGATGATGCCGCCGGTGCGGTTGGTGTCGTACTCGGTGAGCGCCGTCTTCTTGATGTAGCCGCCGCGGGTGGCGAGCGCCAGGTACGGTGCCACCCCGTAGTCGCGGATGTCGAGGATCTGCGCGATCTGCTCGTCGGGCTGCAGGGCGAGCAGGTTGGCGACGTGCTGACCCTTCGCGTCGCGTCCCGCCTCCTGCAGTTCGTACGCCTTCGCCCGGTAGACCCGTCCGGTGGTGGTGAAGAACAGGAGCCAGTGGTGGGTCGTGGTGACGAAGAAGTGCTCGACCACGTCGTCTGCGCGCAGCTGGGCGCCCTTCACCCCACGGCCTCCGCGGTGCTGGCTGCGGTAGTTGTCGCTGCGGGTGCGCTTGATGTAGCCGCCGCGAGTGACGGTGACCACCATCTCCTCTTCGGGGATGAGGTCTTCGACCGACATGTCGCCGTCGAATCCGAAGAGGATCTCGGTGCGTCGGTCGTCGCCGTACTTGGCGGCGATCTCGGTGAGCTCCTCGGTGATGATGCCGCGCTGACGCGACTCGCTCGCGAGGATCTCGCGGTATTCGGCGATCTCGAGT
>Ga0160437_1001449_pt1 | contig 10742 bp, 9 predicted proteins | sample HID1975I_E0MG_FD_108227 | JGI IMG/M metagenome (GOLD analysis project Ga0160437, IMG submission 108227) | Enriched soil microbial communities from UW Madison campus, WI, USA - HID1975I_E0 MG | ecosystem: Environmental > Terrestrial > Soil > Unclassified | place: USA: Madison, Wisconsin... | reverse complement strand
CCAAGACCGGCGGCCCTGGCGGCAACTTCATCATCATCGGCGCGTTCTCGCCGATCGTGAAGGGCATGACGGCCACCTTCTTCTGGCGCGTGCGCAAGCTGGAGCCGGGCTGGCAGCGCGACACCTGGCGCTTCCTCTACAAGAACCGTCTCGAAGCGCGCCACTGGCACGTGCTGGAGCAGGATCGCGTGATGCTCGAGGAGATGGAGCCCGACGCCAATCAGCACGAGAACCTGTACCAGCACGACCTGGGCATCGTTCGCCTGCGCCGCCACCTCAAGGGCCTGGCGCAGCAGCAGCTCGACGCCCAGCAGAAGGCCGCAGCCTGAGGATGGACGCTGTGCAAGTGAAGCGCGTCGTTTGCGAGGCGGTGCCCGATCTGCCGCACGCCAGCTGGTCCAACGCCCTGGTGGTGGGCCAGGAGGTGGTGCTGTCGGGCCAGACCGGCCACCCCGCCACACGCAACGCCGCGCAAGCCGGCACGCCGCTGGGCGCCTACGAGCAGACCATGGTCGTGCTCAAGAAGATCCAGGCGCTGCTCGAGGCCGCTGGCGGCGGCGTGCACAACATCCTCAAGCTGGTGGTGTACGTGACCGACGTCGCCGACAAGGACGAAGTGGGCCGCGCGCGCCGCGACTTCTTTGGCCAGGGCCCGTACCCCGCCTCCACGCTGGTGGCGGTGAGCGCCCTGGTGTTTCCCGAACTGCGCGTCGAGATCGACGCCACCGCGCGGCTGGACGTGGACCTGCGCACCGCCACCGCCCTTTGATCTGACTCTCCTGATTTCTCCCGAGGTTCCGCCATGTCATCCCCCACGCTGAACGCCCTGGTGCACACCATGCGCTACGAAGCCGACGGCATCGTCAGCGTCGAGTTCCGTCCGGCCACGCCGGAGGTGGACTTTCCCGCCTTCGAGGCCGGCTCGCACATCGACCTGCATCTGCCCAATGGACTGGTGCGCAGCTACTCGCTTTGCAACCCGTCCAGCGACCGCCAGCGTTACGTGGTGGGCGTGCTCAACGACAAGAAGAGCCGCGGCGGCTCGCGCTACGTGCACCAGCAGCTGCGCGTGGGCAGCACGATCCAGATCTCGCATCCGCGCAACAACTTCAAGCTGGAAGAGGGCGCTGGCCGCTCGGTGCTGGTGGCCGGCGGCATTGGCGTCACGCCCATCTGGTGCATGCTGCAACGCCTGGCCGACCTGGGCCGCCCGGTGGAAATGATCTACTGCGCGCGCAACCGCAAGGAGGCTGCCTTCATCGACGCCATCACCGCGCTGGCCGCGCAGAAGAACATTGCGCTCACCTGGCACTTCGACCAGGAAAAGGGCAGCCCGCCTGACCTGGTCGGCATGCTGGAAGGCAAGGGCGCCGACAGCCACTACTACTGCTGCGGCCCCACGCCCATGCTCGACAGCTTCGAGAAGAGCTGCGAGAAGCTGGGCTTTGCCAATGCGCACATCGAGCGCTTTGCTGCCGTGGAAGTGGTGGCGCCCGCCGCCACCGAAACCTACGTGGTGGAGTGCGCCAAGAGCGGCAAGAGCGTGGAAGTGCCGCCCGGCAAATCCATTCTCGACAGCCTGATCGAAGCCGGCCTGAACCCCGACCACAGCTGCAAGGAAGGCGTGTGCGGCGCCTGCGAGACGCAGGTGCTGGAGGCTGGCGAGATCGAACACCTGGACGGCATCCTCACCAAGCTGGAACGCCAGTCGAACAAGACCATGATGATCTGCGTGTCGCGCTGCAAGCGCGGACCGCTGGTGCTGGACATCTAAGAAAAACCCAATGAAGAAGACCCTTGTGGCGGCCGCCGCCTGCGCGGCCGCTGGCCTCGCCTGTGCCCAATCCAGCGTGACCGTGTTTGGCGTCGTGGACGCCGCCGTGACCTACACCACCGGTTCGGGCCCCGCGTCCAGCAGCAAATGGCAGTTGACCAACAGCGCCAACAGCTTCAGCCGCCTCGGCTTTCGCGGTACCGAAGACCTGGGCGGCGGCCTGTCGGCTGGGTTCTGGCTCGAGGCCGGCATCCAGAACGACACCGGCTCGGGCTTTGCCACCAACGCGAACAACCAACTCAGCGGCAACATGCCCTCGGGCGGCCTGACCTTCAACCGCCGCTCCACGGTAAGCCTGGCCGGCCGATTCGGCGAGCTGCGCCTGGGCCGCGACTACACGCCCAGTTTCTGGAACACGGCGTTGTTCGACCCGTTCGGCACCGGCAGCGGCATCGGTGCGAGCCAGCTCTACTTCACCGGACTGGGCGGCGTGGCCGCTCCCACCGGCACGCGTGCATCGAACAGCATCGGGTACTTCCTGCCGGCTGGGCTGTCGGGCTTCTATGGCCAGGCCATGTACGCGATGGGCGAGAACCCGTCGAACACGGTGCCTTCCGATGCGCGGCACGATGGCGACTACATCGGCGCCCGCGTGGGCTGGCAGGGCGGCCCGTGGCACGTTTCGCTGGCCACCGGCACTACGCAGTACGCCACTGGCGACCTGCGCGTCTCGAACCTCGGCCTGGCCTATACGGTCGCGTCGCTCAACAACCTGAAGCTCACCAGCGAGCTCTACGACGAATCGCTGGGCGAGGTGGATGGCCGCGGTGCACTGGTGGGTTTCATCTGGCCGGTCGGTCCGGGTGAAGTGCGCTTCTCGTACGCGTGGTACGAGCGCATTCCGTTGGGCGACGTGCCCAAGCCCACCACCTCGAAGGTGGCGCTGGGCTATGTGCACAACCTTTCCAAGCGCACGGCGGTGTATGCCACCGTGGCGCGGATCTCGAACAGCAACGGGGCGTCGCAGGCGCTGACCGGCGCCACCACGTCGCCGGACAGCGCGTCCACGGGCACCGAGTTCGGTGTGCGCCACGCGTTCTGAAGTTTTTTTATTGAAGGAGTAGCACCGTGCAAGGCAGGCAAGCCCGTTGGTACGGCGTGATCACGCTGTTCGTGATCATCGCCATCTCGTACATCGACCGCATCAACATCGCGGTGCTGATCACCGACGCCGGCTTCCTTCAGCACGTGGGCCTGGAACGCACCGACCGGGTCAGCCAGGGCCTGCTGGCCACCGCCTTCATGGTGGGTTACGGTATTTCGTCGGTGGTGCTCACGCCGTTCGCGGCGGCGCTGCTTGGCGTGCGGCGCAGCCTGCTGGTGGGGCTCACGCTCTGGGGCGTTGTTACCTTCCTCTCGCCTGCGCTCGACAGCTTCGGCCTGCTGCTGGGCTCGCGCATCTTGCTGGGCGTATCCGAAGGGCCGGTGTTTGCACTGGCCGGCGCCTACATCAAGGCGCACTTCGAGAGCCGCGAGAACGGCAAGCCCAACTCGTTCGTGAACATGGGCACGGGTCTGGGGTTGGCCATCGGCTTTCCGCTGGTGGGCGCGCTGCTGGCATCGCACGACTGGCAAACGTCCTTTCATGTGCTGGGCCTCATCAACATCCTGCTGGGCATTCCGCTGGTGCTGGCCTTCGTGCGCATGCCAAAGGTGAATGAGGGCGCCGCGCGCGGCAAGAGTGCTGGCGCGGCCTTGGCACAGGTGGGGCAGATGGTGCGCGGCGCCATGCACACCCGTCATCTGGTCCTGGTGACAGTGATGACTTCGGCCTTTCTGGCTTACCTCTGGGGCAGCAGCAACTGGCTGCCCACCTACCTGAAAGAGGCACGCGGCTTCTCGCTCAAGGAGATGGGCTGGCTGGCCTCGCTGCCGCAGTACGCCACGGTGGTGGCGGTGCTGATCGGCGGCGTTGTCATCGATCGCATCCAGCGCAAGAGCGTGCCGCTCATGTTCGTGTGGTGCAGCCTGGGCGTGGCCGCCTTCGTGTGGCTGGCCATTGAGACCGACAGCCGCTACCTCGCGGCCTACAGCCTGATTGCTGCCAACTTCTGCTGGGGCCTGATGAGCCCGGCCATTCCCAGCACGGTGCAGCACTTCTCGCGCCCCGAGCACGTGGCCAGCAGCTACGGCGTGGTCAACGGCGTGGGCAGCTTGGTGGCGGGCTTCATGCCGGCGCTGATGGGCGGTGTGATCGCGCACGCCAGCTCGCCCAAGATCGGCTTCCTGGCGGGCTTTGGAGCGCTCATCGGGACGCAGCTGGTGGTTGTCGTGTGCGGGCTGGTGCTGTGGCGGCGTGAGCGGCAGCCGCAGGGGCAGGGCGCACAAGCGGCGCCGGCCAAGGCGGCCTGAGGCTGATCGGTCCGCGCTGCGGGCGCGCGACTCCCACAACCGAACGAGCGAAACCGATCACCGACGATCCGAAGGACGCGGGACACCACTGAGGATCAAAGCGCCCGACGGTGGGTGCGACTACTTGGTCGTTGGTGACCGCGCCTTGCGCTGCCGGGTTGCCGGTGCGCTCGCAGTGGCCGGCGCTGGCGCGGGGCTGGCGGCTGCCTGCATCATCTGGTCGAGCGCGAGCAGCGCGTCCACCTGTGCCACGAAGTGATGGAAGTAGCCGGGCGAGGCTTCGCGCATGGCGGCCAACGCGCGGTGCACCAGGTGGTGCGAGTTGAGCGGACCGGCCTTGTCGGGCACCTTGGCCAGCGATTGGGTCAGGCGGCGGTCGGCGCTGAGCCTGGACCAGATGTCGTGCAGGTAGCGCAGCAGCTGCGGCTCACCGCTGGCGCTGCGCTCGTGCAGCACATGCGAAGACGCGCGGGCAGCAAGTTGCTTCGTCAGTTCCGCCAGCGGGCCGGCCTGGCCGGGCGCGTTGGCCGGGGCGCCGTCGTGGTCGGCACGGTGGCCGTAGTCCAGCATGAGCGCGGCCAGCTTCTGTTCGAGGAGGCGACGGGCCGAGCCTTGCTGCGCGGCGGTGCGCCGCGCGAGGGCTTCGATCCGGCGAAGGCGCATCGGGTCCGCGCCGGCATCGATGCCAGCGCGCCATGCGTCCATGCCTTCCACCGGGCTGCCGCGCTCTTCGGTCACGAATCCTTCTTCCCGTTCTTGGCCGTGTGTGCCGGACGCGGCGTGGGCGCCATTTCGACCCGGCGGTTCTTCGAGCGCCCGTCTGCGTCGGCATTCGACGCCACGGGTTGCTCAGGGCCGAAGGCGGCGGCGAAGATCGAGTCGGCAGGCAGCCCTTCCTCGATCAACGCACGCGTCACGGTAAGTGCGCGCTGGGCCGAGAGCTCCCAGTTGTCGGCAAAGCTGCGGCTGCCGCCGCGCATCTGGCGGTCGTCGGTGAAACCGCTCACCATCAGGATCTCGTCACGCGTCTTCAGGTAGGCCGCAAGCGGCGCTGCCAGGCTCTTGAGCAATGCGCGGCCTTCGGCCTGCAGCTCCGCCGAGCTGGACGAGAAGAGCACGTTGCCGCTGATGCCGATGCGCCCGTCCACCAGCGTGACACGGCCGGCGGCCAAGGGCCCGGCCAGCGCTTCTTCCAGCGTCTTGAGGCGCTGTGCCTGCTCCTGGCGCTGCTTCATCTCGGCCTCCAGCCGGGTGCTGAGTTCCAGCTGCATGCCAATCACGCACACGAGGATGAGCACGAAGGCACCCAAGAGGCCCGACATGAGGTCGCCGAACACGGCCCACACGGGGGCGTTGCCCTCGATGCCGGCGTCCAGTTCGTCGCTTGCCATCGTCACACCTCATTCGCCGCCGCAAGGGCAGGCTGGCTATTGGCAGCGATCTGCTGCAGGTCTTCGATGATCTGCTTTTGCGAGCGGATGCTCAGGTCGACCACCTCGCGCGCCTGTGCTACGTAGTAGTCGAGCTGCTCGTCGCTGCGCGACATGGCCTTGGCCAGCGCGGCTTCGATGCGCTGCAGCTGCGACACCATCTTCTCGTTGGCCTGGCCGAAGAGTTCGACCGCGCCGCCAAAGGTCTCGCCAAGGCTGGCGACATCGACCGCGCTGCTGGTGAGCTGTGCGGCGGCATCGTCAATGCCTTGCGCCTGGGCCTGCACCTTCTGGCCGAACTCGCTGCCCACGCGCTCGAGCATCTGGGCCGAGCTGGCCACCAGCGAATCGATGGCGGTGCGCTGCTCGGTGGCGGCGTGGTTGATTGCGCCCAGCAGCGTTTCCAGCGTTTGCAGGATGGTTGCGCGTTCCTCCAGCAGCGAGTTGTCCCGCGCCATGCTGTCGGAAAGCTTCTGCCGCAGCTCGGCCATGACTTCGGCCGCGGCGCGCGGCGCTTCGGATGCTGCCTGCACCAGTTGGGCGATTTCTGCGATGGTGCCCCGCGCATGTTCCTGGGACTGGGCTGCCATCTCGTCGGCGGTCTGCCCCAGCGTGCGGCAGATTTCCTGCTGCTGCGCCAGGTTCTGCGCGCCGGCGTCTTGCCACTGCTGTTGCAGGGCGGCGGACATGGTCTGCAGCGATTCGGTCCACGCGGCAAGACGCTGTTCGTCGCGCGCGGCCAGTGCGTCCTGCTGACGCACGTGGGCTTCGTCCATGGTCTGCAGCAGCGATGCGGCGTGCGTTTCGAAGCTGCCTGCCGCCGCCTGCAGTGCCTGCTGCGTGTTGGCCGCCAGGGCCTCGTTGGCTTGCTGCTGCTGGGCCAGTGAGCCGCGCCAGTTGGCGGAAACCTCGTCGGCGGAGCCCTGCAGTTGCGCGGACACGCCATCCAGCGTCGATTCGAGCTTGGCCGAAACGCCGCCCAACGTACCGTCGAGCTGGGTGGTGATGGCCGCGAGGGTCGATTCCAGTTTTGACGAGACGCCGCCAAGATTTCCTTCGAGCTGCGCCGAGACGTCGCCGAGGGTGGTGTCCAGGCGCGTCGAAACCGCGCTGAGGGTGGACTCCAGTTGCCCCGACACGCTGCCCAACGTCGACTCCAACTGGCCGGACACGCCGCCCAGCGTCGACTTCAGTTGTGTGGACACCGCGCCCAGCGTCGACTCCAGATGCGACGTAACGGCGCCCAGGGTGGCGTCCAGCTTGGTCGATACGCCATCCAGCGTGGTCTGCAGTTGGGTGGAGACGCCGCCCAGCGTCAGGCCCAGGCGCGAGGTGACCTCGTCGACCGTGGTCTGCAGCTGCGTCGACACGCTCTGCACAAGCGAGACGGAGCCTTTCTCGAAGGTGCTGGCAATACCGAGCATGGTGCGCTCGACCACCGGCTCGATCACCGCGCCGGCCGCGCGGGCGCTTTCGCTGAGGCTTTCGTTCAGCGAGCGGCCCACCGACGCCGCCAGGTCGGCATACGCCGCGCCGGCTTTCTGGTGAAAGGCTTCCTGGCCAGCGACCAGGCGTTCGTTCATGGCCTGGTTCTGCGCCTCCAGCGCGGCCATCATGGCCTGCAGCCGATCGACCACCGCGGGCATGACTTCGCTTTGCCGTGCCAGCAGCCGCAGCGACTCCTCGCGCTGGTGTGCGAGGGAGAACACGCGCAGGCTGGTGCCGATGCGTGCATCCAGCTGCTGCGCCGCCAGCAGCCGCTCGCGGCGGCACAGCGCGGACAAGAGGCCCAGCATGGCCGAGCCTGCAATGCCGGCCAGGGAGGTGCCGAAGGCCAGGCCCAGGCCCTTGACCGGCGCCGCAAGAGAGGCGCGCACGGCCGACAGGTCGGTGGCGCTTTCCAGCGCCGTGCCGGTGCCGTGCAGCGTGACCACCATGCCCAGGAAGGTGCCCAGCATGCCCAGCAGCACCAGCAGGCCGGTGATGTAGGGGGTGAGGGCAGGGCCCGGCAGCCCGACGCGTTCGCCCTCGATGCGCTGGCGCACCGACTGACGCAGTGACGGGTGCAGCCGCTCGAGCCACGCGCCAAGCCCGGCCGGCGGTTGCGGCATGGCGTCGTCGGAGGCCAGCGCCTGCTGCAGGCTGGCGGTGGCCTGCTGGTACTTGCGAAGCTCCAGCGCGCCCACCAGGTAAAAGGCCGCAATCAGCAGCGTGACCGACAGGGCCAGCAGGTTGCTGCCCAGGTAGCCCGCGCCGGCCCAGCCGATGGCGGCCAGTCCCACGAAGAAAGCGAGTGTGCGAAGTAGGGAAGATCTGTTCATGCGAACTGTGCGAGCGGTTTTGACGCGGCTTGCTTACTTGCGAAGGGCTTCGAGCAGCCCTTCGACGGGTTTGAATCGGATGTCGAGCTCGGCATGCAGCATGGCTTGCGCATCCTCGCCGAAGCGGTGCAGCCAGGGCTGCGGTGCGGGGGCGGGCGCGGCATCGGGCTGCGCCGCTTGTTCTTCTTCCTGCTGGCGCAAGTGCTGCTTGCGCAGGCGCGCGTAGTGCTTTTCGAGCGTGGCGGGCAGGGTGCCGAGCAGCCGGCGTTCCTGCTCGCCCAGTACCTGTTCCATCACGCCGTCCAGCGCGGCCAGGCGCGCCAGGTCGGGTGCGCGCGTTGCCAACTTGGCACGCAGCTTTTCGCGCAGGGGGCCGATGCCGGCCTCCATGGCCATCTGCTTGGCCTGGTAGCGCAGGCGATAGGGCGTGAAGTCGCCTTCCTGGGCCGCGGGTGCGGGAGGCGGTGGCGCCTCGTAGGTCTCGCCGCGCGTCAGCAGGCGGCCGCGCGTCTGGGGCTTGGGAGCCTCAGGCGCGGCGATGGCGAACAGGTTGTCTTCGGCAATGGACTTGGCCAGCGCGGCGCGCACGCGCGCGCACTCACCTTCCTCGGCATTTGCCAAGGAGGGATGTGCATCGGCCTGGGGCGCAGTTGCCGGCGCGGGGCCGCCGCCATTCAGTGCTGCAGACAGCGATATGGCGTCGGTCCAACCGAGCCAAAGGCTCAGTCGATCCGCGAAAGCTTGTTGGGATCCGGGGGGCTCGGCCTTGGTGAGGCGGGCGAGCAAGCGAATCAGCGCCGGGCCGGTGAAGTCTGTGCGTCGCTGTGACACTTTCAGCTTACAGCCAGGGGAAGAAAACCAGCCAGTCTACACCGGCAGGCCCACTGTCCCAGGGGCGTTACACACCACTTACCAACTGGGTGCCGTGGCCAGCAGCAGGTCTTGGATGGCCTGCACGCGCATCGGCTGGCGGCGGCGCGGCGCATGGATCAGGTGAGCCCTCTGCGCGGGGCCGGTCCAGCGCGGCAGGAGCCGCACCAGGGTGCCGGCGCGCAGGAGCTCGCTGACCATCCAGCTGGGCTGCAGTGCGACGCCGGCGCCGGCCTGCACCGCCTCCAGCATGGCGACGGCGCTATTGACCCGATATCGGGCCGGCAGCTCGATCCGCAGGGCGCCTTCGGGCCCATCGAGCATCACGGTGTCGTCGGGGCTGGCGTAGCGCAGGTAGTCGTGCCGGGGCAGGTCTTTCGGGGTGCGCGGCTTGCCGTGGCGGCGCACATAGTCAGGCGAGGCGACAAGGTAGCGCGGCCATTCAGCCAGCGCGTGCGCCACACGATCTGGCGGCAGCGCGCCGCCGATGCGAATGGCCAAATCCATGCGCTCCTGGACCGGGTCGATGAATCGGTCGTCCAGCATCAACGTGACCTGAAGCTGCGGATGGCGGGCCATGGCTTCGAGCATCAGGCGGTTCAGCCGCAGCTCACCCAGCGCGACCGGGGCCGAGATGCGCACCAGGCCGCGCGGCTCGCGCGTGCGTTGCGTGAGCTCGCCCACTGCTTCCTCGTAGTCCTCCAGCAGCCGTCTGGCGCTGTCGAGAAAGCGCAGGCCTTCGTCCGTGGCCGCGACGCGCGTGCTGCCGCGCTCCAGCAGGCGAACGCCCACCGAATGCTCCAGTGCTGCGACCAGCTTGCTGATGGTGGGCTGCGTGGTGTGCAGTTCGCGGGCCGCGGCCGACAGGCTGCCCAGCTCCACAGCGCGTACGAAGGCGTTCATGGCCTTGAGTCGATCCATCGTGGTATTCCAATTTGGAAGAGTTCGTCTTCCATTTTGACTTCTATGAAAAGAAATAGGAATGACCCAGAGTCGAGTCCTTCTTCTTCAATCGACAAGGACGGACTCGATGAATTTCCGAATCAAAACGCTGGCCGTGGCGCTCAGCCTTTCAACGACGGTCGGCCTTGCGGTCGCGCAACCGACGGCTCATGCACCTGCAAGCCACTGGGCCGCTAGCTGGATTGCGCCCGCAGAGCCGCTGTGGAGCAGCGATTTCGCCCTGCCGCTGGGCATGCCCGAAGAGCTTGAGCACAGCACGCTCCAGCAATACCTGCGCACCAGCGTCGGTGGCAGCCGGATTCGGGTGGTCGTCAGCAACGAGTACGGCAAGCGTCCGTTGAAGATCGGCCGCGCGTTCGTGGCGCGGGAAGCCTCCACCGCCGGCGCGCCGATTCGCTTCCAAGGGAAGGAGGGCATCGTGGTCGCGCCCGGAGGTCGGGCGATGAGCGACCCGGTCGACCTCCCGGTGGCCGCGCTGGAGCGCCTGCGGATCGACCTGTTCTTGCCCGAGCGCGCCCGGCTCGCTGGTTTTCATTGGGATGCGCGCGAACGCACGCTGCTCACGCAGGGCGATGCCGTCGGTCGTGCGCCCGCGCCGAACGCGCAGGCCTTCAGCACGCGTGCTTTCCTGTCATCGGTGCTTGTGGAGTCCACGCGCCCGCCTCGGGCGGTGGTGGCGCTCGGCGACTCGATCACTGATGGCAATGGCGCCACGCCCGGTGCGGACCACCGCTGGCCGGACTTCCTGGCGCAGCGGCTGGCGACGCAGGGCGTGGCGGTACTCAATGCGGGCATCTCCGGCAATCGCTTGCTTCGGCCGGGCATGGGCGAGGCCGGGCTGGCAAGGCTCGACCAGGACGTTCTGCAGCAGCCGGGTGTGCGCAGCCTCATCGTGCTGCTGGGCACCAATGACATTGGCTGGCCCGGTGGCCCCTTCGCGCCGACGGAAAAAGTGCCGGACGTGCAAGAGAT
>Ga0160437_1001448_pt1 | contig 10747 bp, 9 predicted proteins | sample HID1975I_E0MG_FD_108227 | JGI IMG/M metagenome (GOLD analysis project Ga0160437, IMG submission 108227) | Enriched soil microbial communities from UW Madison campus, WI, USA - HID1975I_E0 MG | ecosystem: Environmental > Terrestrial > Soil > Unclassified | place: USA: Madison, Wisconsin... | reverse complement strand
GGCTGTACAGCCCGCAGGCGCAAACCATCATCACCGATTACTACTACCGCGTGAACAACCCGGCGGTGATGGAGAAGCTGAAAGACAAATTCCCGCAGACTGATCTGTTCCGCGTGGAAGACCAGTTCGGCTCCTGGCCAAACGCGATGAAAACCCATTTCGCCAGCGGTGGTGAGCTGGATAAGCTGTTAGCGGCGGGGCATAAGTAATGTTTGCTGTTTCTTCCAGACGCGTGCTGCCGGGCTTCACCTTAAGCCTCGGCACCAGTCTGCTGTTTGTATGCCTGATTTTGCTGCTGCCACTCAGCGCGCTGGTGATGCAGCTGGCGCAAATGAGCTGGGCGCAATACTGGGACGTCATCACCAACCCTCAGGTGGTGGCGGCCTATAAAGTGACGCTGCTGTCGGCGTTTGTGGCCTCGATTTTTAACGGCGTGTTCGGCCTGCTGATGGCGTGGATCCTCACGCGCTACCGTTTCCCGGGCCGCACGTTGCTTGATGCGTTGATGGATTTACCGTTCGCGCTGCCGACGGCGGTGGCGGGTTTAACCCTCGCGTCACTGTTTTCCGTCAACGGTTTCTACGGCGAATGGCTGGCGAAGTTTGATATCAAAGTGACCTATACCTGGCTCGGCATTGCCGTGGCGATGGCGTTCACCAGCATTCCGTTCGTGGTGCGCACCGTTCAGCCGGTACTGGAAGAACTGGGGCCGGAATACGAAGAAGCGGCAGAAACGCTGGGCGCAACGCGCATTCAGAGCTTCTGTAAAGTGGTACTGCCGGAGCTATCTCCGGCACTGCTGGCGGGCGTGGCACTGTCATTTACCCGCAGCCTGGGCGAGTTCGGTGCGGTGATTTTCATCGCCGGGAACATCGCCTGGAAAACGGAAGTGACGTCGCTGATGATTTTTGTGCGCTTGCAGGAGTTTGATTACCCGGCGGCAAGCGCGATTGCGTCCGTTATCCTCGGCGCATCGCTGCTGCTGCTGTTCTCCATCAACACCTTGCAGAGTCGCTTTGGTCGACGTGTGGTAGGTCACTAATGGCGGAAGTTACGCAATTGAAACGCTATGACGCACCCCGCATCAATTGGGGAAAATGGTTTCTGATCGGAACCGGAATGCTGGTGTCAGCCTTCATACTGCTGGTGCCGATGATTTATATCTTCGTCGAGGCGTTCAGCAAAGGGTTGATGCCCGTGCTGCACAACCTGGCGGATCCGGACATGCTGCACGCCATCTGGCTGACGGTGATGATTGCACTGATAACCGTGCCGGTAAACCTGGTGTTCGGCACGCTGTTGGCCTGGCTGGTGACACGCTTTAACTTCCCGGGCCGTCAGTTGCTGCTGACGCTGCTGGACATCCCGTTTGCGGTGTCGCCGGTGGTTGCAGGTCTGGTGTATCTGCTGTTCTACGGCTCGAACGGTCCGCTTGGCGGCTGGCTCGATGAACATAATTTACAGGTGATGTTTGCCTGGCCGGGCATGGTGCTGGCGACGATTTTCGTGACCTGTCCTTTTGTGGTACGCGAGCTGGTGCCGGTGATGCTGAGTCAGGGCAGTCACGAAGATGAGGCGGCGATTCTGCTCGGCGCGTCTGGCTGGCAGATGTTTCGCCGCGTTACGCTGCCGAATATCCGTTGGGCGTTGTTGTACGGCGTAGTGCTGACCAACGCCCGCGCGATTGGCGAGTTCGGCGCGGTGTCGGTGGTGTCCGGTTCTATCCGGGGTGAAACGCTGTCGCTGCCGCTGCAAATTGAATTACTCCAGCAGGATTACAACACCGTCGGTTCCTTCACCGCCGCGGCCCTGCTGACGTTAATGGCTATCGTGACCCTGTTTTTGAAGAGTGTGGTGCAGTGGCGCCTGGAAAATCAGGAAAAACGCGCGCATCAGGAGACGCATCATGAGCATTGAAATTGCCAGCATTAAGAAATCGTTTGGACGCACTCAGGTGCTAAATGATATCTCCCTGGATATTCCGTCCGGGCAGATGGTGGCGCTGCTGGGGCCGTCCGGCTCGGGTAAAACGACGCTGCTGCGTATTATCGCCGGGCTCGAACACCAGACCAGCGGGCAGATCCGCTTCCAGGGCACGGACGTGAGCCGTCTTCATGCCCGTGATCGTAAAGTCGGTTTCGTGTTCCAGCACTATGCGCTGTTTCGCCACATGACCGTGTTCGACAACATCGCGTTTGGCCTGACGGTACTGCCGCGTCGTGAGCGCCCGAATGCGGCGCAAATCAACGCCAAAGTCACCAAGCTGCTGGAAATGGTTCAGCTGGCGCATCTGGCCGACCGTTATCCGGCGCAGCTGTCCGGTGGGCAAAAGCAGCGCGTGGCGCTGGCCCGTGCGCTGGCGGTGGAACCACAAATTTTGCTGCTCGATGAACCGTTTGGCGCGCTGGACGCACAGGTGCGTAAAGAGCTGCGTCGTTGGCTGCGTCAGCTCCATGAAGAGCTGAAATTCACCAGCGTGTTCGTGACCCACGATCAGGAAGAAGCGATGGAAGTCGCGGATCGTGTGGTGGTGATGAGCCAAGGCAACATCGAGCAGGTGGATGCGCCGGAACAGGTGTGGCGCGAGCCTGCGACCCGTTTCGTGCTCGAATTTATGGGCGAAGTGAATCGCCTGAAAGGCACCATCCGCGGCGGGCAGTTCCACGTCGGCGCGCACCGTTGGCCGCTCGGCTATACGCCCGCGCATCAGGGTCCCGTCGATTTGTTCCTGCGCCCGTGGGAAGTCGACGTTAGCCGTCGCACCAGCCTCGATTCTCCGCTGCCGGTACAGGTGCTGGAAGCGAGCCCGAAAGGGCACTACACCCAGCTGGTGGTGCAGCCTCTCGGTTGGTATGACGAACCGCTGACCGTGGTGATGCGCGACGAAGTCCCGCAGCGTGGCGACCGTCTATTTGTCGGGCTTCAGCACGCACGCCTTTATAACGGCAGCGAGCGCATTGAAGGCATTGATGAGGTCTCATCACTGGCGTTAGCCGAAACGGCCTGACGGCTCGTGCGCGCTTCACTGAAAAGGCTCATGGAAACATGGGCCTTTTTTTATTTCGTCCGAATAATCAGCAGTAATGGTGAAAAATGGTGTAACCGTCACAGAGGGTTACGCCTGAATGCCATTTGCACATAATGACTTGTCACTACTCTTGCTGTTTAATGTTTATATGCCGAGACAAATATCAGTCTTACAAAACGTAAGGATATTAACGTAATTCGTGAGGTCATTATGGTGGATATTAAACAGTGCGAAGATTTTTTCCCCTCTGAAGATCATGCGTTTTGCGTGTTTATATTAAGCAATCAGGCGATGGCCGATCTGCATGGACATGAGTTTGATGAACTGGTGATTGTTCGCAGCGGCAGCGGGTTTCATATCGTTAACGATCATGCTGAAATGATCCGCCCGGGTGATTTCTTTTTCGTGACGGCCAATGACGTACACTATTATGAAGCGACCAGCGAACTGTCGCTGATTAATATTCTTATTCACCGCCAGCGATCGTTTAAATATATTAAAAACATTGATGCGATGATTGAGTCGATCAGCGAAAAGACCCGTCCGTTTGATGAACGTTACCAGCCGCTTACGGAGCAGGCGTTAAACAGTATCATTACCCTGGCAGAAGGGATCAGCCGTCGACGCGATGATGCCTTTGACCCACTTTATTTTTCCGGTACCGAGTCGGCGTTCTTGCAAATCCTGACGTTGCTGTGCGCGGAACAAACTGCCAGCAAGAGCGCCATCGTCGACGAGCGCCGTAAAATCTATCTACTCGACCATATTCGCCAGCACTACGCGCAGGAGATTAACTGGAAAGGCGTTTGTGAGGAAGGGGGGATCGCGATACGCACGCTGTATCGTTTCTTCCGCGAAATGACGGGTAACACACCAGAAAAATTTCAGCAGCTGTACCGCTTACTGAAAGCGCAGGAACTATTGCGAACAACGGATATACCGGTCAGCCGCATCGCGCTGCTGTGTGGGTTTCTTAATCCTCCGCGTTTGACCGAAGCATATCGCCGCTATTTTCATCATACGCCTTCGCAGGAGCGACAATTAAGCACCTCAATTAAACAGAAAATATAATTATTTTTATCCGGGTAGCCTGGCATATTTTCCTGAATAAAGCGGCAGCGTTAATGACTGCTGTCAGGCGTGGTATTGCCCGGAAGTGGCCGTTGCGCATTACGTTTATTAAACAGGAATAGATTTATTACTCTTACAACCTCGCTGGAGTATTTATTATGCTCAATATTAAACAGCCCAACCCTTGGTACGTTGGCGTTGTTTCCGGCATGGCATCCTATATTGATTCCGCGGCGATTGTGTCTAATGGCACGGCGCTGGTGATTTATCAAAAGGCCATCGGAACGACCTCAACTGAAATTGGTATTCTTTCGGGTGTATTAACATTATGTATTGCACTGGGTGCCTTTACCGGCGGTCGTCTGGGCGATTGTTATGGCAGGCGTAACGTTTTTATTATCACCATGGTGATGGTCTTAATTGGCTCGCTGCTGCTGGCATTCTCCGGCGGTTTTTACTTATTACTCCTCGGGACTGTGCTCGTGGGGCTGGCCACTGGGGCCGATCTACCTGTTTCGCTGGCGACCATTTCGGAAGCGGCTAGCGATAGAAATCGCGGCAAAATTATCGGCCTGTCTAATTTGCTGTGGTTTGCCGGGATTTGCTCCACCATGGCGATTTCGGCACTGGTCGGTGGCTGGGGGAGAAGCGGTGCGCAGATTTTATATCTGCATGTCGGCATCGTGGCGTTCATTCTGTTGGTGCTGCGCTGGTCGCTGCCGGAATCCCCGATGTGGCTGGCGGCACATCGCGAACGGAAGGCGGGGCGTTCCACAGTCCGCGCGCAAAAAAATTCATACGCCGATCTGTTTCGTGGCAACTATCTGTGGCCGTTTATCGCGCTGTGCCTGTTCTACATGTTCACTAATCTGGCGGCCAATACCGGCGGGCAGTTTGGCGCGTATGTCGCGGTGAACGTGGTGGGGATCAGCGTCGAAAAAAATGCGCTGTGGAACTTGCTGGTGATGCCGGTGGGCGTGGTCTCGGGCCTGCTGTTTATGAAGATGGTGGATACCAAAAATCGAATGCCGGTATTTATCATCGGAGCCTGCTTTTTTGCTGGCGGATTCTTTATGCCAGTGCTGCTTAATTTCTCTCCGACGTCCTGGTTCTGCTGCCTGCTGTTCACCGCCATCGGCAGCGGGATGGCCTTTGAAGGGATGATGAAGGTCTGGTCGCAGGAGTCGTTTCCCACCATGCTTCGCGGCACCGCCCAGGGGGCGATTGTCGGTCTGGCGCGTCTGACCTGCGGCGTGCTGGCGTTTATCACGCCGGTTCTGCTCGATGCCGGGCCGGTCATTCTCTACAGCCTACTTACCGCCATTGTGGCGTCCGGCATGTTGATTGGTTGGCTGTGTTTCCACGGCAAAGTGCGCAATGAGTTTTCCAGTGAGGCCGAAATTATCGCCTCGGCGACACATCGCTCGCTGCCCGCTACGGCGCAGACCACTACCCCGAATTAACCTCATTTACGCAAGGAGTCTTTGATTATGCTTTCAGTCAGTCAAATTACGCTCGACGGTGAAGTCTCGTTAAGTGGTGTCGATCGGTTGCCCATTATCGGCTGGAAAATTGACAGCGACAGGCGCGATGTTGTGCAGTACTCCTGGCATTTACAGTGCAGTCTGACTACCGATTTCTCATCGCTGGTTTTTGACAGCGGGGAGGTGGTCAGCGCGCAGTCAAATAATATCGAGCTTGGCGACGCTGCATTATTGTCGTCAACCCGCTATCACTTGCGGGTGCGCATTACTGACAACCACGGGGAACGCAGCGAATGGAGTCCGTTGGCGGCGTTCGTTACCGGCATGCTCGGTGCGCCATGGCAGGCGGAGTTTATTTCGGCGGAAACACCGGCGGATAGCGCGAAGTCAAACGCCACGCTGCTGCGCAAAGCGTTTTTGTTAAAGCAACCTAAAACGATCTCCACTGCCTGGGTGCACGTCACGGCGCTGGGAATTTATCAGCTGTTCCTGAACGGCGAGCGCATCGGCAACGATGAGCTAACGCCAGGCTGGACCAGCTACCGGCATCATTTGCTGTATCAAACCTATGACGTGACGGCCCTGCTGAATCAGGGTGAAAACGTTTTCGGTGCAGAGCTGGGCGCGGGTTGGTTTAAAGGCGATATGGGCTTTAGCCGCCATCGTAATTATTACGGCGAACAAACCGCGCTGCTGTGCCAGCTGGTGATTCAGTATGACGACGGCTCGCGGCAGGTTGTTGGGTCCGACCAATCATGGCGAGGCTGCGATTCCGCGCGTGAGTTTGCTGAGATATACGACGGCGAGCGGTTCGATGCGCGTCGGGTTCAGGTGGGCTGGAATCAGACAGGCTTTAGTGATGCGTCATGGCGGGCGGTTAACGTCGTCAATTGGGATAAAAAGGCGCTGGTAGCCCAGGGCGCGGGGACGGTTCGCCAGATGGAACGACTGGCGGCAAAGGCGCTAATCATTACGCCACAGGGCGATAAGGTTCTCGATTTCGGCCAGAACATGAGCGGCTGGGTGGAGTTTCGCGTGCGCGGTAACGTGGGTGATAAGGTGGTGCTGCGCCACTTTGAAACGCTGGATGCCAACGGCAACGTGTACCTCGATAACCTGCGCACCGCCAGGCAGACCACGGAATATGTTCTGACAGGCGAGGGAGAGGAAACCTGGCACCCGCGGTTTAGCTGGCAGGGTTTCCGCTATGTGAAGGTAGAGGAATGTCCGGGCGAGCTGGATCTGAACCAGTTTACCGCCATTGTTATCCATTCTGATATGGCGTCCACCGGGCATTTTGCTTGCTCAAATCCGGATCTCAATCAGTTGCACCACAACATCTTGTGGGGACTGAAAAGTAACTTTGTCGATGTGCCGACCGATTGTCCGCAGCGTGATGAACGCCTGGGTTGGACCGGCGATGCGCAGATTTTCTGTCGTACCGCCAGCTATCTGATGCAAACCCAGACCTTCTTTGCCAAATGGCTGGTTGACCTTAAGGCCGATCAAACTCCGGAAGGCGGCGTGCCACACGTTATTCCCGACATCCTGACCGGACACTGTGACCAGGATAAGTTTCTGGCGGAAGGGGGAACGCATTCAGCAACCGGCTGGGCGGATGCGGCGGTGGTTAATCCGTGGACTATGTACCTGATGTACGGCGATACGCGGGTGCTGGAAAATCAGTACACCAGCATGAAAGGCTGGGTCGATTTTATGCAGGCGCACGCGGATAACGATATTTGGCGCTATAAGTTGCAGTTTGGCGACTGGGTGGCGCTGGATGCGCAAGAGGGCAGCTATTTCGGCGCCACGCCGGAGGACCTGATCTGCACCGCCTGGTACGCCCATTCCACGCTGCTGTTGGCGAAAACGGCGAAGGTGCTGGAACGCACAGACGATCATCGTTCTTACAGTGCGTTGCATGAACGGATTGTAGAGCGCTTCCACCAGAGATTCTTTACCGCCGACGGCGATATGACCGCCCGGACCCAGACCGCGCATATTCTCGCACTGTGTTTCAACCTGGTGCCGGACGCCTGGCGCGAGCGCACGGCAAATCGGTTGGTGGAACTGTTGCACGAGCACGGTGGACATCTGGTGACGGGATTCCTCGGCACGCCGTATTTCTGCCACGCGCTGAGTCAGAATCAACATCCAAAAGAAGCTTGGGCGCTGCTGCTGAAAGAGGATTTCCCGTCGTGGCTGTATCAGGTAAAAGCCGGGGCCACCACCATTTGGGAGCACTGGGACGGCATCAAACCCGATGGTTCGATGTGGAGTCCGGACATGAACTCGTTCAACCACTATGCCTACGGTGCGGTGGGCGAATGGCTGTATCGCACCGTGGCGGGCATTGAGGCGGACGAAACGGCGCCGGGATTCAAGCATGTGGTGATTGCGCCACTGCCCGGTGGCGGCCTGAGCTGGATGGATGCCCGCTATCAGTCGATTTATGGCGACATCGCAGTCAACTGGCAAGCGCAAAAGGGACGTGTGGTGCTGATGTTCCGTGTTCCGGCGAACACCACGGCGACCGTAAAGCTGCCTGCGGTCAGGGAGATGATCACCCGCGGTTCGTTGAATTTTGCTCATGAGAACGGTGAATGGACGGCCCACTGCGGATCGGGAGAATATCGGGTTGAGTATTTGCCTGATGAATCGGTAGACCTGACATACACAGACTGATAGCTTAACGTCATCACACAGAGCAAGCGGCCCGCGTGGCCGCTTTTTCTTTGCAAGTCTGGACCGGAACGTGAATACATTAGAACAAACCATCGGCAACACACCATTAGTCAAACTCCAGCGCCTCACACCGGACAACGGCAGTGAAATCTGGGTCAAACTGGAAGGCAATAATCCGGCGGGGTCGGTGAAAGACCGCGCCGCGCTGTCGATGATTGTGCAGGCGGAAAAACGCGGCGAAATCAAACCTGGCGACGTGCTGATTGAAGCCACCAGTGGCAATACTGGCATTGCGCTGGCGATGATCGCCGCGCTGAAAGGGTATCGCATGAAGCTGCTGATGCCAAACAACATGAGCCAGGAGCGGCGGGCTGCGATGCGCGCCTACGGGGCGGAGCTGATTCTGGTCAGCAAGGAGCAGGGCATGGAAGGCGCACGCGATTTAGCGCTGGAAATGGCCACCCGCGGCGAAGGCAAATTACTCGACCAGTTTAATAATCCGGATAACCCCTTCGCGCATTACACCACCACCGGGCCGGAAATCTGGCTGCAAACAGAGCAGCGGATGACACATTTCGTGTCCAGCATGGGCACGACCGGCACCATTACCGGCGTGTCGCGTTTTCTGCGCGAGCAAGATAAAAGCGTGACCATTGTGGGTCTACAGCCAGAAGAGGGCAGCAGTATTCCGGGCATTCGCCGCTGGCCTGCGGAGTATATGCCGGGCATTTTTAATGCCTCTTTGGTGGATGAGGTCATGGATATTCATCAGCGTGATGCGGAAAATACCATGCGTGAACTGGCGGTGCGGGAAGGTATTTTCTGCGGCGTGAGTTCCGGTGGCGCGGTTGCCGGTGCGCTGCGGGTGGCGAAGGCCAATCCGGGCGCGGTGGTAGTGGCGATTATCTGCGATCGCGGCGATCGGTATTTATCGACCGGCGTGTTTGGTGAAGAGAGTTACAGTCAGGGGGCGGGGATTTAACGGTCATGGACATGATTCTATTCCGGGATAAAACCCGGGCGCAGCAGGCCGATATTGTGGCCGTGCAGTCTCAGGTTGTGTACGGCAGCGTGGGTAACAGCGTGGCGGTACCGAATATCAAACAGCATCATCTGAACGTGTTGGCAGTGCCAACGGTGCTGTTCAGCAATACGCCGCATTACGATACGTTTTACGGGGGCGTTATCCCTGATGAGTGGTTCAGCGGTTATTTGCGCGCACTCGAAGAGCGGGATGCTTTGCGTGAACTGAAAGCGGTGACCACCGGCTACATGGGCAGCGCCAGCCAGATTGCGATTCTGGCCCAATGGCTGAAAGCGATGCGCGAAAAGCATCCGCAGATGATGATTCTGGTGGACCCGGTGATCGGCGATACCGACAGCGGCGTGTACGTGAAGCCAGAAATCCCGGCGGCGTACTGCGAGCATTTACTGCCGCTGGCGCGGGGCATTACGCCCAACGTGTTCGAGCTTGGCGTACTGAGCGGAAAACCGTGCGAGACCCTGGACGAGGCGATCGCTGCAGCAAAAAGCTTGCTGTCAGAGACACTGAAATGGGTGGCGATTACCAGCGCGCCGGTTGCGGACGATAGCGACATTCATGTGGTGTTGGTGACGGCAGACAGCGTGGATATCAGCAGTTGGCCCCGCGTGGCGACCGATTTGAAAGGCACGGGCGATTTGTTCTGCTCGGAGTTAATCAGTGCGATAGTGCAGGGGAAAACGTTGCAGGACGCCGTGCATTTAGCGGGCAGTCGTGTGGTTGAGGTGATGGCGTACACCCTCGAGAAAGGCTATGACGAGCTGATTCTGCCACCGCGATAATCCTGAATGACAGAAACAAAAATGGCGCCCGAAGGCGCCATTTTTCTATCCATGCGGCATCAATTATTTTTTGATGCGGATAACCGGAGTTTCACCCACGGTCACGCTACCGGACAGTTTGATAAGCTCTTTGATCTCGTCCATGTTGGAGATAACAACCGGAGTCAGGGTAGACTTGGCTTTCTCTTCCAGCAGTGCCAGATCGAACTCGATAACCGGATCGCCAACTTTGACACGCTGGCCTTCTTCCGCGATACGTTTGAAACCTTCGCCTTTCAGTTCAACGGTATCGATACCGAAGTGAACGAACAGCTCAATGCCACTGTCGGACTCGATAGAGAACGCGTGGTTGGTTTCAAAGATTTTACCGATAGTACCATCAACCGGCGCAACCATTTTGTTGCCGGTCGGTTTGATAGCAATGCCATCGCCCACGATTTTCTCAGCAAAAACAACATCCGGTACGTCTTCGATGTTGACGATCTCGCCAGAGAGCGGGGCAACAATCTCAATAGTTCCGGTGTCTTTCTTATCATCAGAAACCAGAGATTTCAGTTTATCGAACAAACCCATGATCTTCTCCTAAGCAGTAATTTGGGCCGCATCTCGTGGATTAGCAGATTGTTTTTTCTTCAATGAACTTGTTAACCAG
>Ga0160437_1001447_pt1 | contig 10749 bp, 6 predicted proteins | sample HID1975I_E0MG_FD_108227 | JGI IMG/M metagenome (GOLD analysis project Ga0160437, IMG submission 108227) | Enriched soil microbial communities from UW Madison campus, WI, USA - HID1975I_E0 MG | ecosystem: Environmental > Terrestrial > Soil > Unclassified | place: USA: Madison, Wisconsin... | reverse complement strand
TCGGAACTCTGGACGAAGGTATGGGCCCTCAGCCCGGGCGCATCTGTGAGCAGTTGAAGCACCATCGGCCCCAGCAGCGTCGCGGCAATCGAGGATCCCATTCCGAAAGAAATTGTCCCGATCTGGCCAGAAAGCATGAGTGCCAGTGATCGGGCGCCTTCCTTTTCCTCCGACACGATGCGGCGGGCCCGCTGCGCGTACTCCAAGGCATAGGGCGTTGGCTTCAGCCGGCGCTCCTGCCGGTCGAAGAGAGTCACCCGCAACTCGTCTTCCAATGCGCGCAAGCTGCGCGACAAGGCGGGCTGGCTCAAGTGCACTGCTTCGGCGGCGGCATTCAGGGTGCCAAGATCCAGGACAGCGAGAAAGTGTCGGAGTTGCCTGGTGTTCATGATTTGCCCCGACCGCCGCCGATCATTCAGGGGATCAACGTCAATGTCTTTGTTGACTCTAGGCGGGCATCGACCTGCGCAGTTCCGACTGCGTCCTGCTTGCACGAGCCCGCCTCGAAGAGCGCGACCTGGTCGTCGTAGTGCTTGCCCTTGGCCTGGCCCGCGTTGGCAAATCCGCTTTGACCTGGCGCCATCAACGAGCACATTTCCACGGCGTTCTTTCGCATGACCACCCGGAATCCCGCGGTTCCGCGGTTCTGATACTGCGACGCCTCCTGGTCTTGCGTTGCCCACGGCACGCCAATGGCATTTGTCTTTGAGAACCGGTGCTTTGGCGCAGGTGTCAGCCACGTGGACTGGTCAGCGCCGAACTTGGCGGTCATCTCTGCGACCGCGGTCGAGAGAGCTGCCCGAACAGTGTCGTCGGGTGCTTGGCCGTTCAGGAAGTCGTAGCGCTGTGGAACGCCGGAGGCGGAACCTTGTAGCGCGTTTAGCAGGAGCTTTGATGCTCGCGCCGGTTGGAGACTCCCTGGCGCACCACCCGTCAGCGGCGCATACCCAAGGTCGACCAGCGAATTGAAAACGGCGGCCGGCAGATCATCCTTGAGCACGGCGACGGTCATTGCCTTAAGCCAAGCTTGGAGAATCGTGACGCCGGGGCCGTCGTATTGCCCGTCCTTGTCAGCATCCCTCAGGCGCATGTCCCAGGCGTCGAGAACGTCAGCGGCTTTGCGCATGGGGTCTGAAGCGGGAAGTGCTGCAGTGGCAGACTTGATGTACGGCACGAAGTAGCGGGCGTTCAGGTCGGCCACAGCTGCGTTGTTCGCGACATTCCACGCTTCCTCGGCAGTGAACTTCGTTCGACTCGACAGCTGCACACCGACCTCGTTCACACGGTCCACCGCCGCGAAGTTGGCGCCATCGGCGCGAAGACCCGCTGCGATCTGGTTGTTCCAGCTCGCGAAGTAGCCCTGGGTCGGGTTGTAGGACTTCGGATTCTCGCTGAAGGGAATTCGGCCTTGCCATTCCATGCTGCCATCACCCAGGGCAGGAAACTGAATGTTCTGATGCGCCGGTCGAATGGGCAAGGCACCCAAACCCGCCGCTCCGATGTTGCCATCGACGTCTGCATAGAACCATGTGATGGATGCGCTCACACGTGCGGCTTGTTCCATAAATTCGTTCCAGTTCCTGGCCTGCGCAGCCTTGCCCCATCCCAACATCGTTTCGATCTCGGCGCCCTCCCAGGAGCGCTTCGCGCTGTAGGCCGTGTTGTTGGCAACATCCCACGTCTGAACGAATCCGTGGGCAGTGGAATAGACGTCGAACGCGCGGTCGGCCTCACCCTTCACCTGGATGGTCTCCGTACGCTTGTCCATTGCAACGAACTGGCCTTTGAATCTGTACTCATAGCGATTCGCAGGATTCAATTGCTCCTGATAGGTGTCATTCGTGTCGAGCGATCCGACGGTCGATCCCCATGCAATTGTCCCGTTCGTTCCGAAGAGAACGGGCAGCAGCCCGACAGGCGTCATGCCCGTCAATTCGTAGCCCGCACCGTGCAGTCCGATGGAAGTCACGAAGGCGGGGTTGTTGAAACCTTGCTGCGGTCCGTTGTAGAGGATTGCAGTCCCTCCGGTGGATTTCGAGGGTCCCAGGACCCACGCGTTGCTTGCGGTGGGCATGTTCTCCGTCGCCGCGAGTCCGAGGGTCGCCACCTGGAACTGGCGGTGGGAAGCGGCGCTGGATCCGGAGATCGGCCGCAGAGCCAGGTGAGACCCATATTTCGCGTTGCGCTCGCGCTTCGCGGATGCAACGCTGGCGGCCCGTGGAATGATGGTCGGTGCGGTGGGATCCTCCAACCATCGCATTTGGTCGTAGATCTGCTGCCCAACGGCAGCGCCCTTGTCCGCCTTGAGTTGATTCAGGAGAGACAGGTTCGCGACTTCGGAACTGCCGCCGAAGAACCTGTTTAGGATCAGCCCGATCCAGACCAGCGCCACATCCTGAGAAGTCCAATTGCTGGGTTCGAAGCCTGCGTCCACGAACTCACGAGGGAGAAGTTCAACTCTGCTCGCCAGGACTTCCCTGATGCGAGCATTGACCCCGTTGGCATACCCCTCGAACATCGCTCGGTCTTGAGCTGACAGCGCGTCGAGTTGCTTGCGAATCGACGTTGGATTGATACCTGAACGGGTCGCAATATCGGTCGCAGCGTAGTTGGGGCCAAGAACTGCAGCAACCGTTCCGTTCCCGGAGCGCTTGGCCATTTCCAGCTGATAGAGCCGGTCCTCGGCGACTGCGTAGCCGAAGCCGTAGAACAAGTCGTGGACGCTGCTGGCGTACACATGCGGCGTGCCGTACGTGTCGCGCTTGATGGTGACCTTCGACTCGAGTGCACCACCTTGACTGGACGTCGCGGGAGGAGCGGTCCCGGATCCTCCACCGCAGGCTGCGAGGCTCGCTGCGCAGCCAAATGCCAATACCGCGAATCCATTGAAGCGTCCGATCATGGTCGTTCCTTGTCATGTTGCAGTTGAGATGGGGCGCGATAGTTATTTAGAACTGAATCAATGACAAGTCATGGAATACCCGTTTATGCATCTATTGCAAGTCAACGCGGCAGTGACTTGCGAAACATGCAAATTCACTGACGACCACGGGTGGCGTGAAATCTTGCGACTGAACACACCAGCGGCCAGTCGGCCACCAGAGTGACAGCCCCAGGATCGGACAGCAGGCGAGACTAGTTTTCAGTTCGCGAATTCGCTGCATCACATCGCACCCCATTGCGATGCCGGTCGCGCCGACAACAGGAATGCCTAGGGTTTCTACGAGGCAACGCCGGGTTGCGGCATCAAGCCTCCTCCCATAGAGTTCGCCCTCGTTGTGGATCGACCGACCGGTCGGTTGAATGTGGGCTGATCAGCACCACACAGGCAACGACTCAACGATGGAGACACGATGAAGAGAACTCATGTGCGTCGCGCGCTTACCCTTGCTGTACTTTCCGCATTGATGGCGATGAGTGCGGGTTGCGGCGGAGGCAGCTCCGCCGCCCAGACCAATGGCGTGCCGGCGCCCCCTCCCGCGGCCGAGAAATCACTGACTATCAAGCGCGATTCCTATGGTGTGCCGCATATCTACGCTGACACGGTGCGCGGAATCTTCCATGGCTACGGCTATGTGGTTGCCGAGGATCGCCTGTTTCAGATGGAAATGGCCAAGCGAGCGGTGCTCGGAACCGCCGCCGAGGTGCTTGGCGCTGCCTATGTGTCGCTCGACACGAGCGCTCGCCAGCTCTCGGATCCCGCTTCGATCAAGGCGCAGCTCGCCAAGCTGTCAGCAGAAGACATGGACATCTTCGACGGCTACGCAGATGGGTTCAATGCCCGCGTCAAGGAAGTCCTCGCCGATCGGCAGCACCTTCTGCCTAAGCAGTTTGCCGACGCAGGCTTCGACCCGACACTCTGGACCGGCTATGACGTGGCCATGATCTGGGTCGGAACGATGGCGAATCGCTTCTCCAACAGCAGCAGCGAGATCTCCAACCTGCAACTTCTCACTCAGCTAAAGACAGCCAAGGGAGACACTGTGGGCAAGCAGATGTTCGACCAGATCCGGTGGCTTGAAGACACCAAGTCGCCAACCACGGTGCCGCGTCCGGGTGGCTATACGAACGTCGAAGTCGCCGCGCTTTCGAAGCCGAGCACTCGCCCGCCGGCGTTGGCTTCGCTCCATGAGGGCAAAAAGCATGTTCAATCGGCGACCACGAACGCTCATGCCTTGGTAAAAGGGGGCGTGGCACGCCAACAGATGAATGGACTGGCTCCAGTTTCGGATTCCGTGCTCGTGGCCGAGAGCAACCTGGCCGCCGCCTGGCGCGGCACGGCAACACCCGAGCAACGCCCCAAGGCCAGTAATCTCTGGATCGTGAGTGGCAAGAAGACCACGGACGGCAGCACCATGCTCATCAACGGCCCGCAGTTCGGATGGTTCAACCCGAGCTACGTCTACGGCGTCGGCCTCCACGGGGCAGGGTATGACGTGACGGGCAATACGCCGTTCGCGCACCCAGTGGTCCTGTTTGGCACCAACGGGAGCATCTCGTGTGGTGCCACCGCCGGTCCACTCGACGTGAATGACGTCTACCAGGAGCAAATCAATCCCGCCAACCCCAACGAGTACTACTTCAAGGGCGCCTATCAGCCGATGAAGAAGCGCACCGAAGTCATCAAGGTCAAGGGAGAGGCAGACCGCAACGTGGACGTGTATTCGACCGTTCACGGCACTGTCACCAGCGTCGATGCCGCCAACGGAACCGCCTATTCGATGCGGCGCAGCTGGGACGGGTTCGAGATCGAGTCGCTCCTGGGCTGGATCCATTCGATGCAGGCCAAGAATTGGGACGACTGGCTCGCCCAGGCTGCACGCGTGGCAATCACGATCAACTGGTACTACGCTGACGCCAAGGGCAACATCGGCTACGTGTCGCCCGGCCGCCTGCCGATCCGGCCGCAGAACCAGGATGTCCGGCTCCCAGCACTGGGCGACGGCACCATGGAGTGGCAAGGCTTCCGGCCGTTCAGCGACGTTCCCAAGACGTACAACCCCTCGCAAGGGTATATCGTCAATTGGAACAACCAGTCGGCCCCTGGCATGCAGACTGACGGCGGCAATTACTCGATTGTCGATCGTGTCAACGAGTTCATCTTCCGCATCGAAGCCAAGCCCAAGCTCACACCCGACGAGGTGTGGAAGCTCAATCGCGATGCCTCTTTCGCCGATACCAACGCGCGCTACTTCGTGCCCTACATCGTGGCCGCCACCAGCGCGTTGTCACCGAGCGATCCGGTACGGCAGGCTGCGCAGTTGCTTAGCGACTGGAGCGGACAGAACACCAATCCCGGCAAGGGCCAGAACTATGCCGAGCCCGCGGCAACCATCATGCGTGCCTGGTTGCCTCTGATGTACAACAAGTTGCTGGCAGACGATCTGCCACCTTCGGTGATGTCGCGCTACACCTCTGCGGGGTATCCAACAAGTGCGCCTGGTGGCAGCATCAGTCCGGGGGGCGCCTCCAAGCTGCTCTACAACGCGTTGCTGGGCAGCAAGGCCGGCGTGCCGCAGACCGTGGACTTCTTCAACGGCGCAGACAAGAACGCGATGATTCGTGACGCCCTGACCCAGGCGGTGGGCAATCTGACCACCAAGTTCGGCAGCGACATGTCAACCTGGCTGACTCCCGTGGTACCGCATCGTTTCGCCACGAAGAATTTCCTAGGCTACCCACAAGCCAACGCGGATGAGGTGCTGGAACTGACAACTTACATGAACCGCGGAACGCAAAACGACAAGGTGGTGTTCTCGTCGGGCGGCGCAACTTCCATGTGTACGGTCGCGCCACCGGGGCAGAGTGGCTTTGTTGCGCCCGACGGCAAGCGCTCGAAGCACTACGACGATCAGTTGGACCTCTACGAGAAGTTCGACTGCAAGAGCGAGTGGCTGACGCGTTCGGAAGTCGAGGCGAACCTGGAGTCCAGCAAGACCCTGCGCTACTGAGAAGCCCTAGGGAAGGCCGAATCCGGGCAAAGCGCAGCCCGGATTAGGCGATGATTGGCGCATGAGCCTCCACCGACGCGCGTCTGCGCCACCGCCCATCGACCAGCGTTCAGCGATTCTTGCCCAGGCGGCCGGTTTGTTTGCCAGCAAGGGGTTTCCCTCCGCCTCGATGAACGATGTGGCCGATGCGGCCGGCCTTTCGAAGGCGACGCTCTACCACTACTTCACCGACAAGGGCGAAATTCTAAAGACCATTGCGGACGCTCACGTGTCGCGCTTGGTCGAGGTCGTGCGAGACATTGAGGCGTTGCCGCATGCTCCGGGCGATCGGCTCGAACTGCTCATTGCGGGCTTCATGAGCGAGTACGAGTCGGCGCAGCAGGCCCACCGGGTGCTCACCGAGGATGTGCGGTTTCTTGAGCCGGCGGCACGTGAGCAAATCCTGAGCAAGGAGCGCCGGGTCGTTCAGGCCTTCGCCGACGCCCTTGCCGAGGTAAGGCCCGAGCTCAAAAAGGCCAAGGTCGACAAGGCGCTGACGATGCTGCTTTTCGGCATGATCAACTGGATGTTCACGTGGCTCGACGCCAATGGGCGGCTGAGCTACGAGGACATGGCGAAGATGGTGACTGGGCTCTTCTTTCGAGGCGTTTTGGATATGCCCATTGCTGTTCCAGCAAGACGCAAGCGCCCCAATAGGGGGGTGAGTCGGGTGGCGAATTGATTGGGCTTCAGTTTCGAACAAGGGCGCTTCTGCAATTGCTCAAGAGTTCGAAGATAGACTGAAGAGCAGGGGCCTTCGTGCCACTGCTCTCTGCCTGGAATTCCGTGGCGGCACGAGTACTCGCGACGGGGTCGAGTGTTGGGGATGACCGCAGAGTGCCAGATTGCGGTCAGCTGTGTCGACTCGACCGAAGGGCCGTTATCGCTGCACAACGGAATTTTCCGGTCGGCCTTTCGATGGAAATTCCGTGCCTAAACGGAATTGGCGCACCTCAGGAAGCGGTCGTTCGGGGGATGAGAGAGTGCCTACCGCGCGGATGGTTGAGAAAATCTGAAAAGGCGCGTGGGGTTGTCCACCAGTAGTTTCTGCCGCAGTTCGCGCGAACACGAGCTCGCCACGAGTGCCAGGTTGTGTCTTTCGTCCTCGCGACGGAAGGGTTCGATGTCCGTGGGACGCTGAGCTGCGCTTCGATGGGTGCCACCGGTGTGTGGCCAGTCGCTTCCCCAAACCACGCGGTCCGGAATCGCCTGGAGTAGCGCTTGGGCAATCGGCGGGACGTCCGCGTACCCTGGGGCGAGGTCCGAGATTTGATACGGGCCCGAGAGCTTCATCCAAACGTGGGGACTGGACACCAGGTCGAGTAGCTCGAGGAATCCTGATTGCTCGATGCCGGCTGATGCAGCCGGCATCCCGAAGTGGTCAAGGAGGATGTTGCGGCGCAGCGAGCGAATAGTCTGCGCACACGAGGTCAGTAACGGGAGCGGCGCGTACACCTGAATCAGGAGCGACGTGTCCCGCAGGACGTTCTCTGTAGCCTCCAGCAGCCGAATCGCCTCTGCCGGCTCTACGCCGCCGGCAACGCCCAGGTTGACGCGCACGCCACAGACTCCTGCGCGTTGCAGTTCGCCAAGTTCATCGAGCCCGAGGCTGAGGTCAACGACAGCGATGCCGCGGCCTGCGCCTTCCAGAAGACGGAGCGCCTCTACTAGGCAACCGTTGTCGGTGCCGTAGACGCTGGGTTGAACGAGGACTACGCGTTCAATTCCTAGCGAAGCGTGCATTCGCCGCATGGAATCCACGTCGGCTGGCGGTGGGGTATACCTTCGGCCGTCCGAATATGGAAAGCGCAACGGGTCAAAGACGTGCGCATGACAGTCGGTCGCCAACGCGGGTAAAGGGAACAGCTCGGTCATGTCGCGGGCCCGACCGAACTCAACCGCGATTCATCATTGCGTACTCCGCGCTTGCCAAAACGCCGGCCTACTGAGCCTGTATGTTGGCCCGCTTCACGACTTGCTGCCACTTCTTCGCCTCTTCAACCACGAACTTCTGGAAGTCGTCCTGCGCCCCAGAGGCCGGAGTAGCGCCAATATCAGCGTACTTCTTTGCAACTTCGGGGTCGGGGAGCGCTTTGGCGATTTGCGCATGCAGGGCTGAAACGATGGCGGGAGGCGTCTTCGCCGGAGCCACGACTCCAACCCAGTGCGTCATCGAAAAGTTGTGGATGCCTGCCTCGTCGAATGTCGGCACCGCCGGGAGCTTCTGGAAGCGCGTTGCACCGGTGATGGCTAAAGCCTTGACACGCCCCGACGCCAGTGCCGAAGCAGTGCTTGTCACGCTGTCGATGAGAAGGTCGATTTCTCCACCCATCAAGGCCTTGATGGACTCGCCGCCCCCCTTGTAGGGCACATGCAGAAACTTGGCGCCCACCGTGGAGGCCAGCAGTTCCGTAGTCAGGTGGGGCGTGCTGCCGATTCCTCCAGACCCATAGGTCAACTTTCCGGGATTCTTGGTGGCGAACTCAACCAGCTCGGCAGCCGTTTTGAATCGAGAGTTCGACGGCACCATCATGAGCAAGGGCGACTCTGCGACTTTCGAAACCGCGACAAGGTCCTTGACGGTGTCGTAGGGCATCTTCGCCTGGAGCGCAGGCGCCATGGTGAACGGCGCGCTCACGAATCCCAGGGTATAGCCGTCTGGCGCCGCCTTGGCGACAGCGTCAGTGCCAATGACTCCGCCGGCTCCGGCCTTGTTGTCTACAACGACTGGCTGCCCCGAGTCGGCGGTCAAGCGCTGTGCGAGCACGCGTGCCATGACGTCATTGGGGCCGCCGGCAGCGAATGGGACGATGAGCCGCACCGGTTTTGTCGGGTAGGCAGGCGCTTGAGCGAGTGCCGCAGTTGTGCTGACCGCGAGCGAAATGGTCACAAACGCCTGGAGCGGGCGCAGAAGATTGAGGAATGCCATGGTTTCAACCCCACGTTCGGGTCACTCGGGCTTGATGTTGTGCGACTTCACCAGGGCGCCCCAACGGTCAGACTCGGACTTGATGAATGCCGCGAACTCTTCGGGCGTCCCGCCGGCGACCTCGTTGCCCTGTGAGGTGATTTTTTCAGTGACTTCGGGCTCGCGAATTGCCTTGTTGATGGCTTGGCTGAGCTTGGCGACGATAGCTGGCGGCGTCCCTTTGGGGGCAACCACGCCGAACCAGTTCGACATCTCCATGTTCTTGACTCCTAGCTCCTCAAACGTGGGCACGTTCGGCAGCATTGGGGAGCGCTTCGCGCTGGTCACAGCCAGGGGGCGCAGTTTGGCGGCATCACCCTTCAAGTACGGCATCACCGCGTAAATCCACTCGAACATGATGTCCACATTGCCGGCAATCAAGTCGTTCGTCGCCGGCGCTCCCCCCTTGTAGGCCACATGGACCATATCGACACCGGCGCTTTGCTCGAAGAGTTCGCCGGCGAGGTGATGGGAGCCCCCAAGGCCGCCCGAGGCGAAGCTGACAGTGCCCGGCTTCGACTTCGCCTGCTTGATGACGTCCTGTACTGTTTTATTTGGCGAATTGAGACTGACCGACATGACAAGCGGCCCTTTTTCAATCAAGGTTATGGGAACCAAGTCGGCTGGGTTGTACGCGAGCTTCGGGAAGAGCGCCTTGTTGACCGCCAGGGGGGCAAAGTTCCCCAGCCCGATGACGTAACCGTCCGGTGCGGCCTTAGCGATTAGCTCCGTACCGATATTGCCGCCGGCACCTGGCCGGTTGTCCACGATGACGGGCGAACCGAAATAGACCGCGAGCTTCTGAGCAATCTGGCGAGCGCGAATGTCCGAACTTCCGCCTGCGGCATAGGGAACGACAAACGTAATTGGCTTGGTCGGGTATGTGGCGGGGGTCTGCGCCCAGCTTGGCGCGGTGGCGGCCAGCGAGGCGAGAGAGACGGCACAAGTGACGGCGAGGGCTCTGCGACGAGCGGAACAAAGGTGCTGCATGCGAAGGTCTCCGGGGTGTGTGGCGCTAGGCCGTTGGGTATACCCTGATTGTATCGGCTATAGAGTTGGTACAATCAGTGCGAACCCTACGACAACGGAGAATCCTGCTTTGAATGCTTCTAGAGTCGCCTTGATACATGCCACCCCACTGGCGATGAGCCCAGTGGCCGAGGCATTTGCGCGCCTGTGGCCGCAGGCGGAACTCATGAACTTGTTAGATGACAGGTTGTCCGCGGACTTGGCCCAAACGGGCTCTCTGGATGCCCCACTGGTTCAGCGCTTCATTGACCTGGCTCGGTACGCCAAGGGAGCGGGCGCCCAGGGCATTCTTTTCACGTGTTCGGCATTCGGCCCAGCCATCGAGGCCGCCAGGGATGCCGTTGGTGTTCCGACCTACAAACCGAACGAAGCGATGTTCCTTGATGTGCTGCAGACCCCGGCGCCTGGCCGCCCGCTACGCGTGGGCTTGCTGTCCACCTTCGCGCCTTCCGTAGCACCGATGGCGCAGGAATTGCGGGAAGTCGCCCAAAGCCAGCACCTGCAGCTCGACCTGGAGACGTTTTGCGTACCCGAAGCCATGGCGGCTCTCACAGCGGGGAAAGCAGAACTGCACGACCAGTTGCTCGCCGAGCACTCCACCGCCCTATCGGGCTGCGATGTGGTGATGCTGGGTCAGTTCTCGATGGCCCGCGCCCAATCGGCAGTCGCCGGCCGCCTCGGAAAGAAAGTGCTGACCAGCCCCGACAGTGCCGTGGGGATGCTGAGGAGAACCCTCGATGGCACCCCCATGTCAGTCACCTC
>Ga0160437_1001446_pt1 | contig 10753 bp, 9 predicted proteins | sample HID1975I_E0MG_FD_108227 | JGI IMG/M metagenome (GOLD analysis project Ga0160437, IMG submission 108227) | Enriched soil microbial communities from UW Madison campus, WI, USA - HID1975I_E0 MG | ecosystem: Environmental > Terrestrial > Soil > Unclassified | place: USA: Madison, Wisconsin... | reverse complement strand
GCGCTTCACAAGACGGGCAATCAAGTCATCATCTCCGGACGGCGAAAAGGACATCTGGACACCACCACGGCAGCCAACCCTGGGATGGTCTCAGTTGAGATGGATGTAAGCGACCCCGCCAGCATTAAGGCCGTGGCAGCGCAACTGACGCGTGACTATCCGAAACTCAACGTCGTCATCAACAATGCAGGCATCATGGAGATTGACGACGCCTCGAAAGCGATTGATGAGCATCTGATGCTGTCGACGGTAACTACCAATTTGCTGGGCCCGATTCGCGTGACCTCCGCGTTCATTGAACATCTCAAGAAGCAGCCGGATGCGACAATCTTCAATGTGTCTTCTGTTGTGGCATTTGTACCGCTGGCAGTCACCGCGGTTTACTCGGCGACAAAGGCCGCCATGCACTCCTACAGCCAGTCGCTTCGTTGGCGCTTGAAAGATAGCTCGATCAAGGTGCGTGAGATCGCACCACCGTGGGTGCAGACCGATCTACTTAACAGCAATAATGAGCCACGTGCCATGCCGCTCGCCCCATTCATCGCCGAGACGATGAAGCTGATAACAACAGACGAGAATGAACTTTTAGTTGAGGTGGCGAAGCCTTTGCGCGCCGCGGTCGGACCGGACAACGGCGCGTTCGCGCTGAAGTTCAACGACCAGTTCGGAATAGGTTAAGCTGATGAAGCGTCATAGCGTCTACAAGCACTTCGTAGGTAGATGCAGGCGGTGCACAAATCGATGATGTCTACGCCAAACGCGAAGGCATCGTGTAGGCTCAATCAACAAATCGTTGCTGGTGCTGCTGAAGCGCCCGCGCCCGATTCAGTTGAGCCGATCGCCACGCAGCGACGCCGACTCTATCGCGTTCGACCCGTCTCCGACAGCCTCTTCCGTGGAACCGAGATAGGCCATACGGGGCGCTCGCCGCTCCCGAACTTTCTACGGCTCCGTCATCGCCGTCGAAGCGAGTATGCATGTTCGTTGACATGTCGATAGTTGCGTAGTAACGTCACTTCACTAAACGCTCGTTTCTCCATTGCGCCTATGCCAACGAAGCACCGACCAGGGTGGAAGCCTCGGAGCGTGTGTTCGAAATCTACTAAGAAGGATCAACCATCATGTCGAATGTGCCCGTTGTTGGTTTTGAGGTTAAGCAGGGTCTTGCCTTAGTGACCCTTAGAAACCCTGACTTCAATCGACTGAATCGCGCGGTATTGAACGGCCTGCAGGAAGCAGTGCGCCGCGCCGGAGAGCCGGACGTGCGCGCCCTGCTGCTAACGGGCGAAGGGCCCGTGTTCTCGTACGGGGCGGACGTCAAGGATCTTTTCGTTGACCTACCTACGACTGAACTGCTGCCCGTGCTGCGTGGATATGTCGAGTTGATCCAAACCATCGAGGCATTGCCAATACCGACGATTGCTGCGGTCCACGGCGTATGCTCGTCAGGCGGCCTCGAACTGGCGCTTGCGTTCGATCATCTATGGGCTTCTGGAGGTACCAAACTGGGCTTCATGGAAGCGTCGATCGGGATCCCGCCATTGGCGGGTGGGGTGCAGCGAGTCGCCGCTAGAGCCGGAAGGGCTAGGGCCCTGCAAATCGCAACAGCCGGAAAACTGTTCGAAGCAGACCTGTTCGAGCGATGGAACATCGTGGGCAAAGTTGTGGACGGAGCGTCCCTCAAAGAAGAAGCTGAGGCATTTGCGCTTCAGCTTGCAAGCGGCCCAACCATTGCGTATGCCGCTGTCAAGGCCCTTCTACTCAAAGCGGACGCCGGCGGCATCGTGGCCGCCGATAGGCATCTTTTCGAAATCGTCGCCCCCGCTCTCTCGAGCGACGATGCTCAGTCGGCGGCGAAGGCTCTCGTTTCTGGAGGCGGCAAGTTGCCCGCTCAGACATTCAAGGGCCGCTAGCGATAGAAGTGGCACTGTTTCAGCGCGCCTGGCCAATCGATATGGCTGTCTCGTTTTGATGGCGCAGCATCATTGTCGAGAATGAGATTGCTTTGTCGCGTGCGTTCCTGGAGGTCGAGATCGGCCAACCGCCGCTAACGACTTGCGTTTAGACGTTCACCAGTTTTCGCCGTGAGGTCGGAGTTCGACATTGAAAGACCAGGCGCTCTTTGGTTGATGTACGACGTGCCAGATTTCGTCGGCAATATCACGCGGCTGGATGAAAAAGTCGTCCCGGGCGTCCGGGTACCTCTTGCGCGTCCACGCCAGGTCAATGACCGCATCAATCACAACATATGCCACGTGCACGCCTTGACTTCCTAATTCCCGAGCCATCGACTCAGCTAGGATGCGTTGCGCCGCCTTGGTGGGCGCGAAACCTGCGAACTTGCTCTTGCCTCGGAGCGAGGAAGTGTTTCCAGTTGCGATGATGACACCCTGCCCGGCCGCAATCATCGCTGGAGCCAACCTTCGAGCCAAATGAAGCAGGCCCATGACATTTGTGCGAAAGTTCACCTCGAGTACCTGTGGATCAATCTCCAAAAAATTGCCAAATGATCCGCCCACCGCGTTGTGAAGCAGCACCTGTGGGTGGCCCAATTCCGCCTGGATCCGGGTCAAGGCCTCGTCCAACTGCGAGGGATGAGTGACATCGGCCGGATACGCATGACAACCGGGGATATCCCGTGCGAATTCGTTGAGCCTCTCCGCGTTGCGGGCAATCATGGCGACCTGATAGCCTCCAGCGACGAACCGTTGGACTAGGGCGAGTCCAGTGCCAGGGCCTACACCGGACACAACCGCGATTCTGCTACCGTTCATCAAACAGACCTCATCAAGTGAAAATTTGAAGAAGAACGCGCACTCCGACCTGCCATTCCGCTGTCTTCCAGTACCGCCGGCATGGCCGCAGCCGCATCCCATTCGAAGTCGCGAGTCCAGGTGCGAAGCGTATCAACGCATGCGTTCCGCGCAACCGCAATTTGAACTGCTGGCCGGCGAGGACACAAGGGTGTCCGCGACGGCCACTGACGTAGCTGCAAACAAGCAATAACCTTAATCTTCTATGCCTGAGACGCGTTCATCGAAGCCTGACAAAGATCGATTGGCGTTGGGCTTTTAATGCCGCTTCCCGCCTCATGGAGGCTGCCGTCCCGTCGCGAGAGGTCTGCGGCTCCTGACGGGCGACGCGACTACCCTGCGATGCGAAGCTTCTGTGGCAGGTCTTCATGCAACCTGTAGCGATGGATGATTCCTTTCAAGCGAAAGGCGTGACCACAAAGGAAGGACGAATGCTAGAACGCGCACTAAACCTAGACCGAATCGTCGCATTACGGACGCTGCAAACGGAGTCGGCCGTACCTTGTACCTGGTTGTCGTGCTTGCAGCAGCCGGTGCTGCCCTTGCCGACGAGGCGATGCGAATGTTAGACAATCAATCACTGGATGCAGAGAAGCGGGTGATGCCTCAAGCCACCGGAGATAGCGGCAAAGACCATCGGGAGCACGACCTCGTCTTAACTCGCGATGAACGCATCGCCATCAACGGCAACCATTGGTTCTCGGCACTTGATCCATGCGTCCGTCATGACCTGATCCGCTCCGCGAAGGTTCAGCGCTATAAGTCGGGTGCTCTCATTAGTGCGATGGGAGGCCAGCCTTGCTATTGGTATGGATGTGCCAGCGGAGCGGTGCATATCCGCACCATGTTGGCAAGCGGCAAGCGGTTTTCCCTGACTTATGTGAGGCCTGGCGTCTGGTTCGGTGATCCCGGGGTCTTTGACGGCGGGCGCGCCACGCATAGTGCCTACGCCCACGGAAGGACCACCGTCTTGGCAATCTCGGCACAGGACTTTGAAAGCATTCGCCTAGCGCACCCCGATTTTTGCAACGCAATCCTGAGATTGCAGGCACGCCATATTCGAGAGCTCTACGGCAGGCTGACCGATGTGACCACCCTGTCGTTGGGTTCGCGACTCGCCAAGCAACTTGTGGCCTTGACTCGCAGCCACGGAGTTCCGGTCGAGGGATGCGGCAGAGATGTCCGCATCGGCTTGTCCTTGGTTCAAGACGACCTTGCGCAACTGATTGGCTCGTCCCGTCAGCGTGTCAACACCCAACTGAAGCAGATGGAGCGCGCTGGCCTTATCCGCTGGGAGCGCGAGGGTCTGATCGTGTGCGATGTAGATGCGCTTGTTAAGTCGGCCGCCGCATGATGACTCGCACCGCCAGCGATACGACTTTCATCTGATTGCTCTCACCAGTTGCCTGTGACGTTGGTCCGAACGCATGACGATCGAGGGCCCAACGAGCTGCATGGGTGATCCTCGGGGCGCCGGTACCAGCGCGTGAGGAGCAACCCACGCCGCGTAGCTTTACAGGGGTGGCTAGGCAGCGTCCCTCTGAATCAGAACCGCACTTGGTGTCCGAACTGCGTCTTATGGATTGAGGTGGACTTCCATAAATTCGGACAAACGCCCGTCTCATATTCTGCGCGTCACCAAACCCGACCGACCCTGAGATGCGTTCAACGGATTCGGTCGTCGTCTTTAGGCGCCCGCGAAGTCGTCTACGACACGTGCGGGTGTGCTGCCAGTTTGCGACCAAGAGCTCTTCGCCCTCGCGCGCTGCTGCGCTCGGCGCTCCCCCGGCATCCTCTGGGTCGTCGACCACATCGTCCGCTCAACCGCGACCTGGTCTGAGGCCTGCACTGCGAGGCAAACCTGCAGGTCACCCCGGCCCTCACCTGCGCGGTGAAGCTCAACTTCTGGTGGCCTGACGTGCCCGAAGCCACACCCGACTGCGTCACTTCGCCGAGTTCGCATCGCCCTACCTGGTGCGCCCGCCGGCCCGGCGCCGTTCCTGCCCGCACGCCACGCCCCCCACCGGCCTGGATGGAAACCCGGGTCGCCGAATTGTCGACATCGCCCTGGCCAGCACATCGAGCCAGCTCTCGCATCTACCGGCGCGGCAACTCCAAGCCTCCCCTGGCGCAGTGCAAGGCTTAGCGCACGCTTGCGAACGACAGCTTCACTGCGGAGAAAGCAGAGCAAATTTCGGATGAATAGCATAGTGAATTTCATGCAAATACCATAGTAAAATTCCCCTAGATACCAGAGTATTCCCATGAATCAATCTGCTGCAAAAAAAGGCAATCCCGAGCTGGCCTCCGCCCTCAGAACGCTCAAGCGTCTGCAGGAGAAGCACCATGGCGTTGTCGAATCCTCGGACCTCTCAGACGAACACCGACTGCTGCTGGTGGACGCGGGGTTCCTGAGGCCAGTCATGAAGGGCTGGTACGTTTGCGGCAACCCTCGCGACGCCGCCGGCGACACCACGTCCTGGTACGCCACGTTCTGGGCCTTCGTATCCGGGTACCTGGGCAAGCGTTTCGGCAAGCGCTACTGTCTGAACCCTGAGGCCTCGTTGATGCTGCACACCGGGAACACCACGGTCCCGCGCCAGGTCACCTGTGTCACCATCGAGAGCGGCTCGTCGACCGTCGACCTTCCATTCTCGACCTCTCTGCTTGTCTACCCTCAGCCCAAGAACGTGCCGTCCTCGCGCGAGGATGTGCGCGGCTTGCAGGTTTGGCCAGTAACTGAGGCGCTGTGCATGACCGGCCCCCAGTTCTTCGTGAACAACCCCCGTGAGGCCGAAATCGCACTGTCCATGGTCCGCAACGCCTCCGAGCTGCTCACGACGCTGCTGGCTGGCGACATGATGCCGACGGCTGCCGCGCGGCTTGCCGGCGCGCTGCAGTTCATGAAGCGTCAGGACGACGCGGACCGCATCGTGAAGGCCTTTGCGCAGGTGAGGGTGACCATCAAACCGGTGAACCCCTTCAAGCTGGCCGAGCCGACCCTCGAGCCGAGCCGTGACAGGTCGCCCTACGTGCTGCGCTTGCGCTCGATGTGGGCGGGCTGGCGCCAGGACGTCATCAACGCCTTCCCGCCGGCGCCCGAGAGCCCGCTCCAAGCCGAGCAGTACCTCGCCCAGGTGGAGGAGCGCTACGTGTCCGATGCCTACAACTCCCTGTCGATTGAAGGCTACCGGGTGACCGACGAGCTGATCGCCCGGGTGGCGCGCGGCGACTGGGACCCGGATGGCGATCCGGAACACGACAAGACCCGTGACGCTCTAGCGGCTCGCGGCTACTTCCAAGCCTTCCATGCGGTCAAGGAGAGCATCGCCCGGGTCCTGGCCGGTGAGAGCGCAGGCGCCGTGGTGAGCCGCGACCACCACGACTGGTATGCCGAGCTGTTCGGACCGGCGGTGACGGCGGGCATCATCGAGCGCAGCCAGCTGGTGGGTTACCGGCGCGGCCCCATATTCATCCGGAACTCGATGCACACGCCCGTGCCTCGCGACGCCATCATGGACTCGCTGGAGGTCCTCTGGGAGCTCATCTCGGCCGAGCCCGAGGCATCCGTGCGCGCGGTGCTGGGCCACCACCTTTTCGTCTTCGTCCATCCGTACTTCGACGGTAACGGCCGCATCGGTCGCTTCCTCATGAATACGCTGCTGGCATCCGGCGGCTACCCCTGGACCGTAATCCGGGTGAGCCGACGCGATGAGTACATGGCGGCCTTGGAGCAGGCGAGCGTGCATGGCCAGATCACCCCCTTGGCGCAGTTCATTGCCCAGGAGATGGCGGAGTGGTCCCCCGAGCGCGAACAGCATTAGCCAAGCAGGAGGACCCCGGCGCCTGATTTCATCGTCTTCAGCGCCCGTGGAAGGGCAACTTCGTCGACTATCGCGGCGTTCTGTTGTCCGCCCCTACGGCGTGCCGGCGCACCTTGTCTGCATCGCCTGCCGGGGGGCCGCGGCTGGGGTGGACCCATGTCAGCGACCAACCCATCGAACCCACGTTGATAGCGGAGCGCCTGAAAGCCCTGAACCCTGCAGAGAATTTTTGTCCAAGAGTTTCGCACCTAGATCGTTTTCGCAACTCTTGATATGTCGGAAGCTTGCTTCCTACCGATCTTGAACCTTGGCGAACGCGCACGACTGCCCACCGCGCTTCAACGGACGTCGGCAGAGATGCCGACCGCCCTGCAATGTCCTATTACTTCTTGGGAGTTTCTGAGATCTGTGAAAGCATCGCTGAACGACAGACTTCCAGAATCTCATCAGCAAGTGGCGAATCGTCCGGGCAGGCGCGCGACAACATGATTGCACCTACGGCATGCGCAATGCCATCGATCCGCCGAGCGCGTGCCCTCTTCCGTTTGGCCGTAGTCAAAGCCTCGCCCTCGCGTTCTAGGACCGCCAGCAAGCTCTCTAGTCCCGCCGCGAAAGCGGCCTTGACTCGTTCATCCTGACGCGCCGCGTCGCCGCAAAGCGCGGCTATTGTGCATCCGTCTCCCGGACTGTCACGGTGGTCCCTGGACAGATACTGCTTCACGTACCCAACCATGTCGGCACCTTCGGCCTTTGCCACGGTCTCTGCCACGCCACAAGACGCTGCCTCGGCCATCAGATCGACCTTCGAGCCGAAGTGTTTGTAAAAACCGCCGTGAGTGAACCCTGCCGCCGACATAAGGTCCGCGACGCCGACCCCGTCAAAGCCGCGCACACGAAAGAGCGTAGCCGCCGTTTCGACGATGTGCGTTCGATTCGATTGCGCCTGAGCCTTAGTGACCTTCATACCGGACCCGATAGAGTTCCCACTATACATTGATGCTAATCATCATCAAAGCACTTGACACTAATGATGATGATCATCATCATTGAGCGCTCGCTTTGAAGCCGCCTTCCGCGTGCGATTCCGGCGAAGTCTGATGCACGAGGCATCTGCGCCAAGCGACGCCTTCGCTTCCGAATCATCGGCACCCACATGGCTGACGTAACGCTTTTCGAACCCTACGCCCTCAATATGTTGGCGCTTCCCGACTGCCTAGTTGTGGCGCCCCTGAGGCGCAGCAAGCATCAGCCGGCCTGCCTATTGCCGAGGCCGCTCAGGTCCTCTCCCCGCAGGCCCAGAGCTTTCAGGTCACGGTCGGCCTATACACCGGTGCAGGTCGCGAGCGGGCGCAAGGTTATTGACGTCGACACATCAAGGACCGCCGATTTGTGCAGTTCTGGCATGCCGCCTCCGTCCCGCAGTGGACGCGCGGCCGAAGCCCGCCGCGCCGCTCAGCAACAACACTCATCAACAACAGTCTTCATCTTGTTTCCGAGCGACGTGCGATTGGGCCTGGTGAGCAGGACGCCCGCGCACCGCTGGGATTCACTACGCCCACGCTCTATGGCGGCGGGGCTGAAGACCATACCCAGCTACCCAACATTGGCCGAACTCGCTGCGGAGTAGCGCCTCCCCTGAATCCCCTCTTACTGGAGAACATACCCATGACGCCCCGTCCCACCGTCCTCATCACTGGAGCATCTTCCGGCATTGGTGCCACCTACGCCGAGAGCTTTGCGCAGCGCGGCCATGACCTTGTGCTGGTGGCTCGAGACAAGGCAAGACTCGACGAGCTGGCGGCGCATTTGCGCGAGGATAGCAACGTCGCCGTCGACGTGCTGCAGGCTGACCTCACCCTGCCGGCCGATCTGGCTGAGGTGGAGGCCCGGCTTCGCGACGACACGAGGATCGGCATTCTGATCAACAACGCCGGCATTCCTCAACAGGGTCGTTTCATCGATCAGACCGCCGACAGCATCGATCGCCTAGTGATGCTCAACATTACTGCTCTCACCCGCCTTGCCGCTGCCATTGCCCCGCGCCTGACCAAAGCCCGCGCAGGTGCAATTGTCAACATCGGTTCGGTCGTCGGCTTGGCGCCTGAATTCGGCATGTCGATCTACGGGGCGACCAAGGCCTTCGTGCTCTTTCTTTCACAGAGCCTGAGCGCCGAGCTGGCGTCAAAGGGCGTCTACGTCCAGGCGGTACTTCCGGCGACCACGCGGACTGGAATTTGGGGGCGGGCCGGCATCGACCTAAGCGCGTTACCCGAGGTGATGGAAGTGCGCGAACTCGTCGATGCCGCGCTGGTCGGCTTCGACCGCCGCGAGTTGGTCACGATCCCACCGCTGCACGACGTCGCACATTGGGAGACGCTGGATGAGGCCCGCCAGGCATTGCTTGCAGGTCTGCGACAAGCGCACGCCGCGGAGCGCTATCGGCCGACCGCCTGACTTGCTCCTTTCTCCGAGAGGATCGATCAACACACGGAGGCTTCTCATCATCGATCCCTCGAGTAAGAAGGAAACCGGACGAACTGCGACATGCCGCGCGCCCAACGTGCTCATTCGGATCTACGCAGCGACGTTAGTGCACTAGACCAAGGATCAGGAGCGGTAAGTTCAAGCTGAATTGCCTCTGCAGTTAGTTGCGGAAGTTCGGAGCCCGTGAGATCGGTCACTCTTGTGAATGCCGAGAAGGTGAGCCGGAGCTACTCCCCGAGGCGGCGGCGCGTCAAGTCAAACCTGGCCTTAGTCTTGCCTTTCGTGACCACTCCAAACCTACCGCCTGCGAGGTCCTGCACATTCACACCCAGCCCCGGAAAAGCACGTAGGCCACGACCCGGCTCGGCGAGCGCGCCGACCTGGGACTGCGGCCTGTTGCCAGCAACCGAGACGCCGATGTTCCCCGCTTTCGGATAGGCCTTGGCCGTCGCTAGAAGGCACCCCATGTCTTGATGCAGCTGGCCACGCGCCCGCGCAGTTGGCGAACGGCCCGATCGGCTCGAAGTCGGTCGCGAACTTGAAGCCCCAGCCTAGCCAAGGTCAGCGGATGATCACTGCCGTGTAGTCGGGCGAGTTTTATGCACAAGTCAAAGCCAAAAGCACGGGCACGTGCGGATTCTCCAAGGGGGCCTTACGCCTCTTGCACAGGCCGATACGCCTGAAGATGAGAATATGCCGCCTCCATCAATCTCGCGGGAATATGCAACTGGCCTGCGCGCCGGGCCATGTCGCCTACGATCGCATCCGCCTCTAGCCGACGAGCATTAATCGCGATATCGCGCATCATGGATGCGGCCCAGGTCGACGCCGGATCCAGCAATCGTGCCCGGGTCTGCTGAAGCGTCTCATCGGACAAGGCGTATCCAGAGGCGCTCGCCACAGCAGCGCATTCGTCGATCGCCTGTGTCATAACCTTCGCGCCATACTCGGTGGCCATGATCTGGCCAACATTCGCTCGCATCAGGCAGGTAGCGGCGGCCCCCGCTGCCAACGTGGCCCATTTGTCCCACAGCGCCTGTTCGATCTGGTCGGTGTTCTCGCGAATGCCTGGACCAGCGCGCAACGCTGCATGAACCGCAGCCGCAAGCTCTCGTTGCGAGTCGTGCCGCGCGCCGACGATGAACCTGTCTAGCTGCCCGAGATGGTCGATCTCGCCCCTAGCGTTCAAGCTCGTAGCGATGTAAGCCACGCCCCCTAGCACCCGTTGGCGGCCAAAGCGCTGATCCAGCTGTTCGTACACAGACAAGCCATTTAGAAGGGGAAGCACGTGCGCGCCAGCATCGACGGCTGGTGCGATGGCGTCCATCGCCGAACTGAGATCGAAGGCCTTGCAGGCAAGCAAGACCAGGTCAAAAGGGCCGGCATCGCCAGCGTCCAGCTGGGCCGCAACCTTCTGTTGAAAGCGGCCCAGTTCACTGTTGACTACCAAGCCTAGGCGGGAGAGCGCCTCAAGGCGACCTGCGCGAACCAAAAAGCTGACTTGCGCGCCCGCCTCGATCAGGCGAGCCCCGTAGTAGCCGCCGATCGCTCCAGCGCCTAGGATGAGAACCTTCACATGCACCTCATTCAGTTTTCTTCGCTTACCCTGTCATCAGTCGAGACACGCGAAGT
>Ga0160437_1001445_pt1 | contig 10755 bp, 9 predicted proteins | sample HID1975I_E0MG_FD_108227 | JGI IMG/M metagenome (GOLD analysis project Ga0160437, IMG submission 108227) | Enriched soil microbial communities from UW Madison campus, WI, USA - HID1975I_E0 MG | ecosystem: Environmental > Terrestrial > Soil > Unclassified | place: USA: Madison, Wisconsin... | reverse complement strand
TAATGCAATCGAAGTCCTTGCCTTTACCGTGCTGCTTGATTTTTTCTGCCAGCGCCATCAATTCGGCTTCGCCACGCGCGCCAGTGTCCCAATTGGGCTTGATCTCACTGTCGAAGTTGGCGCAGTACTCGCAAACGCCATGCTGATCAAAGCGAATGTTCGGGTCGCTGGTGTCCATGATGCAACGCGTACAAATTTTGTAATTCTTCATATTAACTTCCAGCAATTAGGTCAGCAGGCGCTTTGCCATGCGGCGATAGTCCAAAAGACTCGAAGCAATTTCGTAAGACCGCCTCGAGTAAGTATCCAATATTCCTGGGTCTGCCTCAATCTGTGCAAAGGCGCGAAGCAAATCGCTTTCCTCACGAACGGCCCATCCATTCCCCTGCACAAACGGAACATGACTGGGCACGTCAGCAACAATGACAGGTCGACGAGCGCAGAGGCTCATCTGCATCGTCGCTGACTGGCTGCCTGGCTGAACGTAGACATCTGCCGCACACAACAAGCCATATAACTCATCGGCAGGTTTCCAGCCCAGAAAAGTGATACGCGGATCCTTGGCAATGAGCGCACGCGCCTCCTCGGCAATGGCGTCATGCAATTGACCGACAATCAAGAAGCGGAAATCCTCAGATTGCAATTGCGAGAATGCCCGAAGGCTTTGAACCAGCTTCTTTTTCGCATCGAATTTTCCAGACTGTAAAAACACCGTCTGGCCAGGATCAATACCCAGTTCCGCGCGTGTTCCAGTACGAATTTTTTCATAGCTCGAATCATCGGCAATCTTTCCTCCCAACGGGAAAAATTCCATAGCCGCATCGTCGATACCATATTGTTTGCGACAGAATTCGAGCGTTTCCTGAGAAATGCAAAGCACTTTGTCTATAGCTGGCAGCGCCGCCCTGATGATTGGACGGTAGTAAAAATTGTGCAGCACTTTTGACAAACTGGTCACTGCGCTGTTATTTGCATCCTCGTGGCTATCGACATAAAGCTTAACATCCGGATGCTTGCGCTTGTACCGTGCCGCGGTGCGTAACTCCCAGCCACACAACCCATGAAACATGATCACGTCTGGAGCGAACGTCTCAAGAATACGCCCCAGTTCGTTATGCATTCTGAGTTTCTTTTTCAAAAAGAACGGGGCGACCCCACTGTAGGGTAACCGTATAACCCGAGCGCCATCCGTTCCCATATAATCCCCCGGCGCGGTGTAGCCGAGGGTCAAATTATCCAGGTAGGTTTCAGTGGACGCCACTACCAGTACATCGTGCCCGGTATCGACGTGCTCACGCACCAGTTCGTTTTCCTGATACCGATAACCATCAATATAGAAACATGACACACACAGATGAATGATCTTCATAGCAAGTTCTGACTTTTCAAAAAAGCTTCTGGGTCGGTGAAATGGACAGCCGCCGCACTCAATTGCTCATCCGATAGCTCCCACCAACGGCTTTTCAGAAGCCCCTCGATTATGGACTCCGTAAATCTGTAACGTATCAGGCGTGCGGGGTTGCCGCCATAGATAGCATAAGGAGGGACATCCTTGGTGACTACGCTGCCCATGCCTATCACAGCCCCCGTTCCGATCGTAACCCCGCCCTTGATCAAAACGCCCTGCCCAATCCAGACATCGTGCCCTATGGTCGTGACGGGCTCCCAACGGTAATCATGCCGGGAAAACTTTTTCTTGATGCTCTCTTTATGCGCCAGAAACACAGGGCTGGTCGACACGTACTCGATGGGGTGCCGCGCGCCCCCGACTACAACATTGCTTGCGACTGAACAAAATGCCCCAACAGTCGTTCTTATGAACGTGCAATCATAGCCGCAGAAGCTATGCTCACCAAAACGTGTAGAAATCAACGTACTGCCCGACTCTACTTTCGAACTACGAGGAATATGTGAATCGATCAGTGCAGCGCCTCGTGATTTTTTTAGTATTCTCGAGATAACATATCCAATCACAGCCGATGCCCCCATAGCTTCATTCTGAATTTGTCAAACCATAGCATGGCAATCCACAGCCCCCCGCCAAAGGAAGCCAACATGGTAGAAAAAGGACCGTTGGTACTAATGAATGCGAGAGGGAAAAGCGCCGTCAGCAGCAGCACCTTGTTCCACCCCTGGGACACCCAATCCAGCGCGATCAACCAGACTGTGTAAAGCATGAAGATGGCCAGCACGCCTGGACCACCGGCAGCGGCGACACCATCGGTAGCGACAAAACTGGCATTAGACTGACTCTGCACGCCCAGCACCCGCTCAGCCAGAATTTTACCCAGAGCAGGCCATTTTTCATCAGCTGCATACGCTGCAGGTACCTCAGCAAACCAACTGATGCCCGATACGTGAGCCCAGTAAGTAAAACCTTGCGTAGAGAACAAGTCATAATATTGAGTAACAAACAAGCCGGGGCAAGCGATTAAACGCGTATAAAAGTAGAAGCCCAATTCTTGGAAAAGACCAACCTGATCAAAGAGCTCCGCAATCAGGAAGACCATCACCCCACCGCCCACAAACAAGTACACCGGGGCATTAGGATTCGCGCCACGCGCTTTGAAAATGAACGCCATCAAGAACATTGCGAACGGCAACAGAAGCACTGTCCGCTCGGCGGTTATCATGAACACGAAAATAAAACCAGCAAAACCGAGCAGCGCAATCAAGATGCGCTTAGATATCAAACCGGTAGCAAACAGCACCGGCGAGAAAAAGTAAGCCAAATAAACCTGGCAGTATCCTATGAACAAGGAGGTGGCCGCCCCCTTCTCCCGTTGCGCGTAGATATCATCCACGCCGGAAAAAGAAAGAATATCCTTATACGTCAGAAACAAGACGAGAAAGCAGGTGAGTGAGCCCAGCACGCAGGTGAGCAACAAAGGCCGCGAGAACGATCTGGAAGCGTTACTGCGCAGGGGAACACAGCGAACAGCCAAGCAACAACCGACGAGACCGATGCAAAAACAAGAGAACAGCCCCAAGTACCGATCTATGGAGTCCTCATAGTTGAGCATGCCAGTAACGACCCCTGGCAAGTAGACGCAAAACACCAAGGCATAGATAAACAGAGAGGACGGTCTTGTCAGGTATAATGGCATAACGAACGCAGGAATGACCGCCAACACGATGATGAGCAGCATATTGCTCAAATTAAAATGAGGCGGATTGAACCCCCAAAAAGCCTGGACCAGAGAGAGGTATTTATCATGACCATAAACAAGAGCAAAAACATAAAATACAACAGCCGCCAAAAGCTTTATGCGCGCCACATTCACCCATGCCAGAGAGCTTGGCAATATTGAGGTATCCTGCTCCCTGAAACGACCCGCAATTTCACTGTCCATTATGTTCTCTCATTCGGTTAGCCGGCGCATCGTCATTTCGTGCGATACAATTTACTTGGCCATCACGCCAGCCCCATGCCAAAGGCTCTGACTGCGTCCAACACCCTATCAAACCTCTTTCATTGCCGCCGCCTCCCTCCCGGCTGCGTGCCCGATCAAGAAATGAGCAAATAAAAGGTCTAGAAGATACACGGCCGACATCTGCACGACATAAAATAGCAAGAACTCTTTGAAATCAAGAGCGAAATGAATGGCGAGCGCGAGTAGCAATCCGGTGGACATCAACCTGAACACATGCAATGCAGGCAAATACCAGTTGTAGCGAAGCACCAATGAAACACGATCCAGGGGCGTACTGACAAAAGCACTGAGCGCGGCAACCATCAGCACTTGCGCATACAACCCTGCATCATGCCATTGCCCCCCCAGGACTAATGGATAAATCCAAGGCGACAAAATACCCGCGCACAAATAGATTGGAATCCCGAAGAGCACCAGTTTTCGAATGGTCATATTCCAAAGCCCTTTGAGGACAAGCGGTTCTTCCGCGTGCAACGCCGCACGCTGGTAGAAAACCTGGCCAATGGCTGCGCCAACCAATCCAGAGGGAAGAAAAATAGTTGCCATGACCATCGAAAACTGCCCGAGTATTTCCGTACCGTATTCGGCTGATATGTAGAAGATAGGGGCCGCACTGCTGACAGTCACCAGGATATGCGACATCACCAGGGCGCTGGCACCACTGGCATGCTTTTTCAGAGGGCTCACAGCATCAGGTGCATGCGTGCAGGGGCCATGCATCAGATTTTTAGAGTAAGGCAGCAGGGCGCCGATCTTGCCCAACGCACTAAATAAAGTTGTAAAAATCAGGCCGCTCGTGGTTACCGCAGCCAACAGCGCACCCGACGCGACATATGCCGATTTTCCGAACACTTCCGACATGGCGGAGATCTTGTAGGCACCTGAGCGCTGAGCATTATGTTGAAACGCCAGCGCCAACGACACGAGCAGTGCGCTAAGCGGTGCAACAATCAGATAATCAGCACCTTGTTCCACCGACAGCAGCCGAGCGATCTCCGCCGAGAACGCGTACAGCACAACAGTAAACACAACGCCTGTAACAAGGCCAAGCTTCACGATCCCAGAGAACAACCAACGTGCTTGCTGGTCGTCTTTAAGCATCTGAAAAAAATACTCATATCGCCAGGTCATGATTCCCGCAAAAAACATTACGAGCTGCAGGAAAATATTCTGCACTGCAAATTCCTGAGGCGCATACAGCCTCGACAACAGCGGAATACCTAACACCCCGACAACTTGTGCAATGGTATTCCCTGAAGCTTGCAAAAAAATGTCTCGCCAATACGACGAGACATATTTCAAAACCTTCATTTAAGCGTACCGCACGCGGCAACCAGAGCGTCCACTACCGTTTTGATCTCGGCTTCACTCAAGTAGGGGTGCATCGGCAAACTCAAAACCTTGGTCGCTAGCGCATCCCCTACCGGGAGATAAGCGTCAGAAGCGACTGCGGTTTGCTTGTTAAGCGGAATGGGATAATGAACCACACTTGGCACACCGCTCGCCTTCAACTCGGCCTGGACGTTCTCGCGCCCCTCTACCTGGACAGTAAACTGCGCGAAGACCGAGGTATTACCCTCTGCAATGTGCGGGAGCTTGATTGAACCTTGACCACTCAACAATTCGTTATAGCGTTTCGCCACCTGCTGACGAAGCACTATTTCGCTATCAAAAATATCAAGCTTTGCCAGCAGCACTGCGGCCTGCAGCGTATCGAGCCGACTGTTAACGCCTACCCTTACATGGTGATAACGCTTTTCCTGGCCGTGCCGGGCAATCTGACGAATAACCAGCGCAAGGGCTGGATCATTAGTAAAGATGGCACCACCGTCGCCATAACCGCCGAGCGGTTTACTTGGGAAGAAGCTGGTGCAGGCCACGGTGGTCAACCCACAGGAACGTCGCCCTTTGTAAGTAGCACCAAAGCTCTGCGCAGCATCCTCAATAACCGGAATATTATATTTTTCCGCAATCTGGTTGATCGCATCAAAATCAGCGCACTGCCCATATAGCGACACGGGCACTATCGCTTTCGTACGCGGCGTAATGGCGGCTTCCAGTTGCTTGACATCCAGGTTGCATGTGCGTTCATCAACATCCACGTACACAGGCTTGGCGCCGAGCAGCGCAACAGTTTCAGCCGTCGCAATATAGGTAAACCCTGGCGTGATCACTTCGTCACCGGGCCCGATACCGAGTGCCATTTGAACAATTTGCAGGGCATCAGTACCGTTGGCACAAGTGATGCAGTGATCCACGCCTACATAAGCTGCCAGACGCTCTTCCAACTCGGCCACCTCAGGGCCCAAGATGTATTGGCCATGACTCAATACGCGCTGAATACCGGCGTCGATAGCAGCCTTGATGCGTGTTTGTTGCTGTTTCAGGTCAATGAACTCAATCATGGTCAAACATCCAGTTTTTCAAGGAAATTGCCGCGCACTACATACGTTGCCCCTGTTTGCGAGCAAATGGCCTGGCCATCAGCGCCTACATCCAGTTGCTCACCAAATTCACTCATCCAACCGATCTGCTTGGCCGGCACCCCGACCATCAGCGCATAGGCGGGTACATCCTTGTTGACTACCGCGCCCGCGCCTACAAAAGCAAATTCGCCAATGGTGACCCCGCAAACAATCGTGCAGTTCGCCCCCAGTGTCGCGCCCTTTTTCACCAGTGTGTCTCGATACTGGTCCTTGCGCTCGATGAGCGAACGTGGGTTGTAGACGTTGGTAAAAACCATGCTTGGCCCGCAGAACACCCCGTCCTCCAGCGTGACGTTGTCGTATACCGACACGTTGTTCTGAATCTTGCAGCGGTCACCGATCACGACCTTGTTGCCGACAAAGACGTTTTGCCCGAGGGAAACGCCTGCGCCGATCCGCGCGCCGCTACAAACATGGACGAAATGCCACACGCGCGAGTCTTTGCCAATCTGCGCGCCTTCATCGACGATTGCACTGGGGTGCTGATAATGATTCATTGCTTGAGACTCACGCTGGATTGAGTTGGGTCGAACAACTGTTGTAGCTGCCCGCCGGCGAAATGCCCGTAGCGACGCGCCCCGATCTCATTGAGATGATGGTTATCCTGGTAGATAAGCTCACCCTTCTCATAGGGTGCGTCGGCAAAAAAGCTTGAATTGGAGAAATCCACATAATGCACGCCCGGGATGCCTCTGGTGAGCTCCGCGACCTGCTGATTCGCTGCTTTCCATTCATTATTGAACGTCTGGGTAGCTGGCAACCCGAGCTCCCTGAAGCGTTGAACCCTTTGCACATCCGTATGGAACATCGGTACCTGCCCCAGGACCACAACCTGCTTATGGTCCGCTGACGCATCATTCAAAAATGCCTGCAGAGCTTTGACGAATGCCGGGCTCGGCATCTGGTATTGCCACATACCTGCAATGAGCACTCTATCCATTGTCAGCAATGCCTGTTTCACCGCGATGATTTGTGACCGGCAAGGCTGCTGGGCATATTCAGGCAGGCCCTCAACGTCAAAAGCCGGGATGGGCACGCAATTGCTGGCAGTGAGCACGCGATAGGCTACACCCTGTTCGGTACCCGCCTGATCCAGAAAGTAATTGAGCTGAGCAGCATGACTGTCGCCAATTACCAGAACCGATGGCACGGCGCTGGCAAGGCCGCGCTTGCATTCCCCTATCTGTTGCCCGTGACAGATCAGCTCTGGCGCCGCATAACGAGTTTGCTCCTCGGACACTGGTGGGACAATGAGCGGGTTCAACTTGATAGCCAGCAAGACAATCGAGGTAATCCCGACCACAGCGAGCGCAAAACTGGGAGCCAAACGTCGAGCACCCGACAACTTGCGGGTCGGCTGCTCGACGAATCGACAGGAAAGCCAAGCCAGAACGAACGAGGCGACCAATGCGACGAAAAGCCATCCCTCATTCAACTCGTACTGCCCGACGTAATAGCGAATGAACGCCAAGACCGGCCAGTGCCACAGGTACAAGGAATAGGAAATACTGCCAACCCACACCATCGCACGGGTGGACAACAGCCTATTGACTGGGCCGCGCCGCGCCGCGATCACCATCGCCGCCCCGGCGCTGGGCAGGACCGACCAATAACCAGGGAACTGCGTTTTATCAATCAGGGCAAAACTGATCGTAAGCAAGGCAGCGCCAAGCAAGCCGAGCACCACTGAAAGCCGAACAGGCATTTCTCGATGCCGAAGACCAAGCGCGACTATTCCACCGAGCAAGAATTCGGGCATGCGGGCGAGGAGCGAAAAATACGCATGAGCGTACCCACCGCCCGAGACCTTGATGCCACTCCTCATGAACAGCCCCACGGTGAGCAGTGACAGGACCGGTAGTCGCCAGGCGCGCGGCAGGCATAGCAGAACCAGAGGGAAGAACAGATAGAACTGCATTTCGATCGCGAGCGACCAAGTATGCAGCAGGGGCAACTCCTCTGCGCGAGGGGCGAAATAACTGCCGAAACTCGAAAAATACCGGTTACTGGTAAAAAGGGCTGCTGACTTCAAACTCTGACGGAAGAACTCGAAATCAGCGCTGAAAAATAGAATGGACGCCGCTGCGCTGACAACCACCAGCATGATGGCGTACGCCGGAACAATTCGCTTGATGCGGTTTACATAAAACGACGGCAGATGGATCTTGCTGCCCGGCTCCGTTAGCAAAGCCGTGATGATGAACCCCGAGATGACGAAAAAGACATCAACACCCACATACCCCGACGGGAGCCATGAGTTGTTCATGTGATAAACCAGTACAGCAAGAACCGCTACCGCTCGCAGACCTTGGACATCCAGGCGGATATCTTTGCTCTGTGACAGCAAACTCGATACTTTCAGCGATGTTTCGTTATTGTTAGACACGCTACGCAGGACCTTGAAAACTTTGCTCCGCGAGAAAATGGGCGGCCTGACGGCCGCCAGCATTACAATTTGTCAGCGAGCAAGATTGAGCACAAACGGATGCGCCTCGTTGTCTTTGGCCTGAACTATAGCGGCGCTTCGAATAACGTTGACGGTCTCCACGCAGTGGCGTGCGTCTTCAATACCGTAACCCCGCCCGGCCAGGATTTCTTCATAGCTGGTGGTGTGGAGGTCGGTAAAGCCTTCGGAAAACTCCATCTCTTCACCATCGACGGTGATTGAACGGTAGGTTGGCTTTTTGCCTTTGACGGACTCCGGCAGATCATCGGCATCGACGGAAAGGAACCAACGCACCCGCGCTTTTTCGTACTCGAGGTAGCCGGCAGCCTTGTGCTCCGATGTGAAGTGCACGACGTTGCGCTGCAGCTTGCCGAAGATGAAATGCAGCATGTCGTAGAAATGCACACCGATATTGGTTGCCACCCCAAAAGACTTGCGAGGGTCACCCTTCCAGCTTTTCAGGTACCACTTGCCGCGCGACGTGATGTAAGTAAGGTCGACTTCGTACTTGCGGTCACGATTTTCGGCCGCCACCTTGTCCTTCAGGTTAATGATCGCCTGGTGATGGCGTAGCTGCAGGATGTTGTACAGACGCTTGCCGGTTTCCTGCTCGATGAGTGAAAGCTGATCGAGCATCTCCGGGGTTGGCACCAGTGGTTTTTCGCAGATGACATCACAACCCAGGCGCAGGCCTGCCGCGATGTGTGGATAGTGCAAGTAGTTTGGCGAGCAAATGGCTACATAGTCCAACGCAGTCGCCGCGTCGCGCTTCAGGGCATGAGCATGTTCGAGAAAAAACTCGAACTCGGTGAAAAACTCGCTTTGCGGCGAGATGCTATCGATTATCCCGACCGAGTCATTGATGTCGTAGGCGGAAACCAGGCGGTTGCCGGTATCCTTGATGGCGCGCATGTGTCGAGGGGCAATGTAACCTGCTGCGCCGATCAGAGCGAAATTCTTCATGGTGCTTCCTTCGAAAACAGTGAATCCGCCCGACAACAGGCCGGGCGGAGCGTCAGGGCTATCCGCGGCTCAGGCCTTGATGATGTGCGCCGCCGGAGTGCGGTACTTACCGCGGCTATCGACGATCAATTTCGCCTGCGCCTCGATCAATGCGTAGTCGAACCTGTCGTGGTCCGTGGCCAGCACCACGGCATCAAAGCTGGCGAGATTGTCTGCGGTCAGCGGCTCGCTGCCGAGTTCGAAATGATGCTCGCGCATCCGAGGGAAAACAGGTACATGGGGGTCGCTGTAGGCCACGACACCACCTTTCGCCTGGATCAGCTCCATGATCTCCACCGAAGGCGATTCGCGCATATCGTCCACGTTCTTCTTGTACGCAATGCCCAGTACAAGGACACGGCTGCCTTTCAAGGCTTTGCCAGCGTTGTTCAAACCATCCACCAGCTTGCTCAGGACATACTCTGGCATGGCTTGGTTGACTTCCCCCGAGAGCTCGATGAAACGGGTGTTGACCCCATACTCACGGGCTTTCCAGGTCAGGTAGAACGGATCGATCGGAATACAGTGCCCGCCAAGGCCCGGGCCCGGGTAATAAGGCGTGAAACCAAATGGCTTGGTCGCCGCCGCGTCCACCACTTCAAAGATGTCGATTCCCATTCGATCCGCGACGATCTTCATCTCGTTCACCAGACCGATATTCACCGCGCGGTGTATGTTCTCAAGCAGCTTGGTCATTTCAGCTGCTTTGGTCGAACTGACCGGAACAACGTGATCGATCGCCTGATCGTAGAGGGCAATGCCTACCTCCAGGCAACCTGGTGTATGGCCACCAATGACCTTGGGGATCGTCCGCGTTTCAAAGTTCACATTCCCCGGGTCTTCACGCTCTGGCGAATAGACCAGGAAGATGTTCTCACCCACCTTCAAGCCGCCTTCCTGCACACGAGGCAGCAGCTCCTCTTCAGTGGTGCCGGGATAGGTAGTACTTTCCAACGAGACGACTTGCCCCGCACGCAGGTACGGCTTGATCGCATCCGTCGTGTTGATGACAAAGCTCATGTCCGGTTCGCGGTATTTGTTAAGCGGTGTAGGCACACAAAGAATGAGCGCATCACACTCCGTCGCACGGCTGAAATCTGTAGTTGCTTCGAACCCGGTCTGGCGGGCGCCGGCAATTTTTTCAGCGGGGATATGTTCGATATAACTTTGACCCGCATTGAGCCGATCAACTTTGACTTCATCAATGTCAATACCCAACACCCTGAAGCCGATAGCGTTGTAACGCAGCATCAGGGGCAGGCCGACATAGCCGAGCCCGACAATACCGATCAGGGCCGTTTTGCTCTTGAACTTCTCAACCGCCTGCTTCTTGATATCCGTCATATCGCGCAACTCACCCTTTTATATTACCCGCCTGCGTGCATGG
>Ga0160437_1001443_pt1 | contig 10757 bp, 10 predicted proteins | sample HID1975I_E0MG_FD_108227 | JGI IMG/M metagenome (GOLD analysis project Ga0160437, IMG submission 108227) | Enriched soil microbial communities from UW Madison campus, WI, USA - HID1975I_E0 MG | ecosystem: Environmental > Terrestrial > Soil > Unclassified | place: USA: Madison, Wisconsin... | reverse complement strand
GCGGCTCGTCGAAGATCTGCAGGCCGCCGATGGTGGAGGTGATGATGACGAAGATGAGCGTGGGCTTCAGCGACGGCATCGTGATGGCGAAGAACTGGCGGACGGGGCCCGCGCCGTCGACGGTGGCGGCCTCGTAGTAGTCGCGGTTCACGGCCTGCATGGCCGCCAGCAGGATGAGCGTGTTGTACCCGGTCCAGCGGTAGTTGACCATGGTCGCGATGGCGACGTGGCTCCACAGAGGCTCGACGTGCCACGGCACGGCCGAGAGCCCGATCGCCTGGAGGATGCCGTTGATGAAGCCGGACTGGTCGGCGAACATCGCGTTGAAGATGAGGCCGACGGCGATCGGGGCGACGACGTAGGGCACGAGCACGCTCATGCGCCAGAAGGTCTTCGCGCGGATGTGGCGGTCGAGCACGGCGGCGATGAAGATCGCGAGGATCAGCTGCGGGACGCTGGAGAGCAGGAAGATGCTGAACGTGTTGCGCAGGGCCGTCCAGAAGTGGGGCTGCGACAGGATCCAGACGTACTGGTCGAACCCGACGAACTCCCCCGAGTTGCGCACGAGGTCCCAGTCCATGAAGGAGATGACCGCCGTGTAGCCGATGGGGAAGAGTCCCACGACGGCGAACATGAGGAAGAACGGGGAGATGTAGAGGTAGGGCGAGAACTTGAGGTCCCACCGGCTGAGCTTCTGCGAGAACGAGATGACTCGGGGCTGACGGGGGCCGGGTTCGGGGGTCCGGGTGCGTGCCGCCGGTCGCGGCGTGGTCGTGGTCACGATCGTCCTTCGGGTCGGGGAGGGGGATGGCGGGGGCGCGGCGTCCGGGTCGCCGCGCCCCCGTCATCGGGGACCGAGCGGTGGTCGGGTCAGAACGCGCTGACCTCGGTCACCCAGGTGTTCCAGCTGGTCTCCTTGTCCTCGAGGCCGTCGAAGACGCGGGTGATCGCGTTCTGCAGGGCGTCGTGGAACTGGAAGTACTTCTCGCCCTTGTAGGTGGCGACGGTGATCGCGTTGGCCCGGTTGATGCCGATCTCACCGGTCGGGGCGCCGTTGAAGTAGTCGTTCACGAAGCCGGTCAGGTCGGCGCTGGACTGCGCCTCGGGCTGGCTGGGGAACGTCCCCGCGTTGTTGAACGCCTTGATCTGCGTCTCGGGCGAGGTCAGCCAGTCGGCCAGCAGCTGCGCGGCTTCGACGTTGGCACCGTTGGCCGGCACGACCAGGTACGAGCCGCCCCAGTTTCCGCCGCCCTCGGGGAAGGCGTCGGCGACGTCCCAGCCGGTCACGTCGGGAGCCTCACCGGCGATGATGCCGTGCATCCACGGCGGGCAGAGCATGGCGGCGAACTCGCCACCGGCCATCGAGGCGTACCAGTCGTCGCTCCACTGGCCGGGGTACGAGGCGATCGGGATCGCCCGGTCCACGACCGTGTCGTACGCGGCGCGGATGTCGGGGTTCTCGGTCGCGACGATGGTGCCGTCGGGCTGCTCGTAGGCGGTCTCGAGCTGGTTGACGAGACCCTGCAGCACGGAGTTCGCGGAGTCGATGAAGGGCTTGCCCGTCTTGGCGACGTAGTCGTCGGCCACATCGAAGAACGCGTCCCAGGTCGGGAAGAGCTCGGCGACCTCGGCGCGATCGCTGGGGAGGCCGGCCGCTTCGAAGAGGTCGCCGCGGTAGCAGATGGCCTGCGGGCCGATGTCGGTGCCGTAGGCGACCAGGTTGCCGTTCGCGTCGGTCGCCGCCTGCTCCTTCCAGTCGAGCCAGCGGCCCTTCAGGTCCTCGGGCACGGGGGCGACGAGGTCCGAGTACTTCATCATCTCGGTGAACCAGTCGACCTCGACGCCTTCGACGTCGGCCAGGCCGGTCTTGCCCAGCTTCTGGAAGAAGTTGGCGCGCGCGTCGTTCGAGGTGGCCGCCTTGTTGTGCACGACGGTGATCCCGGTCTCCTCCGTGAACTCGGCGAGGAGCTCGTCGGTGTAGCCGAAGTCGTTGAACGTCGCGATGGTGAGCTCGACACCCTCGAAGTTGGTGTCTCCGTCCCCGCTCGAGGTGGGGGTGGGCGTTCCGCCGCCGGTGCAGCCGGCAAGCACGATCGCGGTGGTGGTTGCGGCGCCGGCGATGATCCCGATGCGGCGCAGTGCGCGTGAATTCACGTGTCACTCCTTTGTGGTGTGGGTCTTGCTGCGTGTTCGCTGTCGTCGGCGACTGCTCTCACATCGGGGTTCGTGGGAGCGCTCTCACCAGACGAGATGAACGTACGGGAGCGCTCCCATGGATGTCAAGGGAGCGCTCCCACGATCCAGGTCACGGTTCGGTCACGGCATGCGCTGCGCCGGCGACGCGCCGCCCCGTAGACTGGTCGCGCACCCTTTCCGCGACTTCTCCGGCGTTTCGACTCCTCGCGACGCTCGTCGCTCAACGACCGAAGCCACGGCCGCGAAACACGGCCGCCTGGAGGATCAGATGCCCACCATCGTCGTCGACGTCATGCCCAAGGCCGAGCTGCTGGACCCGCAGGGGAAGGCCGTCGCCGGCGCACTTTCCCGCCTCGAGGTCGACGGCATCTCGGGGGTGCGGATCGGCAAGCGGTTCGAGCTGACCGTTGACGCCGCCGACGAGGCGACCCTCGCCGCGGTGAAGAAGATCGCCGACGAGATCCTCTCCAACACCGTCATCGAGGACGTGGTCGGCATCGAGGTCGTCGAGTGACCGCCCGCATCGGGGTCATCACCTTCCCCGGATCGCTCGACGACGGCGACGCGCAGCGCGCGATCCGCCTCGCGGGCGCCGAGCCGGTCGCCCTTTGGCACGGCTCGCACGACCTCGAAGGCGTCGACGCACTCGTGCTCCCCGGCGGCTTCAGCTACGGCGACTACCTGCGCGCCGGCGCCATCGCCGCGCTGTCGCCGATCATGGCCGAGGTGAAGGACGCCGCCGCCCAGGGCATGCCCATCCTCGGCATCTGCAACGGCTTCCAGATGCTCGTCGAGGCGCACCTGCTCCCCGGCGGCCTCATCCGCAACGCCCACCAGCAGTTCATCCGACGCGATCAGCGCCTGCGCGTCGAGAACGCGTCGACCGCGTGGACCTCGCACTTCGAGGCCGGCCAGGAGATCACGATCCCGCTGAAGAACGGCGACGGCGGCTACATCTGCTCGGCGGAGACGCTCGCGCGCATCGAAGGCGAGGGGCTCGTCGCGTTCCGCTACGTGGGCGTCAACCCCAACGGCTCGCTCGACGACATCGCCGGGCTCACCAACGAGCGCGGCAACGTCGTCGGCCTCATGCCGCACCCCGAGCACGCCGTCGAGGCCGGCTTCGGCCCCGACACCGCCGCCGCCATGCGCTCCGGCGTCGACGGCCTCGGCTTCTTCACCTCGGCGATCGCCTCCCTGGCCGCCGCCACCGCCTGACGCCCTCGCGGCCGCGGCCGCCTCGGCCGGGCGGCGCCCGCCTCGCATCGGCGGCGCCGCTGTGGCTGCCCACCCCTGGGCATGTCCCACATTCGGTCGGTTCAGCCCCTGCCAAACCACCGAAACTGGGACACACCCCCACCGCAACTGGGACAACAGCCAACCCACCTCTGAGCACGTCCCACATTCGGCTGGCCGTCCAGGCTCCCCACCTCTGAGCATGTCCCACATCCGGTAGGTTCAGCCCCTGCCGAACCACCGAAACTGGGACACACCCCACCGCAACTGGGACAACAGTCAACCCACCTCTGGGCATGTCCCACATTCGGCTGGCCGTCCAGGCTCCCCACCCTGGGCATGTCCCACATTCGGTCGGTTCAGCCCCTGCGAAACCACCGCAACTGGGACACACCCCACCGCAAGTGGGACAACAGCACCGGCACCACGGACGGCGGCGGACTTCCGAGGAGTCAGACGGTGCCGGCGGGTGGCCAGACGCCGATGATCAGCGACATCACCAGGATGAGCACCAGCTCATGGGCGATGTTGAGCACGGTCAGCTGCGACGGGCGACCGGCGAAGACGTCGTGGACGATCATGCGGCCGGCGGTGAAGCCGGCCCACAGGGTCAGCCCTGTCACGAGCGCCGACGACAGGTAGCCGCCGCCGTAGAAGTGCCAGGCGATCGCGACCGATCCGGCGAGCACCCATGCCAGCAGGAACGACAGCGCGATGGACACGATGAGGGGCAGGACCGCCTGCAGCGAGGTCTCGGGATCGCGCACCTCGGCGAGCTGCTTCCAGCGGGCGCCGAACACCTTGGGGACGTACCAGATGGAGCCGACGACCATCGCGGCGACAGTCGCCACGATCACGGCCCAGTAGTTGATCTCGGGAATCATCGGCGATCTCCTTGTCGCGGGTGTCGCGGGGTGGCGCGGGGTACTGAGCAGGCTACTCCGTCGCACCTTGCCGCTGCGGCTGCCGGTAGCGTGTGAGGGATGACCTTCGTCGTGACCGTCCCGACCGCCGAGCTCGCCGCCGACCTGTCCCCCGTCCCCGACGGGGTGGAGGTGATCGTGTGGGATCTTCAGTCGCCGGCGCCGCGTCCGCGCCTGGACATCGTCGTCCCGCCCTACATGAAGCAGCAGGGGCTCCTCGGCCGCCTCGGCGAGGCGGAGATCGGCCTGGTCCAGGGTCAGGCGATCGGCTACGAGGTCGTCGAGGACGTGCTGCCGGCGGGCATCCCCTTCGCCAACGCCACGACCGTCCATGAGACCTCGACCGCAGAGCTGGCGGTGGCCCTGACCCTCGCCGTACAGCGCCACGTGCACCGCTTCGCGATCGACGGGCAGACCGGCACGTGGGCGCCGGTCTTCGCCGACAGCCTCGCCGACCGGCGCGTGCTGCTGCTCGGCTACGGCGGCGTCGGCACCGCGATCGCCCAGCGCCTGGCACCGTTCGAGGTGGAGCTCGTCCCGGTGGCCTCGCGGGCACGCGACGAGGACGGCATCCGCGTCCACGGCATCGACGAACTCGCAGACCTCCTGCCGACCGTCGACATCGTCATCGCGTCGCTCCCGGGCGGGGACGCCACCCGCCACCTCATCGGCGACGCGGAGCTCACCGCCCTCCCCGACGGTGCGCTCATCGTGAACGTCGGTCGCGGGCCGCTGATCGACACCGAGGCGCTCGTGCGGCACGTGACCGCCGGGCGCATCCGCGCCGCCCTCGACGTGACCGACCCCGAGCCGCTGCCGCAGGACCACCCGCTGTGGACGCTGCCGGGCGTCCTGATCGCGCCGCACGTCGGCGGGGCGTCGAGCGCGATGCGGCCGCGACTGGCGGCGCTGCTGCGCCGTCAGATCATGCACCTGCTCGCGGGCGAACCGTTCGAGAACGTGGTCATCCCCGCCTGATCCCGCCTGATCCTGCGACGGATGCCGCGCGGAAGCGGCCCGGCTCAGAGCCGGTCGGCCACCGTCGCCGCGACCGTCAGCCACGCGTCGCGCGACTCGGCCGACAGGGCATCGAAGTCGATGGGCCCGCCGTCGACGAGCGCCGGATCGAACGGCACGTGCACGACGGCCGAGGTGACCTGCTCGAAGTGACGCTCGAGACGCTCCGACAGACGCTTGTCGGGGCGCGCGGACGGCGCGGCGAGGATCGTCACCGCCTGATCGATCTTGTGGTCGAAGCCCTTCTCGCGGAGGCCGTCGAGCAGCCACGCGGCGCTGGCCGCGGTGTCCTCGCGCACCGTCGAGACGATGACCAGCTGATCGGCGGCGGCGACGGCGGCGACCCAGTTCGAGGCGCGCATGTTGTTGCCGGTGTCGACGATCAGCAGGCGGTAGTAGCGGGAGAGGACGCCGTGGAGCCGGTCGAACGCGGCGGCGTCGATGGTCGAGGATGCCGCCGCGTCCTCGTCGGAGGCGAGCACGTCGAACCGGGCGTCGACCTGGGTGCGGACGTACGTGTCGAGCCCGGCGAGGCTCGCCTGGGTGGGCTCGGTGAACCGGTCGAGGTCGGCGAGCAGGTCGACGGCCGTCCGGTGGTGCGGAGCGTTCTGGGCACGCCAGCCGAGCGTGCCACGAGTCTCGTTGTTGTCCCACGCGAGGGTCGCGCCGCCCCGCTGGGTGCCGAACGTCGCGGCCAGCAGCAGCGTGCTGGTGGTCTTGTGGGCGCCACCCTTGGGGTTGAGCACCACGATCGTGCGCGGCGCATCGAGCCGCCGCTGGACCTTGCGCTCGCGCTCGAGGCGGGACCTCTCGGCCTTGCCGGGGCGCGGCGAGATGGCACCGCCGGTGGCGCGGCGGATCGATCCCTGCCAGCCCTCGGTGGCACGCGGGCGCGAGCGGTCGCTGCGGGAGCTGAGCAGATCGTCGACCGTGGGAGCCGTCCGCGGGACGGACTGCTCGCGCCGGAGTCCGTCGCCGCGCAGCGCGCCGGCCGGGGCGGAAGCCGGGGCGGAGGCGGCCGCTGAAGCGGAGGCCACAGGCGCGGGCACCTCAGCGACGGCGGGAACGGGTACGGGAGCGGCTGCGACAGGTGCGGGCACCGGCTCCTCCGCCGCAGCGGGGACCGGAGCGGGCACGTCCGCCGCGGGCGACGGGACCTCTGCGCGCACCGTGACCTCCGCGGCGACCGGGACCTCTGCGGCGACCGGAACCTCTGCGGACACCGGGGCCGGGACGTCGCCCTCGCCGATCGGCGCCGCGTCGCCCGCCGACGACAGCGACGTCGCCTCCAGGAATGTGCCATCGGGGTGCACGATCAGCGGCCAGCGCGCGGCCCCGTCGACGACGGTGGCGGTCACGGGCTCGCCCGCCGACGCCGCCAGCTGACGGATCGCCTCGACGACCCGCGCACGCAGACCTTCCTCGGTCGATGCGAAGACCTCGTCGATCTCGCCGCCGACGTGGATCTGGGCTCCCGTGCTCGAGGTGATGTGCACGGTCGGTTCGTAGGTGGTGGTTCCCACAGCGGTCCTTTCCTGAAGGGCACAACGAGTATCCCACCCGCGACCCCTCGCCGCCGAGGACGCGGAACGCCGCACTTGTCACACGGTGGAAACACGAGCGGCCGAAGCCGTACACACGACGGCGCGATCATGGTGCCACCTGCACCGCAATCCGTCGCTTGCGACACCACACCCGACACCTCATCCGAAGGACCTCGATGGCGATCCACAGCACCCGGCGCCCGCGCGCCCGCGTCCTCGTCACGGCAGCCGTTGCCGTGGCATCCGTTCTCGCACTCTCCGCCTGCGCGGGAAGCAGCGACCCGGCCCCGTCGGGCTCCGGCGACGCCGCCGCCGACTTCGGCGAGATCAGCGTGCAGTACTCGTGGATCAAGAACGAGGAGTTCGCGGGCGAGTTCTACGCCTACGAGAACGGCTACTACGACGAGGCCGGCTTCTCGAACGTGATCGGCATCTCCGGGCCGGACACCGGCGTCGCGAAGCTCCTGTCGGGCACCGTGCAGGTCGCCCTCTCCGACGCCGCCTCGATCGGCGCCGCGATCGCCGAGCAGGACGCCCCGCTGAAGATCATCGGCGCGACGTTCCAGAAGAACCCCTTCACGATCCTGTCGCTGGCAGACGGCGGGAACATCACGACCCCGCAGGACCTCGTCGGCAAGACGATCGGCGTGCAGGACTCCAACGCCTCGGTCTTCCAGGCGCTGCTGAACGCCAACGGCATCGATCCGGCCGACGTCACCGTCGTCCCCGTCGACTTCGACCCGACCCCGCTCATGAACGGCGACGTCGACGGGTTCATGGCCTACCTCACCAATGAGGCACTGACCGTCGAGCTCGCCGGCTACGAGATCACCAACCTCTCGTACGCCGACAACGGCGTGCCCTACGTCGCCGAGACCTTCTCGGTCACCGACCAGTACCTCGCCGAGAACAAGGACCTGCTGAAGGCGTTCCTCACCGCGGAGATCAAGGGCTGGACCGACGTCTTCCAGAACTCCACCGACGACTCGGTCGAGCTCATCGAGAAGTACTACAACGCCGCCGCCGAGGAATCCGCCGAGGGCCTCGAGGCCGTGTTCGGCGCCCTCGACCCGACGAAGACCGGTATGGGTCTGGAGGCCGAGAAGCTCCTCATCTCGACGCCCGAGACCGAGGCGAACGGCCTGTTCACGATCTCCGACGAGCTCAAGCAGCAGACGGTCGACTCGCTCGCCGCCGCCGGCTGGGAGGTCTCGGTCGACGACCTGTTCGACACGACGATCATCGACGAGATCTACGCCGAGGACGCCGAGCTCAAGAACTACCTGCCCTGAATCCATGAACCAGAGCTCCACGACGACGGATGCCGGTGCCCTCCCCGCACAGGGGGGCACCGGCATCCGGATCGACGGCCTGACCAAGACGTTCGCCACCGGTCGCGGACGCACCGTCACTGCCCTGCAGGACACCGACCTGCACACCGACCAGGGCTCGTTCCTGGCCCTTCTCGGCCCCTCCGGGTGCGGGAAGTCCACCATCCTGCGGATCCTCGCCGACCTCGAGACCCCCACCGGCGGCGAGGTGCGGGTCGACGGCAAGACCCCGCACGAGCTCCGCGCCTCGGGCGAGCTCGGCATCGCCTTCCAGGACCACGCGCTCCTGCCCTGGCGGAGCGTGCGCAGCAACATCCGGCTGCCCTTCGAGGTCGCCGGGCGCCCGGTCGACGACGCCTACATCGACGAGCTGATCGCGCTCGTGGGCCTGCAGGGGTTCGAGAAGTCGCGGCCGTCGCAGCTGTCGGGTGGCATGCGACAGCGCGTCTCGATCGCCCGCGCGCTCGCCCTCAAGCCCTCCGTGCTGCTGCTCGACGAGCCGTTCGGCGCCCTCGACGACATGACCCGCCAGAACCTCAACCTCGAGCTGCTCCGCATCTGGAGCGAGAAGCCGGCCACCACGCTCCTGGTCACCCACGGCATCTCGGAGGCGATCTTCCTGTCGGACCGCGTGGCGGTCATGTCGCCGCGGCCGGGCCGCGTGAAGGAGATCATCGAGGTCGACCTGCCGCGCCCCCGGACCCCGGAGATGCAGCGGACGCCCGAGTTCCACGCCCTCGTCGACCGCGCCTCCGAGCTCCTCTTCGGCGCCGACGGCCGGGCCGCCGCGGAGTCCTGACGTGCGCTCCCGCACCCGGATGCCGGGCTGGCTCGCGGCGATCATCGGCACCGCGGTGCTGATCGCCGTGTGGTGGGTGTTCTCCGCCACCGTGTTCACCCCCGCGCCCGGCACCGACTACACGCCGGTGCCCTCGCCGTGGGTCGTGCTGACCACGCTCGTCTCCGACGGTCCGGCCGCCTACTGGTCGGTGTTCTCCGTGACCGTGCGGGAGGCGGCGATCGGCTACGCGTGGGGCAACGGGATCGCGCTGCTGCTCGCCGCGACGGTCCTGCTGCTGCCGCGCCTGAAGCCGATCGTCATGCAGATCGCCGTCGTCAGCTACTGCCTTCCCGTCGTCGCCGTCGGAGGCATCGCGATCGTGACCCTCGGCGGCGCGAAGCAGCCGGGCGACGCCAGCTCCACCGCCGTCTTCCTCGCCGCCCTGGCCGTCTTCTTCACGACCGTCGTGGGCGCCGTCCTCGGATTCACCGCCGCCGACCGCGCGACGCTGGACGTCGTCAGCGTCTACGGCGGCTCCCGGCTCACCCAGCTGCGGAAGGTCCGGCTGATCGCCGCGCTCCCCTCGATCCTCAACGCCCTCCAGATCGCGGTGCCGAGCGCGTTCCTCGGCGCCGTCCTCGGCGAGTACATGGGCGCGATCGACCGCGGCGTCGGCATCACCCTCATCCGCCTGCAGGGCAACCTCGACTCCGCCCGGGTGTGGGTCGTGTTCCTGCTGTGCGCGCTCATCGCCCTCGCCGGCTACGCGCTGGTGGGGCTCCTGTCGCGGCTGGTCACCCCGTGGGTCTCCGGCCGCGCGCACGGGGCGGGAGCGCGCCGATGAACCGGTCGATGTGGCGCGCGGTCGGACGGGCCGCCCTGAACGCCGTCGTGACGCTCGCGATCATCCTGCTGCTGTGGCAGGGCGTCGTCAGCCTCACCGGCATCTCGCCGTACGTCGCGAAGGGGCCCGCGGAGGTGTGGGCGTTCCTCTTCAGCGACGGCGACGAGCCGGGAAGCGCCGCCGAGAACCGCGCGGCCCTCGCCCCGCTGCTCGGGCAGACCCTGCAGGACGCGGCGCTCGGCTTCGTCGTCGGGATCCTCGCCGCGATCGCCCTCGCGATCCTCTTCTCCCTCTCGCGCGGCGTCGAGGCGGGAGTGATGCCGCTCGCGCTGCTGCTGCGCAGCGTGCCGCTCGTGGCCCTCGCGCCGGTGATCATCCTCATCACCGGGCGCGGCTCGGCGGCCTCGGTGGCCGTGATCGGGAGCATCGTCGTGCTCTTCCCCGCACTGGCCTCCGTGCTGTTCGGCCTCAGTCGCGCGCACCCCGAGAGCCTGGACCTCGTCCACGTCTACGGCGGATCGCGGCTGACCGCGCTGCGGAAGGTCAACGTGCCGGGCGCGCTGCCGTCGCTGTTCGCCGCCGCGCGGGTGTCGGTGCCGGGCGCGGTGACCGGAGCGCTCCTGGCCGAATGGCTGTCGACGGGTCAGGGGATCGGCGGCATGATCCAGAAGTTCAACGCCTCCGCCCGGTTCGAGGAGCTGTGGGCGTCGGTGGCCGTGATCACCCTCGTGACCCTGGTGCTCTACAACGTCGTGCAGATCGTGGAGACCGCCGTGCTGACCCGGATGGGGATGACCGGCACGCTCACCTGACCGCCGCGGCCCGGCGGCCCGGCGGGGCGGCGTCAGACGGTGAAGACGCTGTGGACCGGGCCGCACACCTCGC
>Ga0160437_1001438_pt1 | contig 10783 bp, 7 predicted proteins | sample HID1975I_E0MG_FD_108227 | JGI IMG/M metagenome (GOLD analysis project Ga0160437, IMG submission 108227) | Enriched soil microbial communities from UW Madison campus, WI, USA - HID1975I_E0 MG | ecosystem: Environmental > Terrestrial > Soil > Unclassified | place: USA: Madison, Wisconsin... | reverse complement strand
CGTGTGCGCCCACAGGGGCGTGTAGCGGCTGGCCGTGTCGACCCAGCCGAAGAGGTAGTCGATCCCCCACTGCGCCGCCGCGGAGGCCGCGGAGGGAGCAGGCGTCTCGGTGTACAGGGGATCGCCCTCGAAGTCGAAGAAGAGGTCGCCGTGGTCGGGGCGGGGCAGAGCGCCCAGCGCCTTCGGGAACACCACCTCGAACGTCGGCACCGGCGGCAGCGGTGTCGAGGGAACGGCCGACGCCGGAGCGGCCGGCTGCGCCTCGACGCCGCCGGCGGGACTCGTCAGTTGCAGCCGCGCCTGCGTGCGGAGGTTGGCGAAGGTGTCGCCCGACATCCGCGGCGGTGCTTCGTCGGCGGCGGCGAGGTCGTCGATCGTGCGGATGCCGACCGCGCGCAGGCGGTCGCGCTGCACCGGACGGATCCCCGCGACGAGGAGCAGGTCGCGCTGCGCGACGACGTCGAGGTCGCACGTGGCGCAGCGCCCGCAGGCGACGACCCGCAGCGCACCGCGGTCATCGCCCCAGGCGATCGGCGCGCCGGCCGCCCCCGCGGCGAGGTCGCGGTCGGCGATGAGCGCGCGCAGGCGCGCCCGGCGGAGCGAGAAGACGGGGAGCAGATCGCGCACCTCGTGGGTGGAGGTCGATCCGTCGCCCAGGAGCAGTTCCACACGGCCCGAGCGGGGCACGCCGAGCCGGTCGAGCTGATCGACGTAGGCCGCCAGCTGCATGAGCGCGGTGACGCGGGCGTGCCGGGCGAGCTTGGTGTCCTGCACGAGCCACGGCGCCCCCGGCAGCGTGGTGTCGCGCACGAGGAAGTCGGCGAAGCCCACGAACTCGTCGGTGGCGAAGGCCGCCTGGTAGACGACGGCCACGTCGGGGTCGGCGAGCGCCTCGACGGTGCGGGCCACCGCCGAGGCGAGGCCCTCGGCATCCGATGACCGGGTCTCGGCGATCTCGACGACCCGGCCGGGGAAGGCCGCGTGATAGTCGGCCAGCACCCGCAGCTCGTGCTGGGTGCCCAGGCGCCCCGCCCGCTCGAGCGTGGCATCCTCGGGGTCTTCGACGGCGGGCACCCGCCCGAGCTTCGCGTCGATCGCCCGCAGCCACGCGAACTCGCACTCCGCGGCGGCCTTGAGGTCGCTCGCGCTCCAGACGATCCGGCCCTCGTCTTCGATGTATCGCATGTCACCCTTCCGCCTCCGACCCTAACGGCGGTCCCCGACACCGGCGGTGCGGGTGCCAGACTGGTCCCGTGAGCCAGTCCCTGCCGTTCGAGAGCGCCTACCGCCACGGCTACGCGCGCGTGGCCGCCTGCACCATCCCCGTCGCGATCGCCGACCCCGTCGCCAACGCCGACGCGGTGCTCTCCGCCGCACGGGAGTGCCACGACGACGCCGTGGCCGTCGCCGTCTTCCCCGAGCTCTGCCTCACCGGGTACGCCATCGACGATCTCGTCATGCAGGATGCCGTCCTCGACGCCGTCCTCGCCGCCGTCGAACGCATCGTCGCCGCCTCTGCCGACCTGCGCCCGCTGCTGGTGATCGGCGCGCCGCTGCGGATCGGCTCGCGCCTGTACAACTGCGCCGTCGCCATCCACCGTGGTTCGGTGCTGGGCGTAGCGCCCAAGTCGTACCTGCCCACCTACCGCGAGTTCTACGAGCAGCGATGGTACGCCCAGGGCGCGGAGGCCCCCGAGACGGTGACCCTCGCCGGCGCGGAGGTCCCCGTCGGCACCGACCTGCTCTTCGAGGCGACCGACGTCCCGGGCCTCGTGGTGCACGCCGAGGTGTGCGAGGACTTCTGGATCCCGATCCCGCCGTCCTCGTCTGCGGCGCTGGCCGGCGCCACCGTGCTGCTGAACCTCTCCGGCAGCCCGATCACGATCGCGCGTGCAGAGGACCGCCGCATCCTCGCGCAGTCGCAGTCCCTGCGCTGCCTGGCCGCGTACGTCTACGCCGCGGCGGGACAGGGCGAGTCGACCAACGACGTGTCGTGGGACGGCCAGACGATGGTCTACGAGGGCGGCACCCTCCTCGCGGAGACCGAGCGCTTCCCCGACGGGCCGCGGCGCTCAGTCGCCGACGTCGACCTCGACCGTCTCCGCCAGGATCGCCTCCGCCAGGGCACGTTCGACGACAACCGCGTCGATCGGTGGACGAGCGGGCAGCGCATCGCCTTCACTGTCGACCCGCCCGCGGCCGACATCGGCCTCCGCCGTCCTCTGGACCGATTCCCGTTCGTGCCCGACGACCCGGCGCGGCTCGACCTCGACTGCTACGAGGCGTTCAACATCCAGGTCTCGGGCCTCGAACAGCGCATGCGCGCGATCGGCTCGCCGCGCCCCGTCATCGGCGTCTCGGGAGGACTCGACTCCACCCACGCGCTGCTGGTCGTCGCACGGGCGATGGACCGCATGGGGCGCCCCCGCAGCGACATCCTCGCCTACACGATGCCCGGCTTCGCCACGAGCGACCACACGAAGTCCAACGCGATCGCGCTGGCCGAGGCGATCGGGGCGTCGATCGAGACCATCGACATCCGACCGATGGCCACCGAGATCCTGAAGGGGATCCGACACCCGTTCGCGGACGGCCAGCCGGTCTACGACGTCACCTTCGAGAACGTGCAGGCCGGCGCCCGCACCGACTTCCTGTTCCGGCTCGCCAACCAGAACGGCGGCTTCGTCGTCGGCACCTCCGACCTATCCGAGCTCGCCCTCGGCTGGGCGACCTACGGCGTGGGCGACCACATGAGCCACTACGCGGTCAACGCGGGGGTGCCGAAGACGCTCATCCAGCACCTGATCCGCTGGGTGATCGCCCATTCCGCGGACGACGAGACGGGGACCTCGCTGAGCGAGGCGGCCAAGGCGGTGTTGCAGTCGGTGCTCGACACCGAGATCAGCCCCGAGCTCGTGCCGGCGGGCCAGGACGGCAAGGTCCAGTCCACCGAGGACACCATCGGGCCCTACGCGCTCCACGACTTCGCCCTGTTCCACGTGCTCCGCTACGGTTTCCGGCCCTCTAAGATCGCGTTCCTCGCCGAGCGCGCGTGGGCCGACGCCGATGCCGGGGCATGGCCTCCGGGCTTCCCGACGGAGGATCGCTACGCGTACGACCTCGACACGGTGGCACGGTGGCTGCGGGTGTTCCTGACGCGGTACTTCGGGTTCGCGCAGTTCAAGCGCTCCGCCATCCCGAACGGCCCGAAGGTCACCGCGGCCGGCTCGCTGTCGCCCCGCGGCGACTGGCGTGCGCCGTCCGACGGCAACGCCGCGGTCTGGCTCGCCGACCTCGACGCCGCGCTCGCCGAGGCGAACGCCGACACGCGCGAAGGCTGACGCGCCCGAGGGCTGACCGCCGGCTCAGCCGGTGGGGAGGATGCCCGAGGCGATCGTGATCACCCAGCCGTCGCGGGACGCGTCCACGAGCGAGTACTTCATGTTGCGATCGGGGATCCATCCCTTCAGGCGCCCGGCGTCCAGCCTCACGTGCTCGGGGGCGACGCGCACGCCGCGCCCGTCCGCTTCGAGAACGGCCTGCACGCGGGTCCAGTGCTGGAGGAGATCGGGGATGTTGTTCTCGTCGAACAGCCGCGAGTGCTTCTGCATCTGCTTGATGTCCGCACGCTCGGGGTTCAGGTCGCGGATGTCGATCCCGACCGGCAGGCCGGGGTCGCAGATGGCGACGGCCGTGGCGGCACGATAGCTCGCGGTGACGATCGCGATCGGCAGCTCCGCTCCGTCACGGGAGGCGATGAGGCGGGTGTGGTAGCCGAAGCCGCGCGGCGCCTCGCGCTCGATCCTCACGTCCGTCACCTCGCAGCCGAGCTTGGCGGCGATCAGCTCCTTCGCGATGATCCGGCGACGGTCGTGCACCGTCGTGCCCGGGTCCCACCCGAGCCGTGCCGAGATCCCCGTGGGGGTGTCCAGCGGAACCGTGTTCAGAGACATGTCTCTCCCTCGCCGTGCGTCGACGTCTCCATCTTGGCCCACCGGCGCCTCGGCCGACCATCCCCTCCGACGTGACAAACGTGCGTCCTGACAGGCCCGCCTCGCCGGTGCCGACCCCTCAGCCGCCGACGGCGACGATGAGATGGCAGCAGATGTCGGCATACGGATCACGAAGCGACCACGACTGCCACCTGTCGGACCCGCAGGGCAGGATGGAAGGCATGCAGCGTCGTGCGACGGTCGTCGGCAGCGGTCCCCACGGACTCGTCGCGGCCGTCACCCTCGCCCGCGCCGGCTACACCGTGCGGGTGCTCGAGGCGGCCGACGCGCCAGGAGGCGGGGCGCGGACGGCCGAGCTGACCCTTCCCGGGTTCCGGCACGATGTCGCCTCCGCCGTGCATCCGGCGACGCTCGCGTCGCCGTGGTTCCGCGCGTTCGGGATCGCCGAGCGCATCGAGTGGATCGTGCCCGAGGCCTCGTTCGGCCATCCCCTCGACGATGCGCCCGCCGCGATCGCCTGGCGGAGCCTCGAGCGCACCGTCGACGGGCTCGGCACGGACGGGCCGCGATGGCGGCACCTGATCGGGCCGCTGCGGGATCATCTCGCCGAGGTCGTCGACGTCACGAGCGACACCCTGCTGAAGGTCCCTCGGCGCCCGCTGGCCCTCGCCCGCTTCGGCGCCCGCGCGGCGGGACTCGGCACCGCCCTGGACGGCGCGCTGCTGCGCACCGAGGCCGGGCGTGCCCTGTGGGCCGGGGCCGCCGCTCACGCTCCCTCGCGCATGCCGTCGCTCGCCGGCGCCGGAGCGGGAGCGCTGCTGGCCGCCCACGCGCACGCCCCTCACGGCTGGGCGCTCCCCCGCGGCGGGGCCCAGGCCATCACCGACGCGCTGCTGGCCGATCTCGCCGACCACGGCGGCACCGTCGAGTGCGGCGTGCGCATCGGCGACCTGTCCGCGCTCGATGTGGGCGATCTCGCCCGAGGCGATCTGCTGTTCCTCGCCGGATCGCCGAGACTCATCGAGACCCTGCCCGGAGTGCCGGAGCGCTACCTGCGCGCGGTGCGCCAGTATCGCTACGGACCGGGCATCGCGAAGATCGACGCGGCCCTCGACGGCCCGATCCCGTGGCGCGACGAGACGCTGGCGGCCGTGCCGACGGTGCACGTGGGAGGCTCGGCGCGGGAGATCCGCGCGGCCGAGTCGGACGTGATGTCCGGGCGCATGCCGTCACGGCCGTACGTGCTCCTGACCCAGCCCTCGGTCATCGACGACACCCGCGCACCGGACGGAGCCGCCGTGCTGTGGGCGTACGTGCACGTGCCCGCCGGCAGCGACCTCGATCCGACGGAAGCCGTGCTGGCCCAGCTGGAGCGGTTCGCGCCCGGTGTGCGGGGCCGCATCCTCGCGATCCGCTCGACCTCCGCCGCCCGGCTCGCCGTGCAGAACCCCGCCGCGATCGGCGGCGACGGGCTGGGGGGAGCACTCACCGTGCGCAATCTGCTGCGTCGCCCCGTGCTCTCGCGGACGCCCTGGCGGACCCCTGTGCCCGGGGTCTACCTCGCGTCGTCGGCGACGCCGCCGGGACCGAGTGTCAACGGCATGGCGGGCTGGCACGCGGCGCGCACGGCCCTCGGCGACGCCGGCGGCAGCCGGCCCGAGCTGACCGATCTCTTCCCGCCGGCCCCCACGCCCGAGGGCTGAGCGCGAGCCCGGGGGCGCCCGCTGGCATCGTCCCTGCCGCGATCCCTGCGCATGGCGCGTCATGCGGTTCCCCTAGTCTGGGGAGGCCCGCCGCGCAACTGCGGAGGGCTACCGACGACGAGGAGTGCCATGTCCACCCCCACCGATCCCGCCGGCGCCGACGAGACGCGCGAGCCCGTGCCCGCGTCGCCCGAAGCCTCCGACACGCCCGAGGTTCCCGCGTCGCCCGAGGCGCCCACGGCCGCCTACCCCGACCTCCCCGCAGCGCCCGCCGACGCGGAGACCACCGCGTACCCGACCGCGCCGGCCGTGCCGCCGGTGCCGCCGGTGCCGCCGGCCCCGGCCGACGGCCAGCCCGTCACGCCCGCGTACGCCCCGGCACCGCAGGCGCCGTACGGCCAGCCCGGATACGGACAGCCCGCCTACGCGGCGGCCGCGCCGCCCGCCGGTCCCGACACGCGGCCGAAGACGATGGCCTGGGTCTCGCTCGGACTCGCCGTGCTCGGCGCGATCCTCGCCTGCGTCGGCTTCGCGCCGGTGCCCTGGGTCGGGCTCATCTCGGTGATCATCGGCGGACTCCTGCTGCTGGTCGCGTTCGTGCTGTCGATCGTGGCTCTCGCGAGCCGCAAGCAGGGCGGCAAGCCGTTCGGCGTCGTCGCCCTCGTGCTGTCGGTGCTCGGTGGCGGGGTCTGGGCGATCGCCCTGTTCGCGAGCATCGCGCTCACCGCGTTCCTCACGACCACGTCCGGCGAGAGTGCCCCCGCACCGACCCCGAGCGTCAGCGCCGCGCCGTCCGAGGACGGCACCGACGGCGGTGAGGAGGTCGCCGGCGAGTACGATGAGGCCGCCTTCCTCGCGGAGGCGCGGCCGGCGATGCTCGAGGTCTTCCAGGAGGTCGAGCCGTCGGTCACGGAGGATCTCGTGAACCAGATGTTCCCCGATGAGGCGCTCATCGCCGCAGGCCAGAGCATGCTCCTGCTCGGCGACGCCGGACGCGACCAGATGATCGAGTCGCTCACCACGGGCGGCACCTTCGACGACGACACGGCCGGCCGGTTCGTCGACGCGATCTACGACGCGGCCACCAAGCACCTGCAGGAGTAGTCGCTCCTCCCCCGCGCAGCACAGCACGGCGCGCACAGCACGATGCCCCCGGATCGCTCCGGGGGCATCGTGCTGTTCTGTGCGGGGGTGGGTCAGTTCGACGGCGCCGAGGCCACCGAGGCCGGCGAAGCCGGGGTCACGGGCGACGCGGGCGTCACCGGCGAGGCCACCGACACCGGCGAAGCCGGGGTCACCGGCGAGGCGGGCGTGGCCGGCGAAGCGGGGGTGACGGGCGAGGCCGGGGTGACCGGCGACGGCGAGGTGGCCGGGGTCGGCGCCGTGGCGGGGGTGGCAGGGGTGACCACAGTCGGCGTCGCCGCCGAGACGACGGTCACCGACGTGTCGCTGACGCTCAGCGTGACGGAGGCGCGGTCGAGGACCGAGCCGTTCTTGCCGGTGATGGCGCCGCCGGGGAGCACGGTGCCGTCGGTGGTGCGCAGGTCCATCGCCGAGGCCATCGCCGTCGCGCCGCCGGCCACGAGGCCGAGCCCGACCGCACCGGTCACACCGTAGGCGATCCACTTCTTCTTCATATCGAGTCCTCCTCTGGTGTCCCTCGACCCGGTGCCGGGGGAACGCGATCGCCTGATCGCATGACATCCACTGTGCCGCCCGCCATTAAGCCGCCTCGAAGCCGGGCATGAGAGGCCTCTTATGCTCTGGCGCGGCAGCGCGCTCGGCGCCGTCGAGCAGCCGGGCGGCACGTCCGGGGTCACCGGTCGACGCCGCTCCCAGCGCATGGCCGAGCAGATGCACCGCCGTGAGCGCCCGGGTGCGGGGGTCCTCTCCCCAGCGCAGGAAGGCGAGCTCGGCGAGCTCGCGGACCGCCGACGCCTCGCCGCCCTGTTGTGTCGTCAACAGGGCGCTGGCGACGGCATGCCCGATGAAGGCGGCCGCGTCCTCGCCGGGCTCGCCCCGGCCGGCGGTGTCGACGTCGATGAGCCCGCTGACCGCACCGTCGGCGAGGAACAGCTGTCCGATGTGGAGGTCGCCGTGGATCGTCACCGGCGATGCCGGAGCAGTCGACAGCAGCTGCGCGATGCGCCCGCCGATGCCCGGGAGCTTCTCCGCGTCGGAGAGGACCTGCTCCAGCCGCGACAGGTACCAGGGCAGGCGCTCGGCGAGCGACGTGCGCGCCGGCCACGCGAGGGGAACGTCCGCGAGCCGCCGTCGCAGGTCGTCGACCGCGTCGAGGAGTCGCTCGGGATCCCACGTCGCCTCCGTCGCCGGCGTACCGGGAGCATCGTCGAGCACGAGCAGGCCCTCCGGGGACCAGCCGCGCACCGCCGGAACGGGCAGCCCGCCGGTCCGGAGGGCGTCGTGGGCGCGCGCGACGCGCTCGATCCGGCTCGGTCGCACGACCTTCACCCACGCGTGACCGCTCGCCGTCGGCACGCGGAGCACCGCGCGCCGGCCCGGACGGTAACCGACGAGCTCGGGCGTGGCGGTCGCCGCGATCCCGAGCCGCGACAGGAGCACCGCGGCGGCATCGCCGAACGCGGCGGGTGCCAACGCCGGGAGGTGCGGATCGGCGGGATGGAGCCAGACGCGGGCCACGCCGTCCCACGCGAGACCGGTCTCGCGCGCCACCGGCAGCAGCGAGGTGTCGAGGTAGGCGACGCTGTCGGGCGGGAGGCCCTGGGCCGCGGCGGCGTCGGGGGTGAAGGTGAAGCCCGCCACCGTCCCCGCGCCGAGGGGCTCGCGGGAGAAGGCCCGCACGGCGGAGACGGGAAGATCCAGCGCCTCGGCGAGCAGGGTCGCGTCGTCGTCGGCTGCCGCCGGGGCGGGAGCGGTGGCCGTGGCATCCATCCCTCGATTCCAGCACGGGCGTCCGAAGAACGGGATGAGACATCTCTTAGGGTCGCGCGGGCCGCGGCGCGCGCTCGCGATACTGGAGGCGTGAGCACACCGCCTCCTGCCTCCGACCGACGCCTGCGCATGTCGGTGCGCACCCGCATCGTGGCCGTCATCACGCTCGTCGCGGCGATCGGTCTCGTCTCGGTGGGAGCGACGGTGTACCTCGTCGAGCGCGCGGTGTCGCTCGAGGCGATCGAGGATCGCCTGCAGGACAACCTCGACTCCGCACGGTTCATCGTGGGGCAGGGGCCCGGCGAGGGCACCGACACGTGGCCGTCAGCGGATGAGGCCCTGCGCGCAGTCGTGCAGCGGATGAGCCCCGATGACAACACCGGCGCGCTCGGCATCGTCGACGGGCGCGCCGTGCTGCGCTCGGGCGTCGACCTCGACCTCGATCTGACGAGCGCGCCCGGCTTCGTCGCCCACGTGTCCGCCGAAGTGACCGGCACGGACCCCCTGATCGGCACCTATGCGGAGGAGGGGGTCGTCTGGCGCTACCTCGCCGCCCCCATCGCCGTCGTGGGCGGCGACGCCGCCACCGGGGGCGAGGAGGTCATCTTCACGATGGCCTACGACGTCTCTGCCGAGCTGGCCGAGATCAACGGCACGGCGCAGGCCTACCTCGTGGCCGCCGGGATCGCCCTCCTCGTCATCGCCGCCGTCGCCACGATCGTGTCCACCCGGCTGCTGCGTCCGCTGCGACGCATGCGCGAGACCGCCGAGCGCGTCTCGGCCCAGTCGCTCAGCGAGCGCCTCCCGGTGCAGGGACGCGACGACGTGTCGGAGCTCGCCAGCACGATGAACGACATGCTCGACCGCCTCGACGGCGCCCTCGATTCGCAGCGCCAGCTGCTCAGCGACGTCGGCCATGAGCTCAAGACCCCGATCACGATCGTCCGCGGCAACCTCGAAGTCATGGACGCCGACGATCCCGACGACGTGCGCGAGACGCAGGCGCTCGCGATCGACGAGCTCGAGCGGATGGACAGGCTGGTGCAGGATCTGTCCGCCGCCGCCGCCCTTCATGGCCCCTCGCCCGTGACCCCCGCTCGAGTGGATGCCGGCGAGCTCGTCCAGCAGATCGTGCGCAAGGCGCACGGAATCGAGGGCGCGGACGTCTCCGCCGGTCCCGTCGCCGACGTCGTGGCGCGGGTCGATCCGGGGCGGATCACCCAGGCGATGCTGCAGCTCGCGCAGAACGGTGTCACCCATGGCCGCGGGCGGATCGAGATCGGCAGCCGGGTGGTGGACGAGACGCTCGAGCTGTGGGTGCGCGACCACGGCCCCGGCGTCCCCGATGCCGAGAAGGCCGTGGTCTTCGATCGGTTCCATCGGGGCAACACCGCACAGGCGGGCAGCGGACTCGGGCTGAACATCGTGCAGGTGATCGCCCGCGCGCACGGCGGATCGGTCCGTGTCGACGATGCCCCGGGCGGCGGGGCGCTGTTCGTGATCTCGCTTCCCCTGACGGAGACCCCGCAGCCCGTTGACCTGGTCATCCCGCCCCGGCCGCCGCTGCCCGACCCGAGACCCGCGACGCTGACGACCACGAGCGGAGGTGCCTGATGGCATCCATCCTCATCGCCGAGGACGAGGCGCGGATCTCGGGCTTCATCGAGAAGGGCCTGCGGTCGGCGGGCTTCGCTACCCGCGTGGCCGCCACCGGACCGCTCGCCCTGGAACTCGCCCAGTCCGACGAGTTCGACCTCATGGTCCTCGATGTGAACCTTCCCGGCATGGACGGGTTCGCCGTGCTCGAGCACCTGCGCGGCGGCGGGTCGCGGATGCCGGTGATCATCCTCACGGCCCGTGTCGAGCTCCACGACACGGTGGCCGGCCTCGAGGGCGGCGCCGACGACTATCTCGGCAAGCCGTTCCGTTTCGACGAGCTCCTGGCGCGCATCCGGCTGCGTATGCGCCGCGACGATGACACCGGCAGCCTCGCTGCGCTCTCGCACCGCGACCTCACCCTCGACGTGCGCACCCGCGAGGCGCGGCTGGACGGGCGGCGGGTCGAGCTGTCCTCACGCGAGTTCGCCCTTGCCGAGGAGTTCGTGCGCAACGCCGGTCAGGTGCTCAGCCGCGAGCAGCTGCTGAGCCGCGTCTGGGGGCTGGACTTCGATCCGGGCTCCAACGTCGTGGATGTCTACGTGCGCTATCTCCGCG
>Ga0160437_1001436_pt1 | contig 10791 bp, 10 predicted proteins | sample HID1975I_E0MG_FD_108227 | JGI IMG/M metagenome (GOLD analysis project Ga0160437, IMG submission 108227) | Enriched soil microbial communities from UW Madison campus, WI, USA - HID1975I_E0 MG | ecosystem: Environmental > Terrestrial > Soil > Unclassified | place: USA: Madison, Wisconsin... | reverse complement strand
GCGCAATGCGTGGTGCGCCAGGGCTTCCGGCAGGGCGATGCGGGCGCCGGCGGTCAGGGGGATGTCGCAGTAGAAGCGGGGGGCGGACATGGGTGTTGCGGAGTCGGAAAGAGGGGGTGGGCGCGGGGGCCGCGCCTGAGAATGCGTAGCCTACCACTGCCCGGGTTTTTCACCTGGAAACGCACGTTTACATAGGGCATCCGGCCGATGGCGTTGGGGAAATCCCCTGATGCTAAAATCTCCTGCTTCGCAACCCACTCAACTGGCCCTATTTCTTCCGTAGGCGCGCCAGTTTCAAAGAGCCTTCCGAATGAGCAATCCGACCGCCCCTAAACTTGCCTTGGCGGATGCCATCCGCGCCCTCGCGATGGATGCCGTGCAACAAGCGAACTCCGGGCATCCGGGTGCTCCCATGGGCATGGCGGAAATCGCCCAAGCCTTGTGGACGGGCAACCTGCGCCACAACCCCAAAGATCCCGCCTGGGCCAACCGCGACCGCTTCGTGCTGTCCAACGGCCACGGCTCGATGCTGATCTACGCGCTCTTGCATCTGACGGGGTACGACCTGTCGATCGACGAGCTGAAGAATTTCCGCCAGTTGCATTCCAAGACGCCGGGTCACCCCGAAGTGGGCATCACCCCGGGCGTGGAAACCACCACCGGCCCGCTGGGCCAGGGCCTGGGCAACGCGGTGGGCATGGCGCTGGCCGAAGCGCTGCTGGCGGCTGAATTCAACAAGCCCGGCCACACCATCGTCGACCACCACACCTACGCCTTCACGGGCGACGGCTGCCTGATGGAAGGCATCTCGCATGAAGTGTGCTCGCTGGCCGGCACGCTCAAGCTTTCCAAGCTGGTCGTGCTGTATGACGACAACGGCATCTCCATCGACGGCCACGTCGAACACTGGTTCGCCGACGACACCGCCAAGCGCTTCGAAGGCTACGGCTGGAACGTGATCCGTGGCGTAGACGGCCACGACGTCGCCGCCGTGGACGCCGCCATCAAGGCCGCGCGTTCGCAATCGGAAAAGCCCACGCTGGTGGTCTGCCGCACCGTCATCGGCAAGGGTTCGCCCAACATGGCCGGCACGCACAACGTGCACGGCGCGCCGCTGGGCAAGGACGAAATCGCCGCCACGCGCGCCGCGCTGGGCTGGTCGTCGGAACCCTTCCAGATTCCGCAAGACGTGTATGACGGCTGGGATGGCCGCAAGTCGGGCGCCGCCTCCCAAGCCGAATGGCAGACCGCGTTTGACGCCTACACCGCCGCCTTCCCCGCCGAAGCCGCTGAATTCACGCGCCGCATGAAGGGCGAAATGCCCGAGGGCTACGCCGACCAGTTCAAGGCCTTCCTGGCCTCGACCCTGGAAAAGGCCGAAACCGTGGCCACCCGCAAGGCCTCGCAATTCGCGATCGCCGCGCTGGCGCCGTTGCTGCCCGAAATGCTGGGCGGCTCGGCCGACCTGACCGGTTCCAACTTCACCGACTGGAAGGGCGTTGCCGCCGTTCGCGCCGGCGAAAAGGGCATCCAGTTTGGCCGCCACATCAACTACGGCGTGCGCGAATTCGGCATGGCCGCCATCATGAACGGCGTTGCCTTGCATGGCGGTTACCTGCCTTTCGGCGGTACGTTCCTGACGTTCTCGGACTACTCGCGCAACGCCATCCGCATGGCCGCGCTGATGAAGCAGCGCGTCGTGCACGTGTTCACCCACGACTCGATCGGCCTGGGCGAAGACGGCCCGACCCACCAGCCGGTGGAACACCTGGCCTCGCTGCGCTACATCCCCAACAACGATGTGTGGCGCCCGTGCGATGCGGTCGAGTCGGCGGTCAGCTGGAAGTCGGCGATCACCCGCACCGACGGCCCGAGCTGCCTGGTGTTCAGCCGCCAGAACCTGCCGCACCAGCCGCGCAGCACCGAGCAGGTCGCCCAGATCGCGCGCGGTGGCTACGTGCTGGCCGACGCCGAAGGCGGCGTGCCGGACGTGATCCTGATCGGTACCGGTTCGGAAGTGGGTCTGGCCGTGGCCGCCAAGGCCGAGCTGGATGCCGCCGGGATCAAGACCCGCGTGGTGTCGATGCCGTCCACCGACGTGTTCGAGCGCCAGGACGCGGCCTACCGCGAGTCCGTGCTGCCCAACGCCGTGCGCAAGCGCGTGGCGGTGGAAGCGGGCGTCACCGGTTTCTGGCGCCAGTACGTGGGCCTGGACGGTGCGGTGATCGGTATCGACACCTTCGGTGCCTCGGCCCCGGCCGAAGCGCTGTACAAGCACTTCGGCATCACCACCGAACACGTGGTGGCGGCCGCCAAGGCACTCTGACGCACCGCGTTCGATGATGTCGATGTAATCCAGAAGGCCGGGCATTGCCCGGCCTTCTGCATTTGACCGGTAGTGCCGGCCGCTGGCCGGCAACCCCTATCTCGCCGGTTACAACCGCGCACGACGCTCAGGCCGCGGCGGTCCGCGCCAATGCCAACCGCACCAGCCTGGCTTCCAGCCGTTCGCCAAACGTCGCGGGCGCATCCAGCGCCATCCGCTGCAGGTACACCGCGTCGCCATCGCCGGCCGGTTGGCGCAGCGCGGCCCACACCGTGCGCAGCTTGCTGCCGCGCGTCTGCGTGTTCTGCTTCAGCCAGCCCAACGCCTTCACCAGGTGCTGTTCGACCTCGGTGAAGTCGCTGCCCAGTGGATAGTCCGGCAGCAGCCCCGACTGGCGGAACGGTGCCAGTGCGGCACTCACCGCGCCGGCGGTATTGCGCTGTTGCCAGTGCGATGGGGCCACGAATGCCGCGTCCAGCTTTTTGGCGGCCTTGGCGGTCTGCAGCAGCGTGTCCTGGAAGGCTGCATCGGTGATCGCGGTCATGCCGGTCACGCAGTCCTCGTCGGTCAGGTTGCGCAGGTCGGCAATGCCGTACTCGTTGATGTAGATGTCGCGCAGGTGCCGCGGGATGGTGGTGTGCCCGTAGTTCCAACGCACGTTGGACTGCACCTGGCCCTTGTCCTCACGCACCGCGCGGAACATCAGCGCGCTGCGGGCTTCGGGCAGCGCATGGGCCATCGCCACGAAGTTGTACTGGCCGCCCACGCCCGACACCACGCGCCCGTCTTCCAGTGCATCGGACGCCGCCGCGCCCAGCGCGGTGGCGATCATGCAGGAGTTGAAGAAACGGGCATGGCGGCGCTGCACGCGCTCCAACGCCTCATTGCCCCCGTACAGCTGGTTGATCTCGCTGATCCGGCGCATGCCGATCGCGCCGCGCTCGTCGTCGGGCAGGTCGCGCAGCCACTGGTAGAACTCCGGCGAGCCCAGGTAGAACGCGCCGTGCAGGTATTCGCCTTCGGCCTCCAGCGTGGCGTGGTCGATGGTCAGGGTGCTGCCGTTCTCGATGCGCTGCATCAAGCCCAGATCGTCATGCACCTTGCGCCGGATCACGCCGGTCTGCACCAGCCGTCGGAAGCCCTCGTTGAGCATCTCGCTGCAGCCATACAGGCCGATGTCGAACGGGGCCAGCCCGCCGCATTCCAGCACGGTGGGGTGGCTGGCCAGGCTCGGATCCAGCGCGTGCAGGATCTGCCGGTAGCGGGCGTTGTCGGTGTGCCGCAGCACCAGCGCGTGGCTGATGGCGTCGGCCAGCGTGCCGATGCCGATCTGTAGCGTGCCGCCATCGCGGACCAGCGCGCTGGCATACAGGCCGATGGCGTAATCGGCGTCGCTGACCGGTTGCCGCGGCAGCCCGAACAGGTCGGGGTAGGGCGGCGGTGGGGTGATCACCAGGTCGAAGAAGCTCACATCCACCGTGGCCGAGCCGCCGAGGTAGGGCAGCTGCGGGTCGATCTCGGCGATCATCAGCGGACGCGGCAGGCCGCGTGCCACCATCGCGTCCAGGGTGTCCTGGGTGATGTCGTTGTTGCACGACAGCGACAGCCGGCGGTCGTCCGGGCGCATCGCCACCTTCTGCACGATGGCGTGCGGCGCGCGCTGCGCCACGGCATCGGCAGCGTGGGTGTAATTGAGGCTGGTATAGCTGCGCTGCGCCTGCGAGGAGCCGAGCAGGGCGCCGGACTGCATGTAGAACTCTTCCACCTGCACGTGCGGCGGCAGGCGGTCGCGGACCATCGCATCGGCATAGGCCAGGCGCGGGAAGTCGTCGCCGAAATGGCGCTGCGCGAACGGCGCCATGAAGCGCGCTTCCAACCCGCCGGCGGCTGGCTTGGGCGGGTTCAACGACAGCGCGGTGTAGATCTGCAGCGGCCGTGTCGGGTCGTTCTCGACCCGGGCATACAGCGCGTTGAGCAGCCGATGCGGTTTGCCCAGGGCCAGCGGCGCGCCGATGCGCAGCGGGCCGTCCACCCGCTGCAGCAACCAGTCGGTGGCCGCGTCGAGGTCGGTAAGGTGATCGGTCATCCAGCGCCATCCTGCAGAGTCATGCGGGCCATTACAGCATTTCCGGTTTGAACAGACGGCGACGCGAGACGTCTGCGCCGGACACCATGAACTGGCCATCGCCCCGGTAGTGCACGGTACGCGGCCGTTTCGGCGCCCGCGCGACATGCGCCTTGACCACTTCCCAGATGAAAAGACCGTGCCGCTTCACCTGGCTGGCATCGTGCAGCCGGCATTCGACGCTGGCCGGGCACTGGGCCAGCAGCGGCGCGTCCACGTCGTGGGCGGGGGTCGTGTCCAGCCCGAAGCGTTCGAACTTGTCCACCTCGGCACCGCTGCAGTTGCCGATGCCCACCACGGTGTCGAGCAGGTCCACGGTGGGCAGGTTGATCACGCACTGTCGGCTGCGCCGGATCAGCTCAAAACTGTGGTTGCCGCTGGAAATCATCGTACCCAGCAGCGATGGCGTGAACGCCAGGACCATGTGCCAGCCCAGCGTCATCACGTTGCGCTGGCCCTTCCACGCCGAACTGACCAGCACCACCGGACCGGGTTCCAGGAAGCGGCGTACCTCGTCCACCGGGTAGTCCAGCTTTCGGTAGCGTTTCATCGCAGGCTCCGCAGGCAATGCCCCGATCCTCGCAGCGGCCGCATGAACCGACCGTCGAAGGGGTTGACACCCGATTCGATTACGGGCGTAATCGGTTCGTCGATTACGGATGTAAATGATGACCCAGATCAGCGAAGCCGAAGCGGTGGTGATGGACGTACTGTGGCGCAGCCACCCGCTGGGCGCCGATGAGGTGGTGGCCGCCCTGGCCGCGCGCGACTGGGCCGAGCCCACCATCAAGACCCTGCTCAACCGGCTGCTGACCAAGGGCGCCATCAGCGCCAGCCGCGACGGCCGCCGCTATCTGTACTCGCCGGTGCTGCAGCGCCAGGCCTGGGTGGCCGAGCAGAGCAGCGGGATGCTGGACAAGCTGTTCGACGGGCGCGTGGCACCGCTGGTGGCGCACTTCAGCCAGCGGGGGCAACTGAGCGCGCAGGACATTGCCGAACTGAAGCAGCTGATCCAGGCGCTCGACCATGACTGATCTGATCACTCTGATGCTGCAGGCCAGCGTATGGCTGGCGCTGGCGGTGCTGCTGCTGGCGGGTGCGCGGCCGCTGTTGCTGTGCCTGGGCGGGGCAGCGCTGGGCTATCGCAGTTGGTGGCTGCTGCCGCTGGTGCTGGCGGCGTTGTGCCTGCCATTGCCGTCCGCGCCGATGGCCGATGCGCCGTCCATGCGCGTCATCGCAAGCGCCTTGCGCGGCCCGGTGGTGTCGACCGAAGCGGCGGTGTGGCCGGTGCTGCTGCTGGCGGTGTGGCTGGCCGGCGCACTGGCCATGGCGCTCGCCAGCTGGCGCGCACAGCGCCGGTTCGAGCGCGCGATGGGCCCGCTGCAGCCCCGTGAGGATGGCACCTGGCAGGCCAGTGCCGACCCGGGGCTGCCGGCACTGGTGGGGCTGTGGCACCCGCGCATCGTGGTGGGCCCGGCCTTCGACGTGGATTTCAGCCCGGCCGAACAGGATCTGATTCTGCAGCACGAACGCAGCCATCGCCGCCATGGCGATCCGTGGGCCAATGCCGCGCTGGCCGTGCTGCGCTGCGTGTTCTGGTTCCATCCCCTGCTGCCGTGGGCGGCGCGTCGGTTCCTGCGTGATCAGGAGCTGGCCTGCGACGCACGCACGGTCGACCCGCATCCGGCCCTGCGCCGGCTCTACGCCAACGCCCTGCTCAAGGCGCAGTTGGTCCACCCGGTTGCACCGATGGCCTGCCACTGGCGCAGCCAACCGATGTTGAAGGAGCGTATTACCATGTTGAAGGAACACAAGCGGAAAGCACTGCCGTGGATGACCGGGCAGGTGCTGGTGATGGGGCTGTGCGTGGGGATGGGAACAGTGGCGTGGGCCAGCCAGGGCGGCGCAGGCGCAGGGCCGTCGCCCCATGCCGGGCCCGCCGCGCTGGCCAACGCCGCCGCAGGTGACGGGGATGCCGAAGCCCTCACCACGACGCCGCCGACCTATCCCAAAGCGGCCTTTGACCAGGGGCTCTCCGGCAAGGTGGTGCTGCGCGTGGAGGTGGATGCCAGCGGCAAGGTGGGCAATGTCCGCGTCCTCAGTTCGACCCCGGCCGGCGTGTTCGACGCGGCTTCGGTGGCAGCGGCGAAAGGGTGGACCTTCAAGCCGGCGCGCCGGAATGGAACCGCCGTTGCCTCGGCGTTGAAGATCCCGATGACGTTTGAATTGAATGCGTCGGGCCCGGCGCAGTGAAGCAGGGTCTGCTGGCCGTGACGCTGGCGATGCTGGTGGCCGGGTGTGCCGGTCACCAGCAGCTGACCACGGTGGACACGCGCGCCGAGAACGTGAACCTGCAGCGCCTGCGGAGTGAGGGGGATGGCGGCGCGGGTGCGGTGCAGCCCTATCAGCTGCAACCCAGCCAGGGGTACCGGATGCCGCAGTTGTACAACGCGCCCGATCCGGCTCTGGGCGACCGCGACCCGCGCCGTGAGCTGGCCCCTACGACGATCTGCCTGCAGGTGGTGGTCGATGCCGACGGCCGGGTGGAGCGTAGCCTGGCGCTGCTTGACCGGGCCGAATGCCGGGCCGGCGGCTTGCCCGAAAACGCGCCGTTGGTGGAAGCGGCACAGGCAGCGGTGGCGATGTGGCGTTACTCGCCTGCGGCGGTGTGCGACTACCCCGCCGGATCCGTGCAGAAGGATGGCAGTGACTGCGTCGGGGCAGAGCGCGTCGAACCGGTGCCGGTGAGCCTGCTGTACGCCTTCACCTTCGAGATCGTGAAAGGCAAACAGACCGTGCAACGCCAGGGCCGGTAACGCCACGCGATACCCCAAGGGGGGGTAGAGCCACCCCATGGGTGGCTAGCCGGCAAAAGGGGGTAGGGCCACCCCATGGGTGGCCAGGCGCCGAACGTGGCCGGATGGGGGCAGCGGGGCAGAGCCCCGCTCTACGGGGTTACCGCGCCGGGCCGCCCTGGATGTTGGCCTTCACCGAGGGGTGCATCAGCTTCGGTTCGGGCAGCGTCGCATCGCGTTCCTGCCGGGTGGCGACGAAGGCCGCCTCGCTGACCCCATCGCGCAGGTGGATGTTGCGCGCGCGCTGTTCGCCGATGGTGGTCTGGTTGGCCACCTCGCGCCCACCGGGGCCGTAATCGTGGCAGATGAACACGCGCGTTGCATCCGGCAACGCCAGCAGGCGCTGGATCGAGCGATACAGCTGCGCCGCATCGCCGCCGGGAAAATCGCAGCGGGCAGTGCCGCCGTCGGGCATGAACAGCGAGTCGCCGGTGAACAGCGCATCGCCGATGCGGTAGGCCACGCTGTCACTGGTGTGGCCGGGCACCGCGATCACCTCGGCCTGGATATCGCCCAGCGCAAACAGCTCGCCATCGGAGAACAGGTGGTCGAACTGCGATCCATCGGTGGGCACCTGCAGCGCGTAGCGCGGCGCGAAGGTTTTCTGCACCTGCACGATGCCATCGCCCATCGCCAGCGTGGCCTGTGGCCACTGCTGCTTGAGCCAGCGGCCGGCACTGACGTGGTCGGCGTGGGCGTGGGTTTCCAGCAGCCAGCGCATCTGCAGCGCGTTGTTCTGCACATGTGCCAGCAGCGGCTGCAGCGGCCCGGCACCGAGCGCGTCGGTGTCCGGGTCGTAGTCCAGCACCGGGTCGATCACCGCGGCCTGCAACGTCGCTGGGTCATGCACCACGTAGCTGAAAGTATGGCTGTCGGGGTGGAAGAAACTGGCGACGTGCAGTGACATGGGGATTTCCTCAGCGTTTGCCCAGCGTGGCGTTGAGCAGCACGGCCAGGCGTTCGCCGGCCAGGCGCAGCTCCTGTTCCGCCACCGGACGGTAGGTCGCGGCATACTCCGGGGCCAGCGTACGCTTGCCCGGGTAAACGCCAGGTGCAATGGCGATGCGGCAGCTGGCCTCGGCCCATTGCACTGCGTCGCTGTTGATGCTGGAGCGCTTGCCCAGCTTGGGCGCGGGCAGGGCCAGCAGGCGCGCGAGGTATTGGTCGTCATCGAGCTTGAGCGCGTTGAGCATGCCGCTGTCCCACAGCGAGTGCAGGTTGGTGCCGCGGTTGTTGAACTGCACCTGGAAATCGTTGCCGCCCTTGTCGTGGCCGTAGCCGGCATGCATGGGCTGGTGGATGTCCCCGGTGAAATGCACCACGAACTTCAGCGCCTGGGCGCGCTCGGCATCGCTTTTGCTGCGGTCGCCCAGGACGGCGGTCTGCGTCTTCAGCGCTTCGACGATGCAGTTGCCGCCCTTGCAGTGCTTCTGTGCCTCGTAGTGGCAGTTGTCTTCGCCGATGTTGACGTAATGCCAGCCGGCCGAACGCTTGCCCAGGCCCGGGTCCTTGGCGCGCAGCTGGTCGGCCCAGGGGGCGATGGCATGCAGGGTGGGGTCGGGCTCGCTGGCGAGCAGGCGGTCCACTTCGGCCTGGGCAGCCGGGGTGAGGCGCGTTTCGGCAACACGGGCGACCAGACGGTGGCCTTGTGCGCCCCAGGCCAGGGCATCGGTGGAAACAAGGGTGAGGGCCAGGGCAAGGGCCGTGGCCGGCATCAGGGAGGCGATCTTCATCGGCCCCATTCTAGCGGGCTGCCTGCGGGGCGGCTTGGCCGGATCTGGCTGGCGGCACGGGTCGGCGATAGGCTGGCGCCTGGACGACTACGGAGCAGCGGCAGTGCAGAAGGTCTTGGGCCTGATCGGCGGGATGAGCTGGGAAAGTTCGGCGCACTACTACCGGATGATCAACGAGCAGGTGCGCGATGCATTGGGCGGGATGCATTCGGCACGGCTGTTGATGTGGTCGTTCGACTTCGCCGACATCGAGGCGATGCAGCGCGCCGGCGACTGGGCCGCAGCCACCCGCGCCATGGTCGAGGTGGCGCAGACCTTGGAGGGCGCCGGCGCCACCGCGCTGGTGATCTGCACCAACACGATGCACCTGATGGCCGATGAGGTGCAGGCGGCGGTGGATGTGCCGTTGCTGCACATCGCCGATCCGGTGGGGGAAGCGATCCGCGCGCTGGGGCGGGTGCGGGTGGGCCTGCTCGGCACGGCGTTCACCATGGAGCAGGATTTCTACCGCGTGCGGCTGGCCCAGCGGTACGGGCTGGAGGTGCTGGTGCCCGACGCCGACGACCGTGCGCAGGTGCACCGGATCATCTACGAAGAACTGGTGCAGGGACGGGTGCTGGAGGCGTCGCGCGAGGTGTACCGCGCGGTGATGCAGCGGCTGGTGGACCGCGGTGCGCAGGCGATCATCCTGGGCTGCACCGAGATCATGCTGCTGGTGGGCGACGGGGATGCCACCGTACCGCTGTTCGACACGGCGGCGCTGCACGCGCAGGCCGCGGCCCGGCACCTTCTGTCACCGCGGTAGAGCCACCCCATGGGTGGCTGCTGGTGGCGCGGTAGAGCCACCCCATGGGGGGCTGCCGTTCAAACCAAAAAATCCCCGGCCGAAGCCGGGGATAAGCGCTTGCTGCGTGGGGTGTTGCTCTGTCTCAGTCCTGATCCGCCGATCAGAACTTGAACACGTAGGACACGCCGTAGGCCAGCGGGTCGATGTTGACGGTGCCGATCTTTTCGCCGTCGAGCTTCACCTTGCTGTCGATGTCCATCCAGCGCACATCGACGCGCAGCGCGCCCTTGTCGTTGATCGCGAAATCCAGGCCGGCGTGCGCGGCCAGGCCCCAGGAGTCTTCCAGCGTCAGCCGGCTGCCGGCCAGCGCGCCGCTGGTCTTCTCGCTGAAGAAGGTGGTGTAGTTGATGCCGGCGCCCACGAACGGGGACACCTTGCCCTTGCTGTTGAAGTGGTACTGCAGCGACACCACCGGCGGCAGGTGCTTGGTGCTGCCCACGTTGCCCAGGCCGGCAATGTTGATGTCGTGCTTGAACGGCAGCGCGGCCAGCAGCTCGATGCCGAGGTTGTCGGCAATGAAGTACTCACCGGTGATGGTCGGCTTGACGTCGTTGTCGACGTCCACCTTCAGCGTGCCGCCGGCCAGCGAACCGTTGTTGGACTTCGGGGCAACCTGGTGCACGCCGGCACCGATCGTCCAGTCGCCCTTGGACTGGGCCATGGCCGGGGCGGCAGCCAGCGCAAGTGCGGCGGCCAGGGCGGACAGCAGGAGGGGGGAGGTGTTGCGCATGAGGGTGTCTCGTTGCGGGTGGAATGGGGCCAGTTTTCCCGTCCCGGGCCCGCCGCGCCTTGATCCGGATCAATCCAGGAAATTCCACATGTAACCGGTTCCCATTCGCCGCCCGGGGGCCGGGCCCGGTCTGGCCCTGCTAGAATGAGCGCCCCTTTCCATCGGCGCCGCACCG
>Ga0160437_1001435_pt1 | contig 10807 bp, 10 predicted proteins | sample HID1975I_E0MG_FD_108227 | JGI IMG/M metagenome (GOLD analysis project Ga0160437, IMG submission 108227) | Enriched soil microbial communities from UW Madison campus, WI, USA - HID1975I_E0 MG | ecosystem: Environmental > Terrestrial > Soil > Unclassified | place: USA: Madison, Wisconsin... | reverse complement strand
GGTAATCCCCCCGTTTTTAACGGACACCAAAAGTGGAGCTATGCGGCCAATGCCAACTTCTGCATTGGCGTGATACCGCCGAGCGCCATGTTCGGGCGCTCATGGTTGTAAGTCCATAGCCAGCGCGTGGCCTTGTCCTGCACCTGCTCAATGGTGTCGAACAAGGTTCGGGCCAGCCAGCCGTAGCGCACGGTGCGGTTGTAGCGCTCGATGTATGCGTTCTGTTGCGGCTTCCCCGGTTGGATGTGCTCGATCCGGATGCCTTCCCGCTCTGCCCAGGCCAGCAATGCCCCGCTGATGTACTCCGGCCCATTGTCGCAACGAATCACGCGCGGTTTGCCACGCCATTCGATGATTTGCTCCAGCGAGCGGATGACGCGGGCGGCAGGGAGCGACAGGTCGACCTCGATTCCGAGACCTTCGCGGTTGAAGTCGTCGAGCACATTGAACAGCCGGAAGCTGCGGCCATCGCTGAGCTGGTCGTGCATGAAATCCATCGACCAGACCTGGTTGACCGTCTCCGGCACCGCCAACGGCTCGGGCTTCTCCCGTACCAAGCGCTTCCTCGGCTTGATCCGCAGATTCAACTCCAACTCCCGGTAGATGCGGTAGACCCGCTTGTGGTTCCAGCCAAAGCCCTTCACGTTGCGCAGGTGCAGGAAGCACAGGCCAAAGCCCCAGTCGCGATACGCCGTGGTCAACCGCACCAGCCAGCCGGCGATCCGGGCGTTCTCGTCCGATGCCTGGGCTTGGTAGCGGTAGCAGGTCTCACTGACCTCGAAAGTCTGGCAAGCGTGCCGGATGTTCGTGCGCCCGTCTTCGACCACTGCTCGGGCCATCTCCCGGCGCTGAGATGGCCTCACCATTTTTTTGACAGCGCTTCCTTCAGCAGGTCGGCACTGAGCTGGGCGTCGGCGTACATCTTCTTCAGCCGCCGGTTCTCCTCCTCCAGCTCTTTCATCCGGGCCACCATGGACACCTCCATGCCGCCGAACTTGCTGCGCCACTTGTAGAACGTCGCCGAACTGATGCCGTGTTCGCGGCACAGTTCCGGCACGGGCGTGCCGGCCTCGGCCTGCTTGAGCACGGCGATGATCTGGCTATCGGTGAAGCGGGACTTCTTCATGGAACCTCCTCGGGAAAGACTACGAGAAAATTCCACTTCTGGCGTCAGCTAGCCTGTGGGGGGATTACCATCGAGGCGGGCGAACAGGTGCTGGTCCAGGACCTCCTCACGGAAGGTCCGGTTGAAGCGTTCGATGTAGGCGTTCTGGTTGGGTTTTCCGGGCTGGATGTACCTGATGGCCATCCCGTGGAGCTTTGCCCATTGCACGAAGACCTCGCCCAGGAACTCCGGACCGTTGTCCGTGCGCAGGACCTGCGGCAGGCCGTGGTCGCGCTTGAGCTGCTCAAAGATGCGGACCAGGCGCGTGGACGAGATCGAGGTGTCGACCTCGATGTGCAGCGCCTCGCGGTTGAAGTCGTCGACCACGTTGAAGGTCCGGAACCGGCGACCACACGCGAGCGCGTCAGCCATGAAGTCGGCCGACCAGACGGTGTCTGGAAGGCGCGGCACGTACAGCGGCACGCGTTCGCGCTTGGGCAGCCGCTGCTTGGCCTTGCGACGTAGGTTGAGCTTCATGGCCTTGTACACCCGGTAGATCCGCTTATGGTTCCAGTCCGGCCTTGCACGGCGCAGGACCTTGCAACACTTCCAGAAGCCGCGGCTCGGGCGATTCTCGACCACCTCTGTCAGAGCCGCGACGATCTCGGCATCCCGTACCGTCCAGTGCACCGGCGGCTGGTACCACGCTGCCCGCGAGAACCCAACGCACTCACAGGACCGGCTCAGGGGCCGTGCGTGCACCTCGACCAGGTACCGCACCGCCTCGCGCTTCTGCTCCGGCCCTACAGTTTTTTTGCGATCAGGTCCTTCATCGCCGCGTTGTCGAGCGCCAGCTCGGCGTACATCCGCTTGAGCTTGGCGTTCTCGGCTTCCAGATCCTTGACCCGTCGCAGCTCCGAGGCCTCGAGCCCGCCGTACTTCGATTTCCACTTGTAGTAGGTCGGAACGCTGATGCCGGCCTGCCGGCAGATGTCCTTGACGGGCACGCCGGCGTCGGCCTGCTTGAGGATCGAAACGATCTGGGTCTCGGTGAAACGGGACTTCTTCATGCAACCTCCTGGCTGGGGAAAACATGCCAGAAAGTTCTACTTATGGGGTGTCTGCCGCTCGGGGAAGCTTACGCTACCTTTTCACGGAGAGCACGATGAGCCAAGTGATGGACGAAGAGATCAAGCGTTGGACAGCGCGGCGGAAGTCGCGCTGGTGTTGGAAATCATCCAGGGTAAGAGGGCTGGAGCGAGGACCAGTCCCCCTGCTTTTCATGCTTTTGGCAACCATGTGTTGCTGTGCCCGAATCCCACAACATACAGGCGTCGAGGACTACCGCAGCGAGTCCTCAAGTAGCAAATGCCTCTCTGAAGAAGAGATAGATCACGAAATTGAAGAATTCTCGGCGACTCTCGCCAATGGCTCCATGCCTGGCAGGCAGATGAGTCCGCAGGCAGCAGCCAGGGCCAAGAGTGAAGGAATTGTCGGGGATTTTTCGATTCTTGCTTCAAGGCACAGCACCCACATCTCTTATCTGGAAGAAGCATCAGATGAGTTCAACCGGCCAACCGCACACGCCCGTTTTCCAGAGAATATCTGCGTGGTTTCGTTTGTTCTGTCCGCACCCGAAGCCCTGAGAAAGAAGTGCGATGATGACGGTGCGTATGGCGTCTGGTATACATTTTCCATCGATAAGGGGGATATCTACATCTCCGATGTTTCCGGGAACATCTATCCGGAATGCAGCGAATTCAGGTGACCTTGTTTACTGCGGGAAACCACACTCGCCGGAAACAAAAAAGCGGGCCGAAGCCCGCTTTTTTTGTCTTGCAATGTAGCCGGCAAATTACTCAGCCGGCGCGCCCTCGCCTTCCTCGACGGCCTTCATCGACAGGCGGATGCGGCCTTGCTTGTCGACTTCGAGGACCTTGACCTTGACGATGTCGCCTTCCTTGAGCTTGTCGGAGACCTTCTCGACGCGCTCGTTGGAGATCTGCGAGACGTGTACGAGGCCGTCCTTGCCGGGGGAGATGGTGACGAAGGCACCGAAGTCCATCAGCTTGACGACCTTGCCTTCGTAGATCCGGCCCGGCTCGACGTCGGAGGTGATCTGCTCGATGCGGTCCTTGGCGGCTTTGCCGGCGGCGGCGTCGACCGAGGCGATGGTGATGGTGCCGTCGTCCTGGATGTCGATCTGGGTACCGGTTTCCTTGGTGATGCCCTGGATCACCGAGCCGCCCTTGCCGATCACTTCGCGGATCTTGTCGGGGTGGATCTTGATGGTGATCAGGCGCGGCGCGAAGTCGCTCAGTTCCGGGCGCGGCGCGGTCAGCGCGTTGGCCATTTCGCCGAGGATGTGCAGGCGACCCTGCTTGGCCTGGGCCAGGGCGACCTTCATGATTTCCTCGGTGATGCCCTGGATCTTGATGTCCATCTGCAGGGCGGAGATGCCGTTCTCGGTGCCGGCGACCTTGAAATCCATGTCGCCGAGGTGGTCCTCGTCGCCGAGGATGTCGGAGAGCACGACGAAGTCGTCGCCTTCCTTCACCAGGCCCATCGCGATGCCCGCGACCGGCGCCTTGATCGGCACCCCGGCGTCCATCAGCGCCAGCGACGAACCGCAGACCGATGCCATCGAGGAGGAGCCGTTCGACTCGGTGATTTCGGAGACCACGCGGATCGTGTACGGGAATTCTTCCATCGTCGGCATCACGGCGAGCACGCCGCGCTTGGCGAGGCGGCCATGGCCGATCTCGCGACGCTTCGGGCCCATCATGCGGCCGGCTTCACCGACCGAGTAAGGCGGGAAGTTGTAGTGGAACAGGAAGTGTTCCTTGTACTCGCCGGAGACGGCATCGATGATCTGGCCATCGCGCGCGGTGCCGAGCGTGACGGCAACGATCGCCTGGGTCTCGCCGCGGGTGAACAGTGCCGAGCCGTGCACACGCGGCAGCACGCTGACCTTCGACGAGATCGGACGCACGGCATCGAGCGCGCGGCCGTCGATGCGGACGCGGGTCTTGAGGACCGAGTCACGCATGGTCTTGTATTCCTGCTCGCCGAATTCCTTCGACAGCGCGCCCGGAGCCCAGGCATTGGTCTCCGCCTCGGGGGCGATCGCGGCGAGGATCGACTTCTTGAGGTTGGAGATCGCATCCTTGCGCTCGAGCTTGTCGCGCACCTGGAAGGCTTCGGCCAGCTTCTCGCCGACGGCGTTCCGGATCGCGTTGACGATGCCTTCATCGGTGGCGGGCGCGGACCATTCCCACTTCGGCTTGCCGGCCTCGGCAACCAGCTCGTTGATCGTGTTGATCGCGACCTGCATCTGCTGGTGGCCAAACATCACCGCGCCCAGCATCACGTCTTCCGACAGCTCCTTGGCCTCGGACTCGACCATCAGCACCGCGTTGGCGGTACCGGCGACGACGAGCTCGAGGTCCGAATCCTTGAGTTCGGACACGGTCGGGTTGAGCAGGTACTGGCCGTCCTTGTAACCGACCTTGGCGGCGCCGATCGGGCCGTCGAACGGCGCGCCCGACAGCGACAGCGCGGCCGATGCGCCGATCAGCGCCAGCACGTCGCCGTCGACTTCCGGGTTCATGGACATCACAGTGGCGATGATCTGGACTTCGTTGCGGAAGCCGTCCGGGAACAGCGGGCGGATCGGGCGGTCGATCAGGCGCGAGATCAGCGTTTCCTTCTCGGTTGCACGGCCCTCGCGCTTGAAGAAGCCACCGGGAATGCGGCCGCCCGCGTAGAACTTCTCCTGGTAGTCGACGGTCAGCGGGAAGAAATCCTGCCCTTCGCGTGCGGTCTTGTTGGCGACCGCGCTGACCAGCAGCATGGTGCCCTCGCACGAAATCATGACCGCACCACCGGCCTGGCGCGCGATCTCGCCGGTTTCGATGGTGACCGTGCGATTGCCGTACTGGAAGCTCTTGGTAACTTTTGCCACGTGTGAATTCCTTAGGATGACTCTTGCGATGGACCGGACGGAGGCCCCTGCCTCCAACCGGGCGGATCGCGCAGGGCGATCCAAAAAAGAACCGCGGCGCATTGCTGCGCCGCGGTGTCGTCCGGGGTTACCGGCGCAGGCCGAGCTTCTCGATGAGTGCCTTGTAGCGCGCGACGTCCTTGCGATGCAGGTAGTCGAGCAGGCTGCGACGGCGGTTGACCATCTGCAGCAGGCCACGGCGGCTGTGGTGGTCGTGCTTGTGGGTCTTGAAGTGCTCGGTCAGGTGCACGATGCGTGCTGTGAGCAGGGCGACCTGGACTTCCGGGGAGCCGGTGTCGGCGTCGCCGCGCTTGTGTTCATTGATGATGGCGCTGGTGTCGATGGACATCTGGTGTTGCCTCTGGGTAGATGCGTGGCTTGCAGGAACGCGACGCCATGCCGCTGGCATGGTCCGCGCACCGCTCGGCTCGCCGTTTGCTGGGAAGGTGCTTCGAAAGTGCTTGAAAAAGCCGCAAAATTGTAGCGCCTGGCGGTGTCGGCCACAAGGTGCGACCGGTCCGGCGACGGTCAGCCCGGCTGGGCGCAGGCCCAGCTGAACAGACGTTGCGGCCGCAGCCTGCCTTCGTCGTCGACCGCGCCCAGCCCCAGCGCCCGGCCGCCGGGGCCGAAGATCGCCACCTGGCCCGTCGGGGCGAAGCCGCCGGCCACGCCCTGCCCATGTCCGAGGCGGGCGGCGCCGGCCGCATCGACCTCCACTTCCGGCCAGGAGGCCATGCCGCTTTCCACCGGCAGCACGCAGGCGTCGAGCCCCCGCTCGCCCCGCCCGGCCAGCGCCTGCAGCGCCTCGAAGGTCCACATCCGGGGTTCGCGGAAGGGGTCGACCCACAGCCGACGCAGTTCCGCCACGTGCGCGCCGCAGCCCAGCGCCTCGCCCAGGTCGCGGACCAGGCTGCGCACGTAGGTACCCGAGCCGCACTCGACCCGCAGCCGCAGCAGGGGTTCGCCGGCGTCGAGCAGGTCTGCCGCCGCCTGCAGCTCGAAGGCGTGCACGTCGACTTCGCGCTCCTCGACTTCCACCACTTCGCCGCGGCGCGCCTTGGCGTACAGCGGTTCGCCGCCGCGCTTGAGCGCCGAGTAGATCGGCGGACGCTGGCGGATGCGACCGGTGAGCGCACGCAGCGCAGCGTCGATGGCATCGATGGACAGCACAGGCACGGGGCGTTCGCGCAGCACCTGGCCGTCGGCGTCGTCGGTATCGGTCACCTGCCCCAGCCGCGCCACGGTGTCGTAGGCCTTGCGCGCGCCGAGCAGGCCGCCGGCGATCTTGGTCGCCTCGCCGAAGCAGACCGGCAGCAGTCCGGTGGCCAGCGGGTCGAGGCTGCCGGTATGCCCGCCCTTTTCGGCGCGGAACAGGTGCCGCACGCGCTGCAAGGCCTGGTTGGAGCTCAGCCCGCTCGGCTTGTCGAGCAGCAGGATGCCGTCGAACTTGCGGAACCGGGTGCGCGGCGGTTTGCTCATGCGGAGGATTGTAGGGGCGGAGCGCTGGGCCGTGCTCTTGCAGGAGCGGCTTCAGCCGCGGGCTTGTGCCCATCGTTCACCGAAGGGTCTGCGGCAAAGCATCGCGATTTCCTTCGACCTTTCACTGACAAAGGCAAGGGCTCGCGGCTGAAGCCGCTCCTGCAGGTACTGCTGCGAACGGCTCAGCTCTCGCCGGTGTCCGGCAGGTTGCGCAGCAGGTTGTCGATGCGCTCGCCACGGTCGACGGAATCGTCGTAGTGGAAATGCAGCTCCGGCACGTGGCGCAGGTTCACCGCGCGCGCGAGCTTGTAACGCACTTCCGGCGCGGCCGCCTTGAGCCCCTTCATGGCTTCGGCCGCGCGCTCGGGCTGCAGCGCGGTCACGAACACCTTGGCGTGTGCCAGGTCGCGCGTGACCTCGACGTCCGACACGCTGACCGACGGCAGGCCGTGTTCGGCCACGGCGTCGCGCACCAGTGTCCCCAGTTCGCGACGGAGCTGGGCGGAGACGCGGTCGGTACGGTGGAAGGATTTGGTGGGCATGGTCCGGAATCTCTTGATTCGGGACCCGGGACGCGGGACCCGGGGCTCGGGAAAGTCAAAAGCCGGGGACAACACCCTTCGCTTTTTCTTTTCCCGAGTCCCGGGTCCCGAATCCCGGGCCCCGGCTTTCCTACAGCGTCCGCTGCACCTCGATGCGTTCGAAGCACTCGATCTGGTCGCCCGGCTGCACGTCGTTGTATTGCTTCACGCCGATGCCGCACTCGGTGCCGCTGCGGACCTCGTCCACGTTCTCCTTGAAGCGGCGCAGCGATTCCAGCTCGCCTTCGAAAACGACGGTGTTGTCGCGCAGCACGCGGATCGGCTTGCTGCGCTTGACCACGCCCTCCACGACCATGCAACCGGCCACGGCGCCGAACTTGGAGCTGCGGAACACGTCGCGCACCTCGGCGGTGCCGATGATCTCCTCGCGGATTTCCATGCCCAGGATGCCCGAGGCAACCTGCTTTACCTGGTCGATCACGTCGTAGATGATCGAGAAGTAGCGCAGGTCCACGCCGTTGCCTTCGATCACCTTGCGTGCCGACGCGTCGGCACGGACGTTGAAGCCGATCACCGTGGCCTTGGATGTCGCAGCCAGCTGGGCGTCGGATTCGGTGATGCCGCCCACGCCCGACCCGATCACGTGGATGCGGATCTGGTCGTTGGACAGCGCAGTCAGGGCCTGCACCAGCGCCTGCACCGAGCCCTGCACGTCGGCCTTGACGATCAGCGGCAGGCTGAGCTGGCCGGAGCCCTCGCCCATCTGCGCCATGATGTCTTCCATGCGGTTGCCGGCCTGGTTGACCAGGCGCGTCTCGCGGCGCTTGGCATCACGCTGCTGCGCGACTTCCTTGGCCAGGCGCTCGTCCTCGACCACGACAAAGTCGTCACCGGCGTCGGGCACGCCCGACAGGCCGAGTACCTGCACCGGGATCGACGGGCCGGCACTGTCGGGCTGCTTGCCGTTCTCGTCGAACAGCGCGCGCACGCGGCCGTACTGCACGCCGCACACCAGATAGTCGCCCTTGCGCAGCTGGCCCTGCTGGACCAGCACGGTGGCGACCGGGCCACGGCCCTTGTCGAGCGAGGACTCGATGACCACGCCGGTGGCGCGCCCGTCAGGCACGGCCTTGAGCTCCAGCACCTCGGCCTGCAGCGAGATCGCGTCAAGCAGTTCGTCGATGCCCTGCCCGGTCTTGGCCGAGAGCTCGACCATCTGCGTGTCGCCGCCGAATTCCTCGGCGACCACGTCCTGGCCCAGCAGTTCGTTCTTGACCCGCGACGGATCGGCTTCGGACTTGTCGATCTTGTTGATCGCCACGATCAGCGGCACGCCGGCCGCCCTGGCGTGCTGGACGCCCTCGATCGTCTGCGGCATCACGCCGTCATCGGCCGCAACCACCAGCACCACGATGTCGGTCAACTTCGCGCCGCGCGCACGCATCGACGAGAACGCCGCGTGCCCCGGGGTATCGAGGAAGCTGATGACGCCCTTGCCGGTCTCGACGTGGTAGGCACCGATGTGCTGGGTGATGCCGCCGGCCTCGCCGGTGGCGACCTTGGTGCGGCGGATGTAGTCGAGCAGCGAGGTCTTGCCGTGGTCCACGTGGCCCATGATGGTGACCACCGGCGGACGCGGGCTCGTCTCGCCCTTGATTTCCTCGACGTGCGCGAGCAGCTCGCTCTCGGCGTCGTCCGCGGCGGCACGCACCGCGGTGTGGCCCAGTTCTTCCGTGACCAGCACGGCGGTGTCGTGGTCGATGCTCTGGGTGATGGTCGCCATGACGCCCATCTTGAACAGCGCCTTGACCACGTCGCCGCCCTTCATCGCCAGCTTCTGGGCGAGGTCGGCCACGGTGATCGCCTCGCCGATCGCCACTTCGCGCACGACCGGCGCGGTGGGACGGGTGAAGCCGGTGCCCGAGCGCGACTGCTCGGCCTGGCGGCGGGTCGGACGGGCTTTGCCGCGGCCGCTGGTGCGGCGCGCACGGTCCGCGGCGGACAGGTGCAGCTTGCCCGCGAAGCGCGCGGCGCTGTCGTCGTCCTCGACGCCGGCCACCATCGCGTGCGAGCCGCGGGTCTTGTGCTTGGGGCCGCGGTCGTCGCTGCGCGGCGGCGGCTTGGGATGGCCATGGCCATGCCCCGGCTTGCGGCCGGCGGCGTCTTCCTCGGCCGGAAGCGCGGCAGCGGCTGCGGCCGCTTCGGCTTCCAGGCGCAGGCGTTCGGCCTCGGCTTCTTCCTTGCGCTTGCGCTCGGCGGCTTCCTCGGCGCGACGCTTGTCCTCTTCGGCCAGGCGCTGCTGCTCGCTGAGGTTGCGCTGGCGCGACTCCTCGAGCTTGCGCAGGATCTCGGCGCGCTCGTCGTCACCGGATGCCGCGGCCTGCTCGGCCGTGGTGCCGGCGCTGTCGCCCGCACCCGGCTTGACCAGGGTGACCTTCTTGCGGACGACGACGTCCACCGTCGAGCGGTTCTTGCCGCCGCCGACGGTGAGTTCCTGCTTGCGGCTGCGGCTGAGCGTGATCTTCTTCGGCGCGATCGCATCCTCGGAGGCCTTGCCGGCCTTGCCGTGGGTGCGGCGCAGGAAGCCCAGCAGCTTGACCTTCTCGGTGCTGGTGACGACCTGGTCGGGACCGCTGAACTCCATGCCGGCCTCGGCCAGCTGTTCCAGCAGTTTCTCGACCGGCGTGTTCACCAGTGCGGCAAGCTTGCGGATGGTGGTTTGCTGCGACATTCGTTTTCCGTGTCCTTTGGCGGGGGCCTGGGCCCTGCGCGTGATGGAACGATTCTACTGCGGGGAGGAAAGTCGGCCCGGTGCGGCGCCATTGCTGGCTGCCTGCTGCCGGATCGGCCTTCCCCGCCTCTCCTGCCGCCCTCCTGGCGGCGCCGGCATCCAGGGGATGCCTCCCGGGCGTCCAATCCCGGGCCTACACGGTTTCGGCCGGTGGCGCGCCGCGCGCCTGCCGGCGTACCCGTCAGCCCTCCTGCTCCAGGCGCGCGATTTCCTCCGCGCGCGCGGCGAGGATCAGCGCGGCAGCGCGCTCCTCGTCCAGGCCCTCGATGCCGAACTCGGCCACTTCGTCCGCGCCCAGGTCCGACAGGTCCTCGCTGGTGCGCACGCCGTTGGCGGCCAGTGCGAAGGCGGTTTCCTCGTCCATCCCTTCCAGCGCGAGCAGATCGGCGGCCGGTGCGTTCTCGTCGAGTTCCTCCTCGACCGCCAGCGCATCGTTGAGCAGCGCGTCGCGGGCGCGGGCGCGCAGTTCCTCGACGATATCCTCGTCGAAGCCCTCCACCGCCAGCAGCTCACCGACCGGCACGTAGGCGATTTCCTCGACCGTGCTGAAGCCCTCGGAAACCAGGATGCCGGCGATTTCATCGTCGACCTCGAGCTTTTCCTGGAACAGCGCGCGCGCGGCGGCCTGCTCGGCCTCCGACTTCTCGGCGACCTGGTCCTGGGTCATTACGTTGAGCTGCCAGCCCGACAGGCGGCTGGCCAGGCGCACGTTCTGGCCGCCCTTGCCGATCGCCTGCGCGAGGCGGTCCTCGGCCACGGCCAGGTCCATCGAATGCTTGTCCTCGTCGACCACGATCGACTGCACCTCGGCCGGCGCCATCGCGTTGATCACGAACTGCGCCGGGTTGTCCGACCACAGCACGATGTCCACGCGCTCGCCGTTGAGC
>Ga0160437_1001433_pt1 | contig 10813 bp, 13 predicted proteins | sample HID1975I_E0MG_FD_108227 | JGI IMG/M metagenome (GOLD analysis project Ga0160437, IMG submission 108227) | Enriched soil microbial communities from UW Madison campus, WI, USA - HID1975I_E0 MG | ecosystem: Environmental > Terrestrial > Soil > Unclassified | place: USA: Madison, Wisconsin... | reverse complement strand
GCGCCAAGGCCTGATTACCCGCCGCTGAGGAGTGCGCTGTTGAGTACCAACATCATCACCACGGAAGGCCATGAGGCGCTGAAGAAAGAGCTGGACCACCTGTGGCGTGTCTATCGCCCGGAGATCACCCAGAAGGTTGCCTGGGCGGCGTCACTGGGCGACCGCAGCGAAAATGCCGACGTAATAGAATTTCCCCTATGGCGGTACTAAAAACTCCCGTATCCACCGTAATCCGTGGCTTTCAGTTTCAGTACCGGTACTAATTGAATAGTACTGAAACTGCCAGCCGCATTCGGCTATCAATCGCTGGAAGTCACATCCTCCATTCGACTTGAAGCGCCACAAAGGCTTGGATCCGGGCTGCAGGAGGTGCGAAGGGCTCTCGTTCACCCCCTGCTGGCCAAACCTCAGCAAGCGAGGTTGGCTTCCCAATAAACCATAAATTGGATCTGCCAAAAAATTGTCACTGTGCCATCAGCCCTTCTCTTACCTTGAGAAAACTCTTGTTGCGCTCCTGGGTTGCGGAAAAATTCAGCCCTTACATTCGCTTACATAGACCCAATTCTCCATCTGGAAAAACCCTGCATCCTGGCTCATATTCATGCTGGCTCACTGATGGCTGTGCGCCCCTTGCGACCAGTCCAAATGGAACCTCAGCATGCTCAAGGGAGTGATGCCTTGCCCAACCCGGAAAGAGTCAGGACGCTTTCTATACGACTGCTGCGAAGTGACGTGGAGGTCAATGAGGCGCTCAAGGAAGAATATGCCCCGGGAGGTCAGCGCAATCGTCTCCAGCGCGGTGACTGGCCCACCATCGAGGGCGCTGAGCTGTATATAGGCCAGATCTACACGAGCAGGCCCAGCTGGATCTCTTTCGTGGAGGAACAGGCGGGCCCGCAGCCCGATAACCTGATTGCCAGTGGTGCAGGCTCGGTGCTGTTCGTACCAGTCGACGACCGCATTTTCGCTATCTGCTTCGGCCACATTCACATGGCCTTGGAAGAGGAAGCATTCGAGCGACAGTTCGGCCTGAAGGTCACGCTCAACTCCGTTCCCCGAGACGGCCTGCGAACGCTCGATCTGGCGACCCCAGATGCCGTTACCTTCCAGAAGCGAGTACAGGCAAGCCAGGACAGCGACCTGCAAAACTTTGGCGTTGATGTTCTTCGTGACCTTGCCCGGGTTGCAGGCGGCACGCCTGGCGAAGCCAACTTCGCTAAATTTGTAGCGGGGCGCGACAGCCTCTCGATCACCTGCAAGCTGACCTCAGACGACCTTCTGGACAAGTGCGATCAGGTGCTTCTGGTCTACCGCAGTAACACCTACAAACAGCGCTTTCCTTGGATCGACAACATGCAGGTTGTCCGGGATAGAGCCACGCTGACAACCCTTGATCGAAAGCTCTTCGCAGCATTGAGGGCGCTACGAGAGGGGAAGGACAGTGAGTTGCACATGGCCCCACCGGAGATCGTCGATTATCAGGAGGGCTGCCTGTTGCACTACAACGGCTTCGGCAGCGCGGGGACGAATTTCCACAGTTTGTCGATCGAAGACTATGTGGCCGAGCTGAACCGTTGCGAGTTCGAAGGCACGATTGACGACATCCGCGAGCGGCACTACATCAGGGCAAAAACGCCTGACTCGGACGTTTTCAAGAGCCAATGGCGTGTGTACAACTGCTTCACATTCGAGGCCGACATCCGGTCTGCGGGTACCATCAACAGCTATGTCCTCTTCTCTGGGCAGTGGTACTGCATCGAGCGCAATTTCAAACGGCAGGTCGAAGCTCGTTTCCAGGCCATCCCCAGGGTCGAAATCATCGGCGCCACCGAGTGTCGCAACGAACGCGAACTCATCGCTCATTTGGAAGAAACCCGCGCCGACCTCTTGTGCTTGGATCAGGTGAAGATCAATCCCCAAGGCGTGCGTTACGCCAACATCGAGCCTTGCGATTTCTTGTCCAACCAGAAGCAATTTATCCACCTGAAAGACGGTCACTCTTCTGGCCCCATCAGTCACCTCTGGTCGCAGGGTGTGGTGAGTGCCGAGGCGCTGGTGAGTGATGCAGATTTCCGTAAAAAACTGCGAAGCGTGGTCAGCAAGCGTCGTCGCCCGGCGCTCGCGTTGTTGCCTGCGATCCATGGTCGAGTTGCGCGGGCGGACTACACCGTCGTCTACGGCGTGATGCGTAAGCCCTACCGGAACGGTACTCTGGATTTGCCGTTTTTCAGCAAGGTCAGTTTGCAGGCGGCAGTAGATCGGATCGAGCAGCTCGACATACCGGTCGCTTTGGAAATCATTGCCAAACCGGCCAACGATTTGGATGAGTTGGACGATGAACCAGGTGAGCACGCAGTGGAGGAGGGTCAGGAGCTAGCTGCTCATCCAGAGGAAGAATAGGTTAGTCAGGGTGGTGGCAAGCGCTTGATATCAAGCAAGCCCATCCCACCGATTTCTGTTCAATCCGTGCGGCCAGGGAAGCTATGATTGCGGCCCCGCCTTGAGTGATCTTCCATGCAGTCATCCACCTCTCAGCCCTTGGTCGACTGGCGACTAGGCTGCCCCATTCCGTTCGCAGATTATGAGGATGAGCGGGATCCACCTCCAGATGAACTGACTCCCGATGATGTGCAACTGATCTGGTGGAGCGTGGCGTCAAGCTTTACCCACGACGAGCTTAAGGAGAAGCTTTTCTCCACGCTTGAGTCGACTACTGATTGGGGCTGCTTCGTCTATAGCCCTATCGCTGAGGTTTCGGGCCGTGGGCGCTATCCGTGGCCAGTCATCACCCTTCTCCAAGAAATAATGCGTCCAGGGGTAATCTCATCTGTCGACCAAGAAGGTGATGAAACCTCTGATGTCTATGGCATGGTCATCATTCAGATTCAGATTTGGCACGAACTCACCTGGCGGGCGTTGGACATCTGTCCCGTGGAAGTCCTCCCTGGGCACCTATTGGAGCACCGCCTGGAGCGCGACCTCGGGATGTGATGCTCAAGGCAGAGCTAACTGCCCAGCTTGGAGTCAACGAACTCGCGATACTGGAGCATCAGAGATCTGCCGTGGAAAAGTATGCCCTTCCACCCGTTATGGTAGTGCTGGAAAGGCAGCTCTAGAGTGGTACAGCAGGTGTGTTCCTACTTAAACAAGCCGCAATGCGACGACTTTCCAAGCGAGGTCAGTCACGGCCCCGGAATCAGCGCAAGGTCGACGCCATGCTCAGCCTCGATATCTCCCCTTAACTGCGCATCCGCACCTGCAGCCGTTGTCTCTCGCTTTATGATCATGGCCAACCGTGAAAAAGGCTCCTGCACGACGATGTTATCGCAGGCCTGCACAAACGCCTGAGGGGCATTTCCATAGTCACCCAGAGGCCCTCTGGGACTGTTGACGAGCTCGAAGCCCTTGTACATAAGTAATTGAAGGCCTTGGCCAGAAGCCGTTCTGATCTCTTTCTCGAAATCCTGGACACCCATTGACCTCACAAATTGCTTCTCGCTGGCACTCCAGTCTCTTCCCTTCATGAGCTCTTGGCAGATGCTCAAGAAGGTGAAGTGCGTCCCCGCTTTAGCCCGAGCGGCATCAACCTCGGCTTGGATCAAGGGGTGTATGTGGTCACGGAAGCGTCGGTTTACCTTAAGCCATTCTTCGGTGATGCCATGCGGATTTTGTGCCCGGAACTCGGCCCTCCATGCATCAATAAATGCTAGCCCGAGCGTCTGGTCGCCGCTCAGCTGATCTATCACGGGTATAAGCCTGGACAGTATCCCCATGTGCAGCAGTCCCGCGCTAGGGAGCAGGGCGTGTAGCTCCTCGATCAGATCCTGATCTGAAAGCTCCGGATGCCAGTCGAAATGACTTTTGAAGACGATGGCCTTTCTGCGAGCCTCCAGCCTTTCGCCACGTTGCAGGTAGTCTCTCACGACATCCCGGATTTTTGGGGTGTCCATCACCCCGGAGTCGAGGAATGCGAGTATCAAGCCTTCTAGATCATCGGCTTCCGCGATGCCAAGCTGGTTCATCAGCTGATGCCAGCGATCATGTTTTTTCTGTTCGTCAGTGAGCGGCTCAATCTGGTTCTTTCTGAGGGCGATGACCGTTGCTGACTTTGATCCCTCATAGCCGAGGATGAACTCTAGACTCGGGGCGTCTTCTACCGCCTCGTGGTGAATCGCACTGAGTAGGCTGATCGACGGCAGTACTCGGTTGAGGACAAGGTTGGGAAGAGAAGGATCTTGGCCAAGCAATTGTTTGGCAGCCCTGATGATTTTTCGGAGGATCCGGATGTTGGTGATCTGCAACGGCTCAAGCGCTACTTTCAGCGACTCAGGCCACGGGCATGGCATTAGCTTCTGCGCGATGTCGAAAGCTTCTGAGGGCGACGTCTCCAGCTTGATCTCCTGATCAACCACCTTCTCCCGAATCTCAATCCAGATGTCCTGATCTTTCAGCTTGTCGCTGTTCACCACCAGCAAGATGCGGCATTCGTGGTTCTGTACGCACTCATCGATGAATCCGAGGATTTCGTCGATGGTCAGCTTCGCGTGCTTGCGCTCGACGTCGTCGATAACGATGAAGCGACCCTTCAGCATGTAGGGCACTGCCAAAAGGGACAGCTCGTCGAGTGCCGAGAAACTAGAATGAAAACCCTTCAACACCTTCTTAAACCCTGCAACTCCTGCCTTGATCGAGTCGAAGTGTTTCTCGCCTAGCTTAGGCGCGAGTCCTTCTGCGATTTTGAGTTTCAGCTCTGTGATCGAACTGACGCCGAAAAGTGAGACTGATACGGCTTGTTTTGCCTTAGCATCCCTGGTTTCTGCGCGAACCTGCTTCCAAAGCTCCGTTTTTCCTGTTCCCCACTTACCCGAAAGGGCGATCACTCGATTCTCTTGGTCATCGAGGAGCTCAAGGAGGGCGGTTTTGCAGCGCGCGATCGTCATGGAAGTCCTTGTCTGGAGCTGATGCGGGAGCTCATAGCAAAATGCAGATATAAGGCAGTGGGGTTGAAGGCGCAATGGGGAAGGTTGGACGTGAAGGGATATTAAGTTGATCTTGGGTTCGCAAGGCTCTCAGCAGACAGCTGCTAACAATCCTGCGATTGGACTGGCTAGCTTCGTGTCGCGTTAAAGCTGCCTCAGGTTGCCAGTGAAGTCCCTGAAAGAGTGAGTGTTACAGACCCCACCAAAACGGTGAGGCCTGCTCAGAAAGTCAGTGAGCTTTCGGATACCAGTTGCTTTCACCTGGCCGGATCTCGTCAGCGCGGTAACCGTACCTAGCTTTCAATACAGGCTTCAGGTCAGCGTAGAGGTGACTCAAGGTGTCCTGGATCATGGACACGTAGATCTCGAACGATGGGTGCTTGCGCCAGTAGTCGCCATAGATAGCACTAGAAAGTGAGCGATCGAACCAACCGCGCAAGACCAGCAATACGCCGTCGATCCGTGCATCCAAGCTTGCGTCGGAGAGAGCTTGGTTGCTACCTGCAGACTTCATTTTTTCTCGCTGCATGAAGTTAGCAGGGAGGTACCCCATGGCTTCACTCGCTTCACTGAGCTTCTCGTGCACCTTTTGGTGAGCTTCGCGATCTTCCTTCAGGTCAGCAGCAAAGCTGAAGTCGCAGAAGTTGCATTTGCTCACCCCACGAGGGTCAGGTGAGACGTGCACATGGAGCATGAGCCATTGATCGTAGCGGCGAATCGCTTCATGGTAGTTTCTGACGCCCAGTACCTCGACTGCTGCGAGGTCTTGTCGCTGGCCAAGCTTGAGCGCAGGATGAGCGGCTTTGAGCTCTCTGGCGAGGCGTTTGACTTGCTTGATGTGGCTGTAGGTAATTTGCATTTTTCAGCTCTGGAAGGGCTGGCCTGGCGTCCACTACGAGGCAACCTGAAGAAGTCAGGTTAGGTGTATCAACTGTCACGATAGTGCTAAAGCTTCACTGGTGTGGACTGCCGGCGCCTACCGAGCACCTTGGCGCGCAGGTTAACACCCTTGTTTTTGACTAGCAATCGCGGCAAAGCCCTAGGGAGGGTCTAGCGTCGGCCAATCGCCCTAGGCAGATCAAACCGAGACCAATGACGGCCTTGGATTTTCAGGGTGCATATGCTGAATCTCGTCGGAGCACTGGATTTATTTCTGCTCATTGGGTAGTGCTAAATCAGGTAACGATCCGACCAATGTCAGATAGATCGGTCAGGAGGCACAATGGGCGGAATGTCTTGGCTTCTACCCACAGGGCTGAGTCATCGGGCGGTGGTTTCGAGGTGCGTAAGCAAATGGGGCGTATTAGGGAGGCACGGCAATCGTGAAGCATCAATCATAAGGAGGAGAGCGTCCGGTTGGTATAGCAGAAGTGTTTGGCTGACCCTCGTGCTACCCAGGTATGCACCGCGCGGTTAACAATTTCGACTATCGAGGAGTACTCTAGCGAGATCAAATCATCACGCCAGAAAGTCGGCGCTAGCCCACCGAAGGATTGAAAAACCTTTACGTTGACTTCATCACACCTGATGAGGGGGGCATCGCCTTGCCAATCTTGCAAAGCTTTTGTCGCATCATCTCGCAGCTTAAGAGCTAGCTCGCGATGCACAGAAGTAGCGACAACAATGTGATGCTCGTTGAGCATTTCTACTAGCTCTTCGATATCAATGCTCGTGTGATCCAGCACTGTGACTCGATACATCTCGTTCTCCGATGGCTCACATCCTGCGGGAATGCTAATGCAAGCCTCAAGGCATTGCTAGCCGCTGGAGGCCAGCGTACCTGGCAAATAGGCGGATCAGTAACTGTTTGTATGCGGGTGATCTTTACGGAGAATCACATCGATTCGATGCCAGTTGACTAACTCGGAATCGATGATCATTGAGGATTCGGTTTCGCGCAACAAGATGACTTGGAATCCAGCGGCCATCGCCTCAATGTCATCTGCGCTGTGAAATGACATTCTCTTCTGGCTTGCCCAGCTGTGTTTCTTTCCAAAGAAATGGCCAGCAAATACGCCCCCGGTGGGTAGGGACTTGCATATTTGGCTCCACAGGTACGGGAATCGACTCGGGTGGCAAAAAGGCAGAGAAAGACCAGCGTGGATCAGGTTGGACGGAGGGAGTTCGGTCAGGTATTCGAAGTCTGCGACCCTTGCATCGAGTTGGCGAGCGTCGTCCATGGAACACTTGTTCATCGTTCGTACAATGGCCTCGGGTTCTTTATCGATGGCCAAGACCTGCCAGCCAGCCTGGATGAGTTGCCAAGCCTCGTTTCCCGTACCACAGCCGAGGTCAATCGCAAGACGAGGTCGTAGGTCTGAAGCAAGATCTAGTGCGCGATTGAGAAGTACAGACGGAGCTCGCTTGTCTGTACGGTCATAGAAAGCTTTCCAGCTCGTCATGGATAGAGCGTCCTTACCAGTCCATGTGTGATACGCATCGGTGTCTTAATATTATAGCCTAGGAGGCGAAGGGCTTAGGCTCAGCACTATTTCTGAACGTTTCGGGTGTTCATCCTGGCCCCAGAACGCAGATGTTGATCAATCCCGCTTAATGTTGCTTTGAGATTGAACGGCACGTGAAAGAAGTACTCAAGCTGTGGTAATGGCGAGCCGAAATGATTTACAGTGAGCCTACTTTGTCCACCTGATACCGAGGAATGAATATGTCGCGCTTGGCCGAGTTTCGTCAACTTGAGCAAAAACTGGCCGCACAGCTCGCTGAGCTTGAAGCCCTGAAGGGCAGTTCAGAGCTGCAGGTTGAGATTGAGTTTGAAACTAAATTGCGTAATTTGTTGGGCGAGTATGGCTATAGCTTGCGGAACATTATCGATATCCTCGATCCTCAAGCTAACCGTCGAGTTGCTGCTCCTGTCGCTTCGGAAAAGGCACCCCGTCGTGCTCGTCAAGCGAAGCAGTACAAGAACCCACACTCGGGCGAGGTCATCGAAACCAAAGGTGGCAATCACAAGAAACTGAAAGAATGGAAGGCCGAGTTCGGTAGTGATGAAGTGGAAAGCTGGGTTAGCTGATTACCCCCGCTTTCGACGTACCGAATTCAGAGAAGCCGCCCTTGGGCGGCTTTTTTGTCTGGCCTGGCCGACGACGCTATCTTTTCGGCAGTGATCGGCTGATGTACCCGAATCAGATTCACCAGCTGAAATAAGTGATCAGCTTTGCGCACCTGAAGCACTCAGCTGGGAATCCTTGGCAAGCTCAATGGCGGCGTTTATTGCAGCCCGAGCTTGGGGGCTATTCTTCCAGCAAGTCGATCCCACTGACGCGGATGCTTGGGCCAGAATGTCACCCGCATTGGCTTTGCTGAGTACAGCTAGCGAATCAATTCCCATCTGTTCAAGACGATTGATAACGGTTGGCCCGACGCCCTTTAGGGCCAACAAAGCGTTGTATTCCGTCACTGGAAATGGCATGTGTAACCTCCTGTTATCGGCCATTGCAACTGCCGTAGTCTGCCTCACCGTTGAGTGCAGCTCAACAGATGGAATTCGCCATCCGGGCCGCTGCGCTGTGGCAATCGAACGGCTGCAAGCATGATTTTTTATCCAGTCGCCCCAGAACAATGGTCATGAACCGTGTGCCTACTTAAATGGGGCCGGCGCGTCTGCCGATCCACTGGGCTAGTCAAATTGCGGCGCTGCATCTGGGCGCCCGGCTTAATCACTGAAGACAGGCTGGCCGGGCGCATGCTGATGCATAGCGATCACCAGTCTTGGGTCTGCCGGCGATCCAACTATAGATCCACCCCGGTAACCTCGTGCATGGGGTCAATCATCCACCCGGGTGCCTTGGATGGATCAAGAGTTTTATGTTGACTTAGACGTCTGTATTGGCTTGTCCGACCGATCGGCCACGACGCTTTTCGACCCGGATGTCGAATTCGTCTTGCACCATTCTGAGGCCTTTGAATACCCCCAGACTGCCGATTTTGCACATGGAATTTAGAATCCGGTAGCCTAGATCGGAAGACGGTTTGAAGATGTCAAAGAGCAAAAACAGGATCAGTCCGAGCGCGAAAAAAATTAGTCCGACGGTGAGTGACCAAATGAGCCGGATTATTGCAGTGATAATAAACAATGCTTGATTTCCTATCGTGTGTAATTTCGTGTTAGGTGCGAGTATTTTTCACATGTTGAGAACTAAAGATGACCAGATTTTCGCAGAGAATCGGCAGACGCTCGGGCCTGATCAGGAAGGTGCCGAAACCTCAGGGAGGTTGCAGAAAAACAGTTCGACACCTGGGGCCATCCTTCGAAAACGTGCGCTAGATTTTCCTCACAGACACATTGATGTCAATATGCCTTTATAGTCTATTTTATGGATTCGCTCTCTGGTATCAAATTGATCAGGAAGGCGGCGAACCAGGATTGGTACTCCTCCCAACGGCGGCGATGCTTTCGGATTGCTTTAGGTAGCGAGTGGGCAGGCTTCGGGTCGATCCTGCCTGGCACGAGGCCTGAGAGGTTATCAGGTGGTACGCATGTCTATTTTTACAGTCGTCTGGAGCTGCCGAGACGGCACCCGCGATTTCAGCGTCCGACTAAGCGAGGCCGGTACCCAGTCTCACCGGCCCATAGTTGTATCAGGAACATCGCCACTTTCTTGAGCACGTTTGGGACGAAGCAGCACTCCTGCCACTTCATGCGCGGCTGCTGGTATCTGATTCACCTTCGCTCTGATCAAGGGCTTCCGCCAGTGCGCTGAGCGCATCTGCAAGTCTTCGGTTTTCCCGCGAATCATCGCTGGTTGGGATGAATGACTGGCAATGGCGAAGCAGTGCTTCACGGTCGTTGTGGTTTAGCTCAAAAACTACAAGCATGATGATTTCTCTGTGAACGGCTTTTCACTGTTTTCCCCCATGTGGTACTGAAGACCTTCGACGTAGGTAGCTAGATATTCCTTATCCCCAAACGCAAAGCCAGCCTCAAGCAATGGGGTGGTGTATTCCTCAAGTGAAAGCTGAATGGCCAAGCGCTTTCTGGATTGAGCATTCCACCTCATGCGACCAAACACAAGATAGTGAAAATCGTTGGTCTTGAGCCGCTCCTTGATCTCCACTCGGCTAATCTCGGCCAAGATGATTCGACAGAGCACGCAGGACATCTCGAACTGCTCGTACAGGGTTTCAAGCTCCTGAACCCCAGCGAATGCAGGGGCCCATTGCGGCAGCAATTGCTGCAGAATCCGATTGCAAAGCGGGGTCTCAGATTCGCTCTGACCCGGCAGCTCTTTCCATCCTTTGCTGCAATCAGACTCGAAGAAAAATGGAGCTAAGATTGCGCCGATACGTTCTGCGTATCGGTCATGTACCAACGGTGTGTTCAAAAGGCGATGAAGCTCCTGCCATCGACCAGCCCGCGTGAGCCCAATGCCATACCCGTAGAACACCAGTGCGGCGGGATAATTGAGGGTGCCCTTCCAGAAGAATGAGCCTTGGTGGAATTTGTCAGCGAGCAGGTACAGAGCGCGGATTGCTTCAACAATCGAATCAAACTCGGCCCCGTCCCCCCAGCGGCCCAGGACAGTACCCAGTCGGATGAGTGGATCTGCTGCTGCCTCATGGGAGGTGACTAGCTCTGTAAATGGCAGCGCTGGTGTGGGCTCACCAGTGGAAAAAAGATGAGAAAAGTGATCCAGCACTCGGCGGGTTTCGGTGCTGATCAGCTCATCAAGCTGGATTCGCCTCTCGGGCTTAGCCATGAAGCGTTTGGCTAGGGCCAGCGTAAGGTCAATGCTGAGAGGATTTGCTTGTTTGGTGGCCTGAAGCGTATCCAGCTTAAGCTGCAAGGTCGTAAAAAATGAATCGGCGTCACCGTT
>Ga0160437_1001421_pt1 | contig 10869 bp, 13 predicted proteins | sample HID1975I_E0MG_FD_108227 | JGI IMG/M metagenome (GOLD analysis project Ga0160437, IMG submission 108227) | Enriched soil microbial communities from UW Madison campus, WI, USA - HID1975I_E0 MG | ecosystem: Environmental > Terrestrial > Soil > Unclassified | place: USA: Madison, Wisconsin... | reverse complement strand
CCTTGTTGGGAGATCAGATCCAGGCCGGATTCCTGGCGGCGTCCGCGGTGCAGCCGCACGTCAAGGCGGGCAAGATGCGCGCGCTGGCCGTTTCATCGCGCGAACCCGACCCTGATTTGCCCGGCGTGCCGGCGATGGCGCAGTTGGGCGTGGATTCCTTGAAGGACTTTGAAGCGGCCTTCGCCTTTCTTGTCATGGCGCCGCGAGGTGTGCCGGCCGATGTTGCGGCGAAATGGGACGACACCCTGGCGCGGGTCTACGCGTCGCCGGAGTTTCTGGCCAGCATTGCCAGCCTGGGCACGCGTGCACCGTTTTCCGGCCACGCTGTCGCGAAAGAATGGCTGCAAACCCGGTCGGGAAGTTGGGCCGACGTGATTGAATCGGCGGGGATCAAGGGCGAATAGCAGAGCGAAGAAAACGCAGAGAACGCAGCGGCAAACCATCAAGATCACACCGCGCGATGGCGGCAGACCGGAAAACTCCACTACCGGCCTTGACCGCCATGCTTAGCCGCCATGCTCACCATTTGCCTTGATTCTGCGATGGCGTCTGCATCGAGGGTGTGGCATTGGTGGGTTGCACCGTGTCCACGTACTTTCTATAGCTGGCGACATATGCCCCACTGTAGATGTCGGGCGTCTCATCGCCTTCCCATTTTTGCTCGACGCCAGACTCCCGCCAGGCGGTCAGGTCGCGCATGACGTCGTCGTGGCTTTTCGGGACATCGGGCGTTTGCACGGCGGTCGTGGGGGCGACGGCCTGTTGCGCAAAAGTGGGGCCAGATAATAGGCCGGCGGCGGCCAGCACCACCGGGACGAACATACGGAACGAAAGGACAGTCTTCATGAACGACTCCTTGATCACGATAGCAATCCCTCTCCCTCATGGCTTCGGGTTCATCGTAGGGCCGCATGGGTGCCCATCGCATACCCAAAATTGATTACGCCTGGCGTGGACGCCCGGGATTGCTACCGGGGCGCATACCGCGTTTGCGCTAAAGCAGGGATGCCAGCCGCACCAATTCCGCCTGGCGGCTGCATTCCATCTTGCTCAGCAACGAGGCCACTTGCTTGCGCACGGTCAGCACGGACGACTGGCGCAGCGTGGCCACTTCTTCCACGCTGTGGCCCGCCGCCAGGCCCGCCAGCACGGCGGCTTCGGCATGGGTGATGTCGAACACAGATTCCAGCTTGTCGACGTCGGGCTTGGCGAATGCGCTTTTGCGACGCAAGCGCACCAGCAGCAAGCGGCCCCCAAGCAGGCTCAACGCATCGGGCGCGGGGCTGATGTCCATCCAGTCGAATTCGCCCCAGCCAGCGGCTGTAGCCATCGATCGCGTCTGGCCATCGTGGAAGGTGGCGGCGCAATGAACGTCGAAAAGGCGCTGGCTTTTGGCGTCGACGTGACGCAGCCTGCCGCCGCGCACGATCCAGCCGCGAGCCTCTTCCACATAGTGTCGAGCCAGTGACGACATCTTGTTGACCATGGACTCCTGGTTGATCAGCAACACCGCTTCGTTGACTTCCGAAAAGGCGCTTTCCACTGATTTCCAGCCGATGGTCAAGGCCTTTTGGCGCTGTGCGAGCTGGCTTTGCAGCAGGCGGAAGTACTGGGCGAAGTCGCCGGTTTGCAGACGGGCGCTGGCTTTGGCGTCGATGGTGGAGCGCTGGAAGCCGATGGATGCATGCAGCACGGAGTTGGACTCGACGATCAGCGAAATGATCTGCGCCATGCGGTGCTTGACCATGAAGTCGGCGTAGAACTCCGTGCGATGCAGTTGAGCGCTGCTGTACATGCGGGCGGTGTCCAGCCAGGTGCCGGCGGGCGCCGTGCGCGAGTCGTGTTCCAGCACGTCGTGACGGTAGTAATGCCCCTGGTAGTCCGCGAAGCAGGCGTCGGAAAAGCCGATGGCGGACAGGTTCGACAGCTTGTTGCGCGCATCGAACACGATCAGCGTGCCGCTGTCGGCGCCAACCAGATCACGCGCGGTGCGCAGGATGTCTTGCCAGGGCGGGTTGGGGTCGGTCAGGTGGTGCACGGCCTCCATCGCGCGGGAGAAGACAATCTGATGCTTGAGCATGGTGTGTCTCCAACGTGTGGCCGTCGGCCCCAGCGGGAATTATGCTCGCGAATTTGCGATCATTGCGCAACATTCATGCGTAATCCTGGCTGCGGCGTTGGATTAATCATCAGGTTGATGCGTGCGCACCGGGATGTTTTCATCAGGACGCGGTGCATCCCCCGGCGGCAGGATCGCAGCCCGCCATAAATCCAGGAAGTGGCGCTTTTTCAGCGCATCCAGATACACCAGCAATCCCACCCCCAGCGCCATGGGGCGGACGCCCGCAGCCGGAACGACCGAGGCATTGACGGGCCGCATGCCGGATTGCTTGGCCAGCATTTCCTGCCCTCGGGGCGAGAGCAGGTAGTCGAGCAACAGCGTGCCCAGGTCGCCGCGTGGCGCCTGCTTCGGGATGATGGCGGAGCGCGACAGCATCAGGGTGTAGTCCTGCGGGTAGATGATCGCCAGCGGGGCGCCCTGGTCGATGCGGTGCCGGGTGTAGGACTCCAGCAGGTTGTAGGCCAGCGTGATCTCGCCGCGTTCCAGCTTGTCCAGCGCGTCTTCGGTGGACTCGTGGGTGATGACGCCATTGCGGCCGAACGCAGCCAGCAAGGCGCCGGCCATGCTGTCCAGCCGCGTGTCCTGCGTGGCGGCCAGATAGCCGATGCCGCTGCCTTGCACGTCGTAGGTCGAAATGCTGTTGGCCAGCGGCCGGTCGGGTGCTTGCAGCAAGGAAAGCAGCGCGCGGCGCGTATGCGGCACGCGCGCGGCGGCGAGTTTGTCCGTGTTGTAGACCATGACGATCGGGTCGGTGCCGATGCTGAACGCCTCGTCGCGCCAATTCGCCCAGGCGGGCAGGGCGCGCGTTTCCGGCGATACGTGGCGTTGCGCATAGCCGTCGTTGACGAGCTTGGTCTGTAGATCCATGGCGCTGCTGATGATCAGGTCGGGGCCGCGCTTGGCCGTGGCGTCGTCCTGCGCGCGCGCGACCGTGTCCAGATAGAGCTGCTGCGTGGACAGCTCGGTGTATTCCAGCCGCACGCCGGGGTTCAGCCGGCCGAAGTCTTCCAGCACGCCCTTGAACACCTGCACGCTGTTGGACGCATGCAGGACCAGCACGTTCTTGCTGTCCACGGGCCCAAGCGTCAGACCGTCGCGACTGACTTCGGCGGCCGTCGCCGACGTCATGGCTGCAATCCACAGCAAGGCGGCCGCGCCAAGCAGGCTGCGCGTCCAGGTCAGCGCGCTACGCCTCATGGCGGCCCGCCGGTAAGGTGATGACCGCATCCAGTCCGCCGCCCACGCGGTTGCTCAAGCTGAGTTTGCCTTGGTGGATGTCGACCACGCGCTTGACGATGGACAGGCCCAGCCCCGCGCCTGGGGTGCGCGGGTTTGGGCCGCGCATGAAGCGTTCGAACGCGGCGTTGGCCAACGCGGGCGGAATGCCCGGCCCGGGGTCGGAGACGGTGATGCGCCAGCCGCTATCGTGCGCGTCGAGCGTGATATCGATGTGGCCGTTGATGTGGGAGTCGATGTGCCCGTCGATGGGGCTGGAGGTGGGGTTCGAGATGCCGGCGCCGTGCCGCAAGGCATTGTCGATCAGGTTCTTGAAGGCTTCGCGCAGCATCAGGCTGTCGCCCAGGATGGTTGGTGCTTGGCGGCCGGGTTCTTGGCCAGGCGCGGTGTCGGGCAGGTGCAGCCGCACGTCGGGCTGGGGGGCGGCTTGCGGCACGGTGTCATAGGCGGCTTGGCGCAGCAGTTCGGCCAGGTCGACCGCTTGAAACTGCTTGACGTTGCTGCGGTGGATGACGCTGGCGTCGCTAAGCAGTTGGTTGACCAGCCGCGACAGTTTCTCGGCATTGCGCAAGACGGCCAGCAGGCTGCGGCGCTGTTCGGCGGGGTCGTCTTCATCCAGCGCCACTTCCATCTGTGCATGCAGCGCGGCCAGCGGCGTGCGCAACTGGTGGGCGGCTTCGGCGATGAACAGGCGCAAGGTGTCGAGGTTGTCGGATAGCCGGGCCATGAATCCGTCCAGCGAATGCACCAGGGTATCGAGTTCCTGGGGTACGGGCGCAGCGATGGGGTGCAGGTCGGACGCGCTGCGCGTGGCCAATTCGTGTTCGATGCGCTGGATGGGCGATAGGGAACGTTGCAAGCCCCAGTAGGCCAGCGCCAGCGCCGCGCCGATGAAACCGATCAGCGCCAAAGTGCCTTGCCAGAGGATGCTGTCGGCCAGCGCGTTGCGGGCTTCTCGGGTCTGCGCAACCTGGATCACGGCGGCCTCGGCACTACGCGGTCCGGCGATCTTGCGTTCCATCCAGGCAACGCGCACGGGCTCGCCCTGGTACCGGGTGGTGTACAGCTGAGGCGTATCGTCGGCGTCTTGGCGGTCCGGTGCCACGGGCAGGTCGGCGTATCCGGAAATCAGCGATCCCGCCGTGGTCGCGACGCGATAGAACACCCGGTCGCGCGGCGCTTGTTCCAACAAGGCCAGCGCGGCGTAGGGCATGTCCATCTGCCATTCGCCTTGCACCAGTTGCAGGCTGTCGGCCATGGACAGGACCGACGCGCGCAGCAACTGATCGTAGGTGGTGTCCGCGGTTTGCTGGGCATAGCCGCGCACCAGCAGGTAGAGCGCGGCCAGCCCCACGGCGAACAGCGTCAGCAGCATCGCCAACAGGCGGCGTCGGATGGAAATGCGGCCTAGCTTCACGGGCTAGTCCTGCGGCGTGCCGGACGCGGCGTTGTCCGGCGGGGCGGTGGACGTCAGCAGGTAACCGGTGCCGCGCTGCGTTTCGATGCGTAGCGGCGAGCCTTCCAGCTTGCGGCGCAGCCGGGCGATGTAGACCTCGATGGCGTTGGGCGCGGCGTCGTCATCGAAGGCGAAGAGCTTGTTGGCAATCTCGGTTTTGCTGACGGCGCGATTCATGCCGGCCAGCAGAATCTCAAGCAGACTGTATTCGCGCTTGGGCAGGTCGATGCGCTGTCCGCCCAGCGACACGTGGCGCGCGGCGCTGTCGATGATCAGGTCGCCAAAGCGCAGGACGCCAGTAGCTTGCGCGCTGGGCCGGCGCAGCAAGGCGCGGCAGCGGGCTTCCAGTTCGCGGAAATCAAAGGGCTTGGCCAGATAGTCGTCGGCGCCGGTATCCAGGGCGTGGACGCGGTCTTCGATGTCGATGCGGGCCGTCAGCGCCAGTACCGGCGTCTTGCTGCCCCGGTCGCGCAGGCGGTGCAGGATGTCAAAGCCCGACATGCGGGGCAGGCCGATGTCCAGGATGACCAGGTCGAAGGTTTCGTATTGCAGCACGCCGTCGGCGCTGAGGCCGTCGTTTTGAAGGTCCACGGCATGGCCGAGACGGCGCAGCCGGCGGACGAGGGCGTCGGCCAGATCCTCGTCGTCTTCGATCACCAGGATGCGCATCGGCTGATTGTAGCTGCGTCCAATCCGACCATTTTTCCCCAGGGCGGCCGCCTGTGGAAAGGCGCAAAGGGCCGCGTGAGGTTTGAAAAAACGACAGGTTCCAGACAGCTTTTCTTCCTAGTCTTCTGCACCTGCCTCCCTTGCTGGAGGCGGCGTCACACATAACAACGACTAGTCGGAGATACCCCTCATGCTTTTGACCCTGCTTGGCTTTGGCATGGTGATCACGTTCATGACTTTGATCATGACCAAGCGCCCGTCGCCCTTGGTCGCCCTGATTCTTGTCCCCATTATTTTTGCGCTGCTGGGCGGCTTTGGCGCCGGCATCGACAAGATGATGCTGGACGGCATCCGCAAGATTGCGCCCACCGGCGTGATGCTGATGTTCGCCATCCTGTATTTCGGGGTGATGATCGACGCGGGACTGTTCGACCCCATCGTCGGCCGCATTCTGCGCGCGGTGAAGGGCGACCCGCTGAAAATCGTGGTGGGCACGACGGTGCTGGCGCTGGTGATTTCACTGGATGGCGACGGCTCGACCACCTACATGATCGTGGTGGCCTCGATGCTGCCGCTGTACCGCCGCCTGAAGATGAACGCGCTGTCCATGACCTGCCTGGCGATGCTGGCCAGCGGCATCATGAACCTGACGCCGTGGGGCGGGCCGACGGCGCGTGCCGCCAGCGCCCTGCATGTGGATGCGGGCGACATCTTCATTCCGCTGGTGCCGGTGATGGGGGTGGCGATCGTGGCGCTGCTGATCCTGGCGTTCATGCTGGGCCTGAAAGAGCGCCGCCGCCTGGGCGTGCTGTCGCTGCCGGAGGGCGCGTCGCTGCACGCCGGCTACGACGAGGACGGCCCCAAGAACCTGCCTGAAATCGAAGTCGACCATGACCTGCGCCGCCCCAAGCTGCTGTGGGTGAACGCCGGCCTGACGCTGGCGCTGATGGTCAGCCTGGTGATGGGTGTTCTGCCGCTGCCGGTGCTGTTCATGATCGCGTTCGCGATCGCCCTGATCATCAACTATCCGAACCTGGCGGAACAACGCCGCCGCGTTGCGCAGCACGCGGGCAATGTGCTGTCGGTGGTGTCGTTGATTTTCGCGGCGGGCATCTTCACGGGCATTTTGTCCGGCACGGGCATGGTGGAAGCCATGTCGCGCAGCCTGCTTGCCGTGATTCCGGATGCGATGGGCCCGTATCTGGCGGGCATCACCGCGCTGGTCAGCCTGCCGTTCACGTTCTTCATGTCGAACGACGCGTTCTATTTCGGGGTGCTGCCCATTCTGAGCGAAGCGGCACAGGGCTATGGCATTTCGGCCGTTGAAATGGCGCGCGCGTCACTCATCGGGCAGCCCGTGCACTTGTTGAGCCCGCTGGTGCCGTCCACCTATCTGCTGGTGGGCCTGGCCGGCGTGGAATTCGGCGACCACCAACGCTATTCGCTGAAGTGGGCCGCGCTGATCTGCATGGTGATGCTGGCAGCCGCCCTGGCGTTTGGCCTGTTCCCGCTAGTGGGCGCGGTCGCTTGATTCGCGGCGCATGCCGCACATTGATTAAGGAGTGGTCATGGCTTTGCGTATCGCTTATGTCACCAGCGGAATGGGCCACACGGGCACCGCCATCTGCCAGGCGCTGCATCAGGCGGGACACCGCGTGGTGGCCGGCTGCGGCCCGCGTTCCTCGCGTCGGGATAGCTGGTTGAAGGAACAGAAGTCCCTGGGCTACGACTTCGTCGCGTCCGAGGGCGATGCCACCGATTGGGCATCGACCGAGGCGGCGTTCGCGAAAGTCCGCCGCGAGGTCGGCGAGATCGACGTGCTGGTCAACAACGCCGGGTCGATGCTGGACATGCGCTTTCGCCAGATGGGCTATGCCGACTGGGCCGCGGTGCTGCGCAGCAATCTGGACACGCTGTTCAACAGCACCAAGCAGGTGGTCGACAGCATGGCCGACCGGGGCTGGGGGCGCATCATCAACATTGGTTCGGTGGCGGCGGAAAAAGGGCAGATCGGTCAGATCAATTACGCCACGGCCAAGGGCGCGGTGATCGGCTTCACGCGGTCGCTGGCGCAGGAAGTGGCGGCGCGCGGCGTCACGGTGAACCTGGTGTCGCCGGGCTTCATCGCCGACGACACCGTGAAGGCATTTCCGCCGGCGCTGCTGGACCGCATCATCGAAAGCGTGCCGGTCGGACGCCTGGGCACCGCCCACGACCTGGCCGGGCTGTGCGCCTGGCTGGCCTCCGACGAGGCCGCCTTCGTGACGGGCGCCAACTACGCGATCAACGGCGGCGTGTATATGAGTTGAAGGCAGGGAGGGGGGCTTTCTGCTAGTCGCTGAATCTAATGCGTCAATGCCAGATGAGCGATGTAGCCGGATCGGCTTTCTCCCGCCGCACGTGCTTTGGCGTCGATCCTTGCAAGGATGCGGCGGGGCAGCGTGATGTTGATGCGTTCGATGGTGTCGTCCATGACGGCCGGATCGATTTCAACGATGGCCCAAATCCAGCCTGCGAATTCTGGATTCGCTTGGTGACCCGCAATGCTGGTGGCAACGGGGACGGGGGCGCCGCTATCCAATGCGGTTTCAATCCACAGTTCGATCGCTTCTTTCGCGTTCTCGATAGCTTCGTCTATGCCTGAGTCGGCGGCGGAAAAGCAGCCTGGCAGATCCGGCACGACGACGCCCCACGCTTGCGTCTCGCTGCCGGGTTCAATGGCGATTGGATATTTCATGAGTTTCCTTGGCGAGCCATGTGCGGACCAGTGGCCCAGCGATACCGGGCTACTTCAGGCCGGCTTGCGTCAGCAGCTTCGTAACCAGTCCGATTCCCAAGTCTTTCTTGGGGTGAGGCACGCTGATATGCCCAGCTTTTTCCGGGTGGACGAAGATGTGATGCGAGCCTTTCGCATGTCGGAATACCCAGCCCGCTTGGCGAAGCTGTCTGATGATCTCGCGGCTGTTCATGATGTGTACCATACACACCAAACAATTGGGAAGGGGCCCCAAGGGTGGTTTATCGGACCCAATTACAAGAATCGGCGCTCACCGGGGGCGATCCTGGCCAGGATTGATTCGCGAGCAAGTGCCCTATGCAAAAATGCACCGTTTTGAATTTCAACAGGGAGCGGTTCGATGCAAGCTAAGTGGTTGGCGGTGGCAGGCGCGGCGGCTGTGTTGGGGCTGGCGGGATGCGGCAAGAAAAATGAATACCCCGAGAGTGTTCGCCGCGTGACCTATAGCGCCTGCGTGGAAGGCTTCAAGAAAAGCGCGGGCGCGCTGCCCGATGTCGACGCGCGCTCAGAGGCCTATTGCAATTGCGTGCTGGACGGCTTGCAGAAGTCCGTGCCGCTCAAGGACTACACCGCCTATGACCGCATGTTGATCACGAACGAAAAAGGCGCGGAGCGCGATCGGATCGAGGCACTGGTCAATGGCGTCGTGAATATGTGCGTGGCAGAGCAGACGAAAAAGTAGTGCTGCTTCTTGCCTGGGACGCCTAGCGGCCCAGCTTCATCGACACATCCGTATGCGTGCCGCGGTCCAGATCCGCGCCCAGGGGCTGGTCCCACTCGGGCAGGTTCAGCAGTTCCTTGCTGACTTCGCCCGCTTCGATGCGGCGCGCGATGTCGTCCAGCAGATGCGTGCGGGTGGCAAAGCCCTTGCCTTGCAGATCACGGGCAAAGAGCCGGTACGTCAGGTTGGGTTCTTCGCCCTTCATGACGCCGAGGTCCAGGATGCGACCTTGCTCATTACGCATCAGCAAGTGACCGGGCCGTGCATAGATGCGGTAAATGCGCCATGGCGAAGCAATGGCGGCGTGGTCGCGCTGCGGCTCGCGCTTGGGCTCGCCACCCGGGGCAGGGCGCGGTGCTGACGGCAGCAACTTGACGCAGGCGTTGGCGAATTTGGCGATTGACCTTCGGATCGCGCTCACGCTGGAACCGTGATCCGCGCGCGTGCGAGGAAAGACAGATGCGTGCTGGGGTAGATGCTCGCGTAGCGCTTGCGGTGGTGGTGCATGGCCATACTCCTGTATGGCGATACGGCGAGGTGACGCGCGTTCAAGCACCATCGCGCCAGCATACGCGCTTTATCGTTCGGGTATACGCTTATCCAGGCTTCGTTACTCAATAGGCAAAGCCAAGGGATCTTCCCAGACCCTTATTACGCAATGATTTCATTAATAAGCGTTTATTTTTCGCGTAACTGATGCTTGCGTGGTAATTGGAAACGCCAATTGACATTGCACACCCCTGCACCCATAGTGGATATGAAGCTTTTCGAGCATCGTGATTTTCGTCCGGTCTTGCTCCCCTTGGGGCGCTTCATTGTTCGCTGTCCTTTCCTTGATAGGCTCATCTTCGCGGGCAACGCTCGCATTTAAAAGGAATGAGATTATGGAAACCGGAATCGTCAAATGGTTTAACGATGCGAAAGGGTTTGGCTTCATCATGCCCGAAGACGGCGGCAAGGATTTATTCGCGCATTTCTCGGAAATTGTTAGCGAAGGACACAAAGTGCTGATGGAAAACCAACGCGTCAGCTACGTTACCGCACAGGGCGCCAAGGGGCCTCACGCCACGCAAATTCGCGCTTTGTAAATAAAGGCCCGTTGGGCCTTTAACGTTTGGCCTTTAAATACAGAAGGGGCTTTTATGTTTCACAACAATATGGTTTACAAGGGCTATCGGCTTACCGCCAATGTTTCCCGGATAGCAGTCGGGGGCAGCGGCCGGCCCGCGTTTACCGCAACGGTAGCGGTTGAGTTGGCGGCCGACCAAGACAAACTCAACGAGCATCATGCCGTGCCGCTGTTCGAATCAGGCGGATTTGTCTCCAGCCCGGGCATGGCGGTGGATGCAGCGATCAATCATGGCCGGCTCGTGGTTGATTCACATGCCAGGCCGTCTTGATATGCCGCGGCATCGCGCTGCGTACCGGCCAGTCAGGGCCGCCCATTTGGGCGGCCTTTTTGTTGGCGCGTGCTGTGCGTGCCGCAGGGGATAGCGCAACGGTCTCCGGATGACAAGAAAACGCGCCGCCGCCTGTAAACTCTGAGCACCTTCATGGGCTCAGGAGATGCTTGATGGCCGGCAGCAGTTTCTTTGCATTGTTCGATGACATCGCGACCATTCTGGATGACGTTTCCGTCATGACCAAAGTCGCGGCCAAGAAGACGGCCGGCGTGCTGGGCGATGACCTGGCGCTGAACGCGCAGCAGGTGAGCGGGGTGCCGGTCAACCGGGAGCTGCCCGTGGTGTGGGCGGTGGCCAAGGGGTCGTTCATCAACAAGCTGATCCTGGTGCCGTCGGCGCTGCTGATCAACGCGTTCGCGCCCTGGGCGGTGACGCCGTTGCTGATGCTGGGTGGCGCGTTCCTCT